>Ga0160437_1001075_pt1 | contig 12821 bp, 11 predicted proteins | sample HID1975I_E0MG_FD_108227 | JGI IMG/M metagenome (GOLD analysis project Ga0160437, IMG submission 108227) | Enriched soil microbial communities from UW Madison campus, WI, USA - HID1975I_E0 MG | ecosystem: Environmental > Terrestrial > Soil > Unclassified | place: USA: Madison, Wisconsin... | reverse complement strand
GGGTTTTTGCTTATGCGAATCAGCGAGATGAATGACTGTCCACGACGCTATATCCAAAAGAAAGCGGCTGATCGGTCAGCTTCAACTTCTTCCAACACCCCGCTTCGGCGGGGTTTTTGCTTATGCGAATCAGTAAGATGAATGACTGTCCACGACGCTATATCCAAAAGAAAGCGGCTTATCGGTCAGCTTCAACTTCTTCCAACACCCCGCTTCGGCGGGGTTTTTGCTTTTCCGCATGATGAAAACATTGCCCGGCGGCGCAAGCTTGCCGGGCCTACGATTGTATCGCACGGAAACGTTATTGTGTTTGTAGGCCCGGTAAGCGCCAGCGCCACCGGGCAAAAATCCGCACGGTTAAACGCCTGAATTTAATAAATACACCTCGAAAATTTAATTTAATATTTCCAGTCCTAAAACGATAACGCACGTTTATTATTAAACGACTTACTAATGGCGTGTTTTATTGTGCGTGGTAACCTTAATGGAGTAATACCATCAGGTTTTGCTGCGCCTATTATTCTTCTTTCCTGGTGGAAACCTATTTTCCGTTAATTACCTGCATTTTCCGACAGCTCCCCATGGTCCCCTATGATTTTACGTTATTTTAAAACATCGTCATTGTCTCTGACCGGAGCTGTCAGAACCTTATTTATTGCATTTTATTGCATGGTGTTTGCTATTGTTTCAACGGTTATCTATCTCGACCGCGTGAGTTTGCTGGACACCATCAGTCACAATCTGTTTGTCTCGAAGACCAGTCTGCTTAAAACGGCGGTTGTGGACTATATGAATATTCCGCGCCAGGCTGATTCGATATTGAGAGACACGTTCAAACATTATCAGACTGACAATATCGCCGTAAACGATGTTTATGACGATATCATGAATGTGATGAACGATGTCTTCCAGAGCAATATCGACCTGAATGTGTTGCAGTTTGGCAATCTGAAGGGGGATTACATCGGTATCAGCCATCGAAGCGACGGCGGAAAAGAAGAGTATCTGACCTTAAAAAATGATTCTACGCACGACGTTCTGGTCTCCTACGCCGGGTCGACAACGCGTTCGACGGTAGTCATGCAGAACCCGGATTACAAACTGCACAACCGGCCGTGGTATCAGCCGGTCAATGAGTACAAGAAGCCGGTGTGGACGCAGGTATACCGTGACCTCAGTGACGAAAAAGAGGTGGGTATTGCCTACAGCGTGCCTGCGTTTAACAGCAAGGGACAGTACATTGGCGTGATAGCCAGTGAGCTGCACCTGAAAAATTTGAGCAAAATGCTGCGCGACTTGCGTCCTTACCATAAGAGTAATTTGCTCATTTTGGATGAGCATAATCAGATTGTCGCCTCATCGTCGCATCGCCTCGCACCACCGGCTAATTCAGAAATGGTGCTGCCAACGCTGACCAAAAATACCTCGCCGATGATTGAAAAAATGGGCAAATCACTTCTGGCTGCGAGTCCGAATGAGGTGATTAATATCAAACTTGAGGGGGAGCGCTATTACGCCACGCGTTTCCCGCTTAACGATGCGTCCGGCGAATTAAAATGGCAAGCAGTGGTCATCATCCCGGCATCGGCGATTAACGCGACCGTAAAACTCCATGATAATTTCATGTTTGTGGCGTTGATTCTTACCTTCCTGCTGAGCGCGGTGTTGGTCCATGTGGTGCTGACCCGCATTACCTCACCATTACGTCAGATTGCCCAGCGCACCAAAGAGCTGGAGTCTGGGCAGTGGACAGAAGGCAACAGTCACTACCAATTCCAGGAAATCGCCGAGCTCGAATCCGGTTTTAAGCATTTGTCGCAGCGATTGACCGACAGCTTCGAACAGATGCGCAAGAAAATCGAATTTGATCCGGCATCTGGCCTCTATACCCGCAGTGGCTTATTAAATGATGAACGGATTTATCAGCACCATAATTTAACCGCGCTGGTCCACGTGACCAACATGAAGTCGATCATGAACACGCTGGGTAATAAGTATGCGGACGAGTTTATTGATGAGTTTATGCGACAGGCGCAAGCCGTGCTGCCAACGAATATTATTGTCGCACGCGACAATATTGATAAATTCATCATCGTTTTTCCAGGTGTGAACCAGGAAAGCGACTACGTTAAATACCAGAACATTATTAACTCGCTGTTCTCGTTGAACAACAAATCAGGTAAGAACGGGAAAGGGGATGTTCTGTTTTCTGGTAACGCGGGCATGGTGCTGCAAGATATTACACCAGAGACGATAACCGACATCTTAATGCATGCCTGGATAGCCCTGCGTTACGCTGAAAAAATGGGTAATGCACAAACGCGGCTCTATCTGCCTGAGATGCTGGAAACGGAACTGACCAATATTCGTCTGCATGATTCTCTCGGCAGCGCGATGGCCAGCAAAGAACTGTATTTAGTGATTCAGCCGATTGCAGGACAAGATGACAGCGCCTCTTGCATGGCCGGTGAATGTCTGGTGCGCTGGCATTCTGAAACGTTGGGCGAAATTCCACCGGAAGATTTCATTCCGGTAGCAGAAGAGAGTGGACTGATTATTCCGCTTGGTCGCTGGATTATCGAAGAAGCGTGCCGTGAACTGGCCGCGATGATTGCGCGTGGGGCCCCAAAGGATTTCCGCCTGCACATCAACATTTCCGCGATTCAGTTGCTGCAAAACGGGTTTGCCTGGCATCTGATGGACTCTATCCAGCTGCACGGCCTTAGCAACGAAAACATCTGCATTGAGATAACGGAGGGTGGGCTGGATCGCGATATGGCGCAAGCCGCCCAGGTGCTGAATTATTTGCGACGCCACAATATCAGCATTTGCCTGGATGATTTCGGGGCAGGTTTCTCCAGCATGTCTTATTTGCATTCGATTCCTTTCGACAGCATCAAAATTTCAAAACATTTGATTTCGAATCGACGGAATAATGAGAAAACCATTTGTGTCTTTAATTCATTGTTAACGCTGGCGAAAGGTTTCCAGGTGCCCTTAATTGCGATCGGCATCGAGGATGAAGACACTCGAGAGCAATTCTTTGCCCTCGGCTGCGATCAAGTACAGGGTTACTACCTTGCTCATCCGGCCCCGTTTTCCACATTGTTTTATGAATCTGAACAGGTCGACAGCGAAAAAGACGCTTCCGCGCTGATTACTCGACATGACAGCACTGGTCAGGAGACGCTCTGATGTTCCGCATGCAAAAAAAACGCTCTGTATCTTTTGCGAGCACACTCATTCTTATCCTGATGGTCTGCACGATCCTCATGATTATGCTGTTTTTCTTCCTACAGCGTCGGGATATCAGCCACTGGTATACAGAAATTGCGCAAAAAACGCTGACCCAAAAAAGCCAGTATATTAGCCATCGAATTGAAATGTATCTGAATGAACCTCAGCGTGCGGCCGAGCAGATGTCTGATTTAGTCAATGCGTCTTCGGGCATTGATTCGCCTGCCATTGAGCAGCAACTGAGGCATGTGCTGGGTCATGATTTCATTTCGAGTGATACCATTTCCCGGATAGGGCTGGCGACGGCAGACGGGAAGTACATCGCATACGAAAGAGATAAAGTGACGGGGGTTATTTTCCCGATTAAAACCTCGCTGACCGATCACGACAGATTGGACATTTACCGCACGGCGTCGAAGGATTCGGACATCGTCGGCCACGTCGATCATTACAATATTTTCTCGCGTCATTGGTTTATCAAAGCGATGACGCAAACCCGACCTTTCTGGACCAAAAATTATTATCACATGTCGACCAGCAACGGCCAGGCAATGAGCTGGCGATTGCCTTTATATGGCGATAACCTGGCCTTCAAGGGGGTTGTATTTGCTGATATTAACCCAGGCATGATAAGCAACTACCTCGAAAAATCGGCCCCGACGTCAGAGAGCACGTTACTGCTGCTGGATAATCAGCAGAAAATTATTTCGTCTTCTCGTCCGCAATACCTCACGGCGGACGACGCGAAGCAGAGCGGACAGCACGCCAAACTGCATAGCATCTATGCCTTCCCGACACTGAAAGCTCTGCTGCAGGGCGTAAACGAACAGTCCGCGTCATCAAAAATCATGCCCCATAAGGGCAACGATTATTTTGTAATAACACAGCCTGTTCGCGATCGGTCGGGCCAGTTTGCAGGTTCGTTGGTGCTGATCACGCCGAATCTCCATGCTTATACCCTCTATAAAACGTCTCATCTCTTGACCCTCATTACGCTATCAGCGCTGGCGCTGATTTTTATGCTGGTGATGATTATGTTGGTGAGAAATTTTTTCCATCCGCTACAACGGTTGGTGCAGAAAACCCGCTGGCTTGGCAAACAGTCCTGGGAGCCCGCAGAGCAGGGCACCTTGTTTACTGAAATCGCGGTCCTTGAAGAGGAACTCAGTAAAGCATCTGGCCTGATTAATGGCATGCTGAATGAGCAGAAGCAGCGAATTGAAAAAGATAAAGATACCGGCCTTCTGACTCGCGAAGGCTATTTGAATGAGCCGTCGCTGTATGACGGTCGCAATTTAATGGTGATGATCCGCGTGACTAACTTCCGCGATATGCGCAGTACATTGGGCCACGCATATTCCAGGAGGTTTATTCGCTTCTTTGCTGAGAGCCTTATCCAGTTGGCACCCGCAGAGAGTATCTTCTGTCGTTACTCTGAAGATCTGTTCATCGTGACCTTCCCAGGCCATAACGAGCAAAAAGATCTCGACACCTATTGGGATCTTATCTCGTCGTTGTTCCATGACACGCCAGCCCGACAAATCCAACACAATCCGGAAGACGCATCCCTCGTCTTCACCGGTCAGGGCGGGGCCGTGCTGGAACCCATCACCGCCGACAATCTGGTCGACTGCATGATGAATGCAGGCCTGGCGTTGCAGAAAATTCGTTCCGGCTCCAACCGTGAATATGTCCTGTTCACGCCTGAGATGCGGGAAAGCGAACTCAACAATATCCGCATGTTCCAGGCACTGCGTGAAGACCTGATGAATGATGGATTCCACCTGGTACTTCAGCCCATCGTTAACCTGGATAATATCGACACCTTTGTGGAAGGCGAATGTCTGATTCGCTGGCAGTCTGCTGAACTCGGCTTTGTGCCGCCGGATGTATTTATCGGCCTGGCAGAGCGCACCGGCACCATTATTCCACTGGGCCGCTGGATTATCGAAGAAGCCTGTCGTGAACTGGCGGCGTTTATCGCCCGCGGTGCACCGAAGGACTTTAAGCTGCACATCAACATTTCGGCGGTGCAGCTCCAGCAAACCGATTTCTCCTCGCATCTGTTGACGTGTATTCAACATAACGGGCTTATCAACAGCAATATTTGCCTCGAGATTACCGAAAGCGTGCTGCTACAGAACAGCCAAAAAGTCATTGAAACGCTCAATTACCTGCGTCGTCTGGGTCTGTCCGTCGCCATTGATGATTTTGGCAGCGGTTACTCTAGCTTGTCATATCTGCATTTATTGCCTTTCGATTGCCTGAAGATCGATCGCGATTTTGTGAAAGGCGTGATGGATGACGACAAGAGTCAGGCCATCATTTCGTCAGTCATTATGCTGTCGCAATCCTTCGGCGTGCCGCTGGTTGCAGAAGGAATAGAGACCGTAGAGATGGGCGAAAAACTCGCGTCGATGGGGTGCGTGAAAGCGCAGGGTTATTACTACTCTCGCCCACAGCTTTTCTCGGCCTGGGTACCGCAGGATGGGATCATTACGGTGAAGGCGAACGGATAGCGTTATGAAGAATTCTCATCAGCTAAAATCAGAGAAGAAGTTATTTTTGATCGTGCTTGCGGTGATGTTAGTCATCGTAAATACGTTCTCCTTTTATCTTGCGATGTCTTCTGCCAGAACCAATATTGAACTGGTTACCTCCCGCGTGCTGCGCCAGACAACAAAGGATACGCAGAATAATAGAAGCATGGCATCGGATTTGAGCACGATGCTACAGTTACCGGACAGCATGCTGAGTCGCAGCCTGCGCATCGACATGAACACATTATCGGGCACTGGCGATGACAGGCTTGGTGACCGCTCACTCCCGGCGTGGAAAGCGGATATTGATCACGCTCACCGCAAAAAATTCACCATTCTGCGTTCTTTCTGGCGTAATTTTAATGATGCGAATAAATCTCGGTTTACGACCTATTACACGGATGGTGACACGGGCTACTATTATGTTTTCAATACCGAGAAAGCGCTTAAAATTCAGGGCGAAAATCCGCATTTCCGTCTTTCAGGCTATATTGATTCCATCTCAGGGCTGCTGAAAAGTAATCATGGCTTTGTGGTGCCAGACCTGTTTTATAGCAATGTGTATACCGATGCGATTACACACTTGCCAACCATCACCATCGGCAGCCCGGTGGTGATTAAAGACTTTAACGGGCAAGGCAGTAAAATGTCGGGCATTATTGCTATCGATTATACCCGAGAGGATCTGGCTTCCTTATTCCGGGGAGCTTTCGATGAGCTAAATCTCGCAAACTCAGGGTACGATATTCGTGTTCATAGCATGAAAGGCAATGATGTCGAAATGAAGCTTTTCCCTGAAAATGGATCGTGGCTTGATTTCGACCTCGGGGATATCAAGCTTAAGAACACTTTCTGCTTAAGCACCCGGGTGAGCTTTATGGAACTGCTACGAATCAAGCTCACGGGCATTTTGTTTTCCAATATTATCATCCTGTTCTTCTACTTGGTGTTCACGCGCTCGCACAGAAGAATCGAGCAGATGATGGATAAACTCACCACCGATTCGTTAACCGAGGCGTTGTCGCGGGAAGGTGGGAAGATTGTGACGGAAGGTATTCCCAATAGCCGTAATACGATTCTGGTTGCCATGGATTTGAATGATTTCAAAACCATTAACGATACCTGGGGCCACCATGCAGGAGATGAGGCGCTTATCTTCTTCGCTAAATATTTACTGGAATCCGTGCGTCAGGGCGATCACCTTATTCGAATGGGTGGCGATGAGTTTGTTCTCTTATTACAAAATATGACAATCGTACAAGCCCATAAGATGATGGCGAAGCGGGTAGCGGAGCTTTCTTGTTTCCCCTTTGAAAATTCAACGATCCCGTTATCGTTCTCTTACGGCATCAGTGAGCTAACGAATGGCTTTACCGAAAGCTATAAAAAAGCGGATGAAGAATTGTACGAAATGAAAAAGCAGCGCAAAAGCCAAATGGAAGTGTTGCAGCCTGCGGTTTAAATTTCGCGAAGTCGACATGTGTTTTCAGTGAAATAAGCGGCGGCAGAGATGCCGCCGTTCTCTATAAATAATCGCTATTCCTGCATAAAGGCCGTATGTCACGTGGCCTTTTTTCATTTACATTCAAATATATATTAATGAAGTGTCATACTTATTCACTGCGTATCGCGGGATAATATCCCTGTCTACTTAAAGGATATAAAAAATGAACAAAATGACCCGTATTGCGCTGCTGACTGCTTCCCTGATTGGTTTCACGGGTGTTGCCCAGGCTGCAAACACCGAAGTTGCTCCGGCGCCTTCTCAGGATCCTATCGTTCAGCATCTGAAGCTGTCTAACGATCAGGTTTCAAAAATCAAAAGCCTGCATGACGAAATGGAAAAAAACGTTGAGCAGGTGTCCATGAAAGATGTGAAAGATGGCGCGCTGATTGACGTTATCCACTCTGGCAAATGGGATGAGCAGGCAGTGAAGACCCAGCTCGAAGCGTTCAGCAAAGTTGAGCAGCAGACCCGTTACTACCGTGTGAAGTACTACTTCGACCTGAACCAGGTTCTGACCCCAGAACAGCGTAAGCAGATTCAGGACGATTTGATTCAGTCCATCAATAACTAAGTAAAAAACCCGCATTTTAGCGGGTTTTTTATTGGGGCCTGGCCCAACTCTGGTGCCAGCCTGACTTCTGCTTTACACCGGTAAATCTATCAGCAAAGCGCGCAGCGGCGTATCAGCGACCAGCGTAATGTTAGCCTCGTCACGAATAAATGCCCCATCACCGCAGGTTAATCCTTCCCGCGCTTCTTGCGGCGTCACCGCGTGAACGGTACCGTGAATGGATTGCAGATACGCTCGCGGACCATGCAACTGGAAGCTCTGCTGCTCGCCTTTATTCAGCTGAATGTGGTGAACCCACACCTGCTGGCGAAGCTGCACGCTGTTCTGGCTGCCGTCGGGTGAAGCGATAAGCTGCTGCGCGGCGTCGGTAAGTTCACGCTTTTGCACCGCCGCGTTTTCCCGCAGTGGGCAGGCGTCGAGCCAGAGCTGCATGCGCGTCAGCGACTTCTCTTTGCTGAGGTTGTGCTCGCTGTAGCGGGTGCCCGGCTGGGTGGCAATCAGGAGCGCTTCGCCCGCTTTGGCCTGAACGTGATTCCCTTCGCTGTCACGATACTCGGCTTCACCTTCCAGAATGATATTCAGGATATCGACCTTCGGATAGGTGCGAGGCTGGAACGACGCACCTGGCCCGAGCACTTCCTGATTCAGAACGCGCAGGGAAGCGTACCCCAGCAGTTTCGGGTCGAAGTAGTGTCCGAAGGAGAAGGTGTATCGCGCCTGCAGCCAGCCGAAATCGGCTTGTCCGCACTGTTTGGCTGTTCGGGTAGTAATCATATTCTTGACCTCTCTTTACACTAAACAATGGTAAAGCTATGGACGCTGCATTGTTAGCCAGATATTCTGCCGGGTATGTTCAAATTTCCTGAATGAGAACGCCATGGCTAAAGAGAGAGCATTGACGCTGGAAGCATTAAGAGTAATGGACGCTATCGACCGGCGTGGCAGTTTTGCTGCCGCCGCCGATGAGCTAGGGCGCGTTCCGTCTGCCCTGAGCTACACCATGCAGAAGCTGGAAGAAGAGCTCGACGTGGTATTGTTTGACCGCTCAGGTCATCGCACAAAATTCACCAACGTAGGCCGAATGCTGCTGGAACGCGGCCGGGTGCTACTGGAAGCCGCCGATAAATTGACCACCGATGCCGAAGCACTGGCGCGTGGCTGGGAAACGCATCTGACGCTGGTGGCGGAAGCGCTGGTACCGACCCCGGAGCTGTTCCCGCTGATTGAAAAGCTGGGGCTGAAAGCCAACACGCAGCTGTCGATCATCACCGAAGTTTTGGCTGGCGCCTGGGAGCGTCTGGAGCAGGGCCGCGCGGATATTGTTATCGCGCCGGATATGCATTTTCGTTCCTCGTCCGAGATCAATTCCCGCAAGCTCTATTCAGTCTTGAACGTCTACGTTGCTGCGCCGGATCACCCGATTCATCAGGAGCCGGAGCCTTTATCCGAAGTGACACGCGTGAAATACCGCGGCGTGGCGGTGGCGGATACCGCTCGTGAGCGCCCGGTGCTCACCGTACAGCTGCTGGACAAGCAGCCGCGTCTGACGGTCAGCACCATTGAAGATAAGCGTCAGGCGTTGTTAGCGGGGCTTGGCGTGGCCACAATGCCGTATCCGCTGGTTGAGCAGGATATCGCCGAAGGACGATTACGGGTAGTTAGCCCGGAATACACCAGTGAAGTCGATATTATTATGGCGTGGCGACGTGACAGCATGGGTGAAGCAAAAGCCTGGTGTCTGCGCGAAATTCCAAAGCTGTTTGCCAGAAAATAGGGTTTGCCAGGGCGCCGGCAGCGTAAACGTGCCGGGCCTACGGCGAAAACGTAGGCCTGGTAAGCGTAGCGTCACCAGGCACTTTGACGTTAAGGGATCTGCTTCGGATCCGGTCCGAATCGGTTTTCACCCGGCGTGCCGTTCTGGCAGTTAAACACCAGGATCACCACCCAACCAATGATGGGGATCAGTAACAGCAACAGCCACCATGCTGAACGATCGGTATCATGCAGACGACGGAACTGCACGGCCCACGTCGGGATCAGCACCAGCAGGCCATAAATGCTCGCCAGTATGCCTTCACCGCTAACGCGTTCCAGGCCGAGTATTTTATCGATAATACTCAGCACCCCGGCCAGTACGAAGCTCACCAGCACGAACATCCAATATTCTTTTCGGCGCGCGCGGCCACCAAACCCGATGTAATTTTTGAGTACTTTTAGATACCAGTCCATTTTCCTTGCCTCTATAATCAGTCAATCACTTGTTTTCTAAGCGATCGAGGTAAGGATAGATGCAATTTATGAATTAAAAAAGGACATCGACAGATGTCCTTAATAATTAGCGGAAGCGCACGTCACGCCCGTGAGGTTCATCAAGATCCTGCCACGGACCCATCGAAATGATCCCCGTCGGGTTAATGGTCTTATGACTGCGGTAATAGTGATGGCGGATGTGATCGAAATTCACCGTCTCCGCGACGCCCGGCAGCTGATAGATATCGCGCAGGAAACCGTACAGGTTCAGGTAATCACTGATGCGGTGCTTATCGCATTTGAAATGGGTGACATACACCGGATCGAAACGCACCAGCGTGGTCCACAGACGAATATCCGCCTCGGTTAACTGGTTGCCGGTCAAATAACGGTGCTGGCCCAGGATTTGCTCCACGCGAGCCAGTGCTTCGAAGACTTTCGTCACCGCTTCGTCGTAGGCATCCTGGCTGGTGGCAAACCCGGCTTTGTAGACACCGTTGTTGATGCTGTCGTAAATCCAATCGTTCAGCTCGTCAATCTGTGGACGCAGCGCCTCAGGGTAATAATCTCCGGCACGTGCGCCAAGACCGTCAAATGCGGTATTCAGCATCCGGATGATTTCCGCGGATTCATTGCTGACGATGGTGTGATTCTTTTTGTCCCACAGCACCGGCACCGTGACGCGCCCGGTATATTGCGGGTCGGCATGCAAATACAGCTGATAGAGAAATTCGTTCTGATACAGCGTGTCGCCAGTTGCGCCGGGGAAGCAGTCGTCAAAGGTCCAGCCGTTTTCATACATCAGCGGGTTGACCACCGATACATCGATAAACGATTCCAGGCCTTTTAACGCGCGCAGGATCAGTGTGCGGTGCGCCCACGGGCACGCGAGGGAAACGTATAAGTGATAGCGGTCTTTTTCTGCCGCAAAACCGCCTTCTCCGGAGGGGCCTGGCGCGCCGTCGGCGGTCAGCCAGTTGCGATACGCCGAAACAGAACGTTTGAATCGTCCCCCGGTCGATTTGGTGTCGTACCAGGTGTCATGCCAGACGCCGTCAATCAGTTGTCCCATGGTTCTCTCTCCTTCAAAATGACAAAAGCGAGGGAATTCCCTCGCTTTACGCTTCAGTCAGTATAGCGGGCTTACCACTTTTTGTTCAGCACGCGGTCAATACTGAACGCGCCCGGACCGGTGATAGCCAGCAGCAGGAAACCGCCCGCGATGGTCAGATTTTTCATGAACATCAGCGAGTTCACGCCTTCAGCAAAGTTGCTGTGGAAGAGAAACGCGGTCAGCAGCGTAAAACCTGCGGTGAACAGCGCGGTGGTGCGGGTCAGGAAGCCGAACAGAATCGCCAGACCGCCGCCGAATTCGAGCAGAATAGTCAGTGGCAACAGCGCACCTGGAACGCCCATCGCTTCCATGTATTGCTGGGTGCCCGCATAACCGGTGATTTTGCCCCAGCCTGCCGTGATAAACAGAATTGGCATCAGAATACGTGCGACCAGAATACCAACATCTTCTAATTTTTTCATTTTACTCTCCATCAAACCACGCAGGCGGCTTTATTCATTTATTGTGCAAATTCGCGGGGATACCGCGGGTTTGCTGTCGATGGAAAGGAGTGTAATCGTGACGCTGCGGGATTGTTAGCAAGGAAAACTGTCGATCTTCTTCAAAGATATTGAGCATTCATTCGGGAAGGGAAAAGCGGGAAGAGTGCCCGGCGGACAGGACGTCGCCGGGCAGAGTGCGGTCAGTGGCGTAGTTGCTGCTGGCGCATCGTGCTTTTCACCAGACGCCATGCGCTCCAGGCGCCGAAGCCGCGACGGCCCCAGCGCACCAGGAAGCGGGGATTGCGTACTGACCAAATAGCCATGACGCTACTGCCGACCAGCGCCCAGGCACGCAAGCTCAGCAGCGTGTTCCAGCCGCGATCGTAGACATCAGTGGCTTCAACCCAGTCACGACGGCTGGCGGACAGGTCCAGCCGTTGCTGTTGGATTTTGCTCAGCAGATACGCCTTGCGCTTCTGCAGTTCCACTTTGCTACTCACGTTCGTCATCCTCAAGCAGCGCCCGATCGTTCGCCAGTTCGTTGCGGGTATGGCGCAGCAGCGTTGAGCGCCGCGCTTTTCGCAGCGTCCAGACGGCGCCGATAAGCGCCAACAGGAGCAGGACGGCGGTGGTGGCAATCATGGCGTTCAGCCGGTATTGCGGATCGATGGCCCAGATAATCAGCACCATCAAACTCATCAGCCCGAATGCCGCGAACAGCATGGTCAGGCCGAGCATCAGCAGCATCTGGAAAAGGTTCGCTTTCTCCTCTTCAAGCTCTGCGACTACCAGTCGCAGGCGCGTCTCCACCATGTCGACCATGATGGTGACAATGCGCTGGCCGATGCCGAAAACGCTTTTTCCCGGCCCGTTTGAGTGATGTGAGTCAGCCATAATTAACGACGCGACAGCAGCACACCCAGCACCACCCCAACGGCCGCACCGATACCCACGCCGGTCCATGGGTTATCACGCACGTATTCGTCAGCGCGTGCAGCGGCTTCACGAGTTTGTTTGGCAATGGCATCGCTGGTTTCACCCAGACGGTGACGGCTATCTTTCAGCGCGCGCTCTGCTTTGCTGCGCAGTTTGCCCAGTTCTTCTTTCGATTTGTCTGAGGAGGAATTCAGCACCTCTTCCAGGGTATCCGCCAGGGATT
>Ga0160437_1001068_pt1 | contig 12875 bp, 19 predicted proteins | sample HID1975I_E0MG_FD_108227 | JGI IMG/M metagenome (GOLD analysis project Ga0160437, IMG submission 108227) | Enriched soil microbial communities from UW Madison campus, WI, USA - HID1975I_E0 MG | ecosystem: Environmental > Terrestrial > Soil > Unclassified | place: USA: Madison, Wisconsin... | reverse complement strand
GGCGTAGGCTCCCGCCATGGCCCGCAGCATCGTCCCCCCGTACCTGCTCGCCCGCCTCGCGACCGCGGATGCCGAGCGTTTCCCCACCGCGACCGCCGCTGCCCGCCGCACCCTGCGCATGGATGCACCGCGGAAGTCGGCGCGCCTCACCCTGTCGGTCGAGGGCGACACACTCGTCGCCGAACTCAGCGACGCCCCCGATCGCGAGATCTCGGACGCGGGTCAGCGCGAGACGCTGCCGGGGCGTGTCGTGCGCCGCGAAGGTCAGCCCTCGACGGGAGATGTGGCGGTCGACGAGGCCTACGACGGTCTGGGGGCCACCTTCGACCTGTTCTGCGAGGCGGTCGGGCGCAACGCGATCGGCGGCGCGGGTCTCCCCCTGCGTGCCACCGTGCACTACGGCCGCCTCTACGACAACGCCTTCTGGGACGGCGAGCGCATGGTGTTCGGCGACGGCGACGGCGAGGTCTTCGGCCGGTTCACCGGCTCGCTCAGCGTCATCGGCCACGAGCTCGCCCACGGCGTCACCCAGTACGCGGCCGGGCTCGTCTACCGGGGCCAGTCGGGCGCCCTCAACGAGTCGCTCTCCGACGTCTTCGGCGCGCTCGTCGAGCAGCACGCCCGCCGCGAGACGGCCGCCGAGGCGAGCTGGCTCATCGGCGAGGGGCTGTTCACGGATGCCGTCGAGGGTCGCGCCCTGCGCTCGATGCGGCATCCGGGCACCGCGTACGACGACGACGTGCTCGGGCGCGACCCGCAGCCGGCGCACATGGACGACTACATCACCACCGAGGAAGACGACGGCGGAGTGCATCTGAACTCCGGCATCCCGAACCGGGCCTTCGTGCTCGTCGCCGACGCCCTTGGCGCCCACGCCTGGGAGCGCGCGGGGCTCATCTGGTACGACACACTCACCGGCGCCCTGAACCCGGGGGCCGACTTCGCCGGGTTCGCGGCGGCCACGGTGCGCGCCGCCTCCGCGCGTTACGGTGAGGTGTCGGCGGAGGCCGATGCCGTTCGCGGCGGCTGGAGCGCGGTGGGAGTGACGATCGATGGTGGCGGCAGCGCACGATGACAGGCCGCCCGCTGCCGTGCTCATCACGGTGACGCGCAGCGGCGGCTTCGCCGGTGTCCGGCGCACCTGGTACGTCGAGTCGGACGAGAGCGACGGCTGGCCGCCGCTCGTGGAGGCGTGCCCTTGGCGGGAAGAGCCCGACCCGTCGGGAGCCGATCGCTTCGTCTGGCACATCGAGGTGCGCGCCCCCGCGCCGGCCCGCGAGGCGCGGCTGCCCGAGGAGGCGGTGCAGGGTCCGTGGCGCGAGCTCGTCGACCGTGTCCGTGAGAGGGGCGAGCCCGCATCGACCGCACCCGTGTCACCCCGCGAGGATTCGGATGGCTGACGCCGGCGTGCGCATCGACGCGTGGCTGTGGGCCGTGCGGGTCACGAAGTCGCGCTCGGCGGCGACCGCACTGTGCAAGGCGGGCCATGTGAAGATCGGCGGCGACAACGCGAAGCCCGCGCAGACGGTGCGTCCCGGCGTGGAGGTGCGCGTGGTGACGCCGCACGGCGCTCGCATCCTGGTGGTGAAGCAACTGCTCGTGAAGCGTGTGAGCGCGCCGCTCGCGGCCGCAGCCTACGACGACCTCACGCCGGCGCCGCCCCCGAAGGAGGAGCGCACCGTGTTCGCCGTGCGCGACCGTGGGGCGGGGCGCCCCACCAAGCGCGACCGGCGAGACATCGAGAAGCTGCGCGGGCACTGATGTTCGCCGACCGCGCCGCCGCGGGTCGCCTGCTCGGCGACCGGGTGCGGCAGCGGCTCGACACCCCGGATGCGCCGATCGTGCTCGGGCTGCCCCGCGGCGGTGTTCCCGTGGCGGCGGGGGTGGCGGCGGCGCTCGGATGCGATCTCGATGTGCTCGTGGTCCGCAAGATCGGCTCCCCCGGCAACCCGGAGGTCGCCGCCGGCGCGATCGGTGCCGACGGCGTCATCGTGACGGCAGCGGGTGGACGGGAGGAGCCGGGCGGGCCGCTCGAACGCGTGCGCGCCCGCGAACTCGACGAGCTGAACCGCCGCGAACGCCTGTACCGTGCCGGGCGCGAGCCACTCGAGCTGCACGGCCGCTGCGCGATCGTCGTCGACGACGGCATCGCCACGGGTGCGACCGCCGCCGCGGCGGTCCGCGCCGCCCGCGCGCTCGGGTCGGCGGAAGTCGTCGTGGCAGTCCCCGTGACCGCGCGCGACGCCCTCGCCACGCTGGCAGGTCTCGCCGACTCCGTCATCTGGCTCGAGGCTCCCGCCGCATTCTGGGCGGTCGGTCAGTGGTACCGCGACTTCACCCAGACCAGCGACGACGAGGTGCTCGCAGCGCTTGGAGCCTGATCAGCTCGCGGCGGCGTCCTCGGCCGGCAGGGCGCTCTCGATCGCCGCGATGACCGCAGGGTCGTCGGGCTGCGTGTTCGGGCGGAACCGCGAGACGTGCCCGTCGGGTGCGATCACGAACTTCTCGAAGTTCCACTTGACCCGCCCGGCCTTGCCGTCGGCATCCGGAACCTGGGTGAGCGAGGCGTACAGCGGATGCTTGTGCACACCGTTCACGCGCGTCTTCTCCATGAGCGGGAAGGTGACGCCGTAGGTCGTGGAGCAGAACTCCTTGATCTCGTCGGCGGAGCCGGGCTCCTGGCCGAGGAACTGGTTGCACGGGAACCCCACCACGGTGAACCCGCGGTCGGCGTACTCCTTCTGCAGCTGCTCGAGCTTCTCGTACTGAGGGGTCAGGCCGCAGCGCGACGCCACGTTGACGACCATCACCGCCTTGTCGCCGAAGTCGGCGAGGGTCGCCGTGTCGCCGTCGATGGTCGTGAAGGGGATGTCACGGATGGTCACCTTCTCAGCGTATGCGCGGAGCCCGTGCCTACGCTGGGTGCATGGCGATCGAGCTGGCCCACGAACCCGACGCGCACCGCTACACCCTGCGCCAGCGCGGCGCGATCGTCAGTGTGCTCGAGTACCGCGACCAGGGTGCCGACGTGGTCTTCCACCACACCGTCACCGTGCCCCACCAGCGCGGGCACGGCTATGCGGCGCAGCTGGTCGAGTTCGCGGTCGACGACGTGGAGCGCGCGGGGCGCAAGATCATCCCCACCTGCTGGTACGTCGCCGACTGGTTCGACGCGCACCCCGAGCGAGCCGGGATCCGCACCGCCTGAGCCCTCGTCGCCGGGTGCCGCGACCACTACTCTGGGGTCACCTCCGCCAGAGAGGAGCCCCATGACGGATCCCGACGACGCGCCCGTGCTGCGGCAGTTCCTGCTCGGCATCGGCGGGGCGATGATCGCCTCGCAGGAATCGGTCGACTCGGTCGAGGAGACCCTCGGGCGGGTATCGAAGGCCTACGGCATCGACGAGACCGAATTCGTGGTGCTGCCGACCGTCGTAATGGTGCAGGTGAACGGCATCATCCAGGGCCGCGGGATGGTGCACGACGGTCAGGCGATCACCTTCCGGTTCGATCAGATCGCAGCCCTCTACAAGCTCATCAAGGTGGCCGAGTCGGGTGGGCTCGACCCGGCCGAGGGGATCCGCCGCCTCAACGAGATCGGTGCGATGAAGCCGCGCTTCGGCTGGATCGTGCGCACGCTCGGCCACGCGATCCTCACCGGCGGCCTCGCGCTGCTGATGCTCCCCACATGGCAGGGGTTGGCCCTGAGCGTCGCATTGGGGCTCTTCATCGGCCTGCTGAAACTGGTGCGCTCCCCCGCCCTCCAGCTGATCTTCCCCGTGGTCGCCTCCTTCACCTGTGCGCTGCTGGTCTTCCTGCTGGCCGACTATCTCGGCATCGGCAACCCGGTCGTCCTGCTCGTCGCGCCGCTGGTCACCTTCCTTCCCGGTGGCATGCTCACCACCGCCACACGGGAGCTGGCGACCGGGCAGGCGCTCGCCGGGTCGTCGCGTCTCGTGATGGGACTCGTGATGCTCGCCCTGCTGGCGTTCGGCATCGTGGCCGCGGGAACGATCGTGGGCGTCTCCGACTTCGCCTACCAGCAGGTCGCGTCGGTGCACCTGCTGCCGTGGTGGTCGCCGCTTCTCGGCATCCTGCTTCTCGCGATCGGCAACTACCTGCATTTCTCGGCGCCGTCGAACACCTTCGGATGGGTGGTTCTCGCGTTGGTGGTCGCGTTCGTCGGGCAGACGGTCGGCGCGGCCGTGCTGGGGGCGCCGCTCAGCGGATTCGCGGGGGCGCTGGTGGTGTCCCCGTTGGTGCTGTGGATCGAGTCCTTGCGTCGGGGTGCACCCGCCCAGCTCACCTTCCTGCCCGCCTTCTGGTTGCTGGTCCCTGGGGCTGCGAGCCTGATCGGGCTCGTGTCGACGGTCGGCGGCAACGTCGCCATCGACAGCTTCTGGACGGCCATCGGCGGCATCTTCGGTATCGCGCTCGGCGTGCTGATCGGCATCGCCCTCTATCGCGCGATCGATCTCGGCGCGCGCGGCATCGAGAACTTCACCGTCGAGCTGCCTGTCGCCCTCGCCCAGCCGAAAAGGGCGGGGCTGTGGCACCGACTGATCCCCGGCACCGAGGACTCGCTCTGGAGCCCCCGCCCTCACGAGTCGGCGGCACCGGCTCCACGGCGCTCAGACGCGGATGAGCCGGAAGATCCGAAGCACACGACCTGAACTGCGTTCGTAGCCGCGGTATCCGGGCCACTGCTCCTCGAGGGTGCGCCAGACCTCGTCGCGATCGTCGTCGCCGACGAGCTCCGCGCGCACCCGCAGGCGCTCCCCCCGGAACTCGATCTCGGCATCCGGATGCGCGAGCAGGTTCCACGTCCATGCGGGGTGCTCGGGGCGCGCGAAGTTCGACCCGGTGATCAGGATGACGCCTGCGTCGGTGGGGCAGCACATCAGAGCGGTCTCGCGCGGCTGCCCCGACTTCGCACCGATGGTGTGCAGCACGAGCGAGGGCACCACGGCACCGCTGAGCGGGCCGCGCCGGCCCCGGGTGATCCAGGAGGCGAACCGCTCCAGCGGCGGCATCATCCGCGGCCCGTAGGCGCGGAAGAAGCGCGTGCGCGTGAAGCGGGCGACGACGACCCGGAACGGGCGGATCGCTGCAGCCACCTGGTGCGTCAGAAGACGAAGATGGTGCCGAGGATCAGCGCGATGATCACGACGACGATCAGGATGCCCCCGACGATCGCGAGGCCGCGCCTGCTGAGGCTGTTGACGGCCCACCCGACCAGGAACGGCAGCGCGAAGAGGATCGCCGCGACCAGCCACCAGAAGATCACGTAGCCGGCCTGGCTGACATCCGCCAGCCGCCCGCTGAAGAGCCGCTGCGTGTACGGGTTGGTGGCGAAGCCGACCGCCGAGATGAGCGGGATCAGGATGCCGACGCCCACGAGCAGTCCGACGAAGAATCCGGTCAGCTTCGAGCCACCACGGATGTCGAGGGTCTCGTCGTGCTGCTTCTGTGCCATGGGCGTCCTCCCTAGGGTTCGTCGCAACCCTAGCGGGAGCGACGCCCTACGCGGCGGAGATGTTGACGAGCCACGCGACCCCGTGGCGGTCGACCAGCATGCCGAAGGTGTCGCCCCACGGCGCCTGCTCGAGCGGCACGGTGAGGGTGCCGCCGTCGAGCAGGCCGTCCCAGAAGCCGCGCAACTTCTCGCCGTCGTCGCCCGAGAGCGACACGGAGTGCGCGCTGCCTGCGGAGAGCGGCATGTGGCTGGGCGCGTCGGCCGCCATGAGGGTGAAGCCGTCGGGGGTCTCCAGCTGGCCGTGCATCAGCCATCCGGTTTCTTCGAGCGCCACCTCCATGCCCGCCTCGGCGAACGTCGACACCGTCAGCTCGCCGCCGAACACCCGGCGGTACTGCTCGAGGGCGTCCCGCGCCTCACCGCGGAAATTGAGGTAGGGGTTCAGTCGCACGGCCATGGGATCCTCCCGATCCAGAATTGTGGACACTGTCCACATGATTGTGCTCCGTTCGCGACGGCGGCGCTAGATGCCGCGGGCCACCCGGAGCAGACTGATGAGATGGCAACCCTCACGGCGGTTCTGGGCGACATCACCACCCAGCGGGTCGATGCGATCGTGAACGCGGCAAGCCGCGCCATGCGCGGGGGCGGCGGAGTCGACGGGGCCATCCACCGTGCGGGTGGGCCGACGATCCTGCGGGAGTGCATCGACCGCTTCCCGAACGGTCTCGCGACGGGCGACGCCGGCTGGACGTCGGCCGGCGACCTCCCGGCGCGGTGGGTGATCCACACGGTGGGCCCGGATTTCGGGTCGGGCGAGCGCGATCGCGGCCTGCTGGTGTCGTGCTACCGGCGCTGCCTGGAGGTTGCCGACGAGTTGGGCGCGGCGAGCGTGGCGTTCCCGCTGGTGAGTGCGGGGATCTACGCCTGGCCGCTCGAGGATGCGATCGCGGTCGCCGTCGACACGCTCCGTGAGACGGAGACGCGTGTGGGCGACATCCGGATCGTGGCGCGCGACGCATCGGTTTTCGAGCGCCTTCAGGACACGGTAAGGTAGGTAGCCGTGCCGGATGACGGCACATGCCACGGGCTGTGGCGCAGCTTGGTAGCGCACTTGACTGGGGGTCAAGGGGTCGCAGGTTCAAATCCTGTCAGCCCGACGTAACGAATGAAGGCCGTCCGAAAGGGCGGCCTTCATTCGTTGTCTCGAGCCGCTAAGAACTGCGCCTGCGGGGAGGTGGACCCACGTCGCCGAGGGGCCCCGAGAGCGGCCCAGGGCGATGGAGTCGCCCCGATCGCAGCCACGTCACGTTGCTAGGAGATCTTCCACACCTTCAGCGCCTGGAGCGACTGCTCTCGGAAGCGAATCGCCCCTCCCCTGCTCGGATGCCGCACGGCGATCGCCACATCGGAGCTCACCGCATCCGCGGCGTGGGGAATCGCCACCCCGAGAACCTTCGCCACACTTCGCTCAGCCATTCGGCCGATGCAGAGCACCCGTCGCCCCGCGATGGCGAGTCGAAGAGCCGGCAGGCCGGCCGTCAGCTCGGCCGCGGTCGGAGTTCGGTTGGTACGCGGCTCTCTCACCTCATGGGGATGGAGAGGAAACGCGTTCCAGAGGAGGGTCCTGTTCTCGATGCCTGCCGACGTGATGAGCGCGTGAACCGCCGTTGCACTCGGTTCAACAGTGCCAGGCAGCCCAACCGCGGGGGCAGATGTGAACGCCACTCCCGACTGTCTCGCCCCCTGCCACCCGGCCGCCTCGCCGACGAACACGATATCTCCGCCGGCCGTCGCACGAACATGATCGACCAGTCGACGCAGTCTTTCGGCGGCAGTGGACGCAAACTCCGGTCCGTCACTCGAGCTGTGGAGGAAATTCGTCGTGGTCGCAGTCGACGGCATGTGCAGTGCGGCTTGGATCAGCGGTGACACGGGCCTTCCTTTCGCGATCGAGCCAAGATGCCACAGTATCCAGACGGCCCGCGCGCGAGGCTCTTCGCGTCACGGGCCGCCTGGCGATCGCTGATGTGTTAAAGCCCGCGCCTCGAGTCGCCGACCGCGGTGACACGGCGCGCGATCCAGTTCTGCCATCCGACGAGCACCTTCGGTTCCTGGTGCCGCGTACGGTGGCTGTGGGCCGGGTTCGCGTTGCGGTGCGCGTTCGCGGTGCGCGCGCTCGGCGCGGCGGCCTGCAGCCCCCCGTCGACGTGCGCGGGCACTCCCGGCATCCGGTGGGTGAGGTCGTGCAGGCGTCCGCTCGACGCCGGCGGTGCGACCGACCCTGCGACAGCCGACTCTGCGACGGCCCGCTGGGCGACGACGTACCGTTCGCCGGTGAGCGCCGCCCGGTCGCGGGCGGCCTGCTTGCGTGCGCGGTTCTTGGTCATGATGCTTCCGTTCCCGGCTGGGTCCCACGCCCTCAGCCGCAGAGAGAGCAGCATGAGTGGAGACGCACGAGTCGGAGACCCTTGTCCTCGTGGCCGGTCCGCGTGGGCGGTTCGGCTCGGAGTCGGGCAGGTGCGGCTGCCGACACCCAGAATATCACCGCAGCCCGCTCACACCTCGATGTCGGCGTAGATGGCCGCGTGGTCCGATCCGGCGTGGGTGGCGCTCGTCATGGTGGGGTAATGCGGGAACAGGGTGCCGTTCTTGCCGCCCCACACCCCCATCCGGAAGATCGCCCCGCCGACGACGCGGTCGTACAGCGCGGGCGAGAGCAGCACATAGTCGATCTTCTGCTTCGCGGTGCCGTTGGCGTAGGTTCCGATACGGCCGTCGCTGACGAACGCCGGATGCTCGGTGATGTCTCTCAGGTCGGTGCCTGCGAGCAGGGGCCGCAGGGGGACGCTGTCGGGGGTGTCGTTCAGGTCGCCGAGCACGACGACGTTGTCGACGCCGTCGGCCCGGAGGGCTTCGTAGAGCGCGGCGACGCGGGTGGCCTGGCGCCGGCGCTTCAGGTCGTTGTCGTCCTGGTTGCCGTAGCCCTTCGACTTGAAGTGGTTGACGAGCACCGTCACCTCTTCGGTGGCGCTGAGTCGCACCACGTATTCGGGGCAGTCGCGGCCGAAGATCTGCCGGTTCGAGCTGTCGACGTCGTCGACGTGCGAGCGGATGCCGAGAAGCGGGTGCGCTGCGCGGGTCATGATGCCGACATCGATCCCCGGTCGTCGTTGCCATCGATCACCATCACGTGCGGGTAGGCGGGCTTGCCGCGCGGGGTCACGATCCCCGGGTCGGAGAAGTGCTTGAGGGCGATCCTCGACTCCGCCTCGACCACGCCCATGATGTCGGCCCCGACGTCGTGGATCACCTGCGCGGTGTGGGTCATCGCGAGCTCGTCGACCCGTTCCTTGACCAGGTCGACCCACCCGATCCAGTCGTCTCGGCCGGTGGCGACGATCTCGGTGTCGTTGCTCGTGCGCCTGATGAACGACCCCCGGATGCGCCGGAGCACCGCGAACTCGGCCGTGTCGGAGCGGGCCAGCCCGAGGGTGCGCAGGTGCTCGAGCATCTGCGCCTTCGCCGCGGCGGTGTAGGTCTCGTCCTGGATGAGGATGTTGAGCCGCGCGTGTGCGTCGAGGATCGGATTGCCCTGCGACGGTTTCATCTGCCCGGACATCGCTTTGGGACGTTCGAACAGGTTCTCGACATTGAGTGCTGCGATACGGATCCGGGTCATGGCGGTCCCCTCGGACGCCGCGGGGGGAGGCGTCACGTGGTCAGGGTAGACCGCATGACCTCCCGCCTGCCGGCGAGTCCGATGTCGGCGATGGCGCGACTACTCGTAGGCGCCGTCGACGTCCTCGCCGAGCTTCTCCTCGTCGACCGACAGCTCCTTACGGGTGACCTTGGTGGCCCCCGACAGCAACTGCTCGACCTCGTCGGCGTCGGCCGGGTCGACGACGACCACGATGCCGGCGCTTCCGGCGTCGAGCGTCTCGCTGATCTCCTCGAGGTCGCGGGTGGGGGTCTTGCGTTGGATGTGGCTGGCGATGGCGCCGATGCCGGCACCCGATCCGCCGGCGACCACCAGCGCGCCGCCGAGGGCGACCGCGGGGAAGAGGGCGACCGCGAGGCCGCTCGCGAGGCCGACGGCGAGGCCGGTGCGTGCGCCGTGGATCTTGCCCCCATCGTCGCGCTTGACGATCGAGGCCTTCCCTTCGAGGCTGCGGTTGATCACGGCCGCGTCGAAGCCGCCGTGCTTGTGGTCCTTGTCGCCTGTGAAGTGACCGCTGACCCGGTCGAAGTCGGCGACCGCGTCGGCTTCGCTCGGATACTGGGCGGCGACCGCGACATAGCTCTTGTCGGCCATCGGGAACCTCCGTCGTCGTGAGCGGTGTCGTCGTCGACCGGCAGTCGCCGACCCCCCGCTCAGCGGCAGTGTAGGAGCGGGTCTCCGGGGAGGCACCATGCAGATGGGGTGAGGTTCGCGGGGCGGTTACGCTCGCGTCATGCATCCGCTCGACGCCGCCGACCCGCTGGCGGCATACCGCGACCTGTTCGTGCCGAGCGAGGGGCTCGTCGCCTACCTCGACGGCAACTCGCTGGGGCGGCCGCTGGTGGCATCCGGTGAACGGTTGGCCCGGTTCACGCGCGACGAGTGGGGCGGTGCGCTGATCCGCGGGTGGGATGACGGCTGGCTGGACCTGCCGCTGACGCTCGGCGATGCGCTGGGTGCGCACGTTCTCGAGGCGGCACCCGGGCAGGTGGCGGTCGCCGATTCGACGTCGGTGCTCATCTACAAGCTGGTGCGCGCGGCGCTCGAGGCGCGTCCGGGGCGCGACGAGGTGGTCGTCGACCGCGGCAACTTCCCGAGCGACCGCTACATCGTGGAGGGCATCGCCGCCGACCGGGGTCTCACGATCCGGTGGATCGACCCGGCGCCGGATGCGGGGGTCACCCCGGAGCTGGTGGCGGCGGCGGTGTCGGAGCGCACCGCGCTCGGCCTGTTCAGCTCGGTGGCGTACCGTTCGGGGTTCGTCGCCGACGTGCAGGCGGTCACGGCACAGCTGCACGAGGTGGGTGCACTCGCCATGTGGGACCTGTGCCACTCGGCCGGCGTCGTACCGACGCCGCTGGACGAGTGGGGCGTCGATCTGGCGGTCGGGTGCGGATACAAGTACCTGAACGGCGGTCCCGGTGCGCCGGCGTTCTTCTACGTGCGGCGTCAGCTGCAGGGCGTGCTGCGGCAGCCGATCCAGGGCTGGATCGGCTCCCGTGCGCCGTTCGAGATGGGTCAGGGGTACGAGCCGGCCGACGGCATCCGCGGATTCCTGAGCGGCACTCCCCCGATCCTGGCGATGCAGCCGCTGATCGACATGGTGGGGCTGATCGCACACGTGGGTCTGGATGCGCTCCGGGCGAAGTCGGTCGCGCTCACGGAGTACGCGATCGAGCTGGTCGACGAGCACCTGCCCGAGGCCCGGATCGCCTCCCCGCGGGATGCCGCCCGCCGCGGCGGCCACGTCACCATCGACCATCACCGCTTCGCGGAGCTTCTGCCGCGGCTGTGGGCGGCGGGCGTGATCCCCGACTTCCGACGGCCCGACGGCCTGCGAGTCGGCTGCTCACCGCTGTCGACGTCGTTCGCCGAGGTCGAGGCCGGGGTGCTGGCGATCCGGGCCGCGCTGGCGTAACACCCCCGCCACACCGCGCGCGTAGCCTGGTCGGGTGACCGACGCCGTGACCCTCCTCGAGACCCACACCCGTGTGATCCCCGACTTCCCCGAGCCCGGCATCCTGTTCCGCGACCTGACGCCGGTGTTCGCGGATGCGGATGCGTTCGCCGCGGTCATCGACGCGCTCATCGCTCCGTTCGAGGGCGGCTACGACGTCGTCGCAGGTGTGGAGGCGCGCGGGTTCGCGCTCGCCGCCGGTGTCGCCGCGCGCACCGGTCACGGCCTGCTGCTGGTGCGCAAGGCGGGCAAGCTGCCGGGCGAGACGATCCGCGAGAGCTACGCGCTGGAGTACGGCGAGGCGACGCTCGAAGTGCACACCGGCCAGCTGCCTGCCGGCTCGCGGGTGCTGCTGGTGGATGACGTGCTCGCGACGGGCGGAACGTTGGCGGCGTCGCAGACGCTCATCGAGCGGGCGGGGTGGGTGCTCGCCGGCACGGCCGTGGTGCTGGAACTCGACGGCCTGGGCGGTCGCGGCCGGCTGGCGCCGCGCGCGGTCGTCGCCCTGCAGACCGTGTAGTCGTCCGGCCGCTGCCCGACGGGCTTCGGATGAAGTCGGCGCGACTCAGCTGGCGACCGACTGCCCGACAGCGAAGGCGTGCTGCAGCAGCGCGTCGTCGACGTGGATCGTCTCGTCGGTCGCGACCTCGTCGAGCGCCCACCCGGCCTCCCGCAGTCGCGGGCCGGCGGCCGCGAACGTCCCCCAGACGTACACGTCGGGGAAGATCTCGGCCGCGAGAACCACGATCTCTCCGCGGGTGAGCCGATGGCTGATGCGCAGCGTGCGATCGTTCAGCTCCTGCGCCAGAACCGGAACGGTCGGCACAGGGCCTGCCTCCGGTGTCGGCTCGGACACCGCCTCGGGAACCGGTTCCGGGCGCGCCTCGGGCACGGGCGCCGGTGTCACGGCAGGCTGCGCGGGCGGCGCAGTCGGCGCGGGAAGTGCCGCGAGCACGACCGGCGCGACCGTCGGCTGCATCGTCGACCCCGCGGACGGCACGGCCGCACGTGCGGCGGCGGCGCGCTCCGCAGCGCGCCGGGCCGCCTCCAGTGCGACGGCGACCTCCGCCTCCGCCAGCGCGAGCAGAGCCGCCGCATCGGCAGGCTCGAGCGCCGAGAGCTCGACGCGGTGGCCGGTGAGTTGCGTCTTCGCGAGCATCCCGCGTCGCCGGGTGCCCACTAGGGCATCCGCTTCCAGCTGACGCACCTCGAAGAAGTGGTGTGCGCTGCCGCGCGAGGAACCGGCCGACAGCAGCTCGAACCGCATCACGTCCCCGTCGATGTCGACGCGCGCGGGCCGGGTGGCGGCCTCCGGGTCCGCATCCATCACGACGACCCTGCCGTCGCGCTCGGCGAAGAGGATCCTGCCGGCGGGCGTCTCCCTCCCCTTCTCGATGAGGGTGAGGTCCCATTCGCCGATGATGTCGCGGATCATGCGGTTCCCTTCCGTGGGGGTGGCCAGGATGAGAGCGACGGTGATCTGCTGGTTCCCAGCCAAGCGGCGCAATGTCTCGTGCGCGTTACGGCGATGTCACCACCACTTAACCCGCGCCCCCAGTTCGCGGGTCGACAGCCCGGTGCCGCTAGCGCAGCGTCGCCGACATCCCCATCCGGTCGAGCACGATGTTCTCCACCAGTTGCACCGCGTTGTAGAGCAGCAGCGTCACGAACGTGATCACCGCGACCGACGCCCACAGCTCGTCGAAGCGCGCCGACGCGCT
>Ga0160437_1001065_pt1 | contig 12883 bp, 9 predicted proteins | sample HID1975I_E0MG_FD_108227 | JGI IMG/M metagenome (GOLD analysis project Ga0160437, IMG submission 108227) | Enriched soil microbial communities from UW Madison campus, WI, USA - HID1975I_E0 MG | ecosystem: Environmental > Terrestrial > Soil > Unclassified | place: USA: Madison, Wisconsin... | reverse complement strand
CTGCTGGTGCAGGACGTCGACAAGTGGGATGCCGACATCGCCGCCCTGCTGCCGAAGTTCGATTTCCTGCCGCGCTGGCGCATCGACGACGTGATGGTCAGCTTCGCCGCGACCGGCGGATCGGTCGGCGCGCACGTCGACCAGTACGACGTGTTCCTGCTGCAGGCGCAGGGCCACCGGCGCTGGCAGATCGACGCCGGCGACGCGCCGCCGCTGCACTTCCGCAAGGACGTGGAGATCAAGCTGCTGCAGCGCTTCAACCCGACCCACGACTGGGTCCTGGCGCCCGGCGACATGCTCTACCTGCCGCCCGGCGTGCCCCACCATGGCATCGCCGAGGACCCATGCCTGACCTTTTCGGTCGGCATGCGCGCACCCGCGGCGGTGGAACTGCTGGGCGATTTCGTCGACGCGCTGGCTGCCGAGACCGACGACGGCCCGCGCTACGTCGATCCGGATCTCGCACCGGCCAAGGATGCGCACGAGATCGACGGCGCGGCGATGCAGCGCGTGGCCGCCGCGCTCGACGCGCTGCGCACCGACGATCCGGAACGGCTGGGTGACTGGTTCGGCCGCTTCATCACCCTGTACCGCAGCGCCGGCCAGGCCATGCCCGGCGACGACGCGCGCTCGCGGATCGAGATCGAGTGGGACCTGCAGCAGGGCCACGTCCTGCACCGCCACCCGTGGACGCGCATGGCCTGGCGCCGTGCCGGCAGGGGTGCGCGGCTGTATGCGGCGGGCCAGGCCCATGCCCTGCCCGTGCGCGACGCCCGCGCCATCGCCGCCGCGCCCACGCTCGACGGCGCCGCCTACGCACAGCTTTCCGACAGTGGCCGCGACGCGGTCTACGACCTGCTCCAGGGCGGCCACTACCACCTCGTCGAACCGGAGGACGATCCGCAGTGAACACCATCGCTGCCACGCGCGGGCCGTTCCGCGTCGAAGCGGTCGAGTTCGCGAATGCCGCCGAAGACCTGCTCGCGGTGCGCGAGCAGGTCTTCGTGGTGGAACAGAACGTCCCCGTCGAGGAAGAACGCGACGCACTCGATCCGCGCTGCGCGCACGTGATTGCCCGCGACCGCACCGGCGAGCCGGTCGGCACCGGCCGGCTCGTGCCGCCTCCGGATGAGAGCGCCCCCGCCCGCATCGGCCGCATGGCCGTGCTGCGCGACTGGCGCGGCGCGGGCGTCGGCGACGCGATGCTGCACGCCCTGCTGCGACTGGCACGCGGGCACGGCTGGAGCGACATCGCCCTCAACGCACAGGTGTCGGCGCAGGCGTTCTATGCGCGCCACGGCTTCGTGCCGGTCGGCGAGCGCTTCATGGAAGCCGGCATCGAGCACCAGGCGATGCGCCGCCGCATCGACCGGCCGCAGGTGATCGACGGCCGCGATGCAGCCGTTGCCGTCACCGCGGCGATCATCGGCCAGGCCCGCCACGGCCTGCGTGTCTACAGCCGCGAACTGGACCCTGGCTTGCTCGACGCGCCGCGCGTACTCGAGGCCATGCGCGCGCTGTGCACCCGCGGCGATGGCGTCCAGGTACAGGTGCTGCTGCAGGATGCCGCCGCGCCGCAGCGCGCATTGGCGCCGCTGCTGGCGCTGGCCCAGCGCCTGCCCAGCGCGATCGCGTTCCGCGAGGTCGCCGACCCGGTCGACCACAAATATCCGTCCGCCTACGTGGCCAACGACGACGGCGGCTACTACTTCCGCCCGCTCGGCCACCGCCTGGAGGGTGAAGCCGAAACCGGCGCCGCGGGCCGCGCACGCCAGCTCGCGGAGCACTTCCGGCCGGTTTGGGAACGCGCACGTCCCTGCACCGAATACCGCGCACTGGGACTCTGACGATGACCGCAGGGGAAACACGCCGTCCTGCGGCATGATGCACTGCGGCACGCCCAGCGGCTATAATTGAAGTTCTTTCCCGCGCCACTCCACGGGCCTGCGAAAATCCCGTCGAATCAGGCGCTTGCCCCTTCCTCTTCGAGCCCAATACGCCAGACGTGGACAGTCTCCTGAAGCAGTTTGCGCAGTCCTCCCAGCTCGGCTCCAATGCCGCCTACATCGAGGACCTGTACGAGCAGTACCTGGTCGCCCCGGACAGCGTGGGGCCGCAGTGGAAGGCGTGGTTCGACGGATTCAGGGGCCGCGAGGCCGGGGATGTCCCCCACTCCGCCATCATCGAAAGCGTCGCCGCCGCCGGCCGCCAGGCCGCCCGCGGCGTCGTTGCATCAGGCGCCGGCGACGAGCGCGAGCGCCACATCGGCCGCCTGATCACGGCCTACCGCTCGCGCGGCCACCTGGGTGCAAACCTCGACCCGCTGGCGATGCAGGACAAGCCGGAGGCGCCCGACCTGGGCCTGGCCTTCCACCGCCTGTCCGAGAGCGACCTGTCCTCGGAATTCAGCACCGGCGGCGTCGGCGGCAACGCGCGGATGAAGCTGGGCGACCTGCTCGCACGCCTCAAGGCCACCTATACCGGCCCGATCGGCGCCGAGTTCATGCACATCACCGACGCCGAGCAGCGCCGCTGGATCTACGAGCGGCTGGAAGCGGCCGGCGGCGATTTCAAGCGCACCGACGACGAAAAGCGCCGCATCCTCGAGCGCCTGACGGCGGCCGAGGGCCTGGAGCGCTACCTGCACACCAAGTACGTCGGCCAGAAGCGCTTCTCGCTGGAAGGCGGCGATTCGATGATCCCGCTGCTCGACGACATGGTCCGCCGCGCCGGCGTGGACGGGGTCAAGGACATCGTCATCGGCATGGCCCACCGCGGCCGCCTCAACGTGCTGGTCAACACGCTCGGCAAGTCGCCGCGCAAGCTGTTCGACGAGTTCGAGGGCAAGTTCGACCACGCCGGGGACGACCGCGCCCACACCGGCGACGTGAAGTACCACATGGGCTTCTCCGCCGACATCCACACGCCCGGCGGCCCGGTGCACCTGGCGCTGGCCTTCAATCCCTCGCACCTGGAGATCGTCGACCCGGTGGTCGCCGGTTCCGTGCGCTCGCGCCAGCACCGCCGCGGCGATACCGAGCGCAAGCAGGTGCTGCCGATCCTGCTGCACGGCGATGCCGCGTTCGCGGGCCAGGGCGTGGTGATGGAGCTGTTCCAGATGTCGCAGGCACGCGGCTTCCGCGTCGGCGGCACGGTGCACATCGTCATCAACAACCAGGTCGGCTTCACCACCAGCGCCGCCGAGGATGCGCGCTCCACGCTGTACTGCACCGACGTGGCCAAGATGGTCGGCGCGCCAGTGCTGCATGTGAACGGCGACGACCCGGAAGCCGTGGTGTTCTGCGCGGAGCTGGCATTCGACTTCCGCCAGCGTTTCGGCAAGGACGTGGTCATCGACCTGGTCTGCTATCGCCGCCACGGCCACAACGAGGCCGACGAGCCGGCCGCGACCCAGCCGCTGATGTACAAGACCATCCGCGCGCACAAGACCACCCGCGAGCTTTATGCCGACCGCCTGGCGGCCGACGGCGTGATCGCCGGCGACGACGCGCAGGCGCTGGTCGACGGCTACCGCAACAAGCTCGATGCGGGCGAAGTCACCACCGAGCTGGCCGAGGTGAAGCCCGACGAATTCACCATCGACTGGTCGCAGTACCTGTCGGGCAAGCTGTCCGACCCGGTGGACACCACGGTCAAGCGCGCCACGCTCGACAAGCTGGCCAAGGTGATCAACACCGTCCCCGACGACATCGTGCTGCATCCGCGCGTGGCCAAGATCTACGACGACCGCCGCAAGATGGCCGCAGGCGAACAGCCCGGCGACTGGGGCTTCGCCGAAAACCTCGCCTACGCCACCCTGCTCGACGAAGGCCACAAGCTGCGCCTGGTCGGACAGGACAGCGGCCGCGGCACCTTCTTCCACCGCCACGCGGTGCTGCACGACCAGAAGAGCGACACCCATTACCTGCCGCTGCAGCAGCTGGTGAAGAACCCCGAGGACGCCATCATCATCGACTCGCTGCTCAGCGAGGAAGCGGTGATGGCCTTCGAATACGGCTACGCCACCGCCGACCCGGACACGCTCGACATCTGGGAAGGCCAGTTCGGCGACTTCGCCAACGGCGCGCAGGTGGTGATCGACCAGTTCATCAGCTCCGGCGAGGCCAAGTGGAACCGCCTGTGCGGGATGGCGCTGTTCCTGCCGCACGGCTACGAGGGCCAGGGCCCGGAGCACAGCTCCGCACGCCTCGAGCGTTTCCTGCAGCTGTGCGCGCTGGACAACATGCTGGTCTGCGTGCCGACCACGCCGGCGCAGGCCTTCCACATGATCCGCCGCCAGCTGTGCATGGACACCCGCAAGCCGCTGGTGGTGATGACGCCCAAGTCGCTGCTGCGCCACAAGCTGGCGGTGTCGTCGCTGGCCGAACTGGCCGATGGGGAGTTCCAGCACCTGATCCCCGACACCACCAGCAGCCCGAAGAAAGCCACGCGCGTGGTGCTGTGCGCGGGCAAGGTCTATTACGACCTGCTCGAGGACATGCAAAAGCGCGGCGCCGACGACGTGGCGCTGATCCGCGTCGAGCAGCTGTACCCGTTCCCGCGCGAACTGCTGGCCGCGCAGCTCAAGCGCTACACCAGGGCCACCGACGTGGTCTGGTGCCAGGAAGAGCCGCACAACCAGGGCGCGTGGTACCAGATCCGCCACCACCTGGTCGCGTGCCTGGCTCCGAAGCAGTCGCTGCACTATGCCGGCCGCCCGCGCTCGCCTGCCCCGGCCGTCGGCCATTTCAACGACCACGTCGCCGAACAGAAGCAACTCGTTGCCGACGCACTGGTCAACCCGCTCGACGGCGAAACCGTCAGCGAATAATCCGCCCCGCCCTCCTTCCACGTTTCCATCAGGACGCCGCCCACCATGGCCACCGAAATCAAAGTCCCGGTCCTTCCCGAATCCGTTTCCGACGCCACCATCGCGTCGTGGCACAAGAAGGTCGGGGATGCGGTCAAGCGCGACGAGAACCTCGTCGATCTCGAAACCGACAAGGTCGTGCTTGAAGTCCCGTCCACCGTCGACGGCGTGATCAAGGAACTCAAGTTCGAGGAAGGCGCCACCGTCACCAGCCAGCAGGTCATCGCGGTGATCGAGGAAGGCGCGGCCGCCGAAGCGCCGAAGGAAGACGCCAAGGCCGACAAGCCCGCCAACGACAAGAAGGCCGACGCCCCGGCGACCACGCCGTCGAAGCCGGCGGCGGGCGCCGAGGAAGTCCAGCCCAAGTCCGCGGCGGGCAAGGCCGGCACCCCGGCCAAGGCTGACGATCTGCCGCCCGGCGCGCGCTTCACCGCAGCCAGGGAAGGCATCGACCCGGCCCAGGTGGAAGGCACCGGCCGCCGCGGCGCGGTGACCAAGGAAGACCTGGTCAACTACGCCAGCGGCAAGACCGCGGGCGTCTCCGGCGGCGCGCGTCCGGAAGAGCGCGTGCCGATGACCCGCATCCGCAAGCGCATCGCCGAGCGCCTGATGCAGTCGAAGGAGTCGATCGCGATGCTGACCTCGTTCAACGAGGTCAACCTGGCCAACGTCATGGCGATGCGCAAGCAGCTGCAGGACGATTTCATGAAGGCCAACGGCATCAAGCTCGGCTTCATGAGCTTCTTCGCCAAGGCCGCCGCCAACGCGCTGGCCAAGTACCCGGCGGTCAACGCCTCGGTCGACGGCGATGACATCATCTATCACGGCTACGCCGACATCTCGATCGCGGTTTCCACCGACCGCGGCCTGGTCACCCCGGTGCTGCGCAACGTCGAGCGCATGTCCTTTGCCGACGTCGAAAAGGGCATCGACGGCTACGCCAGGGCCGCGCGCGAGGGCGGGCTGAAGCTCGAGGACCTGCAGGGCGGCACGTTCACCATCACCAACGGCGGCACCTTCGGCTCGCTGATGTCGACGCCGATCGTCAACCCGCCGCAGTCGGCGATCCTCGGCATGCACACGATCAAGGAGCGCGCCATCGTCGAGAACGGCCAGGTCGTCGCCGCGCCGATGATGTACATCGCGCTGAGCTACGACCACCGCATCATCGACGGCAAGGACGCGGTGCTGTTCCTGGTCGACATCAAGAACCAGCTCGAGAATCCGCACCGGATGCTGCTCGGCATGTAACTTTCCCCTTCCCCTTCAAGGGGAAGGTCGGGATGGGGATGGGTTTCCCCATCGACGCCGCGAGGCAACCATCCCCCTAGCCCTCCCCTTGAAGGAGAGGGAACCAGGAACAAGGACCACGCAATGAGCGAACAACAGCAATTCGACGTCATCGTCATCGGTGCCGGCCCCGCCGGCTACCACGCCGCCATCCGCGCCGCGCAGCTGGGCATGAAGACCGCCTGCATCGACGCGGCGCTGGGCAAGGACGGCAAGCCGGCGCTGGGCGGCACCTGCCTGCGCGTGGGCTGCATCCCGTCCAAGGCGTTGCTCGACTCCTCGCGCCAGTACTGGAACATGGGCCACCTGTTCGACCAGCACGGCATCAGCTTCAAGGACGCGAAGATGGACGTGGCGAAGATGGTCGGCCGCAAGGACGCCATCGTGAAGCAGTTCACCGGCGGCATCGCGATGCTGTTCAAGGCCAACAAGGTCACGCCGTTCTACGGCTTCGGCCAGCTGCAGCCGGGCAACGTGGTCAAGGTCAAGCAGCACGACGGCTCCGAGGTCGAGCTCAAGGCCGCCAACGTGGTGCTGGCCGCCGGCTCGGATTCGATCGAACTGCCGTTCGCGAAGTTCGACGGCGAATGCATCGTCGACAACGTCGGCGCGCTCGACTTCACCGAAGTGCCCAAGCGCCTGGGCGTGATCGGCGCCGGCGTGATCGGGCTGGAGCTGGGCAGCGTGTGGAAGCGCCTGGGCGCCGAAGTCACGGTGCTCGAGGCCCTGCCCGACTTCCTGGCCGTCGCCGACGCCGAGGTCGCCAAGACCGCCGCGCGCGAGTTCAAGAAGCAGGGCCTGGACATCCGCCTGGGCGCCAAGGTCTCGAAGACCGAGGTCAAGGGCAAGGGCAAGAAGAAGGAAGTGGTCGTCACCTACACCGACAAGAACGGCGAGCAGACGATCACCTTCGACAAGCTGCTGGTCGCCGTCGGCCGTCGCGCCGCGAGCAAGGACCTGCTGGCCGAAGGCACCGGCGTCAAGCTCGACCAGCGCGGCGTGATCGAGGTCGACGAGCACTGCCACACCGGCGTCGACGGTGTCTGGGCCGTGGGTGACTGCGTGCGCGGGCCGATGCTGGCGCACAAGGGCTTCGAGGAAGGCATCGCGGTAGCCGAGCTGATCGCGGGCCTGCCCGGCCACGTCAACTACGACACCATCCCCAACGTGATCTACACCGAGCCGGAAGTGGCCTGGGTCGGCAAGACCGAGCAGCAGCTCAAGGAAGACGGCACGCCGTACAAGACCGGCAGCTTCCCGTTCGCCGCGCTCGGCCGCGCCGTGGCCATGGCCGAACCGGCCGGCTTCGTGAAGGTGATCGCGCACGCCGAAACCGATCGCGTGCTCGGCCTGCACCTGGTCGGCGTGGGCGTCTCCGAACTGGTGCACGAAGGCGTGCTGGCGATGGAGTTCAAGGGCTCCGCCGATGACCTCGCCCGCATCTGCCACGCCCACCCGACGCTGTCCGAGTCGATCCACGACGCCGCAATGGCGGTGGACAAGCGGGCGATCCACAAGGCGAACTAGGGTTCGCCTTGCGCCCACGATTTGCTGCGCAAACCGCGGGCCCCAAAGCATGCCGCCATCCCCGCCCCTTCGCGCCTTCGGCGCGAACCGCCCCCAACCTGGGGGCTGGGGCAAACCTGGACCCTGGATTTCTGATCGCCATCCCCGCGCAGGCGGGAATCCAGTGACTCCAGGCTCCGCACCGATCTTCAAGAACCCTGCCCCATGAAAAGCATCTGCGTCTACTGCGGCTCCAACGCCGGCCTCCGCCCCGCCTATGCCGAACGTGCGAAGGCCCTGGGCGCGCGCATGGCGGCCGATGGGCTGGCCCTGGTCTACGGTGGCGGCAACGTCGGCTTGATGGGCATCGTCGCCGACGCGGTGCTGGAGGGCGGCGGCGAAGTCATCGGCGTGATCCCGCAGCAACTGGTGGACCTGGAAGTCGCGCACCGCGGCGTGACCCGGCTTGAAGTCGTCGGCTCGATGCATGAGCGCAAGGCGCGCATGTTCGACCTGGCCGATGCCTTCGTCGCCCTGCCCGGCGGCTTCGGCACGATGGACGAGATGTTCGAGATGCTCACCTGGCGCCAGTTGGGGCTCGGCGAGAAGCCCTGCGCCTTCCTCGACGTCGACGACTTCTACGATCCGCTGCTGGCGATGATCGACCGCATGGTCGCCGAACGCTTCCTGCATCCTGACCAGCGCGCCGACCTGTGGCACGGCGACGACATCGACGGACTGTTTGCCTGGCTCGACGGCTACCAGCCCGCGCATGCGCTCAAGTGGCTCGACGCCAAGCGCAGGAGCGGGCTGCGCTGATCCGCGCGGGACTTCCTGCCACGGCCACGCAGCGAAGTGGCAAGACTGTTCCCTTCAATCCCGCGAACCGTGCCGACCCGCACCTTCGCCACGTGAACCCCGCCGCGGGCGCCACTGGCACGCGCAATCGGCCATCGTGTAACATCGCGCCCCTTGTTCGCCGAGGGGCAGCAACCATGCGGATTGTCGCCAACACCTGAAGCCACGCGCTTCCCCTGCCCCACGGGCCGGGTCCGTTTCCTCCGTCCCGGCCAAGGCCCGGGATCGTCCGTGCATCCGCACTCCGCGCCGGCAAGCCGGTGCATTCCCCGGAAATCATTCCATGTCTCCTGTCGCCTTCCGCGCCAGCAAGGCCGCGATCGCGTTCATCCTCGTCACTGCGATGCTCGACGTGCTGTCGATGGGCATCGTCATCCCCGTCCTGCCAACGCTGATCGAACAGTTCACCGGCTCCAATGCGCGCGCCGGGATCATCAACGGCCTGTTCGTCGCCCTGTGGGCGCTGATGCAGTTCCTCGCCTCGCCGGTGATCGGCTCGCTGTCCGACCAGTACGGGCGGCGGCCGGTGATCCTGATCTCCACCGTCGGCCTGGCCATCGACTACGTGCTCATGGCGGTGGCGCCGGACCTGTGGTGGCTGGCGCTGGGCCGGATCATCGCCGGCGTGACGTCGGCCAGCTTCACCACCGCGTTCGCCTACATGGCCGACATCACCGAACCCGAACACCGCGCCCGCGGCTACGGCCTGATCGGCGCCGCCTTCAGCGCCGGCTTCGTCGCTGGCCCCCTGCTGGGCGGCGTGCTCGGCGAATGGTCGCCGCGGGCGCCGTTCTGGGCCGCGGCCGGACTCAGCGGCATCGCATTCCTGTACGGCGCCTTGGTACTGCCCGAATCGCTGCCGCAGGAGCGGCGCATGGCGTTCTCGTGGAAACGCGCCAACCCGCTGGGCGCGCTGCGCCTGCTGCGTTCGCACCCGGAGCTCACGGGCCTGGCCGGCGTCAACTTCCTGTTGTACTTCGCCCACCACGTGTTTTCGGCGGTGTTCGTGCTCTACGCCGGTTACCGCTATGGCTGGAGCGCATGGCAGGTCGGCGTGCTGCTGGCGATGGTCGGCGTGCTCGACATGCTGGTGCAGGGCCTGCTCGTCGGTCCCGCCGTGAAACGCTTCGGCGACCGCCGGGTAATGATCACCGGGCTGTGCTTCGGCGCCGCCGGTATCGCCTGCATGGGCCTGGCGCCGACCGGGCTGCTGTTCACCCTGGCGATGCTGCCCAACGCCCTGTGGGGGCTGGCGATGCCGACGATCCAGTCGCTGATGACCCAGCGTGTGTCCGAGTCCGAACAGGGCCAGCTGCAGGGTGCGAACAACAGCGTCGGCGCGATCGCCGGCGTGGTGTCGCCGCTGTTCTTCGGCGCGGTGTATGCGGTTTCGGTGGGGCCGGAGGCGTGGTTCCCGCACCCCGGTACCGCGTTCCTGATCGCATCGGCGGTGCTGCTCGGCGCGGCGGTCATCGGCTGGCGGGTGGCGCGCCGTGCAGAACTCGCCGCGGCTGCCGCTGCCTGAACGCCATCGCCTTCCAGCCCGTGCGCCGACGCGGTGTACATCTTGACGCCGGGGCAACGGCCGCGGGCGGATATTGAGCGTCCAGCCCCGCGGCTCGGCCGCGCTGCCGACTCTAGCGGCCCGGCCACCGCACTACCGCACCATCGGCTCGACACCAGCCACGGAGCATCGCAATGAGCAACCGTCGCGACCGCAAGGATCCACCCATCGATCCCGGCGATGACTGCGCCCCTGAAACACCGCAACATCGACAGCAACGCAAGCAGCACGAGAGCGACAATCAGGACGAGGCGCTGGAAGAAACCTTCCCGGCCAGCGACCCGGCATCGCCCTTCATCCCCGCCCGGACATCCGACTGATCCCGGGCGCGCCGCAGCGGCGTGTCACGCGGCAACGACGCCGGGGTTCCTATCGTCGCCCCACTGCATCCGCAGGGAGGATCGGCGATGGCGACCACGGCGAAAGGCAAGGCACCGCGCAAGGCCGCTGCCACGGCTGTCCGACGGCAGCGCACGTTGCAGAAGCAGGCCGATGCGAAGGCCGGGAAGCAGGCGTCCAGGGGCGCAGCGAAAAAGAAGAAGAAGCCGGTCCAGGCCGGCATCCGCCGCCAGCCGGCAAACCCGATGCCGGCGCAGCACCTGCCCAAGCCCGGCAACGAGCATGACCTCGAACTGCAGCCGCGCTTCCTCGCGCCCGACTACGCCGGCAGCGGCAAGCTTGAGGGCATGACCGCGATCGTCACCGGCGGCGACTCCGGCATCGGCCGCGCGGTGGCCGTGCTGTTCGCGCGCGAAGGCGCGGACGTGGCGGTGTTCTACCTGGACGAACACGCCGACGCAAAGGAGACCAAACGCTGCGTCGAAGCCGAAGGCCGCCGCTGCGTCCTCCATGCTGGCGACGTCGGCGACGCGAAGTTCTGCGACGGCGCCGTGCGCAAGGTGGCCAGGGCCTTCGGCCGGCTCGACGTGCTGGTCAACAACGCCGCCTTCCAGCTGCACGCGAAGGACATCGCCGACATCACCGACGCGCGCCTGCAGGAAACCCTGCGCACCAACATCGGCGGCTACTTCAACATGGCGCGCGCGGCGCTGGCGCACATGGGCGAAGGCGCCAGCATCATCAACACCGGTTCGGAAACGGGCATCTTCGGCAACCCGCACCTGCTCGACTATTCCGCGACCAAGGGCGCGATCCACGCCTTCACCCTCTCGCTGGCGGCCAACCTGCTCGAACGCGGCATCCGCGTGAATGCAGTCGCGCCCGGCCCGGTCTGGACGCCGCTCAACCCGGCCGACAAATCCGCCGGCGATGTCGTCGACTTCGGCAAGGACAGCGACATGGGGCGCCCCGCACAGCCGGAGGAGATCTCGCCGGCCTACGTGTTTCTCGCCTCGCCCATTACCGCGTCCTATGTCAACGGCGTAGTGCTTCCGGTGATGGGCGGTCCGCGCGGATGAGCGGGCGACTCCGGCATTTCCTTCCAGCGAGGCTGGCATGAAACATTCCTCCGCGTTCACGCGCTTCGCCCAGGCGGCGGCGCGATTCACAGGCCGGCCGCTGTGCTTCGCGATCGCCGCGCTGCTGATCATCATCTGGGCGGTGACCGGGCCGGTCTTCAAGTTCAACAACACCTGGCAACTGGTGATCAATACCGGGACCACCATCATCACCTTCCTGATGGTGTTCCTGATCCAGAACACGCAGAACCGCGACACCGAAGCCCTGCAGATCAAGCTGGACGAACTGATCCGTGCCACCGAGGCTGCGAACAACACCTTGCTCGCACTGGAGGAGCTCGACGACACCGCGCTGGAAAAGCAGCGCAGGCGCTTCGCCGAACTCGCCCGCGAGGCGCGCGAGGAAAGCGAGCGCAACGGCCATCGCGACGGGGATGCACTGGCCGACGATTGAAGCTTCGCGCCGGCAGGCCTTCCCTGATTGTCGAATTCCCCCGCCCTGCTTCGTCAATATCACAAGGGCGCGGCCTGCGACGACCGCGGAACGCGCCCGAGGTGCTGTGGGACAGCAGGCGGGCTTGCGCGACCGGGCCGCCGGTGTTGTGATCGGCGCGATGACGACGACCGACATCCACCGCGCGATCGAGACCACCTGGCGCGCCGAATCGGCCAGGCTGATTGCCGCGCTCGCGCGCATGGTCCGCGACGTGGGACTGGCCGAGGAACTGGCGCAGGACGCGCTGGTGGCCGCGCTGGAACGCTGGCCGGAGGCCGGCATGCCGGACAACCCCGCGGCCTGGCTGATGGCCACGGCCAAGCGCCGCGCCATCGACCGCCTGCGACGCAGCAAGCTGCAATGGAGGAAACACGCGGAGATCGCGCGTGAGCTGGAGGCGCAGCAGGCCATGGCCCCGGGATTCGAGGAGGCGCTCGACGACGACATCGGTGACGACCTGCTGCGGCTGGTGTTCACCGCCTGTCATCCGGTGCTGCCGCGCGAAGGTCGCGTCGCCATGGCCCTGCGCATGCTCTGCGGGCTGTCCACCGACGAAATCGCGCGCGCCTTCCTCGTGCCCGAACCGACGATGGCGCAGCGCATCGTCCGCGCCAAGCGCACGCTGTCGGAGAAGCAGGTGCCATTCGAGGTGCCGCGCGGCGACGACCGGCTGGAGCGGCTGGCGTCCGTGCTCGAAGTGATCTACCTGGTCTTCAACGAGGGCTACGCCGCCACCGCGGGCGAAGACTGGCTGCGCCCGGCGCTGTGCGAGGAGGCGCTGCGCCTGGGCCGCACGCTGGCGACGCTGATGCCGCGCGAACCGGAAGTCCACGGCCTGCTGGCGCTGATGGAACTGCAGGCCTCGCGCGCCGCTGCCCGCG
>Ga0160437_1001064_pt1 | contig 12885 bp, 9 predicted proteins | sample HID1975I_E0MG_FD_108227 | JGI IMG/M metagenome (GOLD analysis project Ga0160437, IMG submission 108227) | Enriched soil microbial communities from UW Madison campus, WI, USA - HID1975I_E0 MG | ecosystem: Environmental > Terrestrial > Soil > Unclassified | place: USA: Madison, Wisconsin... | reverse complement strand
GGGACATTCTTGAAACGTGGTTTCTATCTGGTCATGGCCGCGCAGGCCTTCTCGTCATTGGCGGACAATGCGCTGTTCATCGCAGCCATCGCCTTGATACAGGAGCTGCACGGCCCCGACTGGATGGCGCCGATGATGAAATGGTCGTTCGCGCTGGCCTATGTCGTGCTGGCGGCCTTTGTCGGCGCCCTGGCGGACTCCTTCCCCAAGGGCCGGGTGATGTTCTCCACCAACGCCCTGAAAGTCGCCGGCTGCCTGCTGATGTTCTCGTACGCCAGCATCGGCGTCGCCCCCGAATACCAAACCTACCTGGTGTGCGCGGCCTACGCGGTCGTCGGCATCGGCGCGGCCGCCTATTCGCCCGCCAAGTACGGCATCGTCACCGAGATGCTGCCCCCGCACATGCTGGTCAAGGGCAATAGCTGGATCGAAGGCCTGACGGTTTTCTCCATCATTCTGGGCACGGTGCTGGGCGGGCTGCTTATTTCGTCGTCGGTGTCCACCGCGCTGCTCAGCCATTCGTTCATCGGCAACCTGGTGCACACGCCCGCCGAAGCGGCCATTCTGGTGATCGCCTTCGTCTACCTGCTGGCGGCCCTGTGCAATCTGATGATTCCGCGCACCCACGTGCGCTATCCGCCGCAGCAAAAGAACCCGGTGCGCCTGATCCGCACGTTCTGGGGCTACGTTCGCGTGCTGTGGAAAGACAAGCTGGGCCAGATATCGCTGGCCGTCACCACGCTCTTCTGGGGCGCGGGCGCCACGCTGCAACTGATCGTGATCGAATGGGGCCGCAGCCACCTGGGCTATCAGCTGGACAAGGCGTCGATGCTGATGGGCGTGGCGGCCTTGGGTACGGTCGTGGGGTCGATCCTGGCGGGCCGGATTCCGCTGCGCCGCGCCCTGGCCGTGCTGCCGGTGGGCGCCGCCATGGGGCTGGTCGTGCTGCTGATGCCCTTGGTGTACTCGCCGTGGAGCGTCTACCTGCTGCTGCTGCTCACCGGCGGCCTGGCGGGCTTCTTTGTGGTGCCCATGAACGCGCTGCTGCAGCATCGCGGCCATGTGCTGCTGTCGGCGGGCCATTCGATTGCCGTCCAGAACTTCAACGAACAGTTGAACATCCTGCTGATGGTGGCGATGTACACGCTGCTGCTCTGGCTGCAACTGCCCATCAACATCATCATCGTGATCTTCGGCACCGTTGTCGCCGTGCTGATGGTGGTGTTCATGCGCTGGAGCAAGCGCAACTTGGAGGCCAACCCCGACCTGCACGACCAGATCGGCCAGGAAGGCCACGGCCGAGCGCTCGATTCATCACACTAAGCGCTTGATTTGCCAATAAAAACCGGGCTCAGGGCCCGGTTTTTTATTGGCAGTTTTTTGGCGGTTCATGGGCGCCCATAGCGCTACCCATGACGGCCGCGACGGCGGTCAGACCATGCGCGAAGCCAGCTTCAGGTCTTGCCAGGCCCGCGCCTTCTCGGACGGGCTGCGCAGCAGATACGCCGGGTGGTAGCTGACGATGACCGGGATTTCCCCGCCCTCGTCCGTCTTCAACGCGTGCACGCGGCCGCGCAGGCTGCCGATTGTGGCGTCCGTGCCCAGCAGCGTCTGCGCGGCGAACCGCCCCAGCACCAGGATGCGCTCAGGCTTGAGCAGCGCAATCTGCCGCATCAGGTACGGGCTGCACGAGGCGATTTCCTCGGGCTTGGGATTGCGGTTGCCCGGCGGACGGCACTTGATGACGTTGGTGATGAAAACGTCCGTATCGCGGCTCATCCCGACAGCGGCCAACATCGCGTCCAGCAATTGACCGGAACGGCCCACGAACGGATGCCCCTGACGGTCTTCTTGCTCGCCAGGCGCTTCGCCCACGACCAGCCAACGGGTAGGGGTCGCCCCATGACCAAACACCGCGTGGCGGCGCCCCTGGCACAGCCCACAGGCCGTGCAGGCCACCACCTGCTCACGCAGTTCGTCCAGATTGGCGTTCTTGACCGCTTCGGCAACCGGAATACGCGGCGCTTCGACGGCTTCTTCTTCGGCCGTCTTGGGCACGGGGCGCGGCGGCGGCCCAGTGCGGTTCAGGATGGACGCGGGAATACCCGGCCGCCCATTGGCGCGTTCGCTGGTTCGTTCGCTGGTTCGTTCGCTGGTTCGTTCGGCGGGACGGACAGCGGGGGGGTGTGCCTGGGCCGCCTGGGCCACGATGGGCTCGGCTGCAACGCTCTGGGAGGGCACAGCCTCCATTTCCGGCGCTGCGGAAGCGGGGGCAAAACCGGGGGTGGAACCGGACGTAGAAGTGGGAATAGAACCCGGAGTAGAACCGGGAGCCGACCCGGGAGTAGAAGCCGGCGTAAAACCCGGCGTGGAACCCAGCCCTGTAGCCGGCAAAACCGGTTTGGAAACAAGCGCTTGCGGCGTACCGGCAGGCGCCGGGCGCAGCCACAGGCGTTCCATCCCGATCTCGCGCAGCCATATTCGCTGCAGGGGATTGACGCGGGGCGCGGCGGTGGTCGGCAACGTCATGCCGCCACCTCTGTCGCGGCGGCGAACCGCTTCTGCATCACCAACGCGTCTTCACGCGTGCCCTTCTCCGCCGGGTAATAGCCCCGGCGCACGCCAATCTGCAAATAGCCGTGCCGCTTGTAGAAGGCGACGGCCGATGTATTCGACGGCCGCACTTCCAGCAGCACGCCCTCAAGACCACGCTCGCGCGCCTGCTGCTCGCACCAGTCGAGCAGCACGCCGCCCAAGCCCTGGCGATGCAGCTCCTTGGCAACCGCGATCACCAACAGATGCGCGACGTCCGGGGCAAACATCAGGATGCAGAACCCCGCGACCTTGCCTTCGCGGCGCAGCACCCACGCCCCATAACCGGTGGCCAGCGCATCCGCGAAATTGCCGCGAGTCCAGGGAAAGGCCTGCACATGAGCTTCCAGCGCCACGACCTCGTCCAGGTCCGACTCGGTGAGCACTTGCGGCGCCAGATTCAAGCCCGGCGCCAGCGACGGCTGGGCCTTCGGATTGCCCCCTTCTCCACGCATGCGCTCAGCGGTGGTGAAGGCGACTTTGTCTCGCACGTAGAGCGGCGCGGCCTGCTCCGGCGGCAGGGCTTCGCCTCGCAGCCAACCTTGGCGCGCCAGGCGGGCCACGCTTGCGGCTTCGGGGCGCAGCACATCCGAGGCGCGCCGCCACAAATCGGGAAATTCCATCTCGGCAGCGTAGGCGTCCCAGGCGTCTCCCGCCAGCACCGGCTGCAATGGCCGGCCGGCTTGCGCCGACCAGTTCGCCAGGTGATGCGCGGTCCAGGGCACGACCTCTGCTGCGGCAATCAGCAAGGGCGGCTGCAAGACCTCCCAGGCGGGCTCGCCTTCGGTGGCGGCCGTTTGCCGATAAACGGCCAGATAGACCTCGTTCATGCGGGCGTCCAACGCCACGACAATCGCCTCATCGGGGCTGGCCTCGGCCACCTGCGCGGCCACTGCCTGATGCGACACCACGGGCAAAACGGGTATACCTAAACCTAGCCCCATGCCCTGGGCAACGCCGCAGGCCACGCGCAGGCCCGTAAAGCCGCCCGGCCCCTGGCCAAACGCCACGGCATGCAAGGCGGCGGGAGCCAATCCAGACTCCGCCAACAACTCATTTGCCATCGGCAAGAGGCGTTCCGCATGCTCCTGAGACCCCTCGTGTTCGCGGGTACTGACCACCAGACGGCCATCGACCGCCCGCAAAAGGGCCACCCCACAACGGGACGAAGACGTTTCCAAAGCCAGCAGGTTTAGTTCCATAGATGCAGATTGTACGAAATACGGCGGCTCTGCCCCCGGTTGTAAGGGGGATTTCAACCATGGTTCGCAATGTGTAATATCTTGTGAACGCCCACTAGCCGCTGGTTCTTGTCACTGTTACATTTCCGGCCATGAATACGCAAAACACCACCCCCACCCGAAAAATCCTCGTCGTCGACGATGATCCGCGCTTGCGCGATTTGCTGCGCCGGTATTTGTCCGAGCAGGGATTCAACGTTTTCGTTGCCGAAGACGCCAAAGAGATGGGCAAACTCTGGCAACGCGAGCATTTTGATCTGCTTGTGCTGGATCTGATGCTGCCCGGCGAAGATGGCTTGTCCATCTGCCGCCGGCTGCGCGGTGGCCACGACAATACGCCCATCATCATGCTCACGGCCAAGGCGGAAGAAATCGACCGCATCGTGGGCCTGGAAATGGGTGCCGACGATTACCTGTCCAAACCGTTCAACCCCCGGGAACTGCTGGCACGGATCAACGCGATCCTGCGCCGCCGCGGCACCGAGGAGCATCCTGGCGCCCCCAGCCAGGAGAACGAATCCATCGCCTTCGGTCCCTACGTGCTGAACTTGTCCACCCGTACGCTCACGCGCAATGGTGAACAAGTGCCCATCACCACGGGTGAATTCTCGGTGCTCAAGGTATTTGCGCGCCATCCGAAGATTCCCCTGTCCCGCGACAAGCTCATGGAACTGGCGCGCGGCCGCGAATACGAAGCTTTCGATCGCAGCCTTGACGTTCAGATCTCGCGCCTGCGCAAGCTGATCGAGCCCAATCCGTCCAAGCCCGTGTTCATCCAGACCGTTTGGGGTCTTGGATACGTGTTTGTGCCGGACGGTGGTAGCTGACCGAGTCGCCCGCCCTGGGCAGGAGCGCAGCCTCGTGCCCCGCTTGCGCAGAACCTTCAGGAACCTGACTTCACGTTTGCGGCTCGGCTTGTTCGGCCGCACGTTCCTGCTGCTTGCCGCGCTGATGCTGGTCAGCCTGGGCGCGTGGCTACAAGTATTTTTCAGCATGGAGCTGGGACCGCGCGCCAATCAAATGGCGCAGCGGGTGATCACGGCCGTCAATATCACGCGCACGGCGCTGATCTATTCGCAGAACGGCGAACGCAGCAAGCTCTTGCTTGACCTCGCCACCAACGAAGGCATTCAGGTCTATCCGCGCGAAGTCACCGACTTTGCCGAAGCCCTTCCCGACGACGACTACTGGCAGCGGGTGGCCCAGCACATCCGCACGCGCTTCGGCCCGGAAACCCAGATTGCGTGGGGGGTGAACCAAGTACCCGGCTTCTGGGTCAGCTTCCAGATTGAAAAAGACCTGTATTGGCTGGTGTTCGAGCGAGAGCAGATCGGGCTGACCGGCGGGATCGAATGGCTGGGATGGGGCGCCACGGCGTTGCTGCTTTCCCTTGTCGGCGCGGCGGTCAGCGTGGGGTTCGTGAACCGGCCCCTGTCGCGGCTCGCGCGCGCGGCCCAAGTGCTGTCGCGCGGTGAAACGCCTGCTGCCTTGCCGGAACAAGGCCCGCTGGAAATCCGCGACTTGAACGCCTCGTTCAACCGGATGGCCAAGGACTTGCGGCAAGCCGAGGCTGATCGCGAGCTGATGCTGGCGGGGATCTCCCACGACTTGCGCACGCCACTCGCGCGCATGCGGCTGGAAATCGAGCTCAGCGGCGTGTCGGAAGACGCGCGCCAGGCCATTGACGAAGACCTGGGCCAGATCGACCACAGCATCGGGCAACTGATGGAATACGCGCGGCCGGCGGGCTCGCTGCCGCAATTGGCGACGGACATCTCGGCCGTGCTGGCCGAACTGTACGAACGCGAGCGCAGCCACACCGCGTCGCTGGGCGGCGAACTCGAAGCCTCGCTGGAACCCGGGCTGCGCGCCCGGATCACGGCACTGGATTTGAAGCGCGTGGTCAGCAACCTGATCGAGAACGCCCGCCGCTATGGCCGGTCCAGCGACGGCATGGCCCATCTTGTCATGACGCTGCAAGCCGAAGGCGGCATGATCGTGATCGAAGTCTGCGACCGTGGCCCGGGCATTGCGCCCGAAGATGTCGACCGCCTGCTGCGGCCCTTCTCGCGTGGCGAGGCAGCTCGCACCGGCGTGAGCGGCGCGGGCTTGGGTCTGGCCATCGTCGAACGCCTGCTCAAGCACGTTGGCGGTTCGCTGCGCATGCTGCCGCGCGAGGGTGGCGGACTGACCGCGCGGATAGAGTTGCCCAAAGCCAAGTTTAGGAATTATCAATTAGACAACGATAATCCATAGCGTAGAATTTATGGTTTAAGGCACTGCCTTATCTCCACCAACAACTACTGGGAGTAAACATGAAAACTGTTGGCGACAAACTCGAGCCCTTCAAGGTCACCGGCGTCAAGCCCGGCTTCAACCAGCACGAAGAAAATGGCGTGTCGGCGTTTGAAGACATCACCGAAAGCTCGTTCCCCGGCAAGTGGAAGGTGATCTACTTCTACCCGAAAGACTTCACGTTTGTGTGCCCGACCGAAATCGTCGGCTTCAACAAGCTGGCCAAGGATTTCGAAGACCGCGACGCTGTCCTGCTGGGCGGCTCCACCGACAACGAATTCGTCAAGCTGGCATGGCGCCGTGAGCATCCGGACCTGAACAAGCTGGGCCACTACCAATTCGGCGACACCACCGGTGCCCTGATCGACCAACTGGGCGTCCGCGAAAAGGGTGCTGGCGTTGCCCTGCGCGCCACGTTCATCGTTGATCCGGACAACACGATCCAGCACGTTTCGGTGAACAACCTGAACGTCGGCCGTAACCCGGAAGAAGTTCTGCGTCTGCTCGACGGTCTGCAAACCGACGAACTGTGCCCGTGCAACCGTACGGTTGGCGGCGCCACGCTGTAATTTCCAGCCCGGCCCGGGGCCTGCTTGCAGGCTCCTCGCTGGGCTTTCATTGCTCTAGATTATAGGTAAAAACTATGGAATTTCTTACCACCATTAAGGAACAGCTCCCGGATTGGGCCAAGGATATCCGCCTGAATCTGGACGCCGTGATTGCCCGTTCGACTCTGGCGCCGGAAGACGCCGTGGGCGCCGCCCTGTCGGCCGCGTATGCCGCCCGCAGCCCGGTGCTGGTCGAAGCCTTCAAAAGCGGCCTATCGGAAGGCGACGCCAACGCCGCGCTGACCGCGTCCGCGCTGATGGGCATGAACAACACCTGGTATCCCTATGTGGAAATGACCGGTGACGCCAACTTGAAGAGCCTGCCCGCCCAGTTGCGCATGAACGCCTACGCCACCCATGGCGGCGTCGAGAAGAAGCGCTTCGAACTGTTTGCGCTGGTCGCTTCGATCATTGGCAAGTGCCATTTCTGCGTGGCCTCGCACTACGAAAACCTGAAGAACGACGGCCTGTCGACGGAACAACTGCGCGACGCCGGCCGGATTGCCGCGGTCGTCAACGCCGCCGCCCTGGCGCTGGCCGCCCAAGGCAAGTAAGCGGGTCCGAAGGATCAGCCTGAAAAGCCGGGCTGAAAACTCGGGCTGAAAACGAAAAAGCCCGCCTGTGTAAAACAGGCGGGCTTTTTATCGTTTGCCGCTGTCTGGCGGAAACCTAGGCTTAGTTCTGCGCCGGCTTCACCGGCGCCGTCGGCAGCCCATTGGCCACCCAGGCTTCCATGCCGCCCCGATACCAGTAAGCATCCCAGCCCAGCGTGCCGACGCGCAAGGCCGCGTTGTACGAGGTACGGTCATTCATGCTGGCGCCCATCAGCACAATGGGTACGCCGCGATTGCCACCCGCCTTCTTCAACAGCCAGTCATCCAGCGCGCTTTGCAGGTGGTCCTTGACGCTGCCGTCCGAACCCGCGTCGGCCAGCGGATAGGCGATGGGCAGCGTATCGCGCAGCCCGCTGGTATCGACGATGACGATATTCTTGTTGTTCGTGATCAGCGGCACCAGGTCCTTCGTCGTGATGACCTTGGCGCGGTAATGCTGAACCGGCGTCGGTCCTTTATAAGGCGCCGTGAACAGCAAGGTGGTGGCCGGCACGCCGCTGTCTTTCAGTTCATCAAAGGCGCCGGTCGGGGCAGCAGCGCCCTGTCCTTGGCCCTGTCCTTGGCTTTGTCCCGCGGGCGCTTGCTGGCGCGGCGACGGCGCCGAGCCATCCTTGGCGACCACTTCGCCGCCCACGGTGCCCATTTCAATGTCCGAAATCATCACCGCGATGTTCTCGATCAGCTCATAGCACATGGTGATCGAGCCTTCACGCGGGCTGTACCAGGCGTTCAGCTTGCCGCAGTCCTTGAAGACCACGTTCACCGGGCGCGGCAGCACATACGTCTTGCCCAAGAGCTTGATGTTTTCGCTGATGGCGTCCGACAGATGCTTGGCGAACAGGTTGCCGATCTTGCGCGTGGACGGTTCAAACACCACATTCACCGGCGCCCCAGGCGCGTTGGCGGGCTGCAAGCCATCGGGCGTCCAGGTTCCCACGCGGGAGTGAGGCGCCAGGATCTTGCGCCAGGCGCGATTCTGCTTGTTGAATTCGTCGGTGCAACGCGCCTTGGTGCGGTCTTCAAAACCGGTCTGGCGCACGACGGATTCAAACACTTCGGGGTTGCCGCCGTACATGATGCAGAGCATGTTGCGAAAGCGCTTCAGGTCGCCGGTGTGCTCGTCCTGCCATGCCGAAGGGGCTTGGCCTTTGCCCTCGGAAAGCTTGCCGCTGTAGTACCACTGCAAGGCAGCATAGGTTGCGGCTTCGCGGGCCATGCGATCCACGTCCTTGTTGCCCGACGGGTACATGGTGGGTTCCACGATTTGCAGCGCCGCGTAGATATCCACCGCGTCTTCTTCCGCGCCGGTCGAAGGCAATTCCAGTTCGCCGATCAGGGCATGGCCGAATTCGTGCATGAAAATGCTCTTCATCAAGCCGATGTACACCGCGACGATACGCTCGGTGTCGCCGCCGAAACGGGGGTACGGACCCGCGCCCTGCAAGCCGGAATTATTGCTGCCTTGCGCGGGTGCCGACTGCGGCGGCGCGGCGGGCGGCTGCGGGTTCTGCGGATTGGCGCCCGTGCCGCCACCACGAGGCGGCAGCCCGGCCCGTGGCGGCAGGCCGGCAGGCGGCGGATTGTCCGCGGCTTGCGGGGTGCCCTTATTGGTGGTGATGGCAAAGTCCGCAATGCCGAACGTGCCCACGTCATACGCCATGATGCCGATGTCGCCGCCCAGCGCGGGCACATCGGCAACGTCGCCGATCTTCTGGCCATTCACGATGAAGCGCGCGGCGCCGGGTACTTCAACCACTTTGATGCGGTCCGAACCGTCCAGCTTGGCCACATTGGGCACCGAGCCAAAATCGCGGCGGTTTTGGCCTTCAAGACAGAAGAGCTGCGTATTCTTGTCTGCCGAAATTTCAAGCAGGCACAGGCTTTTGCGCGGGCGGTTGTTCAGGACGACGCCGATGGAAGCCTTGGGGTTCTGTGAACTGACGACCACGTTGACGTCAGTGATGCGGCCGGCATCCGGCGCGGGGCCGACATTCACGTATAGCGTTTGCTCGCTGCCGGGCGTGCCCTTGTTCTGCAAGCTGAACCAGCCATCCTGCACCCCTGCCGTCCACCCCTGCAACAACTGCTGCCTGACCGTGCCCGCCAGGGGCCCAAGCTGTTGTTCAAATTCGGCGTGCGCCGGAGCGCACACTGCACCAAGGACGAAAAGCAGGGCTGCGCCGCGTAAATGCATCCGAATATCTCATGTGATCAGATTTAGATAGCGCGCAGAATATTCCGAATCATATGGACCCGCTTATGCATTTGTTAAAGATGTATGCCAACGTAAATGGCAGGCCTGATCAGGCGTTCGCCCGGGCCAGCAGCGTGACGACCGTCGCCGCAATTCCCTCTTTTCGACCCAGGTAACCCAGGCCCTCGTTGGTCTTGGCCTTGATGTTTACGTCGGCCTCGGCCAGCCCGGTGTCGGCGGCAATGTTCTGCACCATGGCGGGCGCGTGCGGGCCGATCTTGGGGGCCTGCGCATGCAGCGTCGCGTCGATGTTGACCGGCGTCCAGCCCGCGGCGCGCACGCGCGCCATGGCTTCGCGCAACAGCACACGGCTGTCTGCCCCCTTGAAGGCGGGATCGGTATCCGGAAAATGCCGCCCGATGTCGCCCAGCCCCGCCGCGCCCAGCAGGGCGTCGGTAATGGCGTGCAACAGCACGTCGGCATCGGAATGGCCCAGCAAACCATGCGTGTGCGGGATCGTGACACCGCCGATGATCAGCGGCCGGCCTTCAACCAATGCATGCACGTCAAAGCCCTGCCCCACGCGAAAAGGAATGCTCATAGCCATTTTTCCATCAGTTCGAAATCATCCGGCCACGTCACCTTGAAATTGCGCAAGGCGCCGGGGACCAGCAACGGCGCGTAGCCCGCCGCCTCTAGCGCAGAGGCTTCGTCGGTAACGGTCACGCCATTCACGGAGGCCGCCGTCAGCGCATCGCGCAGCACGCCGGCCCGAAACATTTGCGGCGTCTGCGCCAACCACAGGCCATTGCGGTCTAGCGTGCGCTCGACGCGATCGTGCCCGCCCTTGACGGTGTCGGCCACCGGCAACGCCAGCAGGCCACCCACCGGGTCAGCCAGGCAGGCGTCGATCAAACGGCGCAAGGCGCTTTCAGGCAGCCCGGGCCGGGCGGCATCGTGCACTAGCACCCAGGTATCGTCGGCGACGCCGCTATCGGCCAGCGCGCCAGCCACGGTATCGGCCCGCGTCGCGCCGCCGCACGCGCGCCACACGGTGCGAGGCAAGCCCGCCAGCGCCGCGTCGACCCAGCCATCGCCCGGGGTCACCGCCACCCGAACCTGCGACACGCGCTCATCGGCCAGCAGCGCGCGCACCGCATGGCGCAGCATGGGCTGTCCGGCCAATGGACGATATTGCTTGGGCACGGGCTCGGCGCCGGGCCGGCTGGCACGGGCGCCGACGCCCGCGGCGGGAACGATTGCAATGATTGAGTCAGACATGGTGCGGTGATTTTATAATCTTCCGCTTGATGCCTGCTTCCACCCTGATGCCCACCCCCACTTCCCCCGCCACCGCCGCGCCGCCCGTCCCCGCGACCGCCCCAACTTTGTCCGCGCTGAAACCCGGCGCGCGCTATGCGCAGCCCCGGCCGCCCGGTTCGGGAGACGCCTGGCTGCTGGCGGACTTGGCGCGGCAGGCGTCCGCGCCCGTGGTCATCCTGACCGCCGAGCCGGTGGAGGCCCAGCGGCTGGCCGAAGAGATCCAGCTATTCGCGCCTGACTTGCGCGTCAGCCAGTTGCCTGACTGGGAAACGCTGCCCTACGACGCCTTTTCCCCGCACCAGGATCTGATTTCCCAGCGCCTGCACACGCTGCATTCGCTGATGATGAAGACGGTGGACGTGCTGACGGTGCCCATCACCACCGCGTTGTACCGCCTGGCGCCGCCTTCGTTCCTGGCCGCCTACACGTTTTCGTTCAAGCAGAAAGACAAGCTGAACGAAGCGGCCCTGCGCGCGCAGTTGACGCTGGCCAACTACAACCACGTGACCCAGGTCACCGCGCCGGGCGAATTCTGCCTGCGGGGTGGCCTGATCGACCTGTTTCCCATGGGCTCGGTCGTGCCCTACCGGCTGGACCTGTTCGACGACGAGATCGAAACCATCCGCAGCTTCGACGTGGACACCCAGCGCAGCCTGTACCCCGTGCGCGAAGTCCAGTTACTGCCCGGTCGCGAATTCCCCATGGACGAAGACTCGCGCACCCGTTTCCGCGCGCGCTTTCGCGAAATTTTCGAGGGCGACCCGTCGCGCGCCCTGCCCTATAAAGATATCGGCAACGGCATCCCGTTCGCCGGCGTCGAGTACTACCTGCCCCTGTTCTTCGAAGAAACCGCCACGCTGTTCGATTACCTGACCACCGGCACGGTCACGGTCACCGTCGGCGATATCGACGACGCCATCCAGCGCTTCAATCAGGACACCTCCAGCCGCTACAACTTCCTCAAGAGCGACCGCGAGCGCCCCGTGCTGCCGCCCTCGGCGTTGTTCCTGGATAACGAAACGCTGTACACGCGGCTAAAGGAATTCCGCCGCCTGTCCTTGACCGCCGGCGACCCGCATCCCGATTTCCGCGCCGTGCCCGACGTCAGCGTGGCGCGCCGTTCCGACGACCCCATCGCCAAGCTGCGCGCCTTGGTCCAAACGCGCGAGACCCGGGTACTGCTATGCGCCGACTCCGCCGGCCGGCGCGAGACCCTGGTGCAGATGCTGAACGAATTCGGCGTCACGCCGGACGCGCAGCCCGACACGATTGAAGCCTTTCTGGCGTCGGACGCCAACTTCGGCATCGTCGCCGCACCGCTGGCTACGGGCTTTGGCCTGCCTCAGGCCAACCTGGCCTTCCTGACCGAAAACGACCTGTACCCCGGCCACGCCAACACGGGCCGCCGTGGCAAGCGCGACCAGGAACGCGCCAGCAACGTCGAAGCCATGGTGCGGGACCTGTCCGAACTGCGCGCCGGCGACCCCGTCGTCCACGCGCAGCACGGCATTGGCCGCTACCACGGCCTGGTCAACATGGACATGGGCGAAGGCGAGATGGAATTCCTCCATCTTGAATATGCCAACGGCAGCACGCTCTACGTGCCGGTGTCGCAACTGCACGTGATCGCGCGCTACAGCGGCGCGGATCCCGACGCGGCGCCGCTGCACCAACTGGGTTCCGGGCAGTGGGACAAGGCTCGTCGCAAGGCCGCCAAGCAAGTGCGCGACACCGCCGCCGAACTGCTGGCGCTGTATGCGCAGCGCGCGGCGCGCGAAGGCTTCGCCTTCAACCTGCCTTTGAACGATTACCAAGCGTTCGCCGAGGGCTTCGGTTTCGAGGAAACCATCGACCAGCGCGCCGCCATCGAAGCCGTGATTGCCGACATGACGTCCGGCCGCCCGATGGACCGCTTGGTCTGCGGCGACGTGGGCTTTGGCAAGACCGAAGTGGCCTTGCGCGCCGCCTTCCTGGCCGTGGCCAACGGCAAGCAGGTCGCCCTGCTCTGCCCCACCACG
>Ga0160437_1001062_pt1 | contig 12909 bp, 10 predicted proteins | sample HID1975I_E0MG_FD_108227 | JGI IMG/M metagenome (GOLD analysis project Ga0160437, IMG submission 108227) | Enriched soil microbial communities from UW Madison campus, WI, USA - HID1975I_E0 MG | ecosystem: Environmental > Terrestrial > Soil > Unclassified | place: USA: Madison, Wisconsin... | reverse complement strand
GCGCACGAGAGGTGCGGAGCCGGCAGCCTGGAAGCCGAACATGCGTGGGACGCGCGTGGACACGCCGCGCTCGGCCTCCTCGCGGTAGCCGCGGGAGTAGGCGGTGTAGTTGCCGGCGTTGCCGACCGGGATGAAGTGGAAGTCGGGGGCGTCGCCGAGCTGGCTGACGACCTCGTACGCCGCCGTCTTCTGACCCTCGATGCGGTCGGGGTTCACCGAGTTGACGAGGTGGACGGGGTAGTGGTCGGCGAGCTCGCGCGCGATCTCGAGGCAGTCGTCGAAGTTGCCGCGGATCTGGATCAGCTGGCCGTTGTGGATGACGGCCTGGCTGAGCTTGCCCATGGCGATCTTGCCCTCGGGCACGAGCACCGCGGCGGTGATGCCGGCGTGTGCGGCGTACGCGGCGGCGGAGGCGGACGTGTTGCCCGTCGACGCGCAGATGACGGCCTTCGCGCCGTGCTCGACGGCGCGGGAGAGGGCGACGGTCATGCCGCGGTCCTTGAAGGAGCCCGTGGGGTTCATGCCCTCGAACTTGATGTGGACATCGGCGCCGGTGATCTTCGACAGCGACGGCGCCGGGATGAGCGGCGTGCCGCCCTCCCCCAGCGTGACGACGGTCGAGGCGTCGGTGACGCCCAGCCGGTCGGCGTACTCGCGCAGGACTCCGCGCCAGACATGTGCCATGTTCAGTCTCCTTCCACGCGCAGGACCGAGACGACGCGTTCGACGACGTCGCTCTGGCCGAGACGGTCGACCGTCTCGGCGAGGTCCTGCTCCTGTGCCTTGTGGGTGCCGATGACCAGGCGCGCCCGGCCTTCCGCACCCGTGGTCTCTTCTTCGACGCGGGCCTGCGCGTCGATGATGGTCTGTTCGACGGTCGCGATGGAGACGCGGCCGTCGGCGAGGATGCCGGCGATCGTCGCGAGCACGCCGGGGCGGTCGTCGACCTCGAGGGTGATCTGGTAGCGCGTCACCGCGCGCCCGATCGGCGCGATCGGCAGGTTGGCGCGCGTGGACTCCCCCACGCCGACGCCGCCGGCGATGTGACGGCGCGCCGCCGAGACGACGTCGCCGAGCACGGCCGAGGCGGTCTGGATGCCGCCGGCACCGGCTCCGTAGAACATGAGGTCGCCCGCGGCCTCGGCCTGGACGAACACGGCGTTGTTCGCGCCGCGGACGCTCGCCAGCGGGTGGTCGCGACGGACGAGAGCGGGGTGCACCCGCACCGAGATGGCCTCGCCGCCTTCGTCGTCCAGGCGCTCGCAGACGGCGAGCAGCTTGATCACGTAGCCCGCGGCGCGCGCGGCGTCCATCATCTGGGCGTCGATCGTCGAGATGCCCTCGCGGTGGACCGCCTCCAGCGGAACGGTCGTATGGAACGCGAGCGAGGCGAGGATGGCCGCCTTCTGCGCGGCGTCGAAGCCCTCGACGTCGGCGGTCGGGTCGGCCTCCGCGTAGCCCAGGCGCTGCGCGTCGGCCAGAACGTCGGCGTAGTCGGCGCCCTCGCTGTCCATGCGGTCGAGGATGTAGTTGGTCGTGCCGTTGACGATCGCGAGGATGCGGCGCACGCGGTCGCCGGCGAGCGAGTCGCGGAGCGGCCGGACGATCGGGATGGCGCCGGCGACGGCTGCCTCATAGTGCACCGACGCGCCGACCTGGTCGGCGGCCTCGAACAGCTCGGGGCCGTGGGTCGCCAGGAGCGCCTTGTTGCCGGTGACGACGTCGGCGCCGGCCTTCAGGGCCTGCAGCAGCGCCGTGCGGGCCGGCTCGATGCCGCCCATGAGCTCGATGACGATGTCGCTGCCGACGATGAGGGGCTCGGCATCGGTCGTGAGGAGCTCCCGCGGCAGATCGGTGTCGCGCGGGGCGTCGAGGTCGCGCACGGCGATGCCGACGAGTTCGAGCTGGGCGCCGGCACGATCGGCCAGCTCGGCGGAGTGCTCCAGCAGGAGCGCCGCGACCTGCGAGCCGACGGAGCCGGCTCCCAGGAGTGCGACGCGCAGTCGGCGGTCCTCGGTCATTCGTTCCCCTCGTTGTTCGGGTCTGCCCCCACGTCGCGCGCCAGGATGTCGGCGATCGACTCGCCGCGCACGATCACGCGCGCACGGCCGCCTCCCACGGCAACGACGGGCGGTCGCGGCACGGCGTTGTAGTTGCTCGCGAGCGAGTAGCAGTAGGCGCCCGTCGCCGGAACGGCGAGCAGGTCGCCGGGGGTCACGTCGCCGGGCAGGTACTCGGCGTCGACGACGATGTCGCCCGACTCGCAGTGGCGGCCGACGACGCGTGCCAAGGCGGCATCCGCGTCGGAGGTGCGTGAGGCGATGCGGGCGGAGTACTGCGCTCCGTAGAGCGCCGGACGGGCGTTGTCGCTCATCCCGCCGTCGACGCTCACGTACAGGCGGGTGAGCTCGTCGCTGACCTGCACGGGCTTGACGGTGCCGACCTCGTACAGGGTCACTCCGGCGCGGCCGACGATCGAGCGGCCCGGCTCGAACGCGAGATTCGGGATCGGGATGCCGCGCACGTCGCACTCACGGGCGACCGCGTCGACGATGCCGGTCGCGAGCTCCTCGATCGGGGTCGGGTCGTCGACGGAGGTGTAGGCGATGCCGAAGCCGCCGCCGAGGTTCAGGACGGGAACATCGCCGCCGGCGAGCAGGTCGGCGTGAAGGTCGACGAGGCGCGCGGCCGACTCCGCGAAACCCGCGGTGCCGAAGATCTGCGAGCCGATGTGGCAGTGGAGGCCGACGAACTCCAGCGACGGCAGTTCGCGGATGCGCGCCACGACGGCCGGGGCGTCACCGAGGGCGAAGCCGAACTTCTGGTCCTCGTGCGCGGTCGCGAGGAAGTCGTGGGTCTCGGCGTGCACGCCGCTGTTGACGCGGACGAGCACCTTCTGGGCCGCGCCGCCGCGGTGATCGCGCAGCCGGTCGGCGATGGCGGCGAGGCGCTCCACCTCGATGAGGCTGTCAACGATGATCGAGCCGACGCCCACCTCGACAGCCTGCTCGAGCTCAGCGACCGACTTGTTGTTGCCGTGAAGGCCGATCCGCGCGGGGTCGGCGCCGGCGGCGAGCGCGATGGCCAGCTCTCCCCCGGTCGCCACATCGACGGCGAGTCCTTCGCCGGTGACCCAGCGGACGACCTCGGTCGAGAGGAACGCCTTGCCGGCGTAGTAGACGCGAGCCTGCACGCCGTGGCGGGCGGTCGCGGCGTCGAAAGCGGTGCGGACGGCGCGGGCCCGGGCGCGGACCTCGGGCTCGTCGAGGACGTACAGCGGCGTGCCGAAGCGCTCCCGCAGCTCGGCGACGCCGACGCCGCCGACGCTCAGCGCGCCGTGCGCGTCACGGAAGGCGGACGTGGGCCAGACCTCAGTGGCGAGGGCGTTCGCGTCGTCCGGCACGGCGAGCCAGTCCGGCACGGGCGCACGGTTCTCGGAGGCGGACACGGAGAGCACCAATCGGGTGGGGATGGCGGCTGTCGGCGGGCTGATCACGCCGGGACAGTCCTGAGATGCGGTGCTGAAAGTCTAGGGCACCGGGCAGACCGGTCCCGTCCGTGTGACCTGTCGTGCCGGGGACTCCTCAGGCGCAGGTGCCGTTCTCGCGGGCCGAGGCGTCGCGCAGGATCGAGCTGTCGATCTCGAAGTCGACGACGACGGCCGCGGGGTCGACCTCCACCCCCGTGAGGGTGAGCGCGGTGGGCAGGTACTGCGCGATGCAGACGTCCCAGTCGCGGACGACGGTCGAGGCGATCGCGCCGAACTGCTGGACGATCGACTCGGCGGAGATCTCGGCGTCCGCGATCCGCAGCGAGCTCGGCGACAGGATGAGCTCGCCGTTCTCGGCGCGGGGCGTCAGCGCGACGCCGACCGGCACGGTCGTCACCAGCGCGTTGAGCTGGAACGTCACCGCGACGTCGGGGGCGTCGATCTCGACCGTGTCGGCCGGGAAATCCTCGAGCGTCGAGAGCAGGCCCTGCAGCTGGGCTTCGTCGAGCGTCGCGGTCGCGTAGGCGCCGCTCCAGTCTCCGCCGCCGTGGACGGGCACGTCCTGCGCCATGACCGAGACGTCGGCGGTGAGGCGTCCGAGCGGCACATCGTCGGAGGCCACCCGCACCTCACCGAGGCTGCCGACGATGAGGCCCAGCAGCACCGGGCCGCCGACCTCGACGTCGACCTGCTGGTCGGCGGGGAGCGAGAGCTGCGTGATCGTCTGCTGACGGATCGTCTGCTCGACGATGCTCCGCGCGATGGCGTCGCCCGCGAACCAGGCGCCGATCGCGAGCGCGACGACGATGACGAGGGAGACGAGCCACGGCCAGCGGCGCTTCCGTCGCGGCGGGTCGGCCGGGCTCGACAGCACCCACTGCGCCCGCGGGTCGGGCAGCGGCTGCGTGGGCTGATCGTCTGCGCTCATCGCGGATCCGTCACATGCGCTCGGGAGCCGAGACGCCGAGCAGGTGCAAGCCGTTGCGGAGCACCTGGCCGGTGGCATCGTTGAGCCACAGGCGCGTGCGGTGGAGGTCGGTGACCTCCTCGTCGCCGAGCGGGGTCACGCGGCAGTTGTCGTACCAGCGGTGGTAGAGGCCCGCGAGCTCCTCGAGGTAGCGGGCGACCCGGTGGGGCTCGCGCACCTCGGCGGCGAAGGCGACCACACGCGGGAACTCCTGGAGCGCGCCGAGGAGTGCCGACTCGGTCTCGTGGTTCAGCAGCTCGGGCGCGAACGCATCGCGGGTGACGCCGACCGAGGTGGCGTTCCGGGCCACGTTGTGGGTGCGCGCGTGGGCGTACTGCACGTAGAAGACGGGGTTGTCGTTCGTCCGCTTCTGCAGCACGTCGAGGTCGATGTCGAGGTTCGAGTCGGCGGAGCTGCGCGTCAGCGAGTACCGAGCAGCGTCGACGCCGACGATCTCGACGAGGTCTTCCATCGTGACGACGGTGCCTGCGCGCTTCGACATCCGGACCGGCTGGCCCTCCTTGACGAGGTTCACCATCTGGCCGATGAGGATCTGGAGGTTGACGTACGGTTCGTCGCCGAAGGCGGCGGTCATCGCCATGAGGCGCTGGACGTAGCCGTGGTGGTCGGCGCCCAGCATGATGATGCAGCGGTTGAAGCCGCGCTCCCGCTTGTCGAGGTAGTAGGCGAGGTCGCCGGAGATGTAGGCGGGCTGGCCGTCGCTCTTGATGACGACGCGGTCCTTGTCGTCGCCGAAGTCGGTGGAGCGGAGCCAGGTGGCGCCGTCGGCCTCGTAGATGTGGCCGAGCTCGCGCAGACGCGCGACGGCCCGGTCGACGGCGCCGGAGTCGTGCAGGTCGTTCTCGTGGAAGTAGACGTCGAAGTCGACGCCGAACTCGTGGAGCGACGTCTTGATCTCGTCGAACATGAGACCGACGCCGACGGAGCGGAACGCCTCCTGCTTGGCGGCGGGGTCGAGGGCGTCGATGTCGCCGTCGTACGCCTCGACGACGCGCTGGGCGATGTCGGTGATGTAGGCGCCGCCGTAGCCGTCTTCGGGGGTCGGCAGGCCCTCGTGGGCGGCGACGAGGCTGCGCGCGAAGCGGTCGATCTGCGCGCCGTGGTCGTTGAAGTAGTACTCCCGCGTGACCTGCGCGCCCTGCGACGACAGGATGCGGGCGAGCGAGTCGCCGACCGCCGCCCAGCGGGTGCCGCCGAGGTGGATGGGGCCGGTCGGGTTGGCGCTCACGAACTCGAGATTGATGACCTCGTCGCTGCGGCTGTCGTTCGTACCGAATGCGGCGCCGGCGTCGACGATCGTCTTGGCGAGGGCGCCGGCGGCAGCCGCGTCGAGGCGGATGTTGATGAAGCCGGGCCCTGCGACCTCGACGCTCGCGATGCCGTCGGTCGCGGCGAGCGCCGTGGCGATCTCGGCGGCGAACTCGCGCGGGTTCGCGCCGACGACCTTGCTGAGCTTGAGCGCGGCGTTGGACGCCCAGTCGCCGTGGTCGCGGTTCTTCGGGCGGTCGAGCACGAAGTCCTGCACCGTGAGTCCTTCGCTCGAGCCGGGGCGTCGCGCCTCTGCGAGAGGGGTGACGACGGCGAGCAGGGCTTCAGACAGGGCTTCAGGATTCATGGCCCTCCGATTCTACGGTCGCCCGTTCCGGTCGCTGCGTTTCGTCTCGCTCCGCTCGGGGTTCCGGTCGTTGAGCGAGGAGCGCAGCGACGAGACGAAACGGCGCTCCCGCGGTGGGGCGTTTCGTCTCGCTCCGCTCGCTCAACGACCGGGTGGGTGCGGTCCCGGTCGTTGCGTTTCGTCTCGCTCCGCTCGCTCAACGACCGGGTGGGTGCGGCCCCGGTCGTTGAGCGAGGAGCGAAGCGACGAGACGAAACGGGCTCACGCCAGCTGGACGAGCGCCCCGAAGTCGTCGAGCGCCGGGTCCGAGGCCGCGGCCGCCGCATCGATCGCCTCGACGTCGGCCGTGTCGTCCGGCACCACCAGCGCGTCGACGCGCATGCGCTGCAGGCCCACGTGTCCGCCGTGGTAGCTGAGGAACGCGCAGTCGGCGGCATCCCGCCCCGTCGCGATGCGCACCAGGGAGCGGCGGTTGGCGAGCCGGGTCGCGTCGATGACGTACCAGGTGCCGTCGTGGTACGCCTCGGCGACCGCGTGGAAGTCCATCGGACGGAGCCCCGGCGCGAAGCAGGCGGCGTAGCGGGCGGGCATGTCCATGGCGCGCAGGAGCGCGATGACGACGTGCGCGTAGTCGCGGCAGACGCCCTGCCCGGTCATCAGCGTCGTCACCGCGGAGTCGGTGCCCTGGCTGAGTCCCGGCGTGTACGTGGTCGACGTCGCGACGAACTCGCTCACGGCGGCGATGAGCTCGGGGCCCTGCAGGCCACGGAACTGGCGGCGCGCCTGCGAGAACACCTCGTCGGACTGGCAGTACCGGCTCGGACGCAGGTAGGTGATGGCTTCGAGGTCGCTCGTGGCGCGCGGCGAGACCTGCCCGTCGATGAGCGCTTCGTAGCGCACCTGGAGCAGTCCCGCCTCGCCCTGCAGGCGGTGCAGGCGGCTGCCGGACTGGTCGATGATCTCGGTCGGCGTGTACACGCGGTCGCCCTGCGCGAACGTCAGTTCCTCGCGCACGACGGGCGCCGGCTGGGCCGCCGCGATCTGGAAGATGAGGTCGACGGGCGACCCCAGATCCAGGTCGAGTTCGGCGGTGACGATGCGATGCACCGGGATATCCTCGCATGCCCGTGAGGGTGCTGGATCACCCCCATAAGACGCGGGCGGAGGAAACCGTTTCCGCCTGTGGGATTCGTGACATATCCTCTCGACATGGGGGCGAGGGAGCTGGCCACAGAGCGGGCCGACGGCCGGTTGCACGTGCGCGCCGCGAGGCCGCCGGCATGGGCTCTCGCCGCTCTCGCGGTGCTCGTGATCGCGATCGCCGTCCTCGCACTCTGGCGCCCTTGGGCACAGCCCGCTGCGAGCATCGCCGCCGGTGCCGAAGAGGTCGTCGCCGTCACTCCCCCGGAGCTCCTCGAGCTGCCCGAGAACCCACGCGTGCTGATCTTCGGCGACTCGTGGACCTGGGGTGAAGCCGCCGCGCCCGGTGAGGGCTACGCCTACGTCGTCGCCGACCTGACCGGCTGGACCACCGTCGTCGACGGCATCCAGGGCAGCGGATACCTCCGCGAGGGGAAGAACGGCCTCACGTTCGGGCAGCGCATCGCTCGCCTCGACCCGGCACCGAACCCCGAGCTCGACCCCGACCTCGTGATCGTGCAGGGATCGATCAACGACCGGAAGCTCTACCCCGAGGGCTATCGCGACGCCGTCGTCGCCGCGTGGGACGCGCTCGCGGAGCTGTATCCGTCGGCGCGCATCGTGATCCTGGGGCCCGCGCCTCATATCCTCCCGGTCGAGGAATCGACCATCGCCGTCGACGCCGAGCTCTCGCGCCTCGCCGCCGCACGCAGCTGGTGGTACATCTCCCCTCTCGCCGAGGAGTGGATCACGGACGCCGACTACCTCGACATCATCGACACGAGCGAGATCGGCCGGTACCACCCGTCGACGGCCGGTCACCGCTACCTCGCGGAGCGGCTGGCCGCGGCGGTGGAGGCCATCTCGCGGTGATAACCTCGATCAGTGCGCCTCCGTAGCTCAGGGGATAGAGCGTTGGTTTCCGGTACCAAAGGTCGCAGGTTCGATTCCTGTCGGGGGCACTTCTAGATTGACGGTCGCCGGCCTTCGGTCTCGGCACCGCAGAGGAACAGCATGGAATCGGTTCTGTTCGACGGCCTGATCGGTGTCCATTACGGGTTCATTCAGGTGTACTCGGAGTCTGAGGACTGGCCGGACTCCGAGATCACGTTCCGCGGCCAGACCAACGGCTTGCTCGGCGGAGCGCATCCAGGGCACCTCTTCGTCTCCGTCGGCCTGCACACGGGTGATGTTCCCGTCCGTGTCGTGCTGCACGATGTGGAGCCGGCGCTCGGAGAGTGGGAGGACATCGTCGAGGTGTCGTTCCGGCCGAAGACGGCCGACCTCTGGGTGCTGGGATTCGACGAAGGCACGGAGATCCAACTTCCGATTGCCACATACCGCGCACGTTGGTCCGCGTCGAACATGGATGCGGGGAACGAGCACGGAGTCACCGACTTCGAAGGTCCTGCACCAGACCGCTACGAACTCGCTCTTTGGCCCGTCGACGAACAGCGACCGGATGCGATACTTCGGCAGACCAGCGATCAGGCTGCGTACTGGCACGAGACGCGCGGCTCGAAGTAGAACTCACTTGAGGTCGATGAGCACCCGCGTGATCACTGGTCGGGTGCGTCATTGGGCTCGAACGTCTTCACCTCCCCCCACCGAGTCCAGCCCGGCAGGGGCACGAGGAGCGCAGCACATCCGGAGTATCCGGTCTCACTGACCCGCTCCCCGTCCTCCATTGTGAGCAGCGGCATGACCATCCCCTCCTGGGTTCACACGCGTACGCTGCGCATGCCGTTCCGTATCGGATCCCTCGTGGCGTGCCCACCTCCGTCCGACAGGGGTTGTCGGGGACCCGGCCCGATGAATGAAATGGAATGCAGCTCGCGCGACAGATTCCGTTAGCCTCAGAGAATTGACGGGAACGAGGGGGAACCGATGCCATCGGAGGAGTCGACGACGCTCACAGCTCTACGAGTGAAGCAGTGGCTGGCTCAATGGGACGACATGCAGTACGACGAGGGCCAGAACCAGTCGCGCCCGAAGCCTCATTTCTACATGTTCTCGGTGCCCGCATCAAAGCTGCGCAAGCTCTCCGGCATCTACCGCCGCGACGCTGACCAGCTCGTTCCACGTGCCGAGGACTTGAGTATTCAACGCAAGCACGACCCCGAGCGGAGCGAAGAGATCCGGCGGTACGTTGAGGGCGGCTATCCGTGGTCGGGTCTCGGCGCAGCGAAGCGTGATGACCCCGCAAATGACCGTCTGAAGAAGCCCGGCTGGCTACCGACAGCCGTCGTCGTCAACATCCTTGAACCCGGTGACATGCGCTCGGATCGAGTCATTGATGCTGGCGAAACCATCTCGATTGAGGATGGGCCGGGTTCCGGCATGGTGACGCTTACGCTTCCTGGCCCCTCCACAGACGACGACAGTGTGCCTCCCATCGAGGTAATCGACGGACAACACCGTCTCTTCGCCTTTGAAGATGGTGACACGGACGTTGAGGATTACGAGCTTCCCGTCGTTGCATTCCATGGCCTTGACATCTCGTGGCAGGCATACCTGTTCTGGACGATCAACATCAAGCCGAAGAAGATCAATCCCTCGCTTGCCTTCGATCTCTACCCTCTCCTGCGCGAGCAGGAGTGGCTGAACAGCGGTGAGGTCGTTCAGGTATACCGCGAGAGCCGAGCGCAGGAACTAACCGAGATGCTGTGGTCGTCGCCGGACAGCCCTTGGTACAAGCGGATCAACATGCTCGGCGGCTCTCGGGCCGAGAATGGTCCCGTTACCCAAGCCGCGTTCATCCGCAGTCTCATCGCAAGCATGGTCAAGTCATGGGCACCCCGCGGGCGCGCCGGCGGGATCTTTGGCGGAACGCCCGACGCCACCAGCGGCGGGCTTTCTTGGTCGCGACTGCAACAAGGCGCATTCTTGGTTACAGCGTGGCGACTCCTGGCGGAGAAGGTCGGGAACTCTGACGCGGATTGGGCAATATCGCTGAGGCAGGCGGACGGCACTCTCAGCGTCGACGGAGACCGCCCCGTGGGACCGAAGGATCCGGCATTCGCCGGGTCTTACACTTTGCTTGCGACGGACCAGGGCGTCCGTGGATTTCAGTCGGTCATCAATGACCTTTGCTATACCCGCAACCGGGAGCTCGGGCTTGCGGGGTGGCGTGACTTAAGCGCTGCACCAGAGGTGACACCCGAGTACATCGCAATCGCGGCGTCGACGCTGGCTGACGAGCCCGTTTACGGCTTTCTAGCCGACATTGCCGAGAGCCTGGCGGATTTCGACTGGCGCACCAGTGGGTTTCCGGGCCTGGACGAACAAGAGCGGTTGCGCGCATCCGCGCTTCGGGGCAGCAGCGGGTACAAGGAACTGCGCACTCGCTTGGTCGATCATCTCCGGGGATCGAGCTACGATGCCGTCCAGTCGGCCGCCAACCTTGTCGATCGGGCATGAGCGCGCCGACCGGGCTGAGCGCCAAGTCGGAGTCAGCACTCGCTAGAGCTGACCGTGCCGTTGTCGTCGCAGCGCTCTCCAGACTCCCAATCTCCGGTTCCGAGACGTGGTTGGCTCCGGGCAATGTCTACTTCCACTCGGCCGGCGAGCGAGTTCTCGCCGACGGCAAGGTTGTCCCTCCTGCCCAACACGCGGAATTCGCCGACTACCTCGCAGCGGCGTCATTTATTCACTCCGCCGATAGTTGGGCCTATCTCGGCAGAGCGCTCCACGCTGTGCTTCAAGGCGACGTGCATGGCGCCGTGCACCTCTGCTATTACGCCGAGCTGCGCGCAGCGATCTCGCTACTGAGTACCGAGGGCATTTACATCGGCAACCGCTGCACCTTGGCGCTCACTGGCACAGATGCTGTCGAGGTGACTTTGGCCGGAACCCACGTTGCTGCCTGGATGGTTCTGGACTCGTGGGCGCGTTCTGCGCGTGCTCAGGACCTAATCGGAAGGGTTCTCCGGCCCATTGGTGCACCGCTGCATGAGTGGGCGAACAACATGGGGAGTGGGATCCAGCCGATTGTCGAAGGGCTGTTGAACGACATTGCCTTCGACCTCTCGGCATTTTCAGAGGACCGCAGTCGTCGGAACAACGTGAGCTACCAACCGACGCGCGTCGAACCCGACGACCTCAGTGCAGAGGACTCCGCTCGGATTGCCGACGACGTTTGGACCCTCCTTGAACCGGAGTCACGGGGCACATTTCCGGTCCTCGATCGGCTCTTGTTTCGGCACCTCGCCGTCGGCGTATTTGCGCCGACGCACGAAGAGGTGGATTCAGACGGGATGCCAACCGGGCGCACCGACTGGAGTGATTGGTCCGCATGGCTTGACAGCGTCGCTCCGGGCGGAGTCGAACGGGATCCGTACTTTGTCAGCATTCGAGACGAACCCGAAGACGCAAGTCGGGACGCCGCGCTGGACGCTGCGTTCACTCGGAACTACGGGGCGCCCACTACTTACCTGCGCGAGATGATCCTGCGAACTACTCTGCTTGCGCGCCTCTCGACTGGCGCTTGCGTGGAACTGCTCGACGACTCGGGCCTAGCGGCAGACGACGTTACAACGTGGGTCATCGGCCTGGGCGAGGCACGCGCACTCTGGTCGGGTGGGGCACCAGCTCCGATGGTCGATCTGTGGGCGGATGCGGAAGCGGCGAAGGAAGAACTCGAGCTGACCTCCAAGACAAGCCACCACGCGCTGATCCAGGGCATGCGAGAATATCTAGCCGTGCTCGGTCAGGCTGAACGTGTAGCAGCTTGGAGCTTCGCTAGTTGAAGAAGACGTGAGGCAACGAGTTAATGAAGTACATGGGGAGCAAATCCGCACTCCTTCGAGGTTCACTCGGCGATCTCGTACTCCAAGAGGCTCAAAGTGCTGACAGGTTCGTCGACCTCTTTTCGGGCTCCGGATCGGTGGGGCACTTCGTAGCTGAAGGAATCGCTCGCCCAGTCCTCAGCGCTGACCTGCAAACGTACTCACAGGTGCTCTCGGCGGTGATCGTGGAGCGTGTGACGTCGCTGGGGCAATCAGCGGCGATCTCGTCATGGTTGGCTGCCGCTCGGCTTGGGTATGACGGCGACGGCGCCGCCGCACGCTTGGAGATGCAGTACACCACGCTCTCGGAGCAACTAGTGCGCACCGCTCGACAGCGTTCGGGCGAAGTCGACGGGCGGCGACTAACGCAGCACTACGGCGGCCACTACTTCGCGCCCGTCCAGGCGCTCGCTTTCGATCACATGTTGGAGAGCATGCCTGAAGACGCGGAGTGCCGGACACTCGCTCTCGCAGCCGTCATACGCGCAGCGAGCATTTGCGCGGCCGCTCCGGGACATACCGCGCAGCCTTTTCAGCCAACCGACACCCTCCTGCCATACATACGTGCGGCGTGGCAGCGCGACGCATTCGGCGAGGTCCAGCGACAGCTTGATGCGCTTGCGCCTCGCCATGCGCAAGTCCGGGGGCAGGCACACGTTTCGGACGCGGAGGCTCTCGCTGGGACCTTGTCTGAGGGCGACGTGGCGTTTTGCGACCCGCCGTACTCGTCTGTTCAGTACAGCCGCTTCTATCACGTCCTCGAAGGCATCGCTCGGGGTGGATGGAACACTGTGTCGGGCGCGGGACGGGCCCCCGGGCGAGGCGACCGTGCTTCGTCCGACTTCAGTCTCCGCAGAGCGGCGGTCGAGAGCCTGGCCGCACTTCTTCG
>Ga0160437_1001058_pt1 | contig 12930 bp, 12 predicted proteins | sample HID1975I_E0MG_FD_108227 | JGI IMG/M metagenome (GOLD analysis project Ga0160437, IMG submission 108227) | Enriched soil microbial communities from UW Madison campus, WI, USA - HID1975I_E0 MG | ecosystem: Environmental > Terrestrial > Soil > Unclassified | place: USA: Madison, Wisconsin... | reverse complement strand
CAACTTCGCCGGGCTCGACATCCCGGTGATCCGCAGCTCCCCCGACTCGTGGCCGATCGACACGCTCGCACCCCTGCTCGCCGGCCACACGACGGTGGCCGTCGGCCATTCGGGCGTCGGCAAGTCGACGCTCGTGAACGAGCTCGTGCCCGGCACCGGCCGGGCGACGGGCGTGGTCAACGCGGTCACGGGCCGAGGGCGCCACACCTCGTCGTCGACCGTGTCGCTTCGCGTGCCGACCGGCGGCTGGATCATCGACACCCCCGGGGTGCGCTCCTTCGGGCTCGGGCACGTCGATCCGGCGAACATCCTGCGAGGTTTCCCCGACCTCGCGGCCGTCGCCGAGAACTGTCCGCGGGGGTGCACGCACCTGCCCGACGCCCCGGACTGCGCCATGGTCGAGGCGGCCGAGCGCGGCGAGCTCGACCCGGCTCGCGTCGACTCGCTGCAGCGTCTGCTGGCCTCGCTCGGGCCCGACGCCGCTCGCTAGGCTCGGATGGTGAACGCCCCCGCAGAGCCGACCATCGCCGACGACCTCGCCCTCGCCCTCACCCTCGCCGCCGAGGCCGACCTGATCTCGATGGACCGCTACCGCGCGCAGGATCTCGGCATCCAGCTGAAGGCCGACAAGTCGATCGTGACGGATGCCGACACGCGGGTGGAGCGCGTGCTGCGCGAGCACCTGGACGAGGCGCGCCCGGGCGACGCCGTGCTCGGCGAGGAGTTCGGCAGCGTCGGCGAATCGAGCCGCCAGTGGATCATCGATCCCATCGACGGGACCAGCAACTTCGCGCGCGGCGTGCCCATCTGGGGCGCGTTGATCTCGCTGGCCGTCGACGGCGTGCCCGTGGTGGGCGTCGTGAGCGCGCCGGCGCTCGGGCGCCGCTGGTGGGGTGCCACCGGCCACGGCGCGTGGGCGCAGACCCACGGTGAGGAGCCTCGTCGCATCCGGGTGAGCGGCGTCGACACACTCGAGGACGCGACCCTCAGCTACAACAACCTGCAGACCTGGGACCAGTACGGCCACCTCGACCAGCTCATCGCGCTCTCGCGCGAGGTGGGCCGCACCCGCGCGTTCGGCGACCTCTGGTCGTACATGCTCCTCGCGGAGGGTGCGATCGACGTCGCGGGCGAGTTCGACGTGAAGCCGTGGGACATCGCGGCGCTGATGCCGGTGGTGCGCGAGGCGGGCGGACGCGTGACCACCGCATCCGGAACCGACGACCTCACCGAGCTCAGTGTCATCGCCACCAACGGCATCCTGCACGACGACGTGCTCCGGCGACTCCGCACCCCGTAGATCCGCTTCACCCGACCAGAGAGACCGAAGTGACCAAGACCACCACCACGACCACCCGCATCCTGCTAACCATCGCCGCCGCCTCGGCCGCGAGCGCGCTGCTCACCGGGTGCAGCATCATCCAGCAGTTCATCGGCGGCGCAGGCGACGCGACCCGCGACGAGTCCGGGGAGGTGATCGAGGGCACCGATGCGGGCGACGTCTTCCTGTTGCAGGTGGGCGACTGCATCGACGACTCCGACCTCGGCGACGTCGTGACGACGCTGCCGATCGTGCCCTGCGACGAGGCGCACACCGGCGAGGTGTTCGCGGAGGCGACGCTCACCGGCGACGCGTTCGACGAGACCGAGGTCGGCACGCAGGCGGACGAGGCGTGCTACGGCGAGTTCGCCGACTTCGTGGGCCTCGAGTACGACTCGTCGCTGCTCGGCTACTACCCCTTCACGCCGACGCTCGAGAGCTGGGCGCAGGGCGACCGTCTCGTGTCGTGCGTGGTGTACGACCCGGATGTCGCGACCACGACCGGCACGCTGCGGGGCGCCGCGAGGTAGCCAAGCGTTCACATCGTGAAGTGAACTCAGCCGGGCGGGGGCCTCACCCTCGCCCGGCTTTTCCGTTGCAATCGTTGCCTGTTACCGAATAGTTACGCAAAACACGCGGTCGTCGGTATCTTCAAGTCTTGAAGTCAGTGCACAATCACACTGCCACTGTTCAATGCCGAGAGTGGTACTCGAGGAAGTTACCCCTCACACCATGAGAAAGGGAGTGACGTGAAGAAGTCATCGTTGATTTCGATCGCCGCACTCGCCGGTGCATCCGCACTGGTTCTGACCGGATGTTCGACCCCGAGCGACGGAGGTGACGGGGGCGGCACCGAGTCGACCCGCGCCTGCATCATCCTTCCCGACACCGAGTCGTCCGACCGCTGGGAGAACGGCGACCGCCCGGCCCTGCAGAAGGCCCTCGAGGACGCCGGCTTCGAAGCCGACATCCAGAACGCCCAGGGCGACACCAACCAGTACGCGACGATCGCCGACCAGCAGTTCTCCAAGGGCTGCGGCGTCATGCTCCTCGTCGACTACCAGGGCGCCGGCGTGACCGTCGCCGAGAAGGCCAAGGCCGAGGGCATCCCCGTCATCGCCTACGACCGTCCCATCGCGGGCGCCGACTACTACGTGTCGTTCGACAACGTGCAGGTGGGCGCGCTCGAGGGCCAGTCCGTCGTCGACGGCCTCGAGGCCGCCGGCAAGGACCCGGCCACCGCGATCGTCGTCTACATGGGCGGCGACCCGTCCGACGGCAACGCGGCCATGTTCCACGACGGAGCCGTCGAGGTCATGGAGGCTGCAGGCATCAAGCCCGCCGCCGAGCCCACCGGCGTCTGGGACACCGAGAAGTCGGCTGACAACTTCGAGCAGGCGCTGACCTCGCTCGGTGGCAAGGTCGACGCGGTCTGGTCCGCCAACGACGCGAACGCTGCCGGCATCATCTCGATCCTCGACAAGAACGGCCTCACCGTTCCCGTCTCGGGTCAGGACGCGTCGGTCGCCGGTCTCCAGAACGTGCTCCTGGGCAAGCAGACCGCCACGGTCTACAAGCCCTTCCAGCTCGAGGCAGAGGCCGCATCCGACCTGGCGATCAAGCTGCTGAACGGTGAGACCCCGACCGTCGACAAGAAGCTCGACGACGGCACGCCGTACGTGGCGGTCACCCCGGTGCTCGTCGGCCCGGAGGACGTGCAGAAGGTCATCGACGACGGCAACGCCTCGGCTGCAGAGCTCTGCACCGGTGACGTCGCCGCCAAGTGCGAAGAGTTCGGCGTCAAGTAACACCCACGAGGAGGGGCCTCGCGTCGGAGACATTCCACGGCGCGGGGCCCCTTCCCACGGTCGACAGACGGCCGTCAGAGCGGGAACATGAACCAGACGGGACGACGACGTCCCAGAAAGGAGGGGGAAGATGGATGCGCCCCTCATCGAACTCACGGACATCGTGAAGAGCTTCGGCCCCGTCAGCGTGCTGAAGGGGGTCAACCTGAAGGCCTACGCCGGCAAGGTGACCGCCCTCGTCGGCGACAACGGAGCCGGCAAGTCGACCCTGATCAAGGGCCTCGCCGGAGTGCAGCCCTACGACGGCGGCGAGGTGCGCTTCGAAGGCGAAGTCGTGCACCTGCACTCGCCGCGCGAGGCGTCGCGTCTCGGAATCGAGGTCGTGTACCAGGACCTCGCGCTCTGCGACAACCTCGACATCGTGCAGAACATGTTCCTCGGTCGCGAGGAGACCGCCGCCGGCGTCTTCGACGAGGGCCAGATGGAGCGCGAGGCGAGCGAGACCCTGCGTTCGCTCTCCGTGCGCACCGTGAAGTCCGTTCGCCAGAAGGTCTCGTCGCTCTCGGGCGGTCAGCGCCAGACGGTCGCGATCGCGCGTTCGGTGCTCAAGAAGGCCAAGCTCGTGATCCTCGACGAGCCGACCGCCGCACTCGGTGTCGCCCAGACCGAACAGGTGCTGAACCTGGTCCGACGTCTCGCCGACCAGGGCGTCGCGGTCATCATCATCAGCCACAACCTGCAGGACGTCTTCAAGGTCGCCGACTACGTCAACGTGCTGTACCTCGGCACGATGGTCGCATCCATCCCCACCTCGGAGACCACGAGCGACGACGTCGTCGGCTACATCACCGGCAGCAAGACCTACAACGGAGCAGCAGCATGAGCGCCCCCGCAGGCCCGAAGGTGCCGGAATCCCTCGACACCACCAACCTCCCCGCCGAAGGCGGATTCATCGGCAGCGGCCAGGAGGGCGGCATCGGCGACCAGGTGCGCGCCTACTTCCAGCGGGTTCGCCACGGCGACATGGGCGCACTGCCCGCCATCGGCGGCCTGATCGTGCTCGTGATCCTGTTCACGGTGCTCAGCCAGGCGATGCTCGGCCAGCAGTTCTTCCTCACCGAGCGCAACTTCGCGAACCTGCTGACGCAGGCGGCATCCCTCGTGATGCTCGCCATGGCGCTGGTGTTCGTGATCCTCCTCGGCGAGATCGACCTGTCGGCCGGTGTCACCTCGGGCGTCGCCCTGTCGCTGTTCGTGGTGCTCACCAAGCCCGACGGCCTGAACATGAACTGGGCCGTCGCCCTCGTTCTGGCGCTGCTCGTCGGTTTCGTCATCGGCTTCTTCATCGGCTTCTTCGTGGCGAGGGTCGGCATCCCGTCGTTCGTCGTCACCTTGGGCCTGTTCATCGGCCTGCAGGGCGTGACGCTCATCCTGCTCGGCGACGGCGGCGTGTTCCGCATCCAGATCCCCGAGTTCCTGGCGATCCAGAACTCGAACCTGCCGATCTGGGCCGGATGGGTGATGCTCGGCATCATCCTGCTCGTCTCGTTCGCCACCTCGATGTGGGACCGCCGCCTGCGCACCCGCGCCGGCGTGCCGAACCGCACGATCGCGCTGGTGTGGGCGAAGCTCGCGGTCATCGCGGTCGTCGGCGGGTTCGTCGTGGCCGTGCTGAGCGTGAACCGCTCGTCGAGCATCAAGGTCATCGAGGGAGTGCCGATCGTGGTGCCGATCGTGCTGGTCATCCTGTGGCTCGGCACCTTCATCCTCGACCGCACCAAGTTCGGCCGCTACATCTACGCGATCGGCGGCAACGCCGAGGCCGCACGACGCGCGGGCGTCAAGGTGATCACCATCCGCTGGGCGGCCTTCGTGGTCTGCTCGGTGCTGGCGGTCGTCTCGGGCGTGTTCAGCGCGAGCAAGGTCGGCTCGGTGAACGCCGGATTCGGTACCGCGATCGTGCTGAGCGGTGTGGCTGCTGCGGTGGTCGGCGGCGTGAGCCTCTTCGGCGGACGCGGACGCCTCATGCATGCGGCCATCGGTGCGCTGGTGATCGCGGTGATCGCGAACGGGCTCGGCCTGCTGAACCTCCCCGCCGGTGTGAACTACATCGTCACGGGCGGCGTGCTGATCCTGGCCGCCACCGTCGACGCCGTGTCGCGCGTGCGGGCCGGTGGTTCGCTGATGCGCACCTGACCGGATCGACACCGACGGAGGCCGTCCCGGGAAACCGGGGCGGCCTCCCGTCGTTTCCGCCCCGAACGGGGGGCGAATCCGGCGTGCGGGTTCACGCAGGCGAAACACGTGACTTCTAGCCTTCGGTCAAGACACCCGGGGGGATGCACGATGAACGCGCACGCACGCACACGACAGACGCTGGTGATGGTCCTCGTCGTCCTCGCCGCGGCGGCTCTCGCCGGCTGCGCCACTCCCGCCGACGAAGGAAGCCCCGCCGGTGTCTCCTCGACCCGCGCGTGCGTGATCCTGCCCGACTCGGTGTCGTCGCCGCGTTGGGAGCAGGGCGACCGCCCCGCCCTCGACGAGGCCATCTCCGACCTCGGGTTCCAGGTCGAGATCGGCAATGCGCTCGGCCAGGCGCGCAACTACGCCGACATCGCCAAGCGTCAGCTCGCGAAGGGCTGCGGCGTGATGGTGCTGGTCGACTTCGAGGGTTCGGCGGCAGACGTCGTCACCGCCGCGAAGGCGCAGGGTGCGGCTGTCATCGCGTACGAGCGCCCCCTCGCAGGTGCGGACTACTTCGTGTCGTTCGACAACGTCGAGGTGGGGCGGCTGCAGGGTACGTCGATCGTCGACGGCCTCGCCGCCGCAGGCAAGGACCCGTCGACCGCCCGGGTCGTCTTCCTCCCCGGCGACGAATCCGACGGCAGCGCCGCCATGATCACCGAGGGCGCGGTGGAGGTGATGTCGGCTGCCGGCATCGTGCCCGCATCCGAGGCGCCCGGCGCCTGGGACCGGCTCGCCGCGTCAGCCGCCGTGACGTCGGCGGTCGCCTCGCTCGGCGGTGTGGATGCGGTGTGGGCCGCGAACGACACCAACGCCATCGGGGCCATCGGCGCGCTCACCGAGAGCGGGCTCGTGGTGCCGGTGAGCGGTCAGGACGCGACGCTCGAGGGTCTGCGCAACGTGCTGCTCGGCACGCAGAGCTCGACCGTCTACAAGCCGTACCGTGCGGAGGCGAAGGCGACCGCGCAGCTCATCATCAGCATCCTCAACGGCACCCCGCTCGAGACGGAGACGACGCTCGCCGACGGCACGCCGTACTTCGCCCTCTCCCCCGTGCTCGTGACCGCCGACAACATCTCGACCGTCGTGCGGGCGGGCGACGTGAGCGCGAGCAAGCTGTGCGCCGGCGAGACGGCGGCAGCGTGCGAGCGCTACGGCCTCACGCCGTGACGTGCCGCTCGTCAGGGCCGACGTACTCCGACAGCGGGCGGATGAGGGCGTTGGCCGCCGCCTGCTCGCGGATGTGCGCCGTCCAGCCGGTCACCCGGCTCGCGACGAAGAGCGGCGTGAACAGTTCGGTGTCGAACCCGATCAGGTGGTACGCGGGACCCGAGGGATAGTCGAGGTTGGGCTTGATGCCCTTGCGCTCGTCCATCGCCGTCTCGAGCGCCGTGTACAGGTCGCCCAGGTCGGCCCGGTCGTACTCGACGAGCAGCGTGTCGAGCGCGGCCTTCATCGTCGGCACACGCGAGTCACCGTTCTTGTAGACGCGGTGACCGAAGCCCATGATCTTGCGCTTCTCGGCGAGGGCCTCGTCGAGCCACTGCTCGGCGCGGTCGGCGAACACGATCTCGTCGAAGGTGTGCATGACGGCCTCGTTCGCACCACCGTGCAGCGGGCCCTTGAGCGCACCGATCGCCGCGGTGACCGCCGAGTAGAGGTCGGCCATCGTCGAGGTGACCACGCGCGCGGTGAATGTCGACGCGTTGAAGGAGTGCTCGGCGTACAGGATCATCGACACGTCGAACGCGGTGACGACCACCAGGTCGGGCACCTCGCCGAAGGTCATGTGCAGGAAGTTGGCCGAGTAGCCGAGGTCGTCGCGGGGCTCCACGACCTCCTCGTCGCGCAGGCGCCGCTGGGCGTAGGCGACGATCGCCGGCAGCTGCGCGAACAGGCGCTTCGCCTGGTCGAGCTGCGCCTCGGGCGACGCGTCGCCGACGCTGGGGTCTGCGGCGCCGTAGGCGGAGACGGCGGTGCGCACCACATCCATCGGATGCGCTTCGAGCGGCAGCAGGTCGATGGCGTGCTTCGCCACGTGCGAGAGTTCGCGGTGCTCGCGCTCGAACGCCTGGAACTCCTCCAGCTGCACCGGGGTGGGCAGTTCGCCGTACCAGAGCAGGTACGCCACCTCTTCGAAGGTGCAGTTCGCGGCGAGCTCCTGCACGGGGTAGCCGCGGTACAGCAGCGAGTTGGTCTCGGGATTGACCTTCGAGATCGCGGTCACGTCGACGACGACACCCGCGAGCCCCTTCTTGATGTCGGTCTCGGGCATGTCAGCTCCTGTTGTTCTTCAGATCGAAGGTGTAGACGCCGGCGTCGAACTCCGAGTACCCCGCGTAGTCGACCAGTTCGTACAGCCTCGCACGGGTCTGCATCTGCGGCACCTGCGAAGTGAGTGAACCTTCGCTGAGGATCGTGTCGAGGCCGCGCTCCGCGGCGCCCATCGCGAGCCGCAGCAGCGACACGGGGAAGATGACGATGTTGACGCCCACGTCGGCCAGCTGTTGCGTCGTGTACAGCTCCGACTTGCCGAACTCGGTCATGTTCGCCAGCACGGGCACGTCGACGGCCGCACGGATCGCCTCGAACTCGGAGAGATCGGCCATCGCTTCGGGGAAGATCGCGTCGGCGCCCGCGTCGACGAGCGCCTTGGCGCGATCCTTCGCCGCCTCCAGCCCGTCGATGCCGCGGATGTCGGTGCGCGCCATGATCAGGAAGTCGGGGTCGCGGCGGGCCTCGACGGCGGCGCGGATGCGCTTGAGTGCGGTCTGCTCGTCGACGACGGCCTTGCCGTCGAGGTGGCCGCAGCGCTTGGGGTTGACCTGGTCTTCGAGGTGCAGCCCCGAGACCCCCGCGTCTTCGAGGATCTGCACGGTGCGGGCCACGTTCATCGGCTCGCCGAAGCCGGTGTCGGCGTCGATGAGCGTGGGGAGGTCGGTGACGCGCGCGATCTGTCCCCCGCGCTGCGCCACCTCCGTGAGCGTGGTCAGGCCGATGTCGGGCAGGCCCAGGTCGGCCGAGAGCACGGCCCCTGAGATGTAGACACCCTCGAAGCCCTTCTCCTCGATGAGCTTCGCCGAGAGCGGGTTGAAGGCCCCCGGCATCCGCACGAGCTCGCCCGAAGCGAGTCGTGCCCGAAATGCGTGGCGCTTGGCGGAGGCGGTGAGCGTCGAGTGCAGCATCAGAACAGTCCTTCCGGGGCGACCGGCAGCCCGGACGCGGTCACGTTGAGCTGGGCGACCTCGGCGGGCGTCAGCTCGGGGAGCCGCTCGGCGAGCCCGAGGAAGCGCTCGATCTCGGCGGCGGCGAGCACGCCCTCGGAGAGGGTGCGGAACTTCTTCACGTAGTCGGCGCGGGCGAAGGGACGGGCGCCGAGCGGATGCGCGTCGGCGACGGCGATCTCGTCGACGATGCGCGACCCGTCGGCGAGCTCGATCTCGACGCGGCCGCCGAAGGCCTTCTCGTCGGGGTCTTCCGAGTGGTAGCGGCGGGTCCACTCGGCGTCTTCGGCGGTGGTGACCTTGTGCCAGAGGGAGACGGTGTCGGGGCGTCCGGCGCGCTCGGGGGCGTACGAGCCGACGTGGTCCCACGCGCCGTCCTGCAGGGCGACGGTGAAGATGTACGGGATCGAGTGGTCGAGCGTCTCGCGGCTCGCGGTCGGGTCGTACTTCTGCGGGTCGTTCGCGCCCGATCCGATCACGTAGTGCGTGTGGTGGCTGGTGTGCAGCACGATCGCGGTGACCGCATCCGGATTGCGCAGCTCGGGATGCTGGGTTCCGAGCTTGCGGGCGAGGTCGATCCACGCCTGTGCCTGGTACTCGGCCGAATGCTCCTTGGTGTAGCTGTCGAGGATGGCGCGCTTGGCCTCCCCCGCCTCGGGCAGCGGCACCTCGTAACGGCCCTCGGGTCCGTCGAGCAGCCAGGCGATGACGCCGTCCTCGCCCTCCCAGATGGGAGCCGGCGAGGTCTGGCCGCGCATGGCACGGTCGACCGCCTCGACCGCCATCTTGCCGGCGAATGCGGGCGCGTGCGCCTTCCAGGTGGAGATCTGGCCCTTGCGCGACTGGCGGGTGGCCGTGGTGGTGTGCAGCGCCTGGCCGATGGCCTGGTAGATCACGTCGGGTGCGAGGCCGAGCAGCGTGCCGATGCCGGCCGCCGCCGACGGGCCGAGGTGGGCGACGTGGTCGATCTTGTGCTTGTGCAGGCTGATGGCGCGCACGAGATCCATCTGGATCTCGTAGCCGGTGGCGATGCCGCGCACGAGGGCCGCGCCATCCGCACCGGTGTGCTGCGCGACGGCGAGGATCGGCGGGATGTTGTCGCCCGGGTGGGAGTACTCGGCCGCGAGGAAGGTGTCGTGGTAGTCGAGCTCGCGCACGGCGACGCCGTTGGCCCATGCCGCCCATTCGGGCTGCGAGACGCCGTCGACGCCGAAGACGCTCGCGCCGGCGTGGCCGGGTCGCGCATCCGCCTGGGGACGCGCGAGCGCCTGTCCGCGCGCTGCCACGACGGGTGCGCGCGAGAGCGACGCGACCGCGACGGAGGCGTTGTCGATGACACGGTTGACGATCATCTCGGCGACCTCGGAGTCGACGGCGACCGGGTCGGCGGCGACCTGGGCGACCTTCCAGGCGAGTTCGCCCTCGCGTTCGAGGCCCTCGTCGCTGCGGTGGGTGCGGACTGCGTGGAGCTTCATGGGCGTTCCTTCTGGTCGACGTGGGTGTTCGTTTCGATGTGGCGCAGGCTCGCGTGCAGGTGCACGGCGGTGGCGTGGCGGGCGAGGTCGGCGTCGCCGTCGCGGATCGCCTCGGCGATGAGGCGGTGCTCGGAGGCGGCGCGCACGAGACGTGCGGGGTCGTCTTGCGCAAGGCGGCGGATGCGCTGCAGGTGGGTGCGCACGCCGCGGAGGGCGGCGACGAGCGACGGGTTGGCGAGGCTCGCGTCGATGGCGTCGTCGAACCGCCCGACGAGGTCGTAGTAGGCCTCGAGACGGTTGCTGCTCACCAGCTGGGCGGCGCCGTCGAACTCGTCGACGAGGGATGCGAACTCGGCCGGATCGCGGCGGGTCGCGGCGAGCGCTGCGGCGGCCGTCTCGAGCGCCTCGCGCAGTTCGAACAGTTCACGCACGTCGTCGACGGATGCGGACGAGACCACGAGCCCGCGCCCGGACTGCGATTCGACGAGCCCGTCGGCGGAGAGACGCGAGAGCGCCTCGCGCAGCGGCGTGCGGGAGACGCCGAGCCGGGCGGACTGCTCGACTTCGCCGAGCACCGTGCCGGGCGCGAGGCGCCACTGGAGGATCTCCTCCCGCAGCACGTCGTAGGCCCGGTCGCTGGCGCGTCCGTTCGGCATGCTCACAGACTCAATGTATACACTGAACCTCGGTTACGCTACGGAATAGCCCGAGAAGGGGCCGCTTGTATACACAGGCGGCCCCTTCTCTGTATTCGGGGGGCTACTTCGCGACGGCGAATCCGGCCGTCCAACCGATCTTCTCGCCCGCGGCGAGCGAGATCTGCAGGAAGCCGAGGCTCTCGAGCTCGCGGGCGCGCTTGAGCGATCCGGCATCCTCGGCGTTCAGGCCCGCGGCGCGAACGAAGCCGATCACCGCATCCTTGGCGCCCTGGTCGTCGCCCGCGACGAGCACGGTGGTCGTGGCGTCGCCGACCGATCCGGTGGCGAGGGTCGCGGCGAAGTTCGTGTTGAAAGCCTTCACGACGTGCGCCGCGGGCACCTTCTCGGCGATGACGGATGCGGCCGAGCCGTCGGCGGGCACGACGAGGCCGTCGAAGGTGGAGAAGTCGACCGGATTGGTGATGTCGACGACGGTCTTGCCGGCGAGCTGGTCGCCGTAGACGCCGAGCACCTCGTCGACCGCGGCGAACGGGAGGGCGAGCACGACGATGTCGCCGGCGAGGGCGGTGCCGATCTCCGCCGCGGTGGCGCCGGTGCCGGCCGCCAGCTCCTGCGCCTTCGCGAGGTCGCGAGCCACGACCTGCACCTCAGCGCCGCTCTTCGCGGCGATCGAGGTGATCGCACCTCCCATGTTGCCGATGCCGATGATGCTGATCGAGGTCATGTCCCGATCTCCTTCCGATTGGTTGTTGCGTCAACCATAGGCAGAACATAGTTGTTGCTGCAACTATTCCCGCTAGGATGGACCCATGACCCGACAGGTGCCCCGACTCGACGCCGAGGAATCCGCCGCCTGGCTCTCGCTCGTGGCCCTCACCGAGCTGCTGCCGAGCGCCCTCGACTCGCAACTGCAGCGCGACTCCGACATGACCCACTTCGAATTCGCCGTGCTGTCATTCCTGCGCTTCTCCCCCGACGCCACCCTGCGCATGACCGACCTCGCCGCCGGAACCAACGCCACCCTCCCCCGCCTCTCGCACGTCGTCACCCGTCTCGAGAAGCGCGGCCTCGTCGAACGCGTCCCCTGCCCCGAAGACCGACGCGCCACCAACGCGCGGCTCACCGACGCCGGGCGGCGCGAACTCATCCGGGCCACCCCCGGGCACATCGCCCTCGTGCGCCGGGTCGTCATCGACTCGCTCGACCGCGAGCAGCTCGCGCAACTCACCGAGATCGCCACCGCCATCGGCCGAGCCCTCGACCCCGAGCAGCGCTTCACGGCCCTCATCGGCGAGTAGCCGGGTCCGCCGTTCACGGCGACGGCGCGCCGCCCTAGGCTTTCGCCATGACGGATACCGGCGATTCGGTCGAAGCGGCGCGCAAGGCTCTCGAAGAGGCACAGGCGGCGCTCGCCGCAGCCGAGCAGGCGGCAAAGGAAGCCGAACTGAAGGCAGCAGCCGAGGAGGCAGCGGCCGCGCCCGCCGACGCGGCGCCATCCGCACCGACGGCGACCCCCGCATCCGCCCCCGCAGGCCCGCTCGACCAGAACTCCGTCGACGCCATCCGCGCCGGGTACGCCTTCGACGCCCCGGCGCTCGAGATGGGCGCCCTCGTCAACGGCGACCCCCTCGCCGACGTGCCCATCCGCATCCCCCTCGCGATGGTGAACCGGCACGGGCTCGTCGCCGGGGCGACAGGAACCGGCAAGACCAAGACCCTGCAGGTGCTCGCCGAACAGTTGAGCGCTGCCGGCGTGCCGGTGTTCGCCGCCGACATCAAGGGAGACCTGTCGGGCATCGCCAGTCCCGGCGAGTCGAGCGAGAAACTGCTCGCGCGCACCAAGGGACTCGGGCAGGATTGGGCGCCGCACGCCTCCCCCGCAGCGCTCTTCGCCCTCGGCGGCGACGGCATCGGAACCCCCATCCGCGCCAGTGTCGAAGGGTTCGGCGCCGTCATGCTCGCGAAGGTGCTCGGCCTCAACCAGACGCAGGAGTCGAGCCTCGGCCTCGTCTTCCACTATGCGCGCGAGCAGCAGCTGCCGCTCGTGACCCTCGACGACCTGCGCGCCGTGCTCCAGCATCTCACCAGCCCCGCGGGCAAGGCCGAGCTCGAGAACCTGGGGGGCCTGTCGAAGGCGACAGCCGGCGTCATCCTGCGCGAACTCGTCGCGTTCGCCGAGCAGGGCGCCGACGTGTTCTT
>Ga0160437_1001057_pt1 | contig 12956 bp, 18 predicted proteins | sample HID1975I_E0MG_FD_108227 | JGI IMG/M metagenome (GOLD analysis project Ga0160437, IMG submission 108227) | Enriched soil microbial communities from UW Madison campus, WI, USA - HID1975I_E0 MG | ecosystem: Environmental > Terrestrial > Soil > Unclassified | place: USA: Madison, Wisconsin... | reverse complement strand
TAAAAGAACGCTGGTATGATGCGCGGCATTGGAGAGATGCCGGAGTGGTCGAACGGGACGGATTCGAAATCCGTTGTACTGGCAACAGTACCTAGGGTTCAAATCCCTATCTCTCCGCCATACGTGAAGTAGCCGAAGCCCCCGAAAACGTTGATGTTTTCGGGGGCTTCGTCGTTTCAGAGGTTTGGTTTAGGACAAATTTAGGGCAGATTCTCGCCCCGTCAGGCCGCGTTAGGGCGGACTGGTCCGTTTCTATTGTCATTATTTTGGGGGCGTGAAGGTCGGCTTTAAGGCTTGGCCTTGACGGCATACCCAGTAAAAGCGCTGGTTGATGACGTTTTCGAGCCCGATCTCCTCGCACGGAACGTGGCAGTTCTCCTCATCGACCATTCGTCGGTGATAGTCAAGAAAACCCTTAAAGGCGGGGGCTTCGTTACGCGATTGCGACTCCTAAGGAGGCGCTATGCTAGTATCACTGACCTGCAGCAACCCGCTTGTCAGTCAAGGAGCTGATTGTGTCCGTCGTCGTCAAATACCAGGTCTCCCTCTTTGTTCCCTTCCAGCCTTTCACGGCGGGTCCGGAGTGCTTTAAAAACGCATTCGAGGTTTTCTTTCCTCGAGGCTTTTTCCCAAGCACGATTCAAGAGCAGGGTCCAGGTGGGCCTGCAGCGGATCGCTTGTCTTTGACTAACAATACCCTAGGGATAAACGTCCAGTTCCTTGCAAACCGGATTGACTTCCTAGCGATGCCTTTCGCATCTCCCCAGGCCAAGTTGCCCCTGGAGCAATTTGTTGAAGAGGTACGTGCGCTAATCACTATGGTTTTGGGCATCAACCAGCTTCGTGTCGAACGGCTTGCGCTCATGACTGAGCGGATGATCGACAATTTGCCTTCTGATACCCTTGAGCAGGCACGTAATCGTTTCATCAACTCCGGCATCGATGAGTTTGAGCAGGCCGCGAATATCGAGTGGAACGTCCGCCAAGTCGTCCGCACTCCACTGAGCCAACATTTCGATGTGATCTGTAACCACATCTATAGTCTGTCCAGAGGCACGGCTCAGTTTGGTGATCCTACTGGTGTCCGTACGTTCGAGGCACTCCAGGTTGCGCTTGACATCAACACGCTCCCGTTGCCGGGGCAGCAGTTTGATATGAAGCAGATTCAGCTGTTCCTGTCGAATGTCATGACCTCGCATGACGTCCTGCTTGGAAAAATTGAGAAGCGCATCCATGGCCATTAATTCCATCGTCTCTCCGGCACCAGGCGTCAGTATTAGCTCGTCTGCAACGAGCTCGGTGATTCGGCCGTCAACTGAGCTTTTTGAAAGCCTCACAGCTACGACCCCAGGTGAGCAATTTGATGGCACTGTGACTGCAAGTCAGCTGAGCGTCACGGAGCGCCCGACTTACACCGTTTTGTCTTCTGACACACCAAGCGCAGCTCTTCAGCAGCGCCAAATTCTTGATAAGCAGAGAAAAATCAAAGAGTTCAGTGCGGAGTTCTACCGGACAATTGAGCATGATCACTTTGAGTTTGGGGTTACAGCCAATATCGAGAGAATGGTTGAGAAATGGATCGCGCGTGACCTGAAGACCACTCAGTTGGCGCTCGCACAGCTTTACCAGGACAACCAGCGCAGTGAAAAAATTGTCATCGGTATTCTGAAGGTCATAGCTCACATTGACCCTGAGACTTTGCAGCCGATGAACCGTACAGTCGCTTCAAGCGCCCTTGGCCTCCCCTCAGCAGAGGTCCGCGAATGCGCCGTTAGGGCCTACGAATATTGGGAGCGAGCTGACTTCATGGTTGATCTAGAAATTCGTCCGTTGAGTCCTGCATGGCTGGAGGAGTACAAGCAGACTGTCATCGCTGAGGCGAAGGGTTGATATGGGATTTTTCGTTCGAAAGATTAGCAAAGGTAAATGGCGAAGCGACTCGGACGAGCCGGTAATCAAAGCTGATGCTCTGACTAGCTGTCTGAGGACTTCGGGTAATAAGCTTTCGTTCTGGCGCATCGATGATCTGGCTCAGATCGAGGAAGCTAAGCTTGCTATCGCCGCGTCTAATAGCAATCTCGACACTTTTGATATCGTGGTCTTCACCAGTGAGGAGATGGAAGCTTTTGGTGCCCCGATCAAGGAGACCAAAGGGGACACTGCGTGTAGGGATTTAGCTGATTCGCACCGAGATCTGGCAGAGCTCAATGCCGATCATCTCATCAGAGTGTCTCACGCAGTTCTGAGAAAGGTGAAAGCTGATGATATTGAGCGAGTGACGACGCCGAAATTAAAGGTCTTGATGTCAGCAGCTGCAAACAATGATCGCCTCGACTTGGACCTTTTGTCTGATTCAGTCAAGATCAAGATCGGCTTGCCAGTGCCGGAGAAGCCAGTTTGCACATGCGGTGCAGGTGCGGCGCCTTAGGGTGAGCTCTAGGGCGTCTAGGCTTAGCCATACCGAGAGTTGTCTGTCCTCAAGATACTGTTTTGCTGTCATGCGGCGCCTCATCGCACAACCATTGCGAGGGCTACGATCGATTGCTGTGGTCATGAGCAGTAGGCCTATCAATACTTAGAAGCCTGGCACTCGCCGGGTTTTCCATGAATGGCCTTTATTGCCGATGGGTTAAATCGTCAACGAAGCCCATCATTTTTGAAACTATATCCGCCATGCTCTTCGTGTCCTTAGAGATCCAGCGACCGTAGTGCTTGCGCACCATGGTCGTGTCACTATGGCCAAGTTGGCGGGCGACCCATTCAATCGGAACGTAGCTTGACAGTGCTTGGCTCGCGAACGTATGGCGTGCCTGGTTGGCGCCTCGATGGCGAATGCCGGCTTTCTCAAGGTGGGCGGTAAACCAGTTGCTGACGGTCTTGCCGTTCCATAGCAGGCCGCTCGTAGAGCTGCGGAACAGGAAGCGGACCCGCTCATGCTTCTTAGTGATGTTGTCTCGCTGCACTACCGTGATGTGCGTGGGCTCGGCATCCTTCGCTTCAGTCACGATCATGGTCAGCAGCTCCAGGGCCGGCGCGATCAGCTCCACCGTACGGATTCGTGAGCGCTCCTTCGGTACTTTGAATTCCCCTGCGACCAGAGCGCGTCGAATTGTCAGAGTGCCGGCCGCCAGGTCGACGTCCTCTACCCCTGCCGCGATCAACTCGGACAGAGACAGCCCGGCCCAACAGTTAAAGACGATCATCCGACTGTCTGGCATCCGCTCTGGGTCGGCGGCGGCTATCCGCTCGATTTCACTCCGGGTGAATGGGTCGGCGAATTCGCTGTCGCTGTCGGACTGAATATTCTCGATTCGTTCCAGAGGGTTGAGTTTGATGATCTCATCGCTGAACGCGTCCCCCCACACCCCCCGTATAATTGTGAAGACGTCATTTACGGTTTTCGGTTTGAGGCCATTGGTCAGAAGTTCGGCCTGGAATAATTCAAGCTCGCTTTTGGGGATGCTTGCGATGGTTCTGCCGGTGAACTTCCTTCTGACATGCTCCGACTTGCTCTTGTAGTTGATGAAGGTGCTATGGGCCTTTTTGACCTTAGCAACTTCAAGCCACTGGGCTATTCCTTCGTCTACGGTCCTTTTGGCTGGCTCATTGGGAAGCTCTTGTCGAGCTTTGAGCCAAACCGAATCAGGGAAGTGTGCCGCATAGTCGAAGCGGTTTTCCTTGATCTCCGCAAGTATCGTTCTGCGTTTGTTGTCTGCGTAGGCAATGGCGGCCTTGTTGATTTTGGCAACGTTACGTAGTGGCTCACGGCGGCGTTCGCCTTCATACATGAAGGCGATCCGCAGAAGATTGCCGTTGATGTCGACGCCCTTAGGCAAGGCGTCGACACCTGGTGGAAGCTTCACGCTCAAGGCCAAGGCCTCGGGCAAGAAGAAGAAAGACACCAAGCCGCTCAAGGTTGAGCAGCTTTAATCCCACGGCCGCAGCTGTATAGAGGGCGTGGACTCATCCAGGTGACCGGTCGGTTCAATTACGAAGCGTGCAGCGCAGCTCTGTTCGGTGACAGTCGCCTGCTCAATACCCCCGAACTGCTCGAGCATCCGGTCTACGCATCAATGTCGGCCGGGTGGTTCTGGCAGAAGGAGGGCCTGAACAGCTTGGCCGACAAGGGCGACATCCTGGCGATCACCAAACGTATCAATGGTGGTACCAACGGTTTGGAGGATCGCAAGGCCCTCTACAAGCGAGCGCTCGAGGTGCTGCAGTGAGCGCATGGGCCGCCCGCCTGGTCGCCATGGCGCTGCTGCTGGCTGCCAGCGCTGGCGGCGCCCGGGCAGCCTGGGTGTGGCAGGCCAACGCATACAAGGCGCAGCTCGCTGATCAGGCCGATGAATTCGGCAAGCAGTTGGCGGAGAAGGATCGCGCGCACGGTCTGGAGCGAGAGAAGGCTGCAGCAGCAGCGCTTGATCAGTTGGCTGAACAGCAGCAGGCGCGGCACGCCCTGGAGGAGCGCCTGCAGGTGCAGGCTCAAACGCACTGGAAGGAGATGGAAGATGCTCTACAAACTCAAGCTCGCCTGCGCGACCGGCTTGCTACCGCTGATCTGCGGCTGTCAGTCCTTGTCGACGCCGGAGCCCTTGCTGCCTCGAGTAGTGAAAGTGGGCTGCGAGAAGGCGCCGGCACCGGAGGCCTGGTACATGGCGCCATACGCGCCCCACTTGACCGAGCGCATGCTCAACGAATTGTCGCCATCACCGATGAAGGTGACCGGGGGCTGATCGCGCTGCAGGCCTGCCAGGCCTATGTCCGCGAAGTCACCCAGTAGTAAAGAGGCGAGCCGGGACGGATGCGTCAACATCCAGCCCGGCCCACCGAACCCGCAGACCCTTCCTGCAAGTCCAGCCGTGGCCTCTGCCTTGTGCACAAAGCGCGGCGAGCCTATCACCTGTCTATCCATACAGTAAAGACTTGCATACCTATGACCTCTCCAATCATTCCGTGGATGGGTGGCAAACGCCGCCTGGCCGACCGCTTGATCCCTCTCTTTCCCCCTCATGAATGCTATGTCGAAGTCTTCGCCGGCGGTGCCGCGTTGTTCTTCATGCGTCCCCAGCCCGCCCCGGTGGAGGTGCTGAACGATCTCAACGGGGACCTAGTCACTCTTTATCGTGTTGTCCAGAATCACCTGGAGGAGTTCGTCCGCCAGTTCAAGTGGGCGCTGAGCTCCAGGCAGATCTTTGAATGGCAGAAGATGACGCGACCTGAGACCCTGACCGACATCCAGCGAGCTGCGCGGTTCTTCTACCTGCAGCAGCACGCTTTTGGCGGGAAGGTCACTGGTCAGACGTTTGGTACGGCCACAACGGGGCCGGCCATCAATCTCCTACGGATCGAGGAGAACCTGTCCGCCGCGTGGCAGCGCCTTGCTGGCACCTACGTGGAGAATCTCTCCTGGCTCGACTGTGCCGAGCGCTACGATCGACCGCACACATTCTTTTACATGGATCCACCTTACTGGCAGACCGTCGGCTACGGTGTGGACTTTCCGTTTGAGGAGTACAAACGCATGGCCGACTTTATGCGGCGGTGCAAGGGCAGGGTGATGGTCAGTATCAACGATCACCCAGACATTCGTCGGGTTTTCGACGGGTTTCACTTTGAGGGCTTGGATATCCGCTACAGCACTACTAACCAGCGCCACTCCAAGGCTGAGGTCACTTGTGAGCTGGTGATCCTGAACTGGCAACCCTCAGCCCTCGGCGGCTTGTTTTGATGACGTCAAGCCTCAGTTTGGTAATCCCTGCATCAGCTAGCTAAGCCGATGGCGACAAGCCAATCGACTGCGTTCCATGCACTAAGCATCCTAAAACGAGTTAGAAATTGTTGCGAAATCCCCGATCCTGCGTCAAATGCTGGTAAACCGATTACACTGCGCGCTTGGCTTTTTAACCCTTCAGGACGCGTGTATGCACCATTACTACTCTTTCACTTTCATTGACTCCCTGCCAGAAGGCGGCACCACCCATGCATCGGTTTATAAGGGCTACGACGAGCAGTTCGTCAGCCTGCCGCGCATTGAGAACGCCAAGGCAGATGCCGGCGTGTCGCCGGGTGCTGTGATGCTGTGCTGCGCCTACTTGGGCTACATGACGCCGGCCAGCTTCCGCGAGCAGCTGTAACGGCGTGATGGCACGCCGATGGAGCATCTGTCCATAACGGATTTTCCGTTAAATCGAGGCCCCCGTATCGAAAGGTACGGGGGCCTTTCTTTTGCCCGTGGCGCCCAAAACGACGGAAATGGGCGACCAAAACCGCTAAAGTGATTTACGCGCACCCCAGCCCTTATCGCAATGCGGAGCCTTAGCCTGTGCCTGAACCGCCCCCCAACTACCTCGCTATGATGTTACCGACCTTGAATGCCGCCCAGGCAGCAGAGCTTGGCCCCTCGGCCGCCGCGTTGAAAACGCTGGGATTGGAAGACAACGCCCAGTTCAGCGTGGCCCTGTATCTGATGGAAATGCTGAACGCCTCCACCGAGGCGGAGCTGGACAAGCATATGAATCAGGGCAAGGGTTTTGCCGAAGGGCTTTCATGTGCCAGGCAAATATGCAGCGCGGCATGTGAATCGCTCTGTAGGCTGTTCGATGAGGCCGCTGACCGTGGGCGTCTGAGGGTCGTGGTATGAACGGTGTCCTTTCCTACCATGGGCCGGCCGACCTGACCCTGACCTACGGCACTTCGCCCGGGCTCGGCCGCACTGCCGAGCGTCCGGGCGTCGAGGTGGTGGTGCGCCGGCCAAGCGCCGGCGCTCCGGTGTCGGTCAAGGTCGGCCGCTATCTCGGCGTCGACCTGCTCAAGGGCTTTGACCTGACCCGTGCGGTGGTCGCGTTGCCCGACGGCACGGTACTGGAAGGTGCGGTGCAGGCGGTTTCCGGCAGCGGCGACTCGTTCGAGATTGCCGCCGTGTCACAGCCGACACAGGGGGAGCGTTATGCGTAACGCCGATGAGTTCATCCCCGGGCTGGTGTTGCCACCGGCCTACCACGGTGTGCTGCGCAAGCGTCTGACCGAAATCGACATTGCGAACAGCCCGGCCAACTGCCTGATCGCCCAGGCGCGCGCCGGAGGCATGGTGGAATCCCTGGAGCTGCTGAAAGCGTTGGAGGCCGATCAAATCGAGCGCCTGTACCTGGTGGTCGAGCAGGCCGCCATGGCGCGGCTGCAGGAACTGGAGCGCGACCAGTGATCGGTCAGGAGGTGGATGTGAATACCCTGCGCGTGCTGGCCAGCACCCGCCAGGTGCGCGAGGCCGTGGTCGGCCGCTGGGAAGAGGATCGCAGCCAGTGGACGCTGAGCATCCGCGTCGGCGGCCCGACGGCGCGGCTGATCCCGGTGCGCTCCAAGCGCGACCAGGTGAAGACCTGGGCGAAGCTGGATACCCTGGTGAAGTTTGCAGAGAAAGCCGGTTTAGAGGGGCTTAGCGTCGAGTTCTGAAGCATGTTATCTGTCTTATCAAATTCGGCAATCGGTCTCGGTGACTGAATATGATTGCTGCGCCCCAGAGAAGAGGGTCGTTGAAACGTTCTGTTAACATATATCAGTCGTCTTGATGAAGTTTAGGGCGACTAAAATTCTCTGTCTGATCATCATGAAAAGTATTCAATATGAGTGATTTGTTTCAAACTGCTGCCGTCCTGCGAGCTACACATCACCGCGATCCTGGTTTCAACCTTTTTACAGTGCTACGCCGTAGCAGCGATGAGGTCTACCTCCACTCTCGTTTTCTGGCTTACCTATTGAACCCGCAATCATCGCACGGTTGCGGCAACGCCTTACTCAAGACCTTCCTCCAAGTCCTTCGTATCGAGAATTTCGATGTGGAGACCGCCAGCGTCCAAGCCGAATTTAAAGGAATCGATATTCTCGTCCGCGATGGTTATCGCCAAGCTATAATTATAGAAAACAAGATCTACCACCATGACGAAGATGAGCAGATCTATCGTTATGATCAGTTGATTAAAAGGCAGGGTTACACATCTATCACCAACCTCTACCTGACGCTCGATGGCTCGGAGCCTTCTAAACAAAGCAGCAAAGGGGTAGAGGTGGACCTGATTAGCTATGAAACGGATATTATCAATTGGCTCGAGCATTGTGTGCCTTTGGTTGCACGAGATCCGGGTTTGCGCGAGAGTGTCTTCCAATACATCGAGCTGCTCAGGAAGCTTACATCCACCGACCAGGGAAGTAGTTACGTGAATGAATTAAAAAAGAAAATATTAGAGGGCGACAACCTGCTTCTCGTGGCCGATATTGAAAGAGCTTACAAAGAGGCACTTATCGATCTACAAGAGCAAGTTTGGGGGCGGATACGCACTTATCGTGAAAAAACCTACCCTGATATGCCTAGTCCTGAAGATACTGCAAGTCGTGATGCTATACGAAACTATTACAGCAAATCACGCGGCAATCGCGAGTACGGGTTGTACTTCGATTTGGGGGCAATGATAGGATTTGTTTATATTGAGCTCAATCACCGCTTCTACTTTGGTTATGGTGTGCCCTCGGAGGCGAAGGTTTCTGCGCGGAAAAATTTACTTAAACTAAGTATGTCCGTTCCGGGGTCCTGTGGTAAGAGTAATGACCTGTTTTGGCGCTTCCCTGAAATTAATGTCGACTTTGTGGCGCTTCCGCGGTCCGATTTGGTTATGCTACGTGATCCTGTTAAACAGCAAGCAATAGCAGAAGATTTGGTAGATGGTATGTATGATTTGTGGATTAAGGCGCGTGAATTCGCCCTGAATGGTCAATGATGACTGTCCGCTAACTCGATGTATAAGCGCTGAGGGTCTCAAGCGGAAGCGCGCATGGCTAGACGTATCGGTGAGCGCCAGTACTTCAGTGGGCCCTTCCAGTGGCTGGATACTTAAATTTCTTAGTTTGAACTAGGAGCGTGCTAGGTCCTCGCAGGCCATTCGTTAAAGCCAAAACAGCCGTTTTTTTGGCCTCTGAGTTGCTATTGAGTTCCTCGGGTGGGTTCAAATCCCTATGCCTGGTCTGGCAAGATCAGGGCAAGGGCAGCTCGGCCTTGTTGGGGGGGGCTCGGGTCATCCATGGAAAAAGTTCAGGAGCACATTAAGAACTATCGAACAGATACGAAAGTTAACGGCGAGGTCAGCTGATACTTAACTCATCGCCAGATACACGTTATGCTTCATGATTGTTCCAGTGGCTTAGGTGGGTAGGGGTGCGATAGTGATCTTTGAGAAGCCTGGTTATAAGAAAAAATCATCGATAATAGATTTTTTAGGTTACACGGTGTTGGTGATAGTTGTGTCATCCTATACAACGTATGCTGTTATAGCGTTGCTTGGGCTCGGTGGGCAAGCAACGGCATCTGATACAAAGTTTTTAGATGTTGTGAATGGTGCCGCTCAAATCGCTACCGCGGCTGCTTTTCTGTTGGCAGTACACCAGTATCGGAAGTCTATAAAGCAACAAAGGCAGTTAGCCATAGCAGCTGAGGCTAAAAGTCAGATAGCGGCAATGACGGAAATATCTAAATCCATAAAAACTGGTGATAAAACTTCGATTGAAAATGTAAATGATTCACTTGCTTCTTTAGTTAGCTTTGCAGTGAGTTTTGATGAGCTCTACAAGGCAATGGATGAAGATCTTCATCGTGCGATGATTCGCATGCAATGGCAGAATATGTATTTTGGCAGTTTACTGGTCACGCTTAAAAAGCTTGATTTATATCATGTGCTGTGGAGTAAAATTCAAATTGTGCATGGGGTTGATACCCACGAAGTGTTCACGGAGGCTCGAAAAAGCGTAGCTGACCTAGGAGTGTTGAGTGTATTTGAGAAATTTAAGTTATATGAAGCCGTCTTGAAGCATCCGAAAATATGCGAAAAATTCAAATTGGTTGGTCAGATTAATTCGCTTGATCAATTTGTCTGCTACTTTTTCAATGATTCTAAACTCGATGATCTGTTGTTCGGCTTGTTGAATAGACCTGATATCCGAGCTCATGCGCCTCTTCTGGCAGCGGCGGAGCCATCAAGCTGGGCGTTTGAGAAGCACGTGTAATGTGCAAGGCGTCAATATTGGTTGGTACGAGATTGGTACATGGTGAAGGTTTATGCGCTGGACCCCTTGTATCTTAAAGGTTTCGAGTAGAGCGTGCCCAATCGGTCCTCGGAGCTGATCCGTGTGAATTTCGTCAGCAGTGAGCTTGATCTCGCCACTAGCTGGGAGATCGCTCACTTCCGCAGGCGCTCTACCCCCGATGAGATGGCCTCAGCATGGATATCGAGGGTCGCTAACGCAGCCATGACGTTTTCATGTATGTGGAGTGAGCCGCGATGGCTCACCCATAGTGAGAGCTCCTCTAGAGCTGCTCTGATGGCGATCTGGTTCAGATGCAACAGCTCAAGAGTGTCGGCTGTGGTTGAGGCTTGGTCATCCATGTGCATGCTCCAGGTACGAGAATTTTTAGGGCAAATTTAGGGCAAATTCTAGGGCGTCTTAGGCCTAGATGGACCAGCAGGTGACGCCAGATTAGCCGTCTTTTCTGACCTATGACGGGCCATTGAGAGCGCCGGGCGGGTCTCAAATCCCCATCGCCGAATCGGCTAATCTCAATGCTTCCCTGCGATCGCGGAGTTAGAGCAGTGGCAAAATTGTCGGACATGATCCTGCCAGGCAACCCTCAAGCAGGATATATGTGGAGTTACTTTTTCCGTTTATTGTCCTTCTTTAGCTGAGCCTGCTTTGCTTTTTTGTCTATGAAACTCTGACAGTGATTGTAGCTATGTAATTTATCGTGACTCATCGCAATTAAGATTGTATTTGCTTGCTGGATTTCGCGATCAATAGTTGTTTTATATTCCATTCCGTAATGAGGTGGTCCGGCTGGAATAAAATTTACTATTGTTTTTCGTCGATTAATCCTTTCAATAATTGCGTTGGTGTCAAGCTCCCACGCTTTGCCTTCAGCTGAAAGAGTAAACTTCGGGGAGCAATTGGCGACGGCGTCACAAACCCTGATTTGCGATGTTGCGCCAACTCCTACATAAAGCGAGATAAAATCTTCAGGCGGAGGCCCAGGTCTCAATACTAGCCAGTCCTGAGTGTTTTCCAGCCAGTTGGATCTAATGAACCTATAAAGGTAATCAGGTGCTCCAGTGTTTGCAACTTGAGTCATATCCTTTGCTCAATCAAGTACAATGCGCAGAATTTTACGTATTTGCTTGGCGTCGCTGCTATCTATAATAGTAGCCTCACCGCTAAATGATGGGAAGTTTTTCTGAGTGCCCGGCGTAGCGTATGAGAATATTAAATCAGAGTCTTTGCGGACCTGAATGTCAAGAATATTAAAGTTTTTGCATACAATCACGCCGAAGCAACCTGTACTTCTGTCAATGTAGCTTTTGCCCTTGGTATCAGCAAAATGAGGAAGATAACGGAGAAAATAATTTAGTGATTCTCCTGAGGGCGGCGACATTGGTCTATCACCTTCGTGAAGCTCTCTCATGTATCCGTCGATTGTTTTCGATAGATCTGAAAAATACCAGCTCCAATGGGATGTTTTGAATTTTTTTGGAAGGGCTTTGATAAACTCGTTTAAGGCTTGCATGGCGTTGTGATTTACGAAGCTCAAGCTTGGGGCGGAGAATCGCTCCATATAATTCGACCAGTCATCATGCAGTACTTCGGGTTCATTGAATTTAAATGACTCGAACGAGTTGCTTTTATATTTTTGGGGTGAGTCGGTAAAGAAAAAGTGAGATTTAGTGTGGGTGGAAAACACCTTTTTTTTGATGTTTTGACCATCCATTAAAAAAGAGTGAGCTGTGCTCTTGGTATCAGTTTTCATTTTCCGATTCATGCTCCTCGTCACTAGGATCCATTGAGTCGATGAGATCCGACAAAAGTCGGTTGAAGCTTTTTGCTGCAGTTTTAGTAAGCACTACAGAGCTGAAAATGTTTTCGTAACCTTCCTCGACGTCAGCGAAGTCGATGCATACGACTTCATTGTGTAGCGTGCTCAGAGAAAAAGAGTTGGCGAACTTTGGAGCTTCTGCTCGGTTCGCAGGTGCGCTGGCGATTACAGATCCTTTGCTTCGGTTACGCGGCTTGCTGCTCATAACTAAACTCCATGCTAAATTATAACAGTATATCAAAATAGCACTTTGCAATCAAGAGTTGTTGATTTTCGAAAACATTTATTGCTAAAGAGCCTTGAGGTACGGTTAGTCATGTTAAGACTAGAGCGGCAAGGAATATATAGGCCGTACGAATATAAATCAAAAATCCGTTCGGCTGTCGATATGTCTCGATCACTCAGTGAGACAGTGGGTAGGTGCACTTTCTGCTGTCCTTAAATAGGATGGAATAGCAGGTTTTTGAAGCCGCACTCTTGCAATTGGCTCGCCGTTATTTGAGGTGAGGATTAATAGGGATAGTCATTGGCTAACTTAATTAATCGACACCTCATAATGCGACCCTCTGCCAGAGGTGCTCATTAAATAGGTATGACCGGAGATCTTCCAACGTAACCTAACGAGCAGTTGGTAAAAAATTGGTACGCATACAGGTTGAGTGTGCTCTAGGCACAGAATCACGAGGGCTAGGAATAAGATAGGCCCAGTCCATCATCAGCGCTGATCACGTGTTGATTCTGTCCACGGCGCGCTTTAAGCCGCCGCTAGCTTTGTGAATCCCTCAAGCCCGCAGGCGCTCTAGCCCGGATGAGATCGCCTCAGCGTGGATATCGAGGATCGCTAAAGCGGCCATGACGTTTTCATGTATATGGACTGAGCCGCGATGGCTCACCCAGAGCGAGAGCTCCTCTAGAGCTGCTCTGATGGCGAGGGGCCAGAGATATCGCTGGATGATGTCGTTCAATCCTACTCGGAAACCCTGGCGTTGCTGGATGCAGGTTTCTTCAGGGTGCGTATCGACCAGTTGACACCCAGCGAAGTGCTTTTCGT
>Ga0160437_1001055_pt1 | contig 12968 bp, 10 predicted proteins | sample HID1975I_E0MG_FD_108227 | JGI IMG/M metagenome (GOLD analysis project Ga0160437, IMG submission 108227) | Enriched soil microbial communities from UW Madison campus, WI, USA - HID1975I_E0 MG | ecosystem: Environmental > Terrestrial > Soil > Unclassified | place: USA: Madison, Wisconsin... | reverse complement strand
GACGAAGGTATTGCCTTCTACCGCCTGTTAATCGCCAGTGGCGTGTCGGCACGGTGCCGACAACTGATGGGCACCTGCCACGGAATGGAAATCCTGCCGGTCATCTGCCCGGACATTGCGCGCTCCACTGCACGCGATATCGCCGGCTTTGTTTCTGACCTTGGCTGATCTGACCTCGACCGAAACATCACCGGACCCAACGCAATGTCTCCCACCTCCGCCCTGCTTGCATCCAACGCCCCGCTACCCGAAGCACCGCCCGAATCGGTCGGTTTCTCGGCGCAACGCCTTGACCGGCTCGATACCGCCATGCAGGCGGAAATCGATGCCGGACATTACGCGGGTATCGCGGTCATGGTCGCGCGCCACGGCCAGCTTGCGAAATCCGCCTGTTACGGCTACCAGACGCTGGAAGGCCGGCAGCCATTGCGCGAGGACGCGATCTATCGCATCGCGTCGATGACCAAACCCATCATTGCCGTGGCCATGCTTCAGCTCTACGAACAGGGCCTGTGGCAACTGGACGATCCGGTTACCAAATTCATTCCCGAATTTGCGGATCTGCAGGTCATGCAGTTGGACGGCACGTTGGTCCCACTGGACCGTCCGATGCGCATGCACCACCTGATGTGCACCAGCGCCGGTTTCGCATTCGGCCCGGCATTTGGAAGTTTCAATCCCAAGGTCGATGCGCTCTACGCCCAAGCCGACCTGTGGAGCGGAACCAGCGACGACCTGATTGCCAGGCTGGCCAAACTACCGCTCGAGACGCAACCCGGAACGCATTTTCGATACGGCCTGCAGCAGGAAGTCCAGGGCGCCATTGTCCGTCGCCTTGGTGGCAAAACGATCGACGCTTACCTACAGGAACATATTTTCTCGCCTTTGAGCATGCATGACACGGGGTTCGGCGTGGCGCCAGATCAACGCGACCGCATCGCCCCGCGCTACGCGCTGGACGCGAACCTGAAGCTGGTGCTGGCCGACGACCAATCGCCTTTCCCTGCCGTGGCCGGAACGCCCGCGGGTGTGACGCCCAAATTCCTGCTTTCGATTGCAGGACTCTATTCGACTGCCTCGGATTACCTGCGCTTCGCGCAGATGCTAGCCAATGGAGGCGTGCTCGACGACGTACGCGTCCTTTCCCCGTCGTCGGTGAAGCTCATGACGAGCAATCTGCTGACCGATGGTGTACCCGTGCACTTCCTCGAACCCTTTGTCGAAGTCGGGTATGGCATGAACGTGGCCGTCGTGCTGGATCCGGCGAAGGCCACCTTCAACGCGGCGGCCTGGGCAAAGGAAGCTTCTTCTGGGGAGGCGTTCACGGCACGTGGTTCTGGGTGGATCCCGTCAATGACCTGGTCGTCGTGGGCATGGTGCAGCAGGTCGACGCCGGCAATCCGCCGACAGGGCGGCCCTATCCGGTTCCCGATATCCGCGGCATTTCCCGCTCGATCGTCTATGGCTCGCTGATCAACCCCGCGAAGTAACTCACCCCCGGAGTTCGTCCCATGAAAAGCGCATTGCGTCAGAAGCCGCGCCAGCAACGGCTCAGGCCGCCCCCTGGGCCAAACCGGGTTCGCAGGACCAGGCATAACGTCAGGGCCGCCCAGACTTTCTCTGTCTCTCCGGCTTCAGGCAGACCCATAGCCACCATGGCCTGCTTGCGGGTCGATGGGTTAAAAGAAGCCGCCGAGAGGCGGTTTTTTTGTGGGCGGGGAAAATGGGTCTCGGGCGAAGGCCGGATCGGGGGCAGCTTACGACGTCGCTGCGGGAAGACACGCGGGTGACGTCTTTGATGCAAGACGCTCACTTATTGAGCCAGTTTTTCAGAATGGCGGTGCTCGCTGGCGCGAAGAGCGCATTTCTGAAAACCTCCAGTCGCTTGGCCGGTTGGAGCGGTGACTTAAACCGCTGGGGTTGGCATCGGTTCCGACCTAGGACTTCACATCCGTCACGTACTCGCGGACGAATCACGCAATGTTTCGCACCGAGACCCGTGCTTGCTAACCTGCAGTCTCGGCAGGCGGCTGAGTAATATCAGGGAGGATCATTCAATGACGCGGGTTTGTTTCTATCTCACTTTACTTGTACTAGTCGGCTGCCAGTCACAACGCGCTTCACTCGCGATCAGCTATCACTTTCGCCATGATGCGGTCGTCGACCTTGCATCCATCGTGCCAGGCGATTGGGATCGCGTATGTTTCCTGGGGCCTTACTCAACCGATGAGGATGCCGAACTCCTCTTGGGTCATTCCTGGTCGTTGAAAAGTAATTCTTCTGTAGGGGAAAGCGACGGTATTTCGCTGCTGCTGTTTGTCCGTGGAGATGATGTGATTCTGGCGATCGATCATCCACGTAACAAAGGGGACTTCTCGCAGCTCGATGACCAGTGTTTCGCTCGTTCGCAAGCGCGATTCAAACGAGTGCCCGATGGCGGCAATGGGCTGCTTGCAGCTCCATGAGCTCCCATTAGGTTTCCGCCCAGACGAGTGAGCTTCATCTCGGCGTTGCGCCATTCGATGAGTTCCGCCTACTTGCGCGCGAAGCCGCGCCTAGAGCCGCCGAGGCGCGGTTATTTGTGGCCGAGGAAACGGGCATCGGGCGAAGGGACGGGCTCAGAGTTGGCTTAGCGAAGCCGCGTGAACTGAGATCTCAGTGCGCTTAATCGCCGAAGCGGTCGGTTACCCAAGGGCAATGCCGCTCCTTCCGATGGCTTGAGCGAGACGCGCTGATTTCCCGGTTGCACCAACTCGAAATCTTCCGACTTCCACGACTCGGAGCTAAGCCGCTTCCCCCGACATTCCCCCCGTCATCGCCTCCTTCCCCGGCAACGACCAACCTCCGCCACGCTGCAGCGTCATCCCAGGGCCATCTACCGGACCGACAACCTATGTAACCGACGAGGCCGGTTCGTCGCCCCCCGCAACCGGCTCCGCGCCCGGTGCCGCCACCACGCGAATATCCTGCGGCGAACTCATCGCGATGCCCGCTTGGCTCAATCGCTCCAGTAGCGAGAAGAACAAATCGCTGCGCACGCCGTAAGCATCGCGGGGGCTTCCAACGTAAATGAAACTGTTGAAGTTGGCCTGGCCAGCGGTGATCGAATCGATGAACACCGACGGTGCTGGCGTCGACAGCACCTTCGGATGCTCAACGTAAAGCGCCAGCAACAACTCACGCACCCGCGCCATGTCCGTCCCGAGCGGCACCGAGAACTGCAGCTGCACCCGGCCCATGGGATTGGACAAGGTCATGTTGCGCACGCTCTTGGTGATCAGCTCGGAGTTGGGCACGATCAGCGTAGAGCGGTCACCAATCTGGATTTCCGTGGCGCGCACGTTGATCCGCTTTACGTCGCCCTCCTGGTCGCCGAGGCGGATCCAGTCGCCCACCCGCACCGGTCGCTCGGCCATCAGAATCAGGCCCGAGATGAAATTCTGGGTGATCGCCTGCAGGCCGAAGCCGATGCCCACCGACAGCGCACTAGCCACCAGCGCGAGGTTCGCCGCTGTGATGCCCAACGCCGCCAAGGCCCACAGGATCACCACCACGATGCCGACGTAGCGCACGACGGCGCTCACCGAGGCGCGCGCCCCCACGTCAAGATCCGTCTTCGGCAAATAGGTCTGGCTGAGCCAGTGCTGCACGCCCTGCAACAGGGTCCAGCCGATCGCCAGCGTCGCCAGCGCACCAAAGATTTCGGTGGGCGCAAATCGCACGTTGCCAAGCTTCAGCCCGGTGGACAGCGCTTCGAACAAGTTGCCGATCAACGACAGATTGGAGCCATAGGGCGCCAGCAGCGCGGTCACTCCGGACACGAGCAAACAAACCCGCAGCGCCGCCGAAACCAACGCGCCAGCCTGCGACAACAAACTCGGGCGGATGCCGATGCCCACCAGGGCGCGGCTGAGCCGATTGTCCGGTCGCACGACCCACGAACAGACGTCGTCGATGAAGACCATCAACAGGGTTACCGCGCCAGCCACCAACGCCATCCAGACGATCTGGCGGGTGAGGAACAGGGCGACATTGAAGTAGCCCAACAATGCGGCCAGCAGCGCCAGTAGCACGGCGAAGTAGCCCAGCAGACGCGCCAGCGCGACCACACCCCCGCCGCGCGTGGTGAGGTTGCGCGGCGGCGCCTTGGCCGTGCTGTTGACCGCCTTGGGGTCATTGGCCGGGAGGGAGGGATCGTGTTCGGTACTGCTCAGCGAACGGGTCAGGCCAGCCAGCGCCGACAGGATCAAGGCGACGTACAGCAGCGCACTGAAGCCATCCGCAGCCTGCCGAAGGACATCGCTCGCGCCCGCCAGCTCAAGGCCCGCATTGGCCAGGTAATGCACCCAGGCCAGCCAGGCAGCGGCGTGGCAATGCCACAGCAGACGCGCGGCTGAAGCATCGTCCAGCGTGAACAAGCGCCAGGAAGCTTGTCCACGCGACAGCAATGCGCCGCTCAGGGCACTGATGAAGGCAGCGAAGTAGCTGATGTTGACGAACACCTCCGCCAGGGGCTGCAACGCATCGGACACTGCGTTGATCGACGTCAGCGCACCGATCAGTGTCGATGCGGCCAGCCCCAGCGACAGCGTTCCCACCCCGAGAAACCAGACGGCCAGCGCCGATCGGCGCAAGCGTCCGCCCGGCCCGCGTGAGGTGATCAATCGGCGCCCCAGGCGGCGCAACAGGATTCGCACGGGAAAAGCCAGGAAAAACGCGATCACCAAGCCACCGACCAGCGCGCCATAGCCTTCGCGCGCTACCGCGCCGCGCACGCCCTCGGTGGCATCGTGCGCGACGCCAGCAAGCGCAGCAGCATCGGAGGGCCACGCCTTGCCGATGTCGCGCCAAAGGCGTGGCGACAGAGGTGAGGCCAATCGCGTGGTGAGCTGGCGATTGAACTTCTCCGATCGCGCACGCTCTACGTTTGTCGCGGCCTGGCGTGCATCCAGGGTGAGCAGTTCTGCGCGTTTACGCGCGTCATCCAGCTTGGACTGGCGCGTAGTGAGTTCACGACGCGAACTGGTGATGTCCGGGGATTCGCGCGTGCCGTTGGTCGGCGCCGGACCCAGCTGCTCCAGCCGCGCCTTGGCATCGGCGAGCGGTGCATCGACCAGCTGCGTGACTGACTGTGCGTCGCGCTGCACCGAGGCCAGTTGCTCGTTAAGCGCGATGAAGTCCTGGGTTTGCTCGGCAGACGGCAGCGCCTTGTTGACCTGGGCAAGTCGGTCTTCCGCGCCGTCGAGCAGCTTCTGCGCATCGACAAGGACATCGGTCTGCGCTTGGCCCAGGGCCACGCCTGAAAATGCCAGGCAGGCGATGAGGCACAGGAGCCATCCCCATCGGGAGCGTTGCGAAATGGATCGGATTGGATGCACGTGGGGAATGCGGTAAAAGCGGCCTGGTGCCGCGACGCAGGGATGTTACGGCAGTCGACGCGATCTCGGCTCGAAGCGCGCCGAGGGCCGCCTGGATGTGAATGCAGCCGGGCCTGGGCGGGCGTATGCTCGCCCTGCGCCCCGGCCAGCCGCCGCCCGCCGGGCGCCAGGCAGGTGCGTCACGGCATGGGCGGCATGGATGCTCCCGTGGAGGTCGCGCGTGCTCAAGCGGCTGTTCCTTGTTATGTTCGCCGTGGCGCTGCTCGGCGTGTTGGGTCTGCTTGCGTTGGCATGGCGCCCCGCCATCGCGCCTATCCAGCCCACCGCCGCCGGCCACTTCCCGGCCGACCTGGTCAGCCGCGGCGCCGTACTCGCCGGCGCCGGATATTGCGCCACCTGCCACACCGCCAAGGGCGGCCCGCGCTACGCGGGCAACTACCCGATGCGCACGGACTTCGGGACGATCTACTCCAGCAACATCACGCCCGATCCCGAAACCGGCATCGGTCAATGGTCCGAGGCCGCCTTCATACGCGCGATGCGCAAGGGCGTGGCGCGCGATGGTTCCCATCTGTTTCCGGCCTTCCCCTACCAGCACTTCGAACTGGTCACCGATGAAGACCTGCGTGCACTGTATGCCTATCTGATGAGCCAGCCCCCGGTGCGGCTCGCCCAGCAAAAGCCGGATGTGCCCTTCCCGCTGAACTGGCGTGCCCTGCAGGCAGGCTGGAAGTTGCTGTTCTTCCGCGAGGGCCAGTTCGGGCCGGTTTCCGGCAAGGATGCGCAATGGAATCGGGGCGCCTACCTGGCAGAAGGGCTGGGCCATTGTTCGGCCTGCCACAGCCCTCGCAACAAACTCGGTGCGGAGAAGGCGGGTGATGCGCGCTACGCGGGCGCATTGATCGATCAATGGTATGCGCCCCCCTTGCGCGCCGACAATCGCGCGCCCGTGCCATGGACCGAAGACGAGTTGTTCACCTACCTGCGCCAAGGCGGCACGGCCCTGCACGGCGTGGCGGCGGGCCCGATGTCACCGGTGGTGCATGACGGCCTGTCGAAGCTGCCCGACGAAGACGTGCGCGCGATTGCGGCCTACTTCGCCGACCGCTTCGGCACCCGTGGCCAGTCGGCGCCCGCGCCGCAGGCGGCAATTGCTTCGGCCAGGCAGGGCCAGCATGCCGGCGCTGCGCAGGCATTGGACCCGGGCGCCTACCTGTACAACGCGGCCTGTTCTTCCTGCCACTACAACCGTGGCCCGATGCCTCTGCTGGTGCGCCCGGAGCTGGGCTTGAACAGCGCCTTGACCGCCGACGAGCCCGCCTCGCTGATCCAGATCATCCTCCACGGCATCGGCGTGGACGAAGGCTTGCCGGGCGTGATGATGCCTGGCTTCGCGCACAGCTTCAGCAATGCGCAGGTGGCCGCGTTGGCCGCCTGGTTGCGCCGCACGCGTACCGATCGCCCTCCCTGGCCGGACCTGGAGCAGCAGGTGGCCAAACTGCGCGAGTCACCCGCATCGAGCACCCTGACCCAGCAGACCGGAGCCCGCCAATGAGCCAGTTCCAACTCAACGGCCAACCCGTAAACGTGCATGCCGAGGACGACACGCCGCTGCTGTGGGTGATCCGCGACGAGCTGCGCCTGACCGGAACCAAGTTTGGCTGCGGCATCGGGATGTGCGGTGCGTGCACGGTGCATCTCAATGGTCGCGCGATCCGCTCCTGCATCACGCCGGTGGGCGCAGTGGCCGGCCAGCAGGTAACGACGATCGAAGGCCTTTCGCCGGATGGGCAACATCCCCTGCAGCAGGCCTGGATCGCTGCCCAGGCGCCGCAATGTGGTTACTGCCAGCCCGGGCAGATCATGCAGGCCGCCACGCTGTTGCTGGATTTCCCCAACCCCAGCGATGCCGAGATCGAGGCGGTGATGGCCGGAAGCCTGTGTCGCTGCATGGCCTATGTGCGCATCCGGCAAGCCATCAAGCTGGCGGCGACGGCGATGCAGGCAACGCCGGTCGAAGCGGCCGCCCCGAGCCAGGGAGCGGCGCACCATGAATGAACTTTCCGGCCCGCGCGGCTTGCGCCTGAGCCGTCGCAGCTTCCTGATCGGTGCGGCGGGCACTGGCTTCGTGATGGCATTTGCCCGCGCCTCGCTGGTCCTGCCGGAGCAGACGGCGGAGGTTGTCGCCAGCCGTGGGTTCGATCCGAACCTCTGGTTCCATATCGACGCCGAAGGCATCGTCACCGTGCACGTGATTCGCGCCGAGATGGGGCAGCACGTGGGCACGGCCCTGGCGCGGATCCTGGCCGATGAGCTCGAGGCGGACTGGTCGCAGGTGCGCGTCGAGCATGTGGATAGCGATCCGAAGTGGGGCTTGATGGTGACCGGCGGCAGCTGGTCGGTCTGGCAGAGTTTTCCGCTGCTGAGCCAGGCCGGTGCTGCCGGGCGTACCGCAATGCTCGAAGAGGCATCGCGCCTGCTCGGCGTGCCCGTTACGGCGCTGCAGGCGCGCAACAGCGTGGTGAGTGGCGGCGGCCGTTCGATCACCTATGCGCAGATCGTCCAGCGCGGCGATCTCAGTCGCAGTTGGAGCGAGGAGCAGCTCAAGGCCATGCCGGTGAAGGCACCCGCCGACCGCCGCCTGGTCGGGGTGGATACGCACGCGCTGGATATCCCGGGCAAGACCGACGGCAAGGGCATCTACGGCATTGACGCGCACGTTGAGGGGATGGTGCATGGCGCCCCGGTGCTGCCGCCCACCCGCAATGGTTCGCGGGTGAGCAGCGTGGACGAGTCCTTGGCACGGCAAGTCGCCGGCTACCAGGGACATGTGGTGCTGGAGGATCCTTCCGGCACGGTGCCCGGGTGGGTGGTGGCGGTGGCCACCTCGACGTGGGCCGCGATGCAGGCCGCTGCACGGCTGAAGGTGGCTTGGCAATCGGACGATACGGCGCAGGTGTCCGAGGCAGATGTCATCAAGCATGCGTCCGAACTCATCGCCGATGCAAAGGCCGGCGCGTGGGTGGTGGACGGCGCGGTGGAGGATGCGTTTGCCAAGGCGGCGAAGCAGGTCGCGGCGGAGTACACCACGGCCAGCGTGCTGCACTTCCAGCTCGAGCCGCTCAATGCACTGGCCTTGCAGAAGGATGGCCGGTGGGAAATCCATACCGGCAACCAGTGGCAATCGCTGATCCTGCCGACCTTGGCCAAGGCGCTGGGCGTTGGCGAGGACAAGGTGGTGCTGCGCACGTATCTGTTGGGCGGTGGCTTTGGGCGGCGGCTCAATGGGGACTATGCGGTGCCCGCGGCGTTGGCGGCAAAGGCACTCGGCAAGCCAGTGAAGTTGACGTTCGCACGGCCGGACGACGTGCGTTTCGATTCCTTCCGGTCTCCTTCGCTGCAGAAGTTGTCGATGGCGTTCGATGGCCAGGGCAAGGTCATCGGCATGCAGCACGACGCATGCGCCGGCTGGCCCACCCAGGTGATGGCGGGTGCACTGCTCGGCAAAGCCAAGGGCAACGGCGCACCATACGACCCCTTTGCGATCTCAGGCGCCGACCACTGGTACACGGTCGGTGCTCATCGGGTGCGCGCTATCTCGAACGATCTGGCCAACCGGGCGTTTCGCCCGGGGTGGCTGCGCTCCGTAGGCCCGGGCTGGACCAATTGGGCGCTTGAAAGTTTCATGGACGAAGCGGCGCATGTGCGCGGCGTGGACCCGCTGCAATTCCGCCTCTCGTTGCTCGATGCCAGCGGCGATAACGCCGGCAGTGCGCCGAACGCAGTGGGCGGCGCGCTTAGACAGGCCGCGGTGTTGCGCCGTGCCGCGGAGTTGGCCGGCTGGGGCGGCACGCTGGCGGCCGATACCGGCCTGGGCATCGCCACCTCTTTTGGCCAGGAGCGCGACATGCCGACGTGGGTAGCGTGCGTGGCCAGGGTGAAGGTGGAACGGACGACGGGGATCGTGCGCGTTGAGGCGCTGACGGTGGTCACGGACTGCGGCACGGTCGTGCACCCGGACGGCGCCCGCGCGCAAACCGAAGGCGCTGCACTCTGGGGCCTGAGCATGGCCCTGCATGAAGGCACGACGTTCGAGAATGGCCAGGTTCGCGATACCAACCTCAACAGCTACACGCCGTTGCGGATGGCCGACGTGCCACCAATCCAGATCGAGTTCATCCCCAGCACCGAGGCAGCGGTGGGGCTCGGGGAACCGGCGACCACGGTCGTTGCACCTGCGATTGCCAATGCGATATTCGCCGCGGTCGGCGTGCGCCTGCGGCATCTGCCGATGCGCCCGGAGGCGGTACTGGCCGCACTGAAAACTGGCGCTTGAGCACGCGGCGCGTGCAGGGCTCAGTACTTCAGCGAGAGCTCCTCGACACGATGCCGCGCGGCCTCGTACATCTCCTGGAACTCTTCTTCGTTGAACTCGTCTGGCGCATAGACAGCGATGGGTTCCCATACCCGATCGGTGGGCTGCGGTGTACGTGGGCCCGCGCGCAGTGAGTAAGTAATGCCGTCGTAGTCGAGCAGCTCCGGCGCGTCTTCGCGCAACTCCGTGCGATGTCGGTTCTCGGCTTGCAACAGGACGATCCGGATCATCTGCCTCTCCACTGTGCGATGTTCGCCAATGTTAGACCAGGGCGGTTTCGCGTAGATGGCACGCAGTGTTTTTCCTGACAGCAACTTGCTGGGGAGCACGACACGGCCGCAGGAGGACGCCCGCTGGGATCGCAGGAAGGCCGGCGTCAGCATGGCAGTCATGGAAAGCCAATCTCTCGTCAAAGCCGTCGGGCGGCAGTTTGAGCGTCTGCACACCTGGTTGCTGCCACCGCGCTGCCTCGTGTGCGACGAAGCGGGTGCCGATCGACGCGATCTATGTGCGGCATGCAGCGCCGCGTTGCCGAGGCTGGGGATGGCGTGCCCGGTATGCGCATTACCGCTCCTCGCCGATTGTGGCGTGACGCGCTGCGGTGTCTGTCAGACGAAGCCGTCTCCGTTGAGTGGCACCCACGCCCCGTTTCTCTACGCCCCACCGATCGACGATCTCCTTCGTCGGTTCAAGTTCCAGGAGGAGCTGGCAGCGGGCCGGCTGCTGTCCCAGCTGATGGTCGAACATTCCACCAGGAGGGGATCCTCCGCGGTGCTGGTACCCGTGCCGTTGCACGCGAGCCGATTGCGTCACCGCGGTTACGACCAGGCCGCAGAACTGGCCAAGCCCTTGGCCAGGGCGATGGGAATCCCTTGTCAGCGGCTGCTGCGTCGGAGAACGCCGACGCAGGCGCAATCCGAGCTGGACGCCGAAGCGCGCCGCCGGAATGTGCGGGCTGCCTTTGAATGTGTCGCGCCGGTGCCGGATCACGTCGTTCTCGTCGACGACGTCATGACCACCGGCGCGACACTGCATTCGGCGGCGCGGGCATTGCGTGTCGCAGGTGCGGGCAAGGTGGAGGCCTGGGTCTGCGCCCGTGTGCCATGAAGGAAAGGTGAAAGTCACGGGACACGGCGGGCGTAGCATCAGCCCGGGAGCGACGCCGGTCGCTGGCTGCCATCGATCAGGGAGTGCAAGAATGAGCACGCAAGCGCGATACGGAGTCGTCGGAATCTTCTCCTCGCTGGGCCGCAGCTGGTGGGTTTTGCTGCTGTACGGTGTACTGGGCGTGCTGTTCGGCCTGATCGCGGTGACACGACCGGTCGCGGCGGCGGCGGCCCTTGCATGGGCGCTCGGCGTGATGGCCCTGGCCGAGGGTCTGGTCAGTCTGTTAGCGCTGTTCGACAAGCAGGTCGCGATCTCGAAGGGCTGGCTCGCGCTGTATGCGGTAGTGTCGATCCTGTTCGGTCTGCTGACGGTGTTCAATCCGATCAAGACCGCAGGCATTCTGCTGCTGTTCCTGGCTGCCTGGCTGATCGTGGCCGGCGTGTACCGAATCGTCTTCGCCATCCGCATACGCAAGGAGATTACCGGCGAGTGGTTGATCGCACTGAGCGGCCTGCTGGCCATTGCGCTCGGCGTGCTCTACATCCTCAACCCGGTGGGCGGGCTGGCAGTCACCACGATCTGGATCGGCGCCGCGGCGATCGTCTATGGCGTGCTGCAGATCATCGCGGCCTTCAAGGTCAGGCGGCTCACCCAACTCAAGGTGTAGCGGCGGGTTGCCCTCGCCCTGCCCTCAAACAGGGCGCAGGGCGAAGGTGGTTGCGATGCCGGCGAATATCGCCAGACCAACCCAGTTGTTGTGCAGAAAAGCCTTGAAACAGGCTGCGCGCTCGCGGCGTCGCGCGATCACGAACTCATAGACCACAAGGGCGAGGCCGATGGACAAGCCCGCCCAGTACCATTGGCCCAATTGCTCGCGCACACCCACCATCGTCAATGCCGTGAATGCCAGCGCGTAGAGCACACCTTGCGCGATGAGATCCATGTCGCCGAACAGGATGGCGGTGGAGTGTGAGCCCATCTTGATGTCGTCCTCGCGATCCACCATGGCGTACCAGGTGTCGTACGCCGTCGACCACAAGATATTCGCCAGGTAGAGCAACCACGCGCTGACGGGCACTTCGCCGGTTACCGCGGCGAAGGCCATGGGAATGCCCCAGCCAAATGCCATGCCCAGATAGACCTGGGGCAGGTGCGTGTACCGCTTGAGATACGGGTAGCTGGCGGCGAGGAAAAGGCCGATCACGCTAAGGGCAATCGTTAGGCCGTTGAGCGTCAGCACCATCACGAACGCAACCAGCATCAGTACCGCGAAGACCACCAGCGCCTCGCGTCCCGACACCTTGCCGGTAGCTAGCGGCCGCTGCTTGGTGCGTTCGACGTGCGGGTCGAGCCATCGGTCGGCGTAGTCGTTGATGACACAGCCGGCCGACCGGGTCAGCCATACGCCCGCAGTGAAGACAAACAGGATCCATGCGGGCGGCATCCCACCGGCAGCGAGCCATAGCGCCCACCAGGTTGGCCATAGCAGGAGCAGCGTGCCAATGGGACGGTCGCCACGTATCAGCTTCCAATACTGGCCGAGCCGTTCGCGCCAGCGTGGCAAAGGTTTTGCCGAGGGCGGATGCGATTCGAATCGTTCGTAACTCATCGCGAAAGGGTAGCAGTAGGCCAGACGGTGGTCACGGCACCGCGTCGTGACACCGAACTCCGAAACATTCGGCATGCGCCGGCGTGCATCAAGATCGCCCGTGCCGCGAGAAGCTCTGGCATAATGACTGACCGCGCGCCCGTAGCTCAGCCGGATAGAGTAGTGGCTTCCGAAGCCATTGGTCGGGGGTTCGAATCCCTCCGGGCGCGCCATTCTCCCCGTGTTCTTTCCGGGGCAAGTCAGTTGATGCTTATCTCGCCCTTTCTGGCGACCATTCCCTTTGTTTCTTGCTGATGCAGGGCCTGCGCAGGGCTCACCTTGCTTCCGTAATTGCGCGCGAGCCCGGCAGCTCAGGCGGTATTTTAGGCGCCGCAAAAAAGCAAACCCCCAGCCATTTGGCTGGGGGTTTGGGGGTAAAGCCCCTGGCGATGACCTACTCTCGCATGGCTTGAGCCACACTACCATCGGCGCAGCTGCGTTTCACTTCCGAGTTCGGGAT
>Ga0160437_1001054_pt1 | contig 12981 bp, 8 predicted proteins | sample HID1975I_E0MG_FD_108227 | JGI IMG/M metagenome (GOLD analysis project Ga0160437, IMG submission 108227) | Enriched soil microbial communities from UW Madison campus, WI, USA - HID1975I_E0 MG | ecosystem: Environmental > Terrestrial > Soil > Unclassified | place: USA: Madison, Wisconsin... | reverse complement strand
TGGTGCTGGCCGCCGATCACGTTATTCAGCAGGAAGACGCCTTCCGCGACGCGGTGCGGGCGGCGATTCCGTACGCCGAAAGCGGCAAGCTGGTGACCTTTGGCATCGTGCCGGATATGCCGGAAACCGGGTACGGCTACATTCGTCGCGGTGAAGTGACCCCGGGCGAAGGCGACAGCGTGGCCTTTGACGTGGCGCAGTTTGTCGAAAAACCGAATCTTGAAACCGCGCAGGCCTATGTCGGCAGCGGGGAGTATTACTGGAACAGCGGTATGTTCCTGTTCCGCGCCGGGCGCTACCTGGAAGAGCTGCAAAAGTATCGTCCGGACATTCTGACCGCCTGCGAAAAAGCGATGGCGACCGTCGATCCGGATCTGGATTTTATCCGCGTTGACGAACAAGCCTTCCTCACCTGCCCGGAAGAGTCGGTGGATTACGCCGTGATGGAGCGCACCGCCGATGCGGTGGTGGTGCCGATGGACGCGGGCTGGAGCGACGTTGGCTCCTGGTCTTCCCTGTGGGAAATCAGCGCCCAGACGCCGGAAGGCAACGTCCATCACGGGGATGTGATCAGCCATAAAACCGAAAACAGCTACGTGTATGCCGAGTCCGGGCTGGTGACCACCGTTGGCGTAAAGGATCTGGTGGTCGTTCAGACCAAAGACGCGGTGCTGATCGCCGATCGCAACGCGGTGCAGGACGTCAAAAAAGTCGTTGAGCAGATTAAGGCCGATGGCCGCCATGAGCACCACATTCACCGGGAAGTTTACCGTCCGTGGGGCAAATACGACTCCATCGACGAAGGCGAACGCTACCAGGTCAAGCGCATTACCGTGAAGCCGGGCGAGGGGCTGTCGGTGCAGATGCACCACCACCGGGCCGAACACTGGGTGGTGGTGGCGGGTACCGCCAAAGTCACCATCGACGAGGTGGTGTCGCTGCTGGGTGAAAACGAATCGATCTACATTCCGCTGGGAGCCACCCACTGCCTGGAAAACCCGGGGAAAATCCCCCTCGATCTGATTGAAGTGCGCTCCGGCTCGTATCTGGAAGAGGACGACATCGTCCGCTTCGAAGACCGCTACGGGCGCGTGTAGCGCTAACCAGTAGATTTCGAATTAATTAAAAATATCTCCTCAAGGGAGAGGGCTGACTGTTGCCTGAAAAAGGGGTAATGATGCAAAAATTAACCTGTTTTAAAGCCTACGATATTCGCGGCAAGCTGGGCGAAGAGCTGAATGAAGATATCGCGTGGCGCATTGGCCGCGCCTACGGCGAATATTTAAAACCGAAAACCATCGTGCTGGGCGGCGACGTGCGCCTGACAAGTGAAGCATTAAAACTGGCGCTGGCGAAAGGGCTGCAGGATGCGGGCGTTGACGTGCTGGACATCGGTCTTTCCGGCACCGAAGAGATCTATTTTGCCACTTTCCACCTTGGGGTCGACGGTGGAATTGAAGTGACCGCCAGCCATAACCCGATGGACTACAACGGCATGAAGCTGGTGCGCGAAGGCGCGCGGCCGATCAGCGGCGACACCGGCCTGCGCGACGTCCAGCGGCTGGCGGAAGCCAACGACTTCCCGCCGGTTAACGCGGCGAAACGCGGCAGCTATCAGCAGATTAACCTGCAGCAGGCGTATATCGATCACCTGCTGGGCTACATCAATCCGGCCAACCTTACGCCGCTGAAGCTGGTGATTAACTCCGGCAACGGCGCGGCAGGCCCGGTGGTGGATGCGCTGGAGGCCCGCTTTAAGGCGCTAAACGTGCCGGTCACCTTTATCAAGGTGCACAACACCCCCGATGGCACGTTCCCGAACGGAATTCCGAACCCATTGCTACCGGAGTGTCGCGCTGATACCCGCAATGCGGTGATCGAACACGGGGCCGATATGGGGATTGCCTTCGACGGCGATTTTGACCGCTGCTTCCTGTTCGACGAGAAAGGGCAGTTTATCGAGGGCTACTACATTGTCGGCCTGCTGGCAGAAGCCTTCCTCGAAAAACACCCTGGGGCGAAGATCATCCACGACCCGCGTCTGGCCTGGAATACGGTGGACGTGGTGGCTGCGGCAGGCGGTACCCCGGTGATGTCGAAAACCGGGCATGCGTTTATCAAAGAGCGGATGCGTGCCGAAGATGCCATCTACGGTGGCGAGATGAGCGCTCATCACTATTTCCGTGATTTTGCCTACTGCGACAGCGGGATGATCCCGTGGCTGCTGGTCACCGAACTGCTGTGCCTGAAGGGGCAGACGCTGGGTGAACTGGTGCGCGACCGGATGGCGGCCTTCCCGGCGAGCGGGGAGATCAACAGCACTCTGGCAGCCCCGGCCGAGGCAATTGCCCGCGTCGAGCACCACTTTGCCCTGCATGCGCTGGAAATCGACCGCACCGACGGCATTAGCATGGCGTTCCCCCAGTGGCGCTTCAATCTGCGCTCTTCCAACACCGAGCCTGTGGTGCGCCTGAACGTGGAATCCCGCGCTGATACCGCGCTGATGCAGGCGCGAACGCAGGACATTATGGCGCTGTTGAATCAGTAATCTTTTCCCCTCTCCCGACGGGGGAGGGAATCCTGAAACAGGAACAACGATGACAAATCTAAAAAAGCGCGAGCGAGCCAAAACGAATGCATCGTTAATCTCTATGGTGCAGCGTTTTTCTGATATCACCATCATGTTCGGCGGATTGTGGATGGTGTGTAAACTCAGTGGGCTGCCTTTTCTCTACATGCATCTGCTGATGGCGCTGATCGCGCTGGTGGTCTTCCAGATGATCGGCGGTATGACCGACTTCTACCGTTCGTGGCGCGGCGTCAAAATCGCCACCGAGCTGCAGCTTCTGCTGCAGAACTGGACCTTAAGCCTGGTGTTTAGCTTCGGTCTGGTGGCCTTCAACAATGACTTTGATAACCGCTTTGCCACCTATTTTGCCTGGTATCTGCTGACCAGCGTCGGGATGGTGGTCTGTCGATCGCTTATCCGCTACGGTGCCGGCTGGCCGCGCAACCGCGGCTACAACACCCGCCGGGTGGCGGTGGCCGGGAGTTTGCCGGTTGGGATGACGTTACTTGACAGCTTTCGCAAAGAGCCGTGGCTGGGGTTTGACGTCGTGGGGGTTTATCATGATGCACAGCCGGGCGGTGTCTCTGCTGACTGGGCGGGTAACTATTCGCAGCTGGTAGACGATGCCAAAGCCGGGAAGATCCACAACGTTTATATCGCCATGCCGATGAGTGATGAAGCCCGCATCAAAACCCTGATGCGCAAGCTGGCGGACACCACCTGCTCGGTGATCCTCATTCCCGATGTCTTCACTTTTAATATCCTGCACTCGCGTATTGAAGAGGTGAATGGCGTTCCCGTGGTGCCGCTGTACGACACGCCGCTTTCCGGCATCAACCGGGTGCTGAAACGCGTGGAAGACATCATTCTCTCGTCCCTGATCCTGATGCTGATTTCGCCGGTGCTGTGCACCATTGCGCTGGCGGTGAAGCTCACCTCTAAAGGGCCGGTGATCTTCCGCCAGACCCGCTACGGCATGGACGGTAAGCCGATCATGGTATGGAAATTCCGCTCCATGAAGGTGATGGAAAACGACCAGGTGGTCACCCAGGCGACGCAAAACGATCCCCGCGTCACCCGCGTGGGTAACTTCCTGCGCCGCACCTCTCTCGACGAACTGCCGCAGTTTATCAACGTCTTGACCGGGGGGATGTCGATTGTCGGCCCGCGCCCGCACGCGGTGGCGCACAACGAGCAGTATCGTGCCCTGATTGAAGGCTACATGCTGCGCCATAAAGTGAAGCCAGGCATTACCGGCTGGGCGCAGATCAACGGCTGGCGCGGCGAGACCGACACCCTGGAAAAAATGGAAAAACGCGTTGAGTTCGATCTGGAGTACATCCGTGAGTGGAGCGTCTGGTTCGATATCAAAATCGTTTTTCTGACCGTCTTTAAAGGCTTTGTAAACAAAGCGGCGTACTAACATGAGCTTACGTGAAAAAACCCTCAGCGGTGCCAAGTGGTCGGCAATTGCTACGGTGATCATCATCGGCCTTGGGCTGGCGCAGATGACGGTGCTGGCGCGGATTATCGATAGCCACCAGTTTGGTCTGCTGACCGTCTCGCTGGTGATTATCGCCCTCGCCGATACCCTGTCGGACTTTGGCATCGCCAACTCGATTATTCAGCGCAAAGAAATCAGCCAGCTGGAACTGACCACCCTTTACTGGCTGAACGTCGGCCTTGGTGTGGTGGTGTGTGTGGCGCTGTATCTGCTGAGCGACGCGATTGCCAACGCGCTGAATAACCCGGAGCTGGCGCCGCTGATGCGGGCCCTGTCATTTGCCTTTATCCTGATCCCCCACGGACAACAGTTCCGCGCCCTGATGCAGAAGGAGCTGGAGTTCAGCAAAATCGGCATGATTGAAACCACCTCGGTGCTGGCCGGATTTACCTTCACCGTGGTGAGCGCCCATTTCTGGCCGCTGGCGATGACGGCGATCCTTGGATATCTGGTTAACAGTGCGGTGCGTACCCTGCTGTTTGGCTATTTTGGCCGCAAGATTTACCGTCCGGGGTTTCACTTCTCGCTGGCGTCGGTGGCCTCTAACCTGCGCTTTGGCGCGTGGCTGACCGCTGATAGCATCATCAACTATGTGAATACCAACCTTTCGACGCTGGTGCTGGCGCGTATGCTCGGCGCCAGCGTGGCCGGCGGCTTTAACCTTGCGTGGAACGTGGCGGTGGTGCCGCCGATGAAGCTCAACCCGATCATCACCCGGGTGCTGTTTCCGGCGTTCGCCAAAATTCAGGACGACACCGAGAAGCTGCGGGTGAACTTCTACAAGCTGCTGTCGGTGGTGGGCATTATCAACTTCCCGACGTTGCTGGGGCTGATGGTGGTCTCCGGCAACCTGGTGCCGCTGGTGTTTGGTGAGAAGTGGGTAAGCATTGTTCCGGTTCTGCAGTTGCTGTGCGTGGTGGGCCTGCTGCGTTCGGTAGGCAACCCGATTGGATCGCTGCTGATGGCAAAGGCCCGCGTCGATATCAGCTTCAAATTCAACGTCTTTAAAACCTTTCTGTTTATTCCGGCGATCGTCATCGGCGGCCTGATGGCGGGCGCGATGGGGGTGACGCTGGGCTTCCTGCTGGTGCAAATCATCAACACCGTCTTGAGCTACTTCGTGATGATTAAACCAGTGCTGGGTTCCAGCTACCGCCAGTACATTCTGAGCCTGTGGCTGCCGTTTTATCTCTCTTTACCCACGCTTGCGCTGAGCTATGCCCTGGGCGTGGTGCTGAGCGGCCATCTGCCGCTGGCATTGCTGCTCGCCGTACAGGTGGCGGCCGGGGTGTTGGCCTTTGCGGTGATGATCGTGCTGTCACGCAATGGGCTGGTGGTGGAGATGAAGCGCCAGTTTTGTCGCGGCGAGAAGATGAAAACACTGCTTCGCGCAGGCTAATTTTAAGAGGTCATGATGAAATTATTGATTCTGGGCAACCATACCTGCGGCAACCGCGGTGACAGCGCGATCCTGCGCGGCTTACTGGATGCTATTCACACCCTGGCGCCTGAAACCGACGTTGATGTGATGAGCCGCTACCCGGTGAGCTCCTCCTGGCTGCTGAACCGTCCGGTAATGGGCGATCCGCTGTACAGCCAGATGAAACAGCACAACAGCGCCGCGGGCGTAGTGGGGCGGGTGAAAAAAGTGCTGCGCCGCCGCTATCAGCATCAGGTGCTGCTCTCAAGAGTGACCGACACCGGCAAGCTGCGCAATATCGCCATCGCCCAGGGCTTTACCGATTTTGTCCGTTTGCTCTCCGGCTACGATGCCATTATCCAGGTGGGCGGGTCGTTCTTTGTCGATCTGTACGGTGTGCCGCAGTTCGAGCATGCCCTCTGCACCTTTATGGCGAAAAAACCGCTGTTTATGGTCGGGCACAGCGTCGGGCCGTTCCAGGATCCGCAGTTCAACCAGCTGGCGAACCACGTGTTTGGCCACTGCGATGCGCTGATCCTGCGCGAATCGGTGAGCCTGAACCTGATGCAGCGCAGCGAAATTGACACCCGTAAAGTGGAGCAGGGGGTCGATACCGCCTGGCTGGGTGATCATCAGGACGCCAGTTTTACCCCCAGCTATGCGGTACAGCACTGGCTGAGCGTGGCGAAGCAGCAGAAGACCGTCGCCATCACCCTGCGCGAGCTGGCACCTTTTGATAAGCGACTGGGCACCACCCAGGCTGCGTATGAGAAAGCCTTTGCCGAGGTGGTCAACCGGGTGCTGGCGAGCGGTTACCAGGTGCTGGCGCTTTCGACCTGTACCGGGATCGACAGCTACAACAAGGATGACCGGATGGTGGCGCTGAACCTGCGTGAGCACGTCAGCGATCCGTCGCGCTATCACGTGGTGATGGATGAACTGAACGATCTGGAGATGGGCAAACTGCTCGGCGCCTGCGAGCTGACGGTGGGTACGCGTCTGCATTCGGCGATTATCTCCATGAACTTTGGCACCCCCGCGATCGCCATTAACTACGAGCACAAATCTGCCGGGATTATGCAGCAGTTAGGCATGCCGGAGATGGCGGTGGATATCCGCCATCTGCTGGATGGCTCGCTGAGCGCGACGGTAGCCGATACGCTGGGGCAACTGCCTGCCATTAACGAACGCCTGGCAGTGGCGGTTAACGCCGAGCGTGAGAACGGTATCCGGATGGTGAAATCGGTGCTGGACAGGGTCGGGGGGGATAAATGAAGGTTGGTTTCTTCTTACTGAAATTTCCGCTCTCGTCCGAAACCTTTGTCCTGAACCAGATCACCGCGTTTATAGATATGGGTTATGACGTGGAGATTATCGCCCTGCAAAAGGGCGATACCCGGAATACGCATGCCGCCTGGACGCAGTACGATCTGGCCAGCAAAACCCGCTGGCTGCAGGATGAGCCCCAGGGCAAGCTTGCGAAACTGCGTTATCGCGCCCGCCAGACTCTGCGCGGGCTGCATCGCCCGGGGACCTGGCGGGCGCTGAATGTTGCCCGCTATGGCGCCGAGTCGCGCAACCTGATCCTCTCCTCTATTTGCGGCCAGACCGCGCAGACCTGGCGGGCGGACGTGTTTATCGCCCACTTTGGCCCGGCAGGCGTGACGGCAGCCAAGCTGCGCGAGCTGGGCGTTATCGACGGCAAAATCGCCACGGTATTTCATGGGATCGATATCTCGAGCCGCGAGGTGCTGGATCATTACACCCCTGAATATCAGCAGCTGTTTCAGCGCGGCGACATGATGCTGCCGATCAGCGACCTGTGGGCCGGACGGCTGCAAACCATGGGCTGTCCGCCGGAGAAGATTGCGGTCTCCCGGATGGGTGTGGACATGCAGCGCTTTTCTCCGCGTCCGGTGAAGGTGCCGGGTAAGCCCCTGCAGATCGTCTCCGTGGCGCGTCTTACCGAGAAAAAAGGGCTCCACGTGGCGATTGAAGCCTGCCGTCAGCTGAAAGCGCGCGGGGTGGATTTTCACTATCGTATTCTGGGGATTGGCCCCTGGGAGCGCCGCCTGCGCACCTTGATTGAACAATATCAGCTGGAATCCTGCGTCGAGATGCCGGGTTTTAAGCCCAGCCACGAAGTGAAGGCCATGCTTGATGAGGCGGACGTGTTTTTGCTTCCGTCCATTACCGGCGCGGATGGCGATATGGAAGGTATTCCGGTGGCACTGATGGAGGCGATGGCGGTGGGGATCCCGGTGGTGTCCACGCTGCACAGCGGGATCCCGGAGCTTATCGAGACCGATCGTTCCGGCTGGCTGGTGGCCGAAAATAATCCCGAGGCGCTGGCCGATCGGCTGGCGACCTTTGGCGATATCGCGCATGAGGCGCTTTCGCCGGTGGTGCACAACGCGCGCCGCAAGGTGGAGACTGATTTCAATCAGCAGCTGATCAACCGGCAGTTAGCCACTCTGCTTCAAACGCTTTAAACGGAGGCTGTATGCCGAAAGAAATGACGCGCCGCGCGTTTGTCACTACCTGCAGCGTACTGGCGGCAGCTCCCCTCGTGGGCGTGCGGGCCGCGACTGCGGGCGGCACGGTGGACATTCGCCAGTACAATCGTCGTGACTGGATCGCGGCCTTTAAGCAGGCTTTTACCGAAGGCGACACGGTAGTGGTGCCGGCCGGACTGACCTGCGATAACATCAATACCGCTATTTTCATCCCCGAAGGCAAAACGCTGCATATTCGCGGTGCGATGACCGGCAACGGAAGAGGGCGGCTGGTGCTGCAGGACGGCAGCAAGGTGATCGGCGAAGGGAAGGGGCGCACCGAAAATATCACGCTGGACGTGCGCGGCTCCGACTGCGTAATCCAGGGTCTGGCGATGAGCGGTTATGGCCCGGTGACCCAGATCTATATCGGCGGTAAAAAACCAAAGGTGATGCGTAACCTGCTGATCGACAAGCTGACAGTCACGAAAGCCAACTATGCAATTTTGCGCCAGGGCTTTCATACCCAGATGGACGGGGTGACCATCACTAACGGCCACTTTAGCTATCTGCAGGGCGACGCTATCGAGTGGAACGTGGCGATTAACGATCGCAATATCCTGATTTCTGACCACGTTATCGACCATATCGACTGTACCAACGGCAAAATTAACTGGGGCATCGGCATTGGCCTTGCGGGGAGCACTTATGACAACGCCTACCCGGAAGATCAGGCGGTAAAGAACTTCGTGGTCGCCAATATCACCGGCAGCAATTGCCGCCAGCTGGTGCATGTTGAGAACGGCAAACACTTTATTATTCGTAATGTTAAAGCCCGAAATATCACCCCCGACTTCAGCAAAAAAGCGGGGATCGATAACGCAACGGTGGCGATATACGGCTGTGATAATTTTGTTATCGATAATGTGGAGATGACCGACAGCGCGGGCATGCTAATTGGCTACGGGGTGATCAAAGGCAATTATTTGTCGATACCGCAAAATTTCCGGCTCAATGATATACATCTGGATAACCAAAATCTTACCCGCAAATTACGCGGGATCCAGATCTCCTCCGGCAATGCGACCTCATTTGTGGCCATTACTAACCTCGAGATGAAGCGCGCATCTCTTGAGCTGCATAACAAGCCTCAGCATCTTTTTATGCGCAATATCAATGTGATGCAGGATGCGAGTATCGGACCTGCTCTGGCGCTGAACTTCGATTTGCGCAAAGACGTGCGCGGTAAATTTATGGCTAAAGAAGAGACGCTGCTGTCGCTGGCGAACGTTAAAGCCGTTAATGAGAAAGGTCAAAGTTCGGTCGATATCGACCGGGTTGATCAGCATACGGTGAAGGCGGAAGGGCTGAATTTTACTCTGCCGAAGCGCTGATTATTTAGCCATTGCCACTTTGCGAAGATTCCTGGAATTAATGCCAGGTGATTCGGATTGCTACTACTGTAATTTGCGCGGCAGCTGCGTAACATCAAATCCAGAATTGCAGCAAATCGTGCTGGCGAAAACAGGTTAAAGAGCTATAATTCGGCAACCATTTTTAAGGTGGAAGAAACATGATTAATTTGAAAGCGGTCATTCCGGTAGCGGGTCTGGGCATGCATTTGCTCCCGGCCACAAAAGCCATTCCTAAAGAGATGCTGCCGATCGTTGACAAGCCGATGATTCAGTACATCGTCGACGAAATTGTTGCTGCAGGGATCAAAGAAATCGTTCTGGTCACCCATTCCTCCAAGAATGCGGTAGAAAACCACTTCGACACCTCCTACGAACTTGAAGCCCTTCTGGAGCAGCGCGTTAAGCGTCAGCTGCTGGCAGAAGTGCAATCGATCTGCCCGCCAGGCGTGACCATTATGAACGTCCGCCAGGCGCAACCGCTGGGTCTGGGGCATTCCATTCTGTGCGCGCGCCCGGTTGTGGGTGACAACCCGTTTGTGGTCGTATTACCGGACATTATTCTCGATAACGCCTCCGCCGATCCGCTGCGCTACAACCTGGCGGCGATGGTGGCGCGTTTCAACGAGACCGGCCGCAGCCAGGTGCTGGCGAAGCGCATGAAAGGCGACCTGTCCGAATACTCGGTTATCCAGACTAAAGAGCCGCTGGATTCCGAAGGGAAAGTCAGCCGTATCGTTGAGTTTATCGAGAAACCGGATCAGCCGCAGACGCTTGATTCTGATCTGATGGCCGTGGGGCGTTATGTATTAAATGCTGAAATCTGGGCCGAACTGGAACGTACTGAGCCAGGTGCCTGGGATCGTATTCAACTGACAGATGCTATCGCTGAAATGGCGAAGAAACAGTCCGTCGATGCCATGCTAATGACCGGCGAAAGCTACGACTGCGGTAAGAAAATTGGCTACATGCAAGCTTTTGTTCAATACGGCCTGCGTAACCATAAAGAAGGTCAGAAGTTCCGGGAAAGCATGAAGAAATTATTAACTAACGATTAATATCCGGTTAGCGTATTCGAAACGGCAGTGGATCATTCAGGAACCTAATCGGTTCTGATGAATGCCACTGCCGTTTTGTATTTCTGAATATATTCTTAAATTTCAGTCGGTTAGTTGCTGGTTTTTTGTATGGTAAGCCTGTTTTTTTCCCTTGTTTCTACAGGCATTTAATACGACAATTATTGGCTGACTTGCAGGCTGTTTTTGCCGCCATTTTGCTGGCGTTTTGCTGCAAACAAGTCCACATTCTGAACACGCTCAGTGCTCTGGTAGCTGTTAAGCCAGGGGCGGTAGCGTGTCTGTTTTCTGAAATAATGCCCCAGTCACTTTTCAGAATCCATTATCCGATCTCTTCATTTTACGGAAAATTAGGCGTGAAAATTCTTGTTACGGGTGGTGCTGGATTTATTGGCTCTGCGGTTGTGCGACATATTATTCAAAATACCCAGGATGAAGTGGTAAATGTCGATAAATTGACCTATGCCGGTAATCTGGAATCCCTGGCTGAGGTGAGCAGTAATCCGCGTTACGTTTTTGAACATGCTGATATCTGCGATAAAGCGGCTATGGAGCGTATTTTTGCCGAGCATAAACCGGATGCGGTTATGCACCTGGCGGCGGAAAGCCATGTTGATCGTTCTATTACCGGCCCGGCAGCGTTTATCGAAACCAATATCGTTGGAACCTATGTGCTGCTTGAAGCTGCCAGAGCCTATTGGTCAATGCTTGCCGAAGAGGTGAAACAAGCATTTCGCTTCCATCATATCTCGACTGACGAAGTGTATGGCGATCTGCCGCATCCAGATGAGCACCCTGCCGGTACCGAGTTGCCGCTGTTTACTGAAACAACGGCCTATGCACCCAGCAGTCCATATTCTGCCTCTAAGGCATCGAGCGATCACCTGGTCCGTGCATGGTTACGTACTTACGGATTCCCGACCATCGTGACCAACTGCTCCAATAACTACGGCCCTTATCACTTCCCGGAAAAGCTGATCCCACTGGTGATTTTAAATGCGCTGGATGGAAAAGCGCTACCTATCTACGGCAAGGGCGATCAGATCCGTGACTGGCTGTATGTTGAGGATCACGCGCGTGCGCTGTACACCGTTGTGACCACTGGCGTTGTAGGTGAGACCTACAACATTGGCGGCCATAATGAGAAGCAGAACCTGGAAGTGGTTCACACCATTTGTAATTTGCTCGATGAGATCGTACCGAAAGACGGCTCTTATCGCGATCAGATCACCTATGTGGCTGACCGTCCGGGGCATGACCGCCGTTACGCCATTGATGCTGAGAAGATTAACCAGACACTGGGGTGGAAACCGCAGGAGACGTTTGAAAGCGGGATCCGTAAAACCGTGGAATGGTATCTGGCTAATACCCAATGGGTAGAAAATGTGAAAAGCGGCAATTATCAGTCGTGGATAGAGCAGAATTACGGAGAACGTCAGTAGAGAATATCCTGTTGTTCGGTAAAACAAGGTGGTGGACTGGGAATCCGCTCAAGTAGTTAGGTAGCCTGGGTGCCGTCGATGTTCTATCCAGCGAATATTACGGTTATTTCATTAATCCTGAAGGCATTGTGGAAACCGAAAACTGCTTCAAGTTAGATGTTATCAAGGACACCACCGTACATAGCAAAGCTGAACTGGAGCAATTCTTGAACGCGATAAGCGTTGAGTCATGTATGTAAGAAGCTGCCAAAATTGGTACTTGGGTTGAATATTATTCGACTGACTATGTTTTAACCGGCGACGGAGAAATCCTATGGTTTGAAACAGAGGCCGCTGCACCATAGAATTTTTACGGTGAAACCAAACTGGCCGGTAAGAAAGAGTGCCAGGCAGCTACGCTCGTCACTTAATTTTTATCACGAGTATGGTTCAAACAGGTAAAGATAATTAATTTGGCAAATCGATGCTATGTTATTGCCAAGAATTGCGCGGAAATGATAGGTCACTAACGATTAGCAAATGAATTCCACTGGGCGCAGAGCTGCTAGCAAATTTTACTGCCTATGCGAAACGTGTTGCGCCGAAGAGAACTGGAGAGGACGGGTTTAATCAATTGGTGCCGATTAGCGCGAAGCCCTGGCATGATTATGCGGCCCTGGTATTTAATGAAGCCTATAAGGCAGACATTGAACTATCAAACACCCAACTTAATGCGGTTTCTGGCAGTGCTTACCTAACTCCGGCATGTTGCCACAATAAGTCCCGGTTAAAATTCTATAATAACCGCATAACATTAATATATTGAAATAAAATTATATGAGCTTAATTAAAAATAGCATGTGGAATTTAGGTGGGTATGTAATACCTTCCCTTATTATTATTCCATCCTTAGGCTATCTTGCCAGGGTTTTAGGACCAGAACTTTTTGGTATTTATACAATCGCGATAGCGATTGTGGGTTATGCTGGGATATTTGATGTTGGAATAAGTAGAGCGATTATTCGTGAAATAGCCTTATATAGGAACGATAAGCAAGAGCGAAAAAAAATAATATCAACAGCAT
>Ga0160437_1001053_pt1 | contig 12986 bp, 10 predicted proteins | sample HID1975I_E0MG_FD_108227 | JGI IMG/M metagenome (GOLD analysis project Ga0160437, IMG submission 108227) | Enriched soil microbial communities from UW Madison campus, WI, USA - HID1975I_E0 MG | ecosystem: Environmental > Terrestrial > Soil > Unclassified | place: USA: Madison, Wisconsin... | reverse complement strand
CCCTCGACGTGAGCACGAGCCCGGACCAGGACCGCATCCGCACCACGGAGTCGGCCGAGGCCGTCGCGCTCCTCCCGGACGCGTGGAAGGACAAGGACGAGCTCGTCGTCGCGATCTCCGCCGGCGCGGCGCCGCCGCTCGGCTTCCTCGCCGACGACGACGAGACGCCCATCGGCAACGAGACCGACATCGCGCAGCTCGTCGCCGACGCGCTCGGCAAGGACCTGCGCCTCGAGGTCAAGGCCTGGGCCGACTGGCCGCTCGGACTCACCTCCGGCAAGTACGACGCTGTCATCAGTAACGTGGGCGTGACCGAAGAACGCAAGCAAAAGTACGACTTCTCCACGTACCGCCAAGGCTTGCACGGGTTCTTCGTGCGCAAGGACAGCCCAATCCAATCAATCAAGGAGCCAAAGGATATTGCAGGTCTCAAGCTCATCACCGGCTCTGGCACGATCCAGGAGCGCATCCTGATCGAATGGAACCGCGTCAATCAGGCCGCAGGCCTCAAACCAGCTGAGCTCCTGTATTTCGACGACGACGCGGCGCGGCAACTCGCGCTTCTAACGGGACGTGCCGATGCGAACTTCAATCCGCACGCGCCCCTGGCCTACCTTGCTGCCAAAGACGGGAAGACCCGCCTGGTCGGACTTGTGAACGCAGGTTGGCCACTCAAGGCTGACGTCGCGATCACGACCCGAAGAGAAAGCGGCCTCGCCGTCGCCCTCACGCAGGCCACGAACGGGCTGGTCAAGAGCGGCAAGTATGCGCAGGCACTTGAGCGCTGGGGATTGCAGGCCGAGGCAGTGCATCAGTCAGAAACCAATCCGCCTGGGCTACCCAAGTTCTAGGGGTGGACTCTTCGCCCTCAGACGTGGCCAACATCTCGCGTTCTTAAAGCCCGGCAACTTTGCGGAAGAAGACCCCGAATTCAGGTTGAAGCCGATCCTCAAGATCTTTGAGCTCGGAGAGCAACTGGGCTTAGACAGCGCATGGGTGCGCCAGCGTCATTTCGAGCTCGGCGCATGATCAGCCACCACCTTCCTCGCCGCGGCTTCGCCGCGTACGCGGGGGATCGGTTGGGCACTTCGGTTATCCAACTCGACTATGAGAACGTTGTTCGGCTCGCAGAAGACTTGGCTACGGTAGACCAACTTTTCACAGGGCCGCCTCGAGATCGGTCTGACCGCCGGTCCTCCACCGTATGGCGCGATCCTGGGCGACGGGACCGAGCAAGCGCCATTTTCTGTGCGTTCCCGCGCAGCACGGGCCAGTCGCCGGCCGCCTATGTTCGCAAACTTCGCGTGTATCGGGCCAAGGCCCTGCTGGTCGGCAGCGACTGCAACCTGACGGACTTCGCCCTCGCCTGCGGGTTCGCACACGCCCAGCAGAACCTTGGCAGGATTTGACGGCGGAATGTCCGAGGCTCCACGCGAAGCGTTCCTATCCTTGCGCCCGGGGTGGCCCTTGAGTCCATCCACCGCATGAAGTCCCCGTCGGGGAGAACGTTCAGAAGCCTCGGAGAAATACCATGAAGATACTCGCATTGCTCTTCCCCAAATTCACGGCCATCGACCTCATCGGCCCGGCAAACACGTGGATGTTCATTCCGAATGTTGAGATCCAGTTGGCCGCGGCCAAGCCAGGCCCGGTCGTGACCGATGTGGGCCTCACCATCAATGCTACGCACGACTTCAGCACGTGTTTCCAGGAACCGGACGTGGTGCTGGTACCGGGGGGTGGGATCGGCGTTTTCAACGCCCTCCAGGATGACGGCCTCATCGACGAGATTGCGCGAATCGGTGCCAAGTCCAAGTGGGTGACCAGTGTCTGCAATGGCTCGCTCCTGCTAGGGGCGGCCGGACTGCTGCGAGGCTATAAGGCGGGGTGCTACTGGTACTCTCGCGACTACCTGCGCAAGTTCGGGGCGGAGCCTGTGAACGAGCGCATCGTGATCGATCGCAATCGGGCAACCGGTGGCGGGATGACGGCCGGCATCGATTTCGCTCTTGGCATGGTCGGACTCTGGGGTGGCGAAACCGCCGGCCAACTGACCGAGTTGTCCCTGGAGTACGCGCCCAAGCCGCCCTTTCACACCGGTCTGCCCGAACTCGCGCCCCCCAACGTCCTGGCCATGGCCAACGAGGCACTGGCCATCGAGATGCCCAATGCAATGGTCGACGCAGCGGCCAAGCGTCGCGGATTCATCAGCTGATCAGCGATGTCCTCATCGTCGTGGCGCCTCGTTGGCCTCGCGACGATCGAGAGCGCGGTGCGTCCAGAGGGACCGAACAGGGATCGGAACCTCTCCCTCTCGCTTTCAACGCCTTCGCATCGCAAAGCGGGCGCAGGCCTACTTCCCCTCAACCAAGGAGCGTTTCAACATGCATGTCTTTCTGGAACTTTGGAACCCAAAGCCAACCTGGCACTCACTGAGCGCCGCGGATCGTCAATCCCTCATGGGACGGCTTGGCCAAGCCACCACGCCTATCGCGCAAGCGGGCGGGATCGAGGTGCTCGGGTGGGGCAAGGCGGATTCGAAGGTGGACCATTCCGAGGGCCACCAGTACTTCGCGGTGTGGCGGTCTCCCACGCGCGAGGCCCTAGACCAGATGCGCGAGGTGATCCTCAAGGGTGGCTGGTACGACTACTTCGACCAGGTCAACGTCGTCGGCGAGTTGCGCACGCCGGACGCCGTCATCGCAGAACACTTTGCGATGTGACGCCAGTGCAGAAGCGGGAGGCCGCTCCTGCTCGCCAGGCACGGTCGGTATCAAGGCTGCGACGAACTTGCTGCGACCCCAGCCCCCAAAGAGGTGCGAGCTGCAGCGGATACCGCATCCCCCCTGCTTGGCGCCCGCCGCAGCCGGCGGCTTCGGTGGACTGCGCTACGGCTTTGCCGTCCATCGCTCCGACACGCGGCAGATTCGGGGCGGATGCAGCGCGCGGGATGAATGCACGGGCATCGGGAACCGGACGTTGACCGACTAGCGACCCTGCAATTGCGGGTTCTTCTCAAACAGTTCCGCCGCCTATCAAGGACCTGAACCCGCTGCGAGATCCCGAAGCCTCCGAGGATCCCAGCGCCAGATGCGCATTGCCCTCACTGGCAGAGACGCGATAGGGCACCGTCATCTCGATGTGCGCTTCGCCATTCCTGAACTCGTGTACGTAGACACGGCGCATACTGCCGAAAAGGTAGCTGTTGTTCAAAAGAGATGCGAGTCGCTGCCAGACACACGCCCGGTGCCGATGCGCCACCCTCCTCTTGCGAGCTCCCGATCTCACGTCAACGGGGATCGTTGCATCCCACGGGATGCGATCCGCTTGTCAGGCGGCGGATCGACCTCCATTCCGTCCACCGTATATGGACGATCGAAGCATACGATTCGACGAGTCATGGCCACCACACGGCCAACTCGCGCAGTCCCGCGATCGCGGGTGAACGAAGTCCGCTCCGTAGTCAAAGCTTGAAGCCCGAATCCTTTACCAACTGGCCCAGCATCCGATCAATCCGAGCCAGCCGGTCTGCTTGATCAGTGGGGGTGCCAGGGACCGCGACCATGTCAATCGCCCTGAGTTTCTCGACCACCTCAGGTTGGACCAGCACGCGCGCGAGCGCGGTGTTGTATCGCGCCACGATTGCATCGGGTACGCCCGCACCCGCGTAGAACCCGAGGAGCTCACTGAGTTCCATGCCAGACAGTCCGACCTCCTCGAACGACGGGACCTCTGGCAGCAAAGTGGTGCGCCGCGTCGTCGCGAGGATTCGCAACCGGCCGCTGCGGTGGTACTGCAGGAAATCGGACACGCTGGCAATTGCGCCATGGAGCGTCCCACCGAGCAGGTCCGGCAGCATCGGCGACGACCCCTTGTAAGGCACGGGCACGCTCTCGACATTGAAGTGACGCGCAATACGGCTGGCCATGAACTCCGGCGCGCTTGCTGCGGCAGGCACACCGATCGCCGCGTCACTGCGATGCTCGCCGAGCCACCGTCCAAAGTTCGCGAAGTCGTGGGCGCCCGTCGTACCCGGATTGGTCGCCAGCGACAGCTCGAAGGTGGCGACGCTTCCCACGGGCCGGAAATCGCGCGCTGTCGAGAATCCCGGGTTCTTCACCGTCAACGGCACCGTCGACACCGTGTGGGTGTTGGTGAGCATCAGCACGGAGCCGTCCGCAGGCGCCGCCTTCAAAGCCATCGCTGCAAGCTGGCCGCCGGCACCGGGCCGGTTGTCCACGACTACCGGCTGCTGCAGCAGCAACGCGAGCTTGTCCGCAACGATGCGCGCGGCGATGTCGGCAGGGCCGCCGGGCGCATAGCCCACCAAGATGCGTATCGTCGGGCTGTCGGCGCGGGCCCGCAGGAACGGCGCGGCCAGAAGGCCGGCGCCCAGGGCCAGCGCCGAACGGCGTCGCATGTAAAACGGAGGACGGACGTGCATGGCGGGCCCTTGTTCGCGCTTCATTGAGGGATCTCGGCGCAACGACCGATGCGCTCCAGGATCGCCCGACGCTCAGCCACGAGGCTCGCGACGCCCTTGCGCGCCGCTTCCACAATGTGTGCGGGCGCCTTCTCGGGAGAACCACTGTCAAACGGCGGCTGCGGATCGTATTCGGCAAACAGTTGGATGCCCTGTGCCGTATCCTCGTTCGTTGCCAATGCAATGGCGCGCAGCGCGCAGTCGATGCCCGAGGTGACGCCCGCACCGGTGATGCGATTGCGATCGACGACCACGCGCGCGCCACGCGGCGTCGCCCCCACCAACGAGAGGAGTTCGTGCGACGCCCAATGGCAAGTCGCGGTGTAGCCGTCAAGCAGCCCAGCCACGCCGAGCAGAAGCGGGCCCGTGCAAATGCCGACCACCCAGCGAGCGTTCTTGCCCTGGTGGGCCAGGAAGTCCACGGTTTCGCTGTCCTCGAATAGCGCCGCAATCCCGGGCCCGCCGGGCACCACGATCATGTCGTACTGCAGCGCGTCCTCCATCGCCACCGTGGCACGGAATTCCCATCCCAGTTCCGTACGAATCGAGTTCGTGTGCTTCCACACTAGGTCAAGACTCGCGCCAGGGATGCGCACCAGGAGGTCTGCCGGAGCGACGTAATCGGTCGCAGTGATGTTGGGGAAGACAAGCATGCCGATCTTCATGGGAGGACTCCAGAGGGTTCGAGGAATGAAGCAGTCTAGGAAGATGGAGGGTGGCATCTGAGACAATTGCCCCCCTATTTCGGCCAATTCAACGATACGGGGCGCCCATGCCTCCGGCTCGACCGCACGCGATTGAGAGGCACATTCAATGACAGCGATGCCCGTTTGGTTCCTGGCGTTCGAGCGCTTCCAGCTGCTCGACGTCTCCGGTCCCCTGCAGGTCTTTGCCACCGCCAACGATGAGTTGCGGTTGATGGGCCGCGAGGCGGCCTATCGCACCCGTGTACTGGCCGAGTCTGTCGGCCCTGTGACCAGCTCGAACGGCTTGGTCGTCAATGCGCAGGCCTGGCCCGTGCGTATGCGCCCTCGCCGCTCCGGGCAACCCGACGGCACCGTCATCGTGCCGGGGGGCCCGGCCGCCTGGAATCCAGCGACACAGGCGAGCGACAGCGGCACCGATGCGACGGTGTCCTGGTTGCGGCGAAACGGCGCTCGCTTCGAGCGCGTCGCTTCAGTCTGCACTGGTGCCTTCCTGCTTGGGCGCGCCGGCTTGCTCGATGGCTGCCGCGTGGCCACGCACTGGGCCGCGTGCGATTCGCTCGGCGCAACGTTTCCAAACATCGAAGTCCAGCAGGATGCGATTTATTTCCGTGACGGCCGCCGCTGGACGTCGGCGGGCGTGACCGCCGGGATCGACATGGCGCTGGGCATGGTCGAGGTGGACCTCGGGCGCGCGATGGCCATCAGCGTGGCCAAGAAGCTGGTTGTTTTTTTCAAGCGTCCTGGCGGACAATCGCAGTTCAGCAGCGCCTTGCTCGCGCAGGGCGCCGATGATCCTCGGATCGAGGCGCTTCACGCGTGGATCGACGATCACCTGCACGAGTCGATCGGTGTGCCGCGTCTGTCGGATCGCATGGCCATGGCGCCGCGTACCTTCGCGCGCTTCTACCTGCAACGCACCGGTGACACGCCTGCGCATGCGATCGAGCGCATGCGACTGGACCGGGCATCGCGCCTGCTTGAATCGTCGGCAACCAGCATCAAGACGATTGCGCAGCGCTGCGGCTTTGGCTCTGAGGAACTCATGCGGCGCGCATTCAAGCGGCGCTTCGGCGTGCCGCCGCTGGAATACCGGGCCAGGTTTCGTTGAGAACTGCGGGACATGCGGCCGCATCGGTGAGACCGACGTCAGCCCCGCGCGCCCACCGTCCGTGTGCCTGCGGGGACCGGATGCCGGCTTCGCCAGGCGAGCGGCCGGCGGATCGAGATCCGCTTGGAGTCGATGCATAGCAACACCGCGGCGAGAGGTGAGCGGACCCTGCCTCAAGCGATCTAGGCATCCTCATCTGAATACGGACGGACGTAGTAAACTGGGTCGCACCAAGCGCCGGGACAAATCCATCCGTCATCGATGATTCGCGAGACGACCAATCACAACGACAGGCTGTCAGAGGATCTGCATCTGGCGGTCATCCTGGCCTTCGGTGGCGTGACGCTTTCAGACGTGGCCGGTGTGTGCGATGTTTTCGACATCGCGAATGGGCATTTCCACGATCGTTTTGGTGCCAAGTACCGCACGGTGGTCGCTTCCGTGGAAGGCGGGCCGGTTCGCACTTCTTGCGGGGTGACGATCCTGACCGAACCCCTGGGGTCGATCGACACTCGTGCGATGGGTACCCTCTTTGTGCCCGGGGCGGGTCCACCCTCGAACCCACCATTGTCGCAGGAGATCGTCGATTGGTTGCGCCGGCACGGCCAGGAGGCTCGCCGGATATGCGCCATCTGTACCGGCGCGTTCCTTGTCGCTGAAGCCGGACTGGCCAACTACCGCCGGCTCACCACGCATTGGGATGCCGCGGCCGCCCTGGCGGCGCGCTATCCCCTCGTGGACATCCAGAAGGAGCCCATCTTTGTGCGGGACGGCGCATTGTGGAGTTCGGCCGGATTCAGCGCAGGTGTCGACATGGCCCTGGCATTGCTGGAGGCCGACTACGGCTATGCCACCGCCATCGAGGTCAGCCGTCAGCTCGTTGTCTTTCTCAAGCGAACCGGGGATCAGTCGCAATACTCCCGCGCGCTGGCATTCCAGTCGTCGGGAGACGCGGATTTCAGCAGGCTGCATGCGTGGGTTCTCGAGCACCTCGGTTCGAACCTGAATGTGGACCGCATGGCGGAACACATGGGGATCTCGCCCAGAACGTTTGCGCGCCGATACATGGAGCGCTACGGCAGGACACCGGCGAAGATGGTGGAATCGCTCAGGGTGGAGGCTGCGGTTGCGCGCCTGCGTGAGGGCGCGACGTCGCTCAAGCAGGTGGCACGCGAGAGCGGATTTGGCGACGAACAGCGCCTGCGCAGGGCTTTCGTTCGCAACCTGGGCGCTCTGCCGAATGAGTTCCAGGCTCGCGGCAACCCGGCAGACGCTCGCGGGCAGGACCCGGGTTCCCCGAAGCAGGTGCCTCAGATCGCAACACGGTGAACGCGTGGGGGCCGAGGCAATTCAATTCGTTTCATGCGTCGGTGGGTCGCAGCAACCCCCGACCGCGCAGACCCCAAGATCGTTGGCGCTCGCGCCGTCCCTGCCAAGGCGAACGGCTCAGTGCGGGATAGCGCCACAGGCCGAAGCGCGGAGTGCCTCCGGTGCTGCCTCCGTTGCGAAAATGACGTCTCGCGTCGCGACCGGAGGTCTTCCATGCATATGCCCCTGAACTCGCTCGAGCGACACACCGCCTCCACGGCCAACGTCGTCCAGCATGAGCGAATCGACTACTGGCGCGACGCGATCCGCAGCGATCTGCTCGATCTGAACTTCCACGTCCCGGACGATGCCGAGTTCGACGCCAGCCTGGTGGCCACACGACTGACACCCCTGCGCGTCCTGTCCATCCGCAGTTCGGCCAGCACGGTGGAACGCCGGTGCGCCCGATCGACGTTCGCGCTCGACGATGCGGTCATGTTCAACTTCGTCTTCTCGGGGCGCATGGTCGCGCACCAAGACGGACGAACGTGCGTCATCGGGGCGGGAGACGGTGTCATGTGCACCGGCGGGCGACCCTACACGCTTCAGCTTCTGGAGGATACGCACCTCGCCTGCATCAGCCTCGCGCCGGCGATGTTGGGCAGGTCTGTCGCCGCCGCCGATCGGGCGACAGCGACGAATTTTTCCGCGGGAAGCGAACTGACCCCCATTGTGTCGAGCTATGCGTTCCACCTGCTCGATGCCGTGACCCGGCTGAGCGACGATGGCGCAAACATCGTCGCCCAGAACTTTGCGGGCCTCCTCACGGCCATGATGGGCCAGGTGGCCGCGGGCGTCGGGCCGACCCTGTCCGAACAACGAACGGTGCTGCTGGTCTTGGTCAAGGACTTCATCGAGCGCCATCTCGGCGATGCCGACCTCGACGCGGCCAGAGTGGCGAGCGCCATGCGCCTGTCGCATCGGTACATCAATCGAATCTTCGAGGCGGACGGGTTGTCGCTTAGCCGGTATATCTGGCAGCGTCGCGTCGAGCGCGCGGCCCATGACCTGCGCTCGCCGGCACTCAAGACGCGCGGGATCGCCCAGATCGCGCTGTCCAACGGCTTCAACAACATGACCCACTTCAGCAAGGCATTTCGCACTCGCTACGACATGTCCCCACGCGACTTTCGCCGCGCTAGCGCCATGCCCACCCCGAGGGCCTGAACCATCGGGCACGCGTCGCCCTAGCGGCCTTCCTCCTCAGCGCAGCACCTCGGCCACCGCCTTCTCGATGAAGGCGGTGTCTGCCGGGTTCACCCCCACTCCGGCCGCGTGCCCAAAGATGCTGGGAATGGGGCGCAGTAGCGCATCAGGAACGAGTGCAGTTTCCGCCGCGGAGTCCTCGGCGGTGAAGTAGAGATCCGTGGTGCTGGGCATCACCAATGTGCGCGCCCTGATGGACGCCAGGGCTCGCCCGAGATCGCCGTTGTAGGTTGGGCTGCTGCTCACATCTGCCGTTTGCCAAGTCAGCAGCATCACCATCAGGTCATCCACATCCTTGTTCGCAAAGAGACCCTCCCAGAAGCCGACGATGAACTCCTCGAGCGAATTAAAACCCAGGTCTCGCCAGCGTTGCTGCCGGTAGAAGCCCTGCGACAGCGCCCAGCCCGCGTAGATTCGACCCACCATTTTCAACGCCGCCCGCCTGCCAGCCGTGTCGGAGCGCGCAATCGGCGCTTCCCGGCCCCCGGTCAGCGCCGCCTTGACGGCCTCGAGGAAGACCCAGTTGTGCGGGCTCGTCCTGGCGGAGCCGCACAGGGCCACGATCGTGTCCACCCGATCAGGAAAGAGCGTTCCCCATTCGAAGGCCTGCAGCGCTCCCATGGACCACCCGATCGCGAGCTTGAGTTTGCGCACGTCCCATGCTTCTTCGAGAAGACGCGCCTGGAGCCGAACGTTGTCGCGTATCGACACCCGGGGAAACGCGTCCCAGGAACGAAGCTCAGGGTGATTGGATGGCGAGGAGGACACCCCGTTGCCCAGGAGTTCCGGGACGACGACGAAATAGCGATCCGTATCGAGTACTCGGCCAGGGCCAAAAAACCATTCGTTCTCGCTGCCGACGCCGGCAAACCAGGTCGGATTGAGGACCACGTTGTCCCGCGCCGGGCTGAGTCGGCCGTGCGTGCGGTACGCCAGCTTCGCCCCTGGCAAGACCGCCCCGCTCTCCAGCCGAAGATCGCCCGCATCGAAGATGGACGGCGCCGTCATGGAAACGTCGCGGCACTTTCCGCCGCGCCCGCTTTGTGCATGCATCGCCACTCGCGGGGACTGATGCCGTACTGCTCCCTGAAGCTGCGGCTGAAATGCGCCGCGTCGTTGTACCCCCAAGAGAACGCGATCTCACTCACCCCCCGGTCGGCCAGCCTCGGATCGGCGAGCTCGCGGCGCGCGCCCTCCAGGCGACGAAGCCATATCAGGCGCGACGGTGGCACCGGCTCGCCGCGGAAGATGCGCGACAGATGGTCGGGCGAGATCTTCATCGCTGCGGCGATGGACCCGATGCTCAGGCAGGGATCGCGCACGTTCTCCTCGATGTACGCCCTGATCCTGGCCAGGTGGTACTGCGCCATGCTCGACGGCCTGCAGCCACGCGCATCAGGCAGCGCGTGCAACGCGGCGCCCAGCAGGGTCATCAGCGAATCCGACACGGCCAAGGCCGTGGGCACCGGCAGTGCGGCCACGTCGGGCCGCAGCCCCGCCACCATCGGGGCCAGCAGCGGCCCGACCCCGCGCTGGCCGGAGATCGCCGTCGCGCACAGCATCTCCATGTTCGTCACGTGCGCGAGGAGCCGCCGCCTTGCGATGCGCAGCACGACCAAATCGTGCGCCCCCTGCTCGAACAACAATTCATAGGGCCGCGTCGTGTCCACGACGGCCAAGTCCATGGCCCCCAGCACCGCCATGCGCCCGTCCTGGCAGATCGCGCCTCGCCCTTGCTTGAGCATCACGACCAGAAAGTAGGCGTCGCCATCGCGCCCCACATGCGACTGCGTATGGCGCACGCGCGGGCTGTTGGAGCGCAAATGGGAGACGTCGATCTCCCCGAGGTGCCCGAACTCCACTTCGCCAAATAGGTCCGCGCCGGTCGGGATATCGCATTCGATCGACACATAGAGCGAGCAGACCAGGTCGAGCCAGTACGCGACCTGCCGGTCCCTGGGAACATCCTGCGTGGTCCTGCGCTGCCCTGCCGCAGCCACGGTGCTTTCGAAGGCCAGGCTCATTCATGCTCTCCTTTCGCGCGTGCTTCTTTCAAATCACCTGCGATGCGCCAGTATGGGTGCGCGCCGGCGGCTCGGGACATTGCAGGCATGCGCAGGTCCCAAGGAGCCAACTCTTCGAGCCGTCCGGGCAAAGTCGCCGGCCCGTGCCTTTGCGAGGTCGGCTGCGTACCACGCGCAAGTCGGACAGGGCAAAGACCACCGCCCGCTGCCCACCTACGCTGGGAATCCGTGAAGCAATGCCCGCTCTTCAACCACGCCGTCCGGAGACCTATGCCAAAAGACAGCTCCACCTCTCTTGCCCGTCGCCACTTCTTCAAGAAGGGCGCCGCGATCGCGGCTGCCGCGACCTTGGGCACGCCTCAAGCCTTCGCCGCCGACAACGTAGTTCGCATCGGCTACATCAGTCCGCGCACGGGCCCTTTCGCTCCGTTCTCTGAGGCGGACGACTTCATCATCGATCAGGTTAGGAAGTCACTGGCCGGCGGCCTCAGCATGGGCGGCAAGCGCTACAGCGTGGAGGTCATCGCCCGGGACGACCAGACCAACTCCGACCGCGCATCCAACCTCGCGGCAGAGCTCATCAACAAGGACAACATCGATCTGCTGCTGTGCAATTCGGCGGTCGGCCCGGGCGCCCCCCAGCAGTGCGAGCTCAACGATGTCCCCTGTGTGAGCACCATGACGCCGTGGCAGGCATGGCTGTTCCCGATGAAAGGCGATCCCTCCAAGGGCTTCAAGAGCGCATTTCACTTTTTCTGGGGCATCGAGGACATCGGGGGTGTCTTCCTGGACATCTGGAGCGGCCTTTCTACGAACCGGATTCTCGGTACGGCCTTCGAGAACACGGTTCCCGGCAACGCGATGGGCGACCCCAAGCTCGGCATGCCCGCCCAGTTTGCAAAGGCCGGCTACACGATCATCGATGCCGGGCGCTACCCGCTCGGGGCAGATGACTTCTCGACGCACATCCAGGCCTTCAAGAAGGCCAACGCCGAGGTGATCACTGGGCTGTTCAACCCGCCCGAATGGGCGACGTTCATGAAGCAGTCCATCCAGATGGGATTCCGGCCCAAGGTCGCCACAATCGCGAAGGCCTTCCTCTTTCCTTCGGGGGTTGCGGCGCTGGGGCCTCGAGCGGATGGCATGTCCACCGAGATCTGGTGGACACCGAGCTACCCCTTCCGCTCCAGCATTACCGGCCAGACATCCCGCCAGCTTGCCGAGGCCTATTCCACAGTCAGCAGGCGCGAATGGACCCAGCCGCTGGGTGTCAATCACGCGCTCTTCGAGGCCGGCATCGCGGCCCTCAAGGCAAGCAACGATCCCAAGAACCCGAAGGCGGTGGCGCAGGCCCTGCGCACCCTCAGGCAGGACACGGTGATCGGCACGCTCGACTTCGCGGGAAGCGGCATCAAGAACGTCTCGAAGATCCGCGTCGTCGGAGGCCAATGGAGACTTAATGCACAAGGAAAGCCGGAGATCTTCATCACCCACAACCGCAGTGCGCCGGAGATTCCTGTTGAACGTCCGTTCGAAGCCCTGAAGTGGGCGTGACAAGGGCTATCGTGCTGCTGGAATTGCGCGACGTCCAGAAGAGCTTCAAATCGATGAAGGTCATCCGCGGCCTCGACCTGCAAGTGGCGAAGGGCGAGCTCGTCGGCATCATCGGACCCAACGGCGCGGGCAAGACGACCGCATTCGGCCTTATCTCCGGCGCTTCGTCCTGCGATTCGGGTGTCGTCTCCTTCAACGGAATCGACATCACGCGAGCGACTGCGGATCGCCGCTGCCGCCTGGGCATTGGGCGGACCTTCCAGATCCCCCAGCCCTTCGCCAGCCTGTCGGTGCTCGAAAACGTCCTCGTCGGCGCGACGTTTGGCGCTTGCCTGCCGGCGCCAGGGGCTATGGCAGCCGCCATGCGTGCAGTCAGGACATGCGGGCTCGCGGCCCTGGCGGACACGCAGGCCAGCGCCTTGACGCTGCTGCAGCGCAAGCGACTTGAACTCGCCCGCGCTATTGCGACCGACCCCGAGCTTCTTCTGCTGGACGAGGTGGGAGGAGGACTGACCGATTCCGAGATGCAGGAACTG
>Ga0160437_1001052_pt1 | contig 12987 bp, 12 predicted proteins | sample HID1975I_E0MG_FD_108227 | JGI IMG/M metagenome (GOLD analysis project Ga0160437, IMG submission 108227) | Enriched soil microbial communities from UW Madison campus, WI, USA - HID1975I_E0 MG | ecosystem: Environmental > Terrestrial > Soil > Unclassified | place: USA: Madison, Wisconsin... | reverse complement strand
GTATGCGCCGAGTTCTGCGGCCTCAGCCACGCGCTGATGGCCTTCGACGTCATCGCCATGGAACCGGCCGCCTTCGATGCCTGGCTGACCGCCGCCCGCATTCCCCCGCGCCGCACGCAAGACCGCGGCGCAGCGCTGTTCGCGCGCGAGGGCTGCGGAAGTTGCCACGCCCTCGCCGGCACATCGGCCCAGGCCCGCATCGGTCCCGATCTCACCCGCTTCGGCGAGCGCCTGACGCTTGGCGCCGGGATTCTCGAACCGACGGACGCCCATACCGCCGCCTTCATCCGCGATCCCCATCGCTTCAAACCGGGCGCCCGCATGCCCGCCTATACCCATCTCACGCAGGAGGAAGCCCTGGCCCTTGCCCGCTGGCTGAAGCAGACCAAGGCGGAGAACGCGCGATGAGCCTGCACGACCAGGACGATCCCGCCCTCCGCGCCGCGCAGGAACAACGCCTGCGTGAAGTCTGGGCGCCGCCCAAAGGCCTTTTCCTGCGCTGGACGGACACCAACAACAACCAGGTCGGCAACTGGTACGTGCTCACGGCCTTCGCCTTCATGCTCTTCGCAGGCGTGCTGGCGCTCATCATGCGCACGCAGCTCGCGGTGCCCGACAACGACCTGGTGGGGCCGGGCACGTTCAACCAGTTGTTCACCCTGCACGGCTCGGTGATGATGTTCCTTTTCGCCGTGCCGATGTTCGAGGCGGTATCGATCATCCTCCTGCCGCAATTGCTGGGCGCGCGGGACCTGCCCTTCCCCAGGCTTTCCGCCTTCGGCTATTGGTCCTTCCTGATCGGCGGCGTGTTCGTTTCGGGATCGATCTTCTTCGACGCCGCGCCGGACGGCGGCTGGTTCATGTATCCGCCGCTGACCACCCGAACCGACCTTTCCGGTCTCGGCGCCGATATCTGGATGCTGGGGCTTTCCTTCATCGAAGTGTCGTCGGTCGCCGCTGCGGTCGAGCTGATCGTGGGCGTGCTCAAGTGCCGCCCGCCGGGCATGCGGCTCAACCTCATGCCGCTCTATGCCTGGTACATCCTGGTGGTAGCGGTGATGATCCTCTTCGCCTTCCCGCCGCTGATCGCCGGGGATGTGCTGTTCGAGATGGAGCGCCTGCTGGACTGGCCCTTCTTCGATGCCTCGCGCGGGGGCGATCCGCTGCTGTGGCAGCACTTGTTCTGGATCTTCGGCCATCCGGAAGTCTACATCGTCTTCCTGCCCTCCATCGCGCTCTTCGCAATGCTGGTGCCCACGTTCGCGCGGCGCCACCTGCTGGGCTATCCCTGGATCGTGCTGGCGGCGGTGGGCACCGCGTTCCTCTCGTTCGGGCTATGGGTCCACCACATGTTCGCGACGGGCCTGCCGAAGATCAGCCTCGGCTTCTTCTCGGCAGCGTCCGAAGCGGTTGCGATCCCGACGGCGGTGCAGATCTTCGTCTTCATCGTCACCCTCTGGGCGGGCCGCGTGGTCTGGTCCACGCCGCTGCTCTACGCCACCGGAAGCCTCGCGATCTTCGTGATCGGCGGGCTGACCGGGGTGATGGTCGCGCTGGCCCCGTTCGACTGGCAGGCGCACGACACCTACTTCGTGGTGGCCCACCTGCACTACGTGCTGATCGGCGGCACGCTGATGCCGCTCTTCGCAGGGCTCTATTACTACTGGCCGCTGGTGACCGGCAAGAAACTGTCCGACCGGCTGGGACGCACGGCATTCTGGCTGATCTTCGTGGGTGCCAACCTGTGCTTCTTCCCGATGCATCTTTCGGGGCTGGAGGGCATGCCGCGCCGTGTGTTCACGTATCCGGCCGACCTTGGCCTCGGCGGGCTGAACATGGCCTCCACGGTCGGCTCCTTCGTGATCGCCGCCGGGGTTGCGGTGATCGTGCTCGACTTGTGCCGCTCGCCCTGGCGCCAGATGGCCCCGCGCAATCCCTGGCAGGCCGGAACGCTCGAATGGCTGGCCCATCCGCAGGACGAGAACTGGGGCATCCGCTCGATCCCGCTGATCGAGAGCCGCTATCCGATCTGGGATCAGGAAGACTTCGTGCGCAAGGTGGACGAAGGCCGCTATTTCCTGCCCGATGCCGAGGAAGGCCGGCGCGAGACGATCATCACCTCGGTGCTGGACGCGCGCCCGGTCTCGGTCATCCGCCTGGGCGCTCCCAGCTGGAAACCGATGCTCACCGCCCTGGCGCTGGGCGGCGTGTTCATCCTGACCACTTATCATCTCTACTGGCTGGCGCTGGTTTCGGGCGTGGCGACGCTGGCCATGGTGCTCTGGTGGCTCTGGACCGGAACGGCGGAAATTCCCGAAAAGCCCAGCAAGCCGATCGGGCACGGCATGGAGTTGCCGCTCTACATCTCGGGCGGGGCCTCTCCGGGCTGGTGGGCCATGTTCATCACGATGATGGCGGACGCCACGGCCTTTTCCGGATTGCTGTTCGGCTACTTCTTCTTCTGGACCCGGCACGCCGACTTTCCGCCGCCCGACATGGCCGCAGCGCCCGGCATCTTCTGGCCAATGATCGCGCTGATGCTGGCTCTTGCGGGCTGGATCGCCACGGTCGCCGCGCGCGAGATCCACGCGCGGGGTGGCATCGGTGCGGGCCGATTGCTGCTGCTGTTCGGGTTGGCCACCAGCCTGGCGGGTGTCCCGGCCGGACTGGCAGGACCCTGGCTTTCCGGCATGGATCCCGCCGCACACAGCTACCCGGCCATCGTCTGGACGCTGGCGATCTGGACCTGCCTTCATGCCGCCGTCGCGGCGATCATGCAGGCCTATGTCCTCGCGCGGAGCCTGGCAGGCAGGATGACCCCGCATCACGACGCGGATATTCGCAACGTCACCGTCTACATGCACTTCTTCGCGCTCACCGCCGCCTGCGCCTATGCCACCATCGGCCTGTTCCCGGAGGTGGCATGAGCGAAGACCCGCGCGGCGACCGCAGGAAATGGCATGAGCGGCTGCAAGTCACGCGCTGGACCCTGATCGTGCCGCCCACGGTCTGGGCGGCCCATTTCCTGGTTTCCTACCTCTGGGCAGCAATATCCTGCGCCAAGCAAGGCGACTTCGCCCGTTTCCCGACACTGTTCGTGGCCGGGACGGTGCTGGCCCTGGCGGCCATCGCCCTGTCGGGCTGGATCGCCCACCGGCAGGTCCGCATGCCCGGCAGCCCTCCGCCGCACCAGGACGGGACCGACATCGACCGGCTGCGTTTTCTGGCGAAGGCAACCCTGCTGCTGGCCGGACTGAGCTTCGTGGGCGTGCTTTTCACCGCTTTGCCGGTGGTGTTCATCGGAGACTGCCGGTGAAGCGGGCCGCGCTCCTGACCGGGTTCCTGCTCGTGCCGCTGGGCCTTGCCTGCGCGCACTTCGGCATGACCGGCCACATGACCGCGCATATGATCGCCGTGGCCGTCGCCGCGCCGTTGCTGGCATTCGGCCTGGCCGAAACCGCTCTCGATCCTGCGCGCCGCTGGCCCCGCCTGGTGACGCCGATGGCGATGATGCTGGTGGAACTGGTCGCCGTCTGGGCTTGGCACTTGCCCGCCGTGCGCCGCGCCGCCGACGCCGCACCCTGGTTGGGCGCCGCGGAATACGCCAGCTTCCTGGGCGCAGGACTGCTGCTCTGGAGCGCCGCGATCCACACCCCCCAGCGCGCAGCCGGGATCGGTGCGCTTCTGCTGACATCCATGCATATGACGCTGCTGGGCGTGCTCATCGGCCTCGCCCCGCGCCCGCTTTACGGCTCGGGAATGCCCGGAATGCACAACCACGGCGCGCCGTTCGGCCTTGACCCTCTGGCCGACCAGCAGCTTGGCGGGGTCGCCATGCTGGTGATCGGCGGGGCAAGCTACTTCCTCGGCGGCATTGCCCTTCTTGCGGGACTGCTGAGAGCCAAGCCGGAACCTTCGAAATGACCGTGAAACTGACCTGGAAACGCCTGATCCTGGCGCTGCTCACCCTCTTCGCGCTGGGCATGGGATTTGCCTGGTCCGGCCTGTTCCCCATCGCCGCTTCTTCGGGACATTGGGCGATCACCGACTGGTTCCTCCACTGGACCATGCAGAACTCCGCGCGCACTTACAGCGCATTCCAGACGCCGGAACGCGTGCGCGACGACCGGGCCCTCGTCAGCGCGGCGGGCCATTTCCGGCAGTCCTGCGCGGTGTGCCACGGGGCGCCCGGCATGCCGCCATCGCCGGTCATGCAGTCCGCCACGCCGCCCGCACCGGACCTTGCGCGCGTGGTGAGCGAATATGGCGACAGGGAGCTGTTCTGGATCGTTCGTCACGGGGTGAAATTCACCGGCATGCCAGCCTGGCCGGTCGGCGACCGACCGGACGAAGTGCGCCGCATGGTGGGCTTCCTGCGCCGCCTGCCGAACATGACCCCGGCCGAGTACGAGGCTCTCACCGCGCCTGCGCCGGGCAGCAACGCTGCTCTTGCCAGCTGCACGGGTTGCCACGGAACCGACGGCCTGGGGCGCGGCCAGGCCGATATTCCAGTGATCGCCGGGCAGAAGGAAAGCTATCTCCTCGCCGCCCTGCGCGACTTCGCTTCCGGAAAGCGCCACGGTGCGGTCATGCAGGTTGCGGCATCGGGCCTCTCGGACGCGGAGATGCGCCAGGCCGCCCGCCATTACGCACGGCAACCGGGGCTGCGCGACCAATCCCTCCCCGCCGCCCATGCCATCGTTTCGGATGGACTGCCCGCAAAGCAATTGCCTGCCTGCACCACCTGCCACGCGCCCGGCAAGGCAGCGCCCGTCCTCGGCGGCCAGCGGGCGGACTACCTCGCCGCCAGATTGCGACAATGGCGGGGCGAGGAAACCGTGATCGACGCACACAAGCCGCGCGACCCGATGGCCGTCATCGCCCGGCGCATTCCCGAGGCGCAAATCGATCCTCTCGCCAAGGCCCTGTCCGGGGAAGCTACAGCGCGCTGACCTTCACCCGGGATTCCTCCGCGCAGCGCAGCCAGCGGCGCGCCTCATGCGTTCCTGAAACCAACAGGCTCCACTGAAAGGCAAAATCGGCATGACCGAAAGCGGAAACGACCCCCGGGAAGACGTGCTGAACTTCTGGTTCCGCGAACTCTCTCCCAAAGACTGGTTCGAGACCGCCGAGGCCCTGGACCCCGCGGTGCGTGCCCGTTTCGGCGCGCTTCACGCCCAGGCCGCCGAAGGCGCGTTGGCGGACTGGGCCGAGACCCCGCTCGGGCGGCTGGCGCTGATACTCGTGCTCGACCAGTTCTCTCGCCATATCCATCGCGGCACGGCGCTGGCCTTTGCCAGCGATCCGGCCGCGCAGCACCTCGCCGTCGAGGGTATAGCCGCCAGAATGGACGAAACCTTGGGCTTTGCGCAGCGCCAGTTCTTCTACATGCCGCTGATGCATGCCGAGGACCCCGTCCTCCAGGCCATGAGCGTCGAACGCTTCAAGGCTCTGCGCGACTATGCCGAAGAGGTGATGGGCTTCGCTTCGGGCCATAGTGCCGAAATTGCCGCTTTCGGGCGCTTTCCGGGGCGCAATCTCGCTCTTGGCCGAAATTCCAGTCCCGCAGAGATCGAACGTCTGAGCAGCAGCGAGCCGGCATCCTGATCGCAGCGCAAGGCTCCCGACACGCCCGCGCCCTGCCACTCAGTTCCGCAACATGATCCAATCGTCGTCGCCGCCCTTGTCCCGCAGGACATCGAGGGCCGTCTGGACGTGAATCGCCGCGAGATCCTGACCGCAGGCGTCGAGGCGGCCTATGGCCTCCTGCAGCAAGTGCGTAATGCTGCGCAGCTCAAGGACAAGCTGTTCCTGGTTGGTGAGTGCCATCAGACCGTTCCTCCCCCTCGGGCCTATCCCCCCTAGGTCCAAGAAGACAGGCTAAGCCAAGGAACGCTCCGAACCAAGTAGAATTACGAATGACTCCCATTGGATAGTCAAATATTCACCTTTCCGGTACTGCGCGCGGCCCGCCGCAAGTAATCGCGCATCAGCGCCTGCCCCTTGTCGGTAAGGCAGGCATGGTTGCCGCCCGACGCGGCATCCGTACAGCGCGTCACCAGCCCTTTCGCTTCCAGCACGTTCTGCCAGCGCAGCACCGTATTGGCCGAAGAGGTGCCGAGCGGCGCCGCGGGTTTGCGGGACTGGCCGATGAAAAGGTCGAGCAGAATGTCCCAGGCCGGCTCCCCGAAGAAATCCGCGCCGAGCATTTCATCGCGGATCCGGCGGCATCGATAGATATATTCGGCCAGGGGCAGCAGATCGGCATCGCCTTCCGCGGCCCCGTCACCCAGCCCTTCGCCACCTGGATGGCCACTTGGCCCGCCTGCGGACACATGCCCGGACAAGCCACTCTCCGGCGTCGGCCCAAGCCCGCCGAAACCCTCTTCCCCAAGTTTTCTACCCATCGCCCCCAGCTGTTAACGCCCCGCGACTCCTGCGCGCCCGCTGAAGCGCATGACTTAAGCGCTGGTCAGTGACAACGCTGTCAACGATAAAGACCGGCCGGACTTCAAAAAGTTAATCTAGGATAATTCCGGTCCACTATTGCTGCAGGTAACGGCTCGGCGGCACGCCCAGCACGCGTTTGAACATCGTGGAGAAATTCCCCGGTCCATCATAACCGAGGTCGAGCGCGATGGCGGTGACGGAATCGCCGGCAGCCAGCCGCGGCAGGGCCACCGAGAGGCAGGCCTGCTGCCGCCATTCCGCGAAACTCATGCCTGTCTCCCGTCGGAACAGCCGCGTGAACCGGCGGCGGTTCATCGCCAGGGCATCGGACCATCGCTCGATCGTGTCTCCGGCGCGGGGGCTTTCCAGAAAGCGATGGCAGCGTTCCGCCAGCGCGGGGTTACGCGGAAAAGGCACGACGATGGGAATAACCGGCGCCTGGCAGATTTCGGCGACCAGCAGAGCCATGACCAGTCCGTCGCGGCCCTCCAGGTCGTATTCGGCCGGCACTTCGGACGCCGCCACCAGAAGCTGCCGCAGCAGCGGGGACACCGCGACCACCCGGCAAGTATCCGCCAGAGCCGCGCCGGCCGAAGGCGCCACCAGCACGCTGCGCGTCTGCACTTTGCCCACCATCCGCACCGAATGCGGCGTTCCGGCAGGGATCCACACCGCGCGCTCCGGCGGTGCGACCCAGGCGCCATCCGGCGTGCTCACGGCCACCACGCCGCGCGAGGCATAAAGAAACTGGCCGCGCCGATGGCTGTGCTCCGCCAGTTCGAACGAGGGCGGATAATCGTTGCCGATACCCACGACCGGCCGCGGCACGTCCTCGTAATCCGCCGGCTGGCGCTGCTGGATCTGATGTCCCACAATCATAATTGAATGACCCATATGCCGAAGCGGGACGATCTCAAAGCGAATAGGAGAGTCGCCACGAGCAAAGGACCGCGAAGGAGGCGGCAAAAATGGCCCAGAAATTGGCAGCAGGCGGGTCCGGCCCGGCGATGGACGATCGCGGACAGACGGCCGTGAATGGAACCGTGTTCGGCGTGATCGTCGCCATCAGTTTCTGCCATCTTCTGAACGACATGATGCAGTCTTTGCTGCCCGCGATTTATCCTGCACTGAAGGCCGACCTGGGCCTGAGTTTCGGCCAGATCGGCCTGGTGACACTGGCCTACCAGATCACCGCTTCGATCCTTCAGCCACTGGTGGGGCTCTATGCGGACAAGCGACCGACTCCGCTCGCCCTGCCCGGCGGCACGCTGTTCTCGCTGGCCGGACTGACCGTGCTGTCGGCCGCGCATAGCTATGGACTGGTGCTGGTCGGCGCATCGCTGCTGGGCATGGGGTCTTCCGTGTTCCATCCCGAATCCTCCCGCGTGGCCCGCATGGCTGCGGGCGGACGGCACGGACTCGCGCAGTCGCTGTTCCAGGTGGGCGGGAACGCCGGTCAGGCGCTAGGGCCATTGGCCGCCGCGCTGGTGGTGGTGCGTTGGGGACAGTCCAGCCTGGCCTTCTTCGCGCTGCTGGCACTGCTGTCCGGCGCCGTCCTGTGGAACGTGGCCGCCTGGTATCGCAGTCATGGCCTGGAACGGCTGGCGGCCGGCGGCAAGGCGAAGCTTTCCGCGGGCCTCCCCAAGGGCCACGCCGCGCGCGGCATCGCCATCCTGCTGGCGCTGATCTTCTCCAAATACGTCTACCTCGCCAGCCTGACGAGCTACTTCACGTTCTACCTCATCCACCGCTTCGGCCTCACCGTGCAGAACGCGCAGTTCCACCTCTTCGCCTTCCTGGCCGCCGTCGCGGTCGGCACGGTGATGGGCGGGCCGCTGGGCGACCGGTTCGGGCGCAAATACGTGATCTGGTTCTCGATCCTCGGCGCCCTGCCCTTTACGCTGCTGCTACCCTATGCCAGCCTGTTCTGGACAGGCCCGCTGACCGTGGTAATCGGCCTGATCCTGGCCTCCGCCTTCCCGGCCATCGTCGTGTTCGCGCAGGAACTGGTGCCGGGGAAAGTCGGCATGATCTCTGGCCTGTTCTTCGGCTTCTCGTTCGGCATGGGCGGTCTGGGCGCGGCCGTGCTCGGCTGGCTGGCCGACCGCACGAGCATCGAGACGGTCTACCACGTCTGCGCCTTCCTCCCGGCGATCGGCCTGCTGACGGCATTCCTGCCGCGCGTGAACAAAGCCTAGACCGGCCCGGGCCGGGCCCTGGAGGGTCCGGCCTAGCGCCGGCGGGCGGCGGCGACGAGCGCGTAAGTCGTCACGCCGCACAGTCCCAGGGCGATGGCGAACCCCGCCCCCGCGCCCCACTTCGCGCCGAGCGGCCCGGCCAGGAACCCGCCCAGCGCCAGTCCGGCAAGGGGAAGGACGATGAGGGCGAGGCAGCCGATCGCAAACACAAGTCGTCTCCACTTTCCTGCCGCAGGTCCGGGCGGTCCACAGCCCGCAGACAAGCGGCCTTCCGGCCTGAGCATCGGCCGCTGCATGCAATCCCGTCCGCCCCTTGGCAAGTCTCCGATAAGCCCGCGCGCGCCATGGTCGCCCGATAGTCTGCATCGGCACTAACAATAATCCGTGACGGAAGATTAAATCGCCAAGCTCTTGTTAGACCGCGAATTTCGCGGCGCGCGATTTGGCAACGGGTTGCAACGAAACGATAGTTTCTTTTCACCGGGCATCACCCGCAGTACGCTCCGGGCAAGATACGGAGCGAGGGAGCAAGTACCGGCTGGGAAAAGCCGGCCGAATTGCGGCGATTTTCGGCAGTATACCCAGATCATTCCGAACCGAACACTTGCGCGCGCCGCCGCGGCGTCGGCTGTCTGTGCGCGGGATAAATTCAAATCATCACCGAAAACAGAACAATATCGGTGGGAAAACAAAAAAAGAAAAACACGATACCGGGAGGAGAGAACAGGCATGAATGCAGGGAAGCTGACGCGCGTCATGATCATGGGCGCCGTGCTGGGCGGCACTTCGACGGCGATGCCGGCACTGGCGCAAAGCCAGCCGACGATAAATCCCGGCGATATCATCGTTACGGCCCGCCGCACCGAAGAACGGCTTCAGGATGTGCCGATCTCGATGACGGTCTATGACGGCGCCACCATCGAAAAGCGCAATATCGTCGTGGCATCGGACCTGGCGACCTATACGCCCTCCCTCTCCGTCAACACGCGCTACGGCGCCGAGAAAGCCAGTTTCTCGCTGCGCGGTTTCAACCAGGATGCCTCGACGGCGCCCACCGTGGGCGTCTATTTCGCGGACGTCGTGGGCGTTCGCGCGCAGGGCGGCACGACCTCCGGCAATACCGTGGGCGCCGGCACTTTCACCGACCTGCAGAACGTGCAGGTGCTGAAAGGCCCGCAAGGCACGCTCTTCGGCCGCAACACCACCGGCGGTGCGATCCTGCTGGTTCCGACCAGGCCGACCGATCTGTTCGAAGGCCATATCGAAGGCACCATCGGCAATTACGACCAGCGCCGGATCCAGGCGGCACTCAACGTCCCGCTGGCGGAGACGTTCAGGGTCCGCCTCGCGGTGGACCGCAACAAGCGCGACGGCTACATGAAAAACCGCTCCGGCATCGGGCCTGACGCGTACAACAATACCGACTACGTCTACGCCCGTCTCAGCGTGGTCGCCGACCTGACGCCCAATCTCGAGAATTACACGATCTTCCATTACAGCCGGTCGGACACGAACGGCTACGCCACCCATTACGAGAACTGCGATCGCGACGCGGCCAGTCCTTTGGCAGGCGGTCCGTTCACCCGCTACTTCACCGCAACGGCCGCCTGTGCCCAGATCGACCGGCAGGCCGCGCGCGGAGACGGCAGGCTCGATGTGGAAGTGAGCAATCCCGATCCGCGCTTCCTGCTGGAGACATGGCAGGTCATCAACACGACGACCTGGCAGGCCAGCGACACGATGACGGTGAAGAACATCGCCAGCTACGGCGAATTCCGGGAGGATTCGGCGTTCAATCTCTACAGCGACAACTTCCGCATCGCCGACACGCCGGTCACCCGCACATTCCAGTCGCTGGGCTACGTCACGGTGGGCGCGCCGTTCAACTACATCGCGCTCGACATCCAGCCCAATTATCACGCAGCAGCGGAATCGACCGCAACCGAGGAACTCCAGCTCCAGGGCCGCTCGGCCAATGGCAAGCTGAACTACGTGATCGGCGGCTACCTGGAATTCAGCCGGCCGATCGGATGGAACCAGCAGCGCACCGGCATCTATGGGAACTGCCCGGATGCCGGGAACCTCGGCTGCTCCGGCGTGCTGCCGCTGGGCCTGCCCGCTTCCAGCCTGGGCATCGCGCTGGTCTCTGAATCGCGCACGCGCTTCGATTTCGACAACCACGGCGCCTTCGCGCAGGCCACCTACAACTTTACCGATCAGTTCGCGCTTACCGGCGGCTTCCGTTATACGTTCGACAAGACGGTGGGCGTCTCCGAAAGCAACCGCTGGAACCTGGCGACGATACCGGGACTGGGCACGATTCCCGTCGGGCGCGTCTGCAACGACGTGCTCAATCACCCCACCGTCAACCTCCTCGCCAACGGCGGCGACACGACCGCTTGCAGCACGCGGATCTCCAACAAGTCCAACCGGCCGACCTGGCTGATCGACCTGGACTTCAAACCGACGCCCGACATGCTGTTCTATGCCAAGTATGCACGCGGCTATCGCCAGGGCGGCGTCAACTTCACCAACCCCGGGCTCGAAACATGGGATCCGGAGAAGGTGGACTCCTACGAACTGGGCGCCAAGCTGACCTTGCGCGGTTCCCTGCCCGGCTATTTCAACATTGCCGGTTTCTATAACGATTTCAGCGACCAGCAGGTGTTCGGCGCCCTCATCGCCAAGCAGGGCAGCGGCCTGGCCGGCGGCGCCGCGATCATCAATGCGGGCAAGTCGAAGATCCAGGGCGTCGAAGTGGACACGGGCATTACCCTGTTCCAGCGGCTGCGGCTCTCGGCGGGCTACACTTACCTCGATACCGAGATCAAGGAACTGGTGCCCCCCACGCTCAGCCCGGACAGCCCGTTCGAGCAGATCATCCCGCGCGGCCAGCCCGGCGATCCGCTCAGCTATTCGCCGAAGAACCGCCTGACGCTATCGGCGGATCTCGACGTGCCGCTGGGCGAAAAGACGGGCTCGCTGTCCTTCGGCGGCAACTATACCTATACCTCCAGCCAGGCGGTGGACGGCAACTTCTTCACCGCAGCCACGGCCGCGAACCCGCAGCGCGTCACGATCCCGGCCACCAACCTCTTCAACCTCAACGCCTCCTGGAGCGACGTGTTCGGCTCGGGCTTCGACATTGCCGCCTTCGCCACCAACCTCACCAACAAGCGCTTCAAGACCGCATCGGGCGGCGGCTACGAAAGCTCCGGCATCCTGGACTTCGCCTATGGCCCGCCGCGGATGTACGGGCTGCGGCTGAAGTTCAACTTCGGAAGCTGACGCCCCGCACGCCCCAATGCCAGTTCTCCGGCCTTTCGCGCTGCGAAGCGCCGGAGACGGCTGGCATCTCGCCGCGAACTGGACCACAAGCGCGGCATGTCCCGATCCCGGCTGAAAGTGTTCTTCGACGGCGGCTGCCGCCCCAACCCCGGCCCGATCGAGGCCGCCGCCGTCATCGGCGGCGCGGTGCATCTCTTCGAAAACCTGGGACAGGGCAGCAACGAGGATGCCGAATGGCGCGCGCTGAACCGCGCGCTGGAACTGGCGCAATCGCTGGGGCTGCAGAATATCGAGCTGGTCGGCGATGCTCTTCCCGTTGTTCGCCAGGCCAACGAGACCCTGAAGCGCGGCGAACCCCGCAACCGCCACGAGGCGGAATTTCTGGCCCTCGTCGCCAAGGCCAGACCCGCCCGCATTCGCTGGATCAAGCGCGAGCAGAACCTGGCGGGCATAGCCCTCGCCCGGCGCCATCCGCGTTGATGCCCGGGCGGGCGGGAAGCGGCTGGTCCTATTCGATGGGCGTCAGGCCCAGCAGGTCTTCGACGGCCCGCGCCAGATTGTGCGTCGTATAAGGCTTCTGCACGACGATGCGCGAGCGATGCTCCTGCGGAAGCAGCGCCTGTTCGCCGTAGCCGGTTGCGAAGAAGAAAGGCACACCCGCATTCGTCAACCGGTCCGCCACGCCGAAGCTGGTCTGGTCGCCCAGGTTGATGTCGAGGATCGCGAGGTCCGGCATGCCGCCATCGAGCGCCCCATGCGCGCCTTCCGCGCTGGAAGCCGTATCGATCTCCGCGCCGAAACGGCCCAGGATGTCTTCCGCGTCGAGCGCGATGATCAGGCTGTCCTCGACGATCAACACCGACATGTCCGCCAGCAGATCGTGCGGGATCGGCATCTTCGACTGGGCGGGTCCATGCGAAATTCGGCGCGGATTGGGCAGCTTGATCGTGGTGCCCTTGAAATTGCGCTGTTCGGAAAGGTGGCGTGCGGGAATGCGGAAGGTCGCCCGCACCCCGGCCGGATCGTAGACGATGTCCGCCGCGCCGCCCAG
>Ga0160437_1001051_pt1 | contig 12990 bp, 13 predicted proteins | sample HID1975I_E0MG_FD_108227 | JGI IMG/M metagenome (GOLD analysis project Ga0160437, IMG submission 108227) | Enriched soil microbial communities from UW Madison campus, WI, USA - HID1975I_E0 MG | ecosystem: Environmental > Terrestrial > Soil > Unclassified | place: USA: Madison, Wisconsin... | reverse complement strand
TACTCGACCTCGCCGACGAGCGTCGGTGCCACCCAGGCGGCGTCGCGGGCATCCTCGCGCGGCACCCCGACGAGCGGGCTGTCGTCGACGACGAGGGCGTCGACCTGTTCGCGGAGCCGGTCGAGATCGCGGTCGGTGAAGCCGGATCCGACGCGGCCGGCGTAGCGCAGCACGCCGCCGTCGGGGACGCCGACGAGGAGCGAGCCGACGGTGTCGGCTCGGAGGCCTTTGCCGCGCCGCCACCCGCCGATCACCACCTCCTGCGTGAGGGTGTGCTTGAGCTTCAGCCAGTCGCGGCTGCGTCTGCCGAGGCGGTAGGTCGAGTCGGCGCGCTTCGCCATCACCCCCTCGAGCCCGAGTTCGAGGCTCGCCGCGAGGGCGACATCGAGGTCGTCGCCGGCATCGGGGGGCACCTGCACGAACTCGCCGGGTGTGACGAGCTTCTCGAGACGCCGACGACGCTCGGCGTAGGGGAGCGAGGTGAGCGACTCGCCCCCCGCCTCGAGCACGTCGAAGAGGAACAGCCGCACGGGCACCGCTCGCCGGGCGCGGTCGACGTCGCGCGGTGAGGTGAGGCCGGCCCGCTGCTGCATTCGCGCGAATCGGGGCACACCCGCCTCGTCGAGGGCGACGATCTCGCCGTCGAGCACGGCGTCGCCGCGCACCGCATCCGCCAGCACCTGCAGTTCCGGATAGGTGGGTGTCAGGTCGAGACCGTTGCGCGAGGTGAGCGTCACCTCGTCGCCGGCGATGCGCGCGATCGCGCGGAAGCCGTCCCACTTCATCTCGAAGCGCCATCCGCTGCGGTCGCGCAGGTCGGCCGGCTCGGCCGCCGTCGCGAGCATCGGGTGCACGACACCTGCCGTGCGTCGGGAACCCACGACCGTCTTGCCCCGGCGCAGCCCCCGGCCGGGCGAGGTCGACAGCGGCTTGCGATACGGCTCCGATCCGTCGTGCTCGGGATGCGGGGTCTGGTCCTTCATCAGGTGGATGAGCCAGGTCGATTTCTCGTCGTCACCGCCGGTGCGGATGAGCGCGAGTCGATGGGAGCCGTGGGCGCGGCCGTGGATGGTCACGATGACCTCCTGGCCGTCGCGCCACTTCTCGAGCTCGTAGGTGCCGGCGTCCCAGATGGTCACGCTGCCTGCGCCGTACTCGCCCTTCGGGATGGTGCCCTCGAACGAGCCGTACTCGATCGGGTGATCCTCGGTCTGCACGGCCAGATGGTTGACACCGGGGTCGGTGGGGAGTCCCTTCGGCAGCGCCCACGAGACGAGCACGCCGTCGCGTTCGAGCCGGAAGTCGTGGTGCAGTCGGGTGGCGTGATGCTCCTGGATGACGAACATCGGCGCTCCGGCGGGAGCCGCATCCGCACCCCCCATCGGCTCGGGGGTCTTCGCTCCGTCGCGCATCGAGCGGTAGACGCTCAGCCGCTCGTCGACCTCACCGCCCAGGTGGATGGCTCGCCGAGAGTTCGGCGAGCGGGTCCCCCTTCTTGCGCAGGCGCTCCAGCACCTCGGTGAACTCGAGCTGACGCAGACCCGGGGCGAGCAGTTCGCGCCAGGTGCGGGGGGCGGCGACCGTCGGACGCAGCCGTCCCCGGAGCGAGTACGGCACGATCGTCGTCTTGCTGCCGTTGTTCTGGCTCCAGTCGAGGAGCACCTTCCCCACCCGATCGGCCTTCTTCATGTCGCTGACGACCAGCTCGGGGTGGTCGGCCTCGAGCGAGCGGGCGAGCTCGTGCGCGATCGCCGAGACCTGGTCGCTCGACTGCGTGCCATCGAGTGCCGCGTACAGGTGGATGCCCTTGCTGCCGCTGGTCACCGGCAGCGGGTCGAGGCGGATGTCGCGCAGGATCGCGCGCACCAGCTTCGCCACCTCGACGCACTCCGCAAGGCCCGCGCCCTCGCCCGGGTCGAGGTCGAGCACCATCCGGTCCGGATTCCTGCGGGCACCGCCCCGCCCGAACCGCCACTGCGGCACATGCAGCTCGAGCGCGTTCTGCTGCGCGATCCACACGAGCGTGGGCAGGTCGTTGACCAGCGGATACGTGTTGACGTGGTCTGAGTGCTGGATGTCACGGCGGGCGATCCACGACGGCGCCGAATCGGGCAGGTTCTTCTCGAAGAACACCTGCCCCGGCTTCTCGGCGGTGCCGACACCCGACACCCACCGCTTGCGGGTGGCCGCCCGGTCGCGGGCGTGAGGGATCAGCACCTCGGCGACACGCGAGTAGTAGTCGATGACCTCGGCCTTGGTGGTGCCGGTCTCGGGGTAGAGCACCTTGTCGAGGCTCGTGAGCCGCAGACGGTGCCCGCCGACGCTCACGTACTGCTCGGCGGATGCGTCTGGGGGCGTCACCCGGGCACCATACCCCGCCGCTCGCCCTGCGACAACGGGGGTTCACACTGTCCACATTCGCGACGAGAATGGCGGGATGCGCTCCATCTGGAAAGGCTCGCTCAGCTTCGGGCTCGTCAACGTGCCGGTGAAGCTGTACTCCGCCACCGAAGACCACGACGTCTCGCTGCACCAGGTGCACGATGCCGACGGCGGCCGCATCCGCTACAAGCGGGTGTGCGAGATCGACGGCGAGACGGTCGACTACGAGCACATCGCGAAGGCGTACGTCGACGGCGAGCAGACGGTGATCCTCACCGACGACGACCTCGCGGCGCTTCCCGTCGAACGCAGCAAGGACATCGACGTGGTCGAGTTCGTGCCGACCTCGCAGATCGATCCGATCATGTTCGAGAAGAGCTACTACCTCTCGCCCGACTCCAAGTCGACGAAGGCGTACGTGCTGCTCATGCGCACCCTCGAGGAATCGGACCGCACGGCCATCGTCAAGTTCGCCCTCCGGCAGAAGACGCGGCTCGCAGCCCTGCGAGTGCGCGACGGCGTGCTCACGATGCAGACCCTGCTCTGGGACGACGAGGTGCGCGAGGCGCGCTTCCCGGAGCTCGACGAGTCGCCGAGCATCACCGACGCCGAGCTGAAGATGTCGAAGCAGCTGGTCGAGAGCTTCGCCTCCGACTTCACACCCGAGAAGTTCACCGACGACTACCAGGAGCAGCTGCGCACCCTGATCGAAGCGAAGCTCGAGCAGGGCGACGCGCTCGACACCGAGGCGACGTTCGGGCGCGAGACCGATGGCGGCGGGGAGGTGCTCGACCTCATGGACGCGCTGAAGCGCAGCGTCGAGAAGCGTCGCGGCGACCCCGCGCCCGCCAAGAAGAAGACGCCGGCGAAGAAGGCGCCCGCCAAGAAGGCGAAGACCGCCTAGCCACCTGGCAAGCTGGGGGAGTGGAGAGCCTCGTCGAACCCTGGAGCAGGCGGGCCCTCGTCCCCGCGATCGGCGTCGCGGCATCCGCGCTCCTGCTGTTCGGTTTCCAACTGCCGGGCTGGGGCCACCTGCTGCTCGTGGCCGCGGTGGGACTCGCCTGGTGGATGGATCGCGAACTCGGCGTCGACCTCACCCTCATCGGCATCGGCATCGCGATCGTGTCGTCGACCTCAGTCGAGGCGGACGTAGCGTGGGGCTCCTTCTTCCGCATCGGCATCGTGCTGGCACTCGCCGTGGCGACCCCGTTCCTGCTCGACCGGTACCTGCTGAAGCGCCACGTCATCCGCTTCCCGTGGCGCAGCCGACAGAAGAAGACGCGGCTCGAGATCGCCTACCTCTTCGCGGTGCCGTTCCTCGGTTGGTTGATCCTGCCGTTCTACTTCATCCGTTCAGGCGCGTACCAGAACTGGCCGCACATCACCGATCTGTCGGAGCTGGCGCGCTTCTTCGTCGGCGTCAACGCGGTCGGCACCTGGGATGAACTGTTCTTCATCTGCACGTGCTTCGTGCTGCTGCGCCGACATTTCCCGGTGTGGCCGGCGAACCTCATCCAGGCGGTCATCTTCGTGTCGTTCCTGTGGGAGCTCGGATACCGCGCCTGGGGTCCGCTGCTGACCTTCCCGTTCGCGCTGCTGCAGGGCTACCTGTTCGCGCGCACCAAGTCGCTCGGTTACGTGCTGGCGGTGCACCTGCTGTTCGACGCGATCGTGTTCCTCGCGATCGTGCACGCGCACAACCCCGACTGGATCCCGATCTTCATCTACTGAGAGCGGGCCTCAGTGGGTGCGCAGCAGGTCGATGAGCTGCGACTTGCGCTTGCCGGAGTAGCCCCCGATGCCGAGCTCTTTCGCGCGCTTGCGGAGCTCCGGCACGGTCCAGTCGTCGTACGAGCCCGATTCCCCGCCCTTCCTGCCGACCGCCTTCGCCCCGCGAGCCGCGATCGCATTCGAGATCCTCGCCGCCTTCTCCTTGCTGTTGCCGTCGTCCCGGAGTTCCTCGTAGAGCTTCGGATCCTTGAGTGAGTTGTTGCGTGATCCGGGCATCAGAGCCCCTTTCCGCCCGTGACGGGCACGATGGCCCCGGAGACGTAGGAGGCTTCCGGGGACGCGAGGAAGACATAGGCGGGCGCGAGTTCGGCTGGCTGGCCGGCGCGCCCGAGTGGCGTGTCCTGACCGAACTCGGGCAGGGAGTCGGGCCAGCTGGTCGCGGGGATGAGCGGGGTCCAGATCGGCCCCGGGGCCACCGCGTTCACCCGGACGCCTCGCGAGCCGAGTTGCTGCGCGAGCGCGCGTGTGAACGCCACCTGTGCAGCCTTCGTCATGGCGTAGTCGATGAGCTTCGGCGACGGCTGGAACGCCTGGATCGACGACGTCGTGATGATCGACGATCCCGGCCTCAGATGCGGGATCGCGGCGCGGGCAGTCCAGAGCGGCGCGAACAGGTTGGTGTCGAAGACGCGCTCGAGCTCGTCGGTGGGGATGTTCTCGAGCCCGTCGCGGTTCTCCTGATAGGCGGCGTTCAGTACCAGCACCTCGAGCCCGCCGAGTTCGGCGATGGTGCGCTCCACGAGGGTGCGGCACTGCTCCTCGCTTCGCACGTCGCCCGGCAGCAGCAGCGCGGTGCGCCCCGCCTCCTCGATCCAGCGCGCGGTGTCGTCGGCGTCGTCCTGCTCCTCCGGCAGGTACGAGATCGCGACGTCGGCACCCTCGCGGGCGTAGGCGATCGCCACGGCCCGCCCGATACCGGAGTCGCCACCGGTGATGAGCGCCCGCATTCCGGCGAGCCTGCCCGACCCCCGGTAGCTCTGCTCGCCGTGGTCGGGCGCGGGGTCGGTGCGCGAGGTGAGCCCCGGCTGGTGTTGCTCCTGGCGGGGGAAGCCGTCGGTGCGGTACTTGGTGACGGGGTTCGAGACGGTGTCGGCCATGACCCCAGCCGACCGCGACCGACGCGAGTGCTCAAGGGGCTTCCCCTGGTGCCGGCCGGGTGCTACTCCTCGGGCGAGGTCTGCTCCCGGATGCGGCGGGCGTCGGCGACGTCGGCGTCGTGCTGGCGGGCGATCCAGTGGTCGCGGGTGGTGTCGCGCACCGGGACGCGCACCGTCTCCTCGGCGTGGACACCGCGGGCGAGCTGGCGCAGACGCACGAACTCCGCGTCTAGCTCGGCTCCCGCCACGAGCGCGATGTTGGTCAGGTAGGCCCACAGCAGCGCCACCAGCAGCACGCCGATCGAGCCGTAGATGGCGCCGTACGCGCCGATGATCGTCACATAGAGCGCGTAGCCGGCGGTGGCGAGGGCCCACACGGCGATCGCGAAACCGGAGCCGACGCTGGCCCACACGACCCGCTGATGCCGCACGTTCGGGGTGAGCGTGTAGAGCACGGCGGCGAAGAGCAGCACGAGCACCACCAGCAGCGGCCAGCGCAACCAGTTCCACACGGTCGCCACGACGGGGGCGAGCCCGCGACGACCGAGGATGTCGTCGGTGGTCTGCGGGGTGGCCAGCAGCGCGAGCACGATCAGCGTCGCGAGCAGCACGAGCACCACGGCGACGAGCAGCATCCGACCACGGAAGGCCCAGAACGGGCGGCCTTCCTGCACTTCGTACACCGCGTTCACCGCCCGCCCGAACGCGGTCGCGTATCCGGAGGCCGTCCACAGCAGCAGGGCGAGGGCGATCGCGAGGGCGATGCCCGGGTTCTCCAGCTGCAGCAGCTGTCGGATGGCGTCACCGAACGACTCGGCCATGTCGTCCGGGAGCAGGGTGCCCGCGAAGGCGACCAGGTCGTCGACGGCACGCTCCCGGTCGCTCGCGAGCGCGAACGCCGAGACGAAGGCGAGTGTCGCGGGGAACGCCGCCACCGTGGTGAAGAAGGTGAGCGCGGCGGCCGCGTCGATGCCCCGGTGCCGCACGAAACCGTGCCAGGCGCGTCGCACGGCGAGCCGCCAGCTGCCGCGGGGCAGCCGGGCGGCGGTGCCGGGGTCGTCGGCGTCGATGGCGCGGCGGGTGGCGTCGTCCATCAGGCGCCGCGATTCCGGATGCGCAGCGCCGACGGGGCGACGAACCATGCCGCGATTCCGAGGGTCAGCACGATCCCGCCCGCGAGGAAGCCCGCGGGGTGCCCGGCCACGATGTCGAAGATGAGAAGTGCGGTGCCGGCGAGCGTCAAGAGCACGGCCACCAGGGTCCAGCGAAGCAGCGCGTTCGCCGAGCGAACGAGTTCGGGTTTCGCCCGACGGCGGAAGAGCGCCCGGTGCAGGCTCACCGGCGTGAGCGCGAGGATCGTGGCGAGTGCGGCGAGCGCCACGAGCACCAGGTAGACGGTGACCTGGTAGCCGTCGAGTTCCTCGAAACGCTGCTGGAAGGCGACGGTCAGCAGGAAGCCGGTGAGGATCTGCGTGCCCGTCTGCACGACGCGCAGTTCCTGGAGGATCTCGTTCCAGTTGCGGTCGAGGCGTTCGGCCTCCGTCTCGTCGCGTCCGTCACCGGGGAGTGCGTCGTCGTCAGCGGCCATGCCTGCATGCTACGGCGCTCGCGTTCGCAGGCCGGATATCGTGGGGCCGTGACGGCCCGAGACGACGACCCGGCCACGGGTGCCGACGAGGCGAAGCTGCGGGATGCCGCCGTCGGCGAGATCGACTGGGCGCAGCCCGCACCGGGCTCGGTCGCGTCGGTGTTCGCAGCACCGAGCGGCGGGCTCGCGGTGATCTCACTCGGCGACCCTGCGCATCCGCGCGTCGTGCTGGTGCCGGGCGCGACCGGCTCGAAAGAGGACTTCGTGCTCATGCTGCCCCTGTTGGCTGCAGCCGGCTTCTACGTGCAGAGCTACGACCTGGCAGGCAACTACGCCTCCGCCGATGCCGGCCCGCCGCAGGGTGAGTCCTTCGACTATCCGCTGTTCGTCGACGACCTGGTGGCGTTCCTCGAGGCGGGTGCGCCCGCCCACCTGCTCGGGTACTCGTTCGCCGGCATCGTGGCGCAACTCGTCGTCGCCCGGCGGCCGGAGCTGGTGCGCAGTCTCACGCTGCTCACCACGCCACCCGATCCGGGCAACTCGTACCGGCACGTGAAGCGCATCGGATGGCTCTCGACCTTCCTCACGGCGCGGCAGGGCGCGGGCCTGATGATCTGGGGCATCGTGACCAACAAGAACCGGGTGGGCCCCTCGCGCCTCGCGTTCGTGCGCTCCCGGTTCGACCTCACGCGTCGCGCGAGCGTCGACGACATCGTGCGGCTCATGAAGCACGCACCCGACTGCGCCGCGGCGGTTCGCCTCACCGGGGTGCCGACGCTGGTCGCCACGAGCGCCCACGACCTGTGGCCTGTCGCGCGCTACGCGCTGCTCGCCGAGCGCTTGGGTGCCCGTCTCGCCGTCTACGACACCGGGCACAGCCCGTGCGAGACGACGCCCCACCAGCTGGTGCGCGACATGCTCGCGCTGTTCCGGCAGGCCGACGCCGGCTAGGGGTGCGGTTCGTCGTGCTGGCGAGCCTGCCATCGGCGTCGCGCGGCGCGACGCGCCCACGGCGAGTCGTCGGGCCAGTGGTTGCGCAGCGTCGGCACCACCCAGCTGACCCTGCGGCGCAGGCCCGAGAACGTGGCGAACGGGCGTGCCGAGATGCCGACACGGAAGTCGGGGTCGTACTCGACGCGCATCCACGGCTTGATGTGCAGGCTGAGGTCGAGGTCGTCGTGGATCTCGCGCTGGGTGCGGTGCACCTCACCGGCGAGTTCCTCCCATACCGAACGCCGCATGATGAAGTTCGAGCCGAAGATCGGCGGGTGCCCGAGGTAGGGCGTCATCGAGATGAGCATGCCGCCGAGGTACACGACGCGGCCGAGGGTGTGCACGATCGGCGTCGAGCCGTAGAAGTCGCCGATCCCGGTGAGCACCGAGAGGGTCGGGTCGCGTTCGAAACGTTCGACGGCGTAGCCGATCCACTCGGTCGGCGGGAGGCTGTCGGCGTCGATGCGTGCGATGAGGTCGCCGGATGCCGCGTCGTAGCCCGCGGAGGAGGCGCGTGGGATGCCGGGGGTCGACTCGGAGACGACGCGTGCACCGGCGGCGCGGGCGATGGACGCCGAGTCGTCGGTGCTGCCGTTGTCGACGACGACGATCTCGTCGGCGTGGCGCGTCTGGGCCGCGAGGGCCGCGAGGCAGCTGGTGAGCATCGCGGCGTCGTCGCGCACCGGGATCACCACCGAGACGGTCGTCATGGCGTCAGGGTACGCCCGGTGGGCTCCCGCACCGGGCGCTGGGGGCGGGCGCGCCACAGGTGCAGTGCGGCGTAGCTGCGCCACGGCGACCAGCGCGTGCCGTAGGCGGCGAGGCCACCCCGATCGCCGGGGAGACCGAGGGCTGCCGCGCTCTGACGGATCACCAGGTCGTCGACGGGCAGCATGTCGGGGGATCCGAGCGCCCGCATCGCCAGGTAGTCGGCGGTCCACGGGCCGATACCCCGCTGGGCGAGGAGCGCTTCGCGGAACTCGGCCACCGGCATCCCGATGTCGAGGATCAGACGCCCCTCGGTGATCGCCTCGGCGACGCCGATGATCGCGTCGATGCGCGATGCGGGCCCGCGCAGCACCTCGCGTCCCCGCTCCGCGATCACCTCGGGGCCGGGGAATCCGCCGTCGCCGATCCCTGCGACGAGGCGACCGAGGGCGGTGCGCGCGGCCGCGACCGAGATCTGCTGGCCGACGAGTGTGCGGAACAGCGCCTCGGCGGGATCGAACGAGCCCGCGATCCGGATGCCGGGAACCGCCGTCACGAGCGGGGCGAGCACCGGGTCGTCGGCGAGCGCTGCGTCGATCGCCGAGGAGTCGGCGTCGAGGTCGAACGCGCGGCGGAGCCGGGCGACGGCCGTTCCGACGTCGTCCATCCGGGCGAGCCGCACCGTCGCCTGCAGACCCGCGCCGTTCGGGTCGGGGTGCACCTCGACGCGTGCGAGGCCGCCGGGCAGCGCGAGTGGGCGTGCGAACGACGCGTCGGTGCCTGTCTCGAGCCCGGGGATGGCGTGATCGGCGAAGAAGCGGAAGAGGCCGTCGCGGTCGATGGGGGCGCGGGCGGGGAGGCGGAGGGTGAGCGTGCCCGCCGACCCGTCGAACGCGGGCGCGCCTCGCTGGCCCCGGCGGCTGAGCGCGCGCAGCTCGGTGGGAGTGGCCCGGTAGACCGCGGCGATGGTGTCGTTGAACTGGCGCAGGCTGCCGAAACCCGCGGCGAAGGCGATGTCGGCGACCGGTAACTCGGTGGATGCCAGCAGGGTGCGGGCGGTCTGCGCGCGATGCGCGCGGGCGAGCGCGAGGGGTCCGGCACCGAGCTCGCTCGTGAGCACCCGCGTGAGGTGGCGGCTCGAGTAGCCGAGGCGGCTCGCGAGGCCGTCGACGCCGTCGCGTTCGACGACCCCGTCTTGCACGAGCCGCATGGCCCGAGAGGCGAGGTCGTCACGCAGGTTCCAGTCGGGGGATCCGGGCACGGCGTCGGGCTGGCAGCGCTTGCACGCCCGAAGCCCCGCCTCGTGGGCCGCTGCGGCCGTGCGGTAGAAGCTCACATTGCCGGGCTTGGGTGTCGTCGCCGGACAGCTGGGACGGCAGTAGATGCCGGTCGTGTGCACGCCCGCGATGAACTGCCCGTCGAATCGCGCGTCGCGTGACGACAGCGCCCGGTAGCGGGTCGCGAAGAGGGCGTCGTGGTCGGTCACTCATCCACCCTCGCACCCGCATCCGACACCTGCCAGCGGGAATCGGACATCACCCACCGGCTAGCCTCGGGACATGCTGGATGAGCTGCGCGCCGCCCTCGGAACCGCCGTCGTGACGGATGCGGGCACGCTGGAGGCGCTGCGCACCGACAAGTCGGGGATGCGCTCCTCGGCGGCACCGATCGCCCTCGTCGAAGCGCGCGACATCGCCGACGTGCAGATCGCGCTTCGCTGGGCGAGCACCCACGGCGTCGCCGTGGTGCCGCGTGGCGCGGGAACCGGCCTCGCCGGCGGCGCCGTCGGCAGCGCGGGCGAACTCGTGGTGTCGACGCTGCGCATGAACCGCGTGCTCGAGGTGTCCGTCGACGACGAGCTCGCCGTCGTCGAACCGGGCGTGATCAACGGCGACCTCAACGCCGCGCTCGCCCCGCACGGCCTCTGGTTCGCGCCCGATCCCGCGAGCCGCGCGATCTCGACCGTCGGCGGCAACATCGCCACCAACGCGGGCGGGCTCATGTGCGTCAAGTACGGCGTCACCCGCGAGGCGGTGCTCGGCCTGAAGGTCGTGCTGTCCGACGGCCGCCTGCTCGAGGTGGGGCATCGCACCGTCAAGGGCGTCACCGGATACGACCTGACGGCCCTCTTCATCGGCTCCGAGGGCACCCTCGGGGTGATCGTCGAGGCGACCGTGCGCCTACGCCGCCTCGTGCACGGCGACGTCGTCACCGTGAGCGCGGCGTTCCCGGATGTGGAGCAGGCGGCGCATGCGTCCGCCGCCGTCTCGTCGAGCGGCGTGCGCCCCGCCGCGATGGAGCTGCTCGACGCGTCGGCACTCGCCGCCATCGGCACCCACCTCGACCTCGACCTCGGCGGCCGCGGCGCCCAACTGCTGATCCGCACGGACGGTCCCGCGTCGGTCGCGGAGGCCGCAGAGATCGTCGAGATCGTGCGGGGCGCCGGCGGGGTCGTCGAGGTCTCCGAGGATGCGGAGGCGGGGGAGCGGCTGTTCGCGATCCGCCGTGCGTTCCATCCCGCGATGGAACGGCAGGGAACCGTGCTGATCGAGGACGTCGCCGTGCCCCGCAGCGCGCTTCCCGCCATGTTCGCGGCCATCTCGCGGATCGAGCGCGAGTTCGGGATCTCGATCCCGACGGTGGCGCACGCGGGCGACGGCAACCTGCATCCGAACTTCGTGATCGAGCCGCAGCCCGACGGCGCGGCAGAGGTGCCCGAGCAGGTCTGGGCGGCCGCCGACGAGCTGTTCCGTGAGTGCCTCCGCCTCGGGGGCACCCTCACGGGCGAGCACGGCGTGGGCACGCTCAAGCGTCGCTGGCTGCGCCAGGAGCTGGGTGAGGACTCCTTCGAACTGCAGCGCGGACTGAAGGCGCTGTTCGACCCCGCCGGGATCCTCAACCCGGGCAAGGTGTTCTGAGGGAACTCACGGCCGGCACACGGGAATGCGAACACGGGCATACGCGTTTCATCCACCGATATGAGTGCCAACCGCATCGCCGTCCCGCGCCCGACCACGGGCGTCCTCCGCCTGCGTCCCGCTCTCCGCGGGCGCGGTTTCGTCGTGGGCATCGTGGATGCCGCCGGGCCCGACACCAACGGTTTCGCCCCCCGCGACCGGGTCGCTTGGCGCGACACCGGTGAGGAGTTGGGCGAACTGATGCTGCGCGAGCAGCGCGACGTGCTGGGCGTGCCGCGCTGGGTCACCGACGAACAGGTCGTGAGCTACCTGGGTGCCGGTCTCATCGCCCGAGCCCTCGTACGAGCCCGCCCCTTCGGGCGCGGCGACGACGTGCGCGTCGTGTCGGCCGATCCGCTCGTGGCCGACATGACGGCCGCCTGGGCGCGGTCGCTCGGGGCTCGCATCGTCGATAACGCGGCCGATCTGGCCATCCACGACGACGTGCGTCTTCGCCGCACCGTGCTCGCCGGCCATGGCAAGCTCGCCGAGGCGGCCGTCGAGGTGTTCCAGGCGATCCGGCGGGGCGTGTTCGACGAGGTCGAGCCGATCTCGGCCGTGTCGTCGCGTGTCGCGGCGTAGCGGCGCGGCGCCCGTCGCGTTCTAGGCTGAGCGCATGACGTTCCTGCCCATGTCGCCTGACGCCGAGCTGTCGGCGGAGGCGCTGGCCGCGGCCGAGCGCCAGGTCGAGCTCCACGGCGGTCGCATCACCAACATGAAGCGCACCCTGCTCGGCCACGTGCCGAGCTTCGATGCTTACATGGAGTGGTACACGCTCAAGGACGAGCTCGAGCCGTACATCGGCGAACGCGCCGTGTCGCTGTTCTCGTACGCGATCTCGGATGCGAACGACTGCCTGGTCTGCTCGGTGTTCTTCCGGCGCATCCTCATCGAGTCGGGAGACGACCCCGACAACCCGCAGGTGACCGAGACCGAGCAGCTGCTGCTCGAGTGGGGGCGCCTGATCGCCACCGACCCGAACGGCATCCCGGAGGAGTTCCGCGCCCGCCTCGAGAAGGCGTTCTCGCCGAAGCTGCGGCTGGTGCTCGTGGCGTTCGCCGGCCTCATGGTGGCCACCAACCTGGTGAACACGGTCGGCCGGGTGCCGCTCGATGAGGTGCTGTACGACTTCCGGAAGCCGGGGGATGAGCGCGTCGACTGAGGCGCCCCTCGCCGGCCGCGTGGCGTTCGTCACGGGAGCCGCGCACGGGCAGGGTCGCGCGATCGCGAAGGCGCTCGCCTCCGACGGTGCTGCCGTCGTGGCGCTCGACGTGGGCGCACAGCTCGCATACCCCGCCTACGCACAGGGCACGACGGCCGAGCTCGAGACGCTGGTGGCCGAGATCCTCGAATCGGGCGGTCGTGCGATTCCGGCCCTGGCCGACGTGCGCGACGTCGATGCGGTGCAGCGCGCAGTCGACGCGGCGGTGGAGGCCTTCGGCGGCATCGACATCCTCGTCAACAATGCGGGCAT
>Ga0160437_1001050_pt1 | contig 12993 bp, 9 predicted proteins | sample HID1975I_E0MG_FD_108227 | JGI IMG/M metagenome (GOLD analysis project Ga0160437, IMG submission 108227) | Enriched soil microbial communities from UW Madison campus, WI, USA - HID1975I_E0 MG | ecosystem: Environmental > Terrestrial > Soil > Unclassified | place: USA: Madison, Wisconsin... | reverse complement strand
GCGCGCCTTCATCCTGGCCACCCTGGCGCATCACGGCGGCGACAAGCGGCGCACGGCGGACACCTTGGGCGTCAGCTTGAAGACCTTGTACAACCGCTTGGACGTCTACGAAAAAGAAGGCTTGGCCGGCGGCTGAGCAGTTCTTACATCCGACTTGTAATACGGTCGCTGTTCCTGGCGGCTGCCCCGTGTCCGCCCGCCCGCAAAACGGGCTGGCACGGATCTTGCATGAGTCTTGAGAGGTACCGCCCTTTGGCGGCTTTCATTCAGGAGACTCGATTGGGCCACCCCTCGCAAGAATTGCGCCTGCGCCAACAAATGACGCTAGCGCCTCGCTTGCAGCAGTCTGTCAAGCTGCTGCAGATGTCGGCGCTTGAATTCACGACCGCGGTGGAACATGCGCTAGCCACGAACCCTTTTCTTGAAGACGGCGACGAGCAAGATAGCGAACCGTCTTCAAACGGCGATTCCATCAAGCCCGGTAACTATGCCGACGCTACCGAGTCCGCCGCTGAACCGGCCTCGGCGCCGCCCTCCTCGGAAGCCGACGACCCGATCCCCGACGCGCCCGCCTATTCCGGCGACTACCCGACCCAATTGTCCAGCGGCGGCGATGGCAAGGACATGGGGCAATGGGTGTGCGCCACCGTCTCCATGCGCGAACGGCTGTCGGCGGACCTGGGCAACTACCACCTGGAACCGCGCGACCGCCTGCTGGCTGAATTCATCATCGACGCCCTGGACGACGACGGCTACTTGCGGGTGCCCTTGACCAGCTTGAGCGACCCCGCCCAGTCCGCATTCAGTCCCCCGCCCGATGAAGGCGAATGGATCGCCGCCCTGCGCCTGGTGCAGCAGTTGGACGCGCCGGGCCTGGCGGCACGCGACCTGACCGAATGCCTGTCGCTGCAATTGGCCGCCGCGCAATCGGTGGCGCCGGCGGTGCGTGACCTGGCGCTGCGCATCGTGCGCGAACATCTGGATCGCCTGGGTAAGAACGATTCGGTGGGTCTACGACGGCTGTTGGGCGCTTCCGAGGATGCAATCCGCGAGGCCTGCGCCTTGATCCGCAGCCTGAACCCCAAGCCGGGCTCGCGCTATAGCGCTGAAGCACCGGTGTATGTGGTGCCGGACGTGTTCGTGGACAAGTGGCATTCGCGCTGGCGCGTCCTGCCCAACCGCAACGCCATGCCGCAAGCGCGGCTGCATCGCACTTACGCGGACCTGTTCCGTCGCGCGCGCCTGGATGACCGCAGCCCCATGGCGCAAGAGCTCCAGGAAGCACGCTGGCTGGTGCGCAACGTAGAGCAGCGCTATACGACGATTCAGCGTGTGGCCGAGGCCATCGTCAAACGTCAGCAGACTTTCTTTGAATACGGGGAAGTGGCGTTGCGTCCGCTGATGCTGCGCGAAGTGGCTGACGATCTGGACATGCATGAGTCCACCGTGTCGCGCGCCACCGTCGGCAAATACATGGTGACCCCGCGCGGCGTGTTCGAGTTTCGCCATTTCTTTTCGCGTGAACTGGCGACGGAATCGGGCGGCTCGTGTTCGGCCGCCGCGGTGCGCGCGCTGATCAAGGAAATGGTGGAAGCCGAAGATCCGACCATGCCCTTGTCGGACGTGGCCCTGACCCAGCAACTGGCGGCCAGCGGCATTCTGCTGGCGCGGCGCACCGTGTCCAAGTATCGCGGGCAGTTGCGGGTGCCGCCCGCTGAACTGCGCAGGCAGCATTAAGACCGCATCCCGGATACCACCCTGGCGGCATGATTCCTTTCATCCAGCCAGGTACGTAAAAAAGGCTTCCCGTGGGAAGCCTTTTGCTTGGCGCTTACTTACTTCGAGCCGCCCGTGTTCGGATATCCGGGAGGCGGCGTCGCGCCAGATGCAGGCGTGCGCGGCACGTTGTCATTCGCTTCGGGCTTTTTGTTATTCGGCATCTGGCCCGAGTGCTTATCCGTGGACATGGTGCCGCTCTTGTTCATATGCGACGGCGTCGTTCCGGCGGGGTGCGTCTGGTTGGGCGCAGGCGCCATTTGGCCAGCAGGCAGCGGGCGATTGGGCGGTGCGGCGGTCGTGTCGTTAGGCGTATTGGACGGCGACGTCGAGGGGGCCGTTTGGGCCATTGCCGCGCCAGCGGACAAACCGGCAGCCAATGCGAGAGCGCAAGTCAAAGGACGGAATTTCATGGTCAGACTCCTTAGTGGGAAGTGCACAGGTCCATAAGCAATCGCCGTTCCCGGCCTGTGCGCTGCCCTCCTTGCGCCATATGGCTGCCTGACATGCTGGGCCGGGTATTTTTTACCTGCCTTTGCAACACCGTCACCTACGGCTGTCTACCCCGCGCGGCCCCCCTCTTTTTCAAGCTCGGACTCATCCAGCATGCGCTGCACGCGCTCGCCCAGGACTTCAAGCGAGAACGGCTTCACGATCAGTTCCATCCCGTGTTCCAGAAAGCCGGCTCCGCGCGCCGCGCTCTCGGCGTAACCCGTCATCAGCAGCACCTTCAGGCCAGGGTGAGCGGCCCGCGCCGCGTCGGCCAGTTGCCGGCCGTTCAAGGCGGGCAGGCCCACGTCGGTGACCAGCAGGTCGATATCGGTCGTGCGCAGCACCAGTTCCAGACCGGCTTCGCCGTCGGACGCGGTCAACACCTGCATGCCTAGTTCAGCCAGGCATTCGTTAACCATGTCGCGCACATTGTCGTCATCTTCCACCAGCACAACCACCGGCGGCTTGGCGCTGTCTTGCACGCGGTGCGCAGCGGGTTCGGGTCGTTGTGCGGCATCCGGGGCGCCGTCATAACGCGGCAGCAGCAGCCTGACCGTGGTGCCCTGGCCCACCGCGCTTTCCAACACTGCCATGCCGCCCGCCTGCTTGGCGAACCCATAGATCATCGACAGGCCCAGCCCCGTGCCCTCACCCAAGGGCTTGGTGGTGAAGAACGGGTCGAAGGCATGAGCCAGCACGTCCGGCGACATACCGCAGCCCACGTCCGTAACGGAGACTTCCACGAACTCTCCGGGGCTCACGCCGGGATAAGGGCGCAGCGTGACCTCGTCCAGCCGAGTATTCAACGCCGCAACGGTCAGCTCGCCGCCATTGGGCATGGCGTCGCAAGCGTTGATGACCAGGTTCAGCAGCGCATTTTCAAACTGGTTGCGGTCGCACCGCACCGTCCACAGGTCCGGCGCCAGCGTGAACTGCAAGCGCACGCCCTCGCCCGTGTAGCGATGAAACAGGTCGCCCATGGATTGCAGCGTGGGCGCCACGCTGAACGGCTTCGGGTCAATGGGTTGGCGCCGTGAGAACGTCAGCAAACGCTGGGTCAGGTGCGCGGCGCGGTTCGCGGAATCCATGGCGACGTTGATGAAGCGCTGCGCCTGTTCCGGCGTGCCCGCCGCCAGCTTGCGCTGTATCAGGTACAAGGCGCCCGTGATGCCCTGAAGCATATTGTTGAAGTCATGCGCGATGCCGCCCGTCAGCCGGCCCACGGCTTCCATTTTTTGCGACTGCCGCAACGCCTGCTCGGTATCGCGCAAGGTCTCGGCCTGGACCTTCAGGTCGGTGTCGTCGCGGCCGGTCATGTACAGGTTGTCTTGCGACCAGGACATGCTCCAGGTGATCCAGCGGTAAGCGCCATCATGGGTCAGCAGCCGGTTTTCCATGTGGCGGACGGACTGCGCCGGATTGCCCTGCGCGGCCAGCGCAATCGTTGCGCGCGTGGCGGCCAGGTCATCGGGATGGATCAGTTCGTTCAGGCCCATCGACAGGAACTGTTCGGGACTCCAGCCCAGGATCGGCCGCACCGCGGGGTTGACGCTGACAAAGCGATCTTGGCCGTCGATCACGGCCAACAGTTCCGGCGACAGGCGCCAGATGCGATCGCGTTCCGCAATGGCGTCTTCCACTCGCTGTTCCAGCGTGCGGGCATATTGCGAGCGCTCGACGGCATCGCACAAGCGTTCGCAGACTTCTTCCAGAAAGGCCACATCGCCAGCCTTGAGACGGCTGGTGGCCAGCGGCCGCACCAGCAAGGCGCCACCATGCCGGCCCCAGCGGCGCATCGGCACCACGATCGCGGACGGCCGGACCTCGCCACCCTGTTCCGCCACCATCGGTTGCAGATACGCCGTGCGGCCCTTGCGCATCGCCGCGTGAAAATCCTCGCTTAACTGCTCGGGGACAAGCGCGTGCTGCGTGGCCATGTCGGCCTCGGACCGCCAACAGGCCGACAGCGTGGTCGGCTCACCGTCGCCCGGCCAGTCCAGCACCGCGGCCAGCCCCAGGGCAAGATGCTGTCCCAGGCCCGCGCAAGCGGCATGTTCGATCTCGCTTTGATGATGCAAGGCGCGCATGCGGTCAACCAGCGACAAGAGGAAGTTCTTGCGATGCTGCCCTTCCCACAATTCCGTCTCGGCTGCCTTGCGGGCGGTAACGTCCAGGAACAAGGCCATCATCCGGTCATCGCCGTCTTTGCGGGCGCGAGCCTCGTACCACGCTTCTTTCGGCCCCGGCACCGCGAATTCGAATTGGGTGGGTTCGCCGGTTTCGACCACTTGGGCAAACGCATCCATGATCTGCCCCGGAACGCCGGGAATCATCTCGCGCAGCGTGTGGCCCAGCGTGTCGCCCTCTTTCATGCCGCTTTGCCGTTCGAAGGCGGGGTTCACCTCCAGAAAGCGGAAATCCACGATGCGGCCATCATCGTCGCGCAAGGCCTCGCTAAGAAAGAACGCCTCTTGCATGCCGTCGAACATGGCGCGCCAGCGCTCACCGCTCGCGCGCAACGCGGCATCCGTCAGGTGGCGTTCGATGGCCAAGGCGGCGCTGCGCGTCACCATCGCCAGTGCGTCGATATCGTGGGCGGATGGCGATCGCACGACGCCGTAGTAGTTCGAGAACACGCCCAGCAAGCGGCCGTCGGGCGCTTTGATCGGGGTGGACCAGCAGGCGCGCAAGCCATGCGCAAGCGCCAGGTCGCGCCAATTCTTCCAATCGGGGTGCGAGGCGATATCTTCAACATAAACCGGCTTGCCGGTGTACGCGGCCGTGCCCCATGAGGCCACGTTGGGTCCGATGGCCGTGCGTTGCAGCGCCGCGCTGAACTCCAGGGGCAAGCTCGGCGCGGCGTTGTGGATCAGATAGGCTCCTGTTTCGTCGATCAGTGCAATTGCCGCGCGCAGCTCGGTGCTGGACTGCGCTTCGATGGCGTGCAAGACGTGTTCGAACACGTGCGCCAGCGGCATACCGGCCGCTATGCGCTGCAACATGATCCGTTCTTCCTCCAGACGGGCCAGCGTATCGGTCCACGGGTGGGATACGCGATCCTGCTTTTTCAACATGTCTGCCCCTTTTCCTGCGTGTACTGTATTGCGGGGCCTCGCCTCGATGCCGAAACGCAAGGTAACGCGACGCTACCGATCCTGCCCCGTCTCCACCTGCAAGGCGCCAAGCGCCTCGGGCTTGTCCACCAGCACGCATTGCTTGCCCGTGCGTGTGCAGTGGTCTTTGACCCGCCAGTATGCGCCATGGCTGACGCATCCCGTCTGGCAGATGACCTAATGAGAACGCTTCGCTTTTAGGTAGCGAGGGTCCGGCCCCATCGCGCACAGGGAAATCCATTACTGACGTGCCCGCGTCGCTTAAATATGATCCACAAACCATATCGGCACGCCAGCCCGTCCCGGGCCTGACATAAACGTTCCCTCTGAGAACGCCGCGCGCCTTTCGCCCCGGTCTCGGCCGGCTGGCGGACTCTACGCAGTGGAGTGCCCGATGCCGAACCCCACCGAACTTCTGCGCGATATCCACGAAGCCAACCTCATGTATTTGCTACTGCTGCAGCGCATCGCGCGCAGTGGCGATGCCCTTGAGCTAAGTCGCCTGCAAATGTCGTCAAAGGCATGCCAGTGGTTGGCAGACCTGGAGCCGGCGGCGTTGACCCGCCTGGCGCGCAGCAGCGTGCTGCTGGCGCAACTGAAACTGGCGCCTCACGTGTTGTTGTCGGCGTTGAGCCAAGGCATAGACGCCACGTTGGCCGAGCGCAACCCTTCAGCTTCGCCCGCGCCGTCATCCCTCGTGCAGCGTTAAGCCGTAGGCGTTTCTTCCGGGCCGTGGCAACACACGCAGATCTTGTTGCCGTCGGCATCGCGGAAGTACGCCCCGTAATAATTCGCGTGGTAATCGGGCCGCAACCCGGGCGGGCCTTCGCATGTGGCGCCTAGCGATAAGGCCAGCGCGTGGCAGCGGTCCACCATCGCACGGTCCGCCGCCAGAAATGCCGTCATCTGCCCATTGCCCGGCGCCGCCGGTTTACCGTCATAGGGCGCGTTGATCACAAATAAAGGCCGCCCCCCGCCAGCGGGCTGCCACCCTGCCCAGGGAATATTGCGCTCAATAAATCGAAGCTCAAGTCCAAGCGCCTCGGCCTGCGCCGAATAGAAGGAGAACGCGCGTTCGAACTCGCGCACGCCAATGCAAACATGGGAAAACATGTGGGACTCGCTGGAAGGGATAGAGGCTGAATTATGTCTGGCTTGGGGCATGGTTTGCGAGAGCGCGTTGCGCGCCGCCCGCTGCCCCGGGCCAGATTTGGCCCGATCAGGCCAAATTTGACCCACCGCAAGCCGTTGATTCTTAAGGGCTTATTTTTAATCGGGTCATATCTGGCTCGTTTCCTCTTGAAAAACGGCTTTTTCTCGGAATTCGGCGTTGGCACGCCGTCTAGGAATCGTCTTATTTTTCATTCAAGCCATTGATATTTATACGTTTATTTTTTTATTTCGACACCTGGCACGGATGTTGCATTAGTCCCTCGTAGCGCTTCCCTCGGGAAGTATCCGGCCGCAATGGCCATGTACGACGACGACTAAGGAAACATCATGCCTACTCCCGCCTATATCAGCATTTCGGGCAAAACCCAGGGCAACATCACTGAGGGCGCCTTCACCGCTGATTCGGTCGGCAACGTGTATGTCGAAGGGCACGAAGACCAGATCCTGGTCCAGGAAATTGAGCACCGCGTCAACACCCCGACTGACCCGCAAAGCGGCCAGCCGTCGGGCCAGCGCGTGCACAAGCCCTTCATCTTCACCAGCGCGCTGAACAAGGCCACGCCCTTGCTGTATCACGCGTTGGCCTCCGGTGAAATGCTGCCCGAAGTGGAAGTGAAGTGGTACCGCACGTCCATCGACGGCAAGCAAGAACACTTCTTCACCACCGCGCTGGAAGACGCCACCATTGTGGACATCACCAGCGTGCTGCCGCACGCGCAAGACCCCAGCAAGTCGGACTTCACGCAGTTGATCAAGGTGGCCATGGCCTACCGCAAGATCACGTGGACGCACGAGATCGCGGGCACGGAAGCCTCGGACGACTGGCGTAAACCGCTGGAAAGCTAAGGCACGCCGCCGCGGTTGCGCAGGTTCAGACCTGAGCAACCGCGGTTTTTTCTTGCCCGTCTGTCTCGTGACCTCACCATGCCCCACTCATCCGATCTACGCTTTACCTTCGTCCCGTCCGCTCGCGGCGTGGAATTCGACGTCATTGAATTCACGCTGGACGAAGCCCTGTCCGAGACCTATCGGCTGGAACTGGATTTGTCCAGCTTCAACCCCGCCATCGACTTCGGCGCCATGCTGGACCAGACGGCGCTCTTTACGCTGTGGCGGGGCGATACGGCTGTACGTCACGTCCATGGCATCGTCACCGCCTTCGAGCAAGGCGACACGGGCTTTCGGCGCACGCGCTACCGCGCCGTGCTGGAACCATCACTGTCGCGCCTGGCGCTGTGTTCGGACTGGCGCATCTATCAGCAACTGTCCGTGCCGGAGATCCTGGCCGATGTCTTCAAGCGCCACCACATCACCGACTATGAACAGGTCACCACGAACCAGCACCTGCCGCGCGAATACTGCGTGCAAGCCGGGGAAACCGACCTGGACTTCGTCACCCGGCTGGCCGCCGAGGAAGGCTATTTCCATCGCTATGTGCATACGGAACAAAGCCACCGCCTGATCCACGGCGACCGCATCTACATCCATGGCGAAATCGCTGGCGGCCCCGTCGTCTACCAGCCATTGGCCGGCGGCGACCCCGCCCAGCCCGCGCTACGCCGCTTCACCTACACCGAGCAACTGCGCACCGCGCGCCAGACCCAGCGCGACTACACCTACACCCACCCGCAGTACGACCAGGAACACACGCACGTTGCCAGCGACTTGCAGCATCAAGACCGCCGCTACGAACGCTACGACTATCCCGGCCGCTACAAGCGCGACGAGGCCGGCAAGCCCTTCACACAAAGCCGCTTGCTGGGCCTGCGCCGCGACGCGCGCATGGCGCAGGTGCAGGGTGATGACGCCCGCTTGATTCCCGGCGTGGCCTTCGACCTGACCGGCCACCCGCGCGAAGACTGGAACCAGGGCTGGCGCCCGGTGCGCATGCGCCATCATGGCGTGCAGCACACCAGCCAGGAAGAAGACAGCGCGGGCGCGGAACACGGCACGCGCTACGGCTACACCGCCGACATCGTGCCCGACAAGGTCGACTGGAAACCCGCGCCCAGCCGCAAGCCGGTGGTCGACGGCCCGCAGATCGCCAGCGTGGTCGGCCCGCCCAACGAAGAAATCTATTGCGACGAATACGGCCGCATCAAGGTGCAGTTTCCGTGGGATCGGCTGGGCAGGACCAACGAACACAGCTCGTGCTGGATCCGCGTGTCGCAGAACTGGGCCGGCGCCGGCTGGGGCCACATGGCCATTCCGCGCATCGGGCAGGAAGTCATCGTCAGCTTTCTGGACGGCGATAGTTCGCAGCCGATCGTCACGGGCCGGACCCACCGGTCGATCAACCCGCCGCCCTACGAGCTGCCGCGCCACAAGACGCGCATGACGATCAAGAGCCAGACGCACAAGGGCGATGGCTATAACGAGCTGCGCTTCGAGGATGAACGCGATCAGGAAGAGATCTACGTCCACGCGCAGAAAGACCAGAACATCCACGTCAACCACAACGAAACCACCTTCGTCGGCCATGACCGCAGCGAGCAGGTGGAGCACGACGAGACCATCGTGATTGGCCACGACCGCCAGGAAACCGTCGGCAATGACGAACAAGTGAACATCGGGCACGACCGGCGTCACGACATCGGCCAGGATGATTTTCTGACGATCGGGCGTAATCACACGGTGATGACGGGCAAGGACCGGACTGAAGACGTCGGCAACAACCGGCGCGACAAGACCGCGGCGAACCACTGGATTGAAACCGGCGGGAATGTGGAACACACGGTGCAGGGGCATCATCAGCTGCATGCGGGTCAGCGGATTGCGCGTAAGACGGTGGTGTATGAATTGCAGTCCGCCCAGCGCGCCGTCATCAAAGGGCCGGGAGGGACGATCACGATTGATGGCGGCGGCATCACGATTGAAGCCGTCGCCATCATATTCAAGGGGCCAATCAGCCAGCAATCAGGCGGAGCCAGCGCGCCAGCCATGGCGGGCGCGCCGAACCCCGGCCTTGCCATGGATAAGCTCTGCGCCATGCGCCCAGATGGCAGTTGCCCACGCGTGCCCTGCCCCTGCGGCATGGGGGCCGCATGATGCCGCCCATGACGTCGCATCCGGGATGGCCACGCCGCATCGTGCAGCCCGCGCAAGCGCCCAGCGTCGAGACATTGGCGGGTTCGGGCCAAGGGTGGCTTTGGCTGGATGGTGCGCAGGACGCTGATCTCGAAGAAAAGGTGGTGGCGTTGACGCCCGGATTTGATCACCACTGGTTATGGCGCGACACCGCGTGGGCCTACTCGTCCCCCGGTTACCGCCACGGTCCGCTGTTGACATGGGTCAATGCCGATCTGCTGCAACGGTTTGTTGAGGACTGGGCACCGCGGCAAATGGGAGTACTGATCTTTGCGTCCGATGATGCTCACGCCAGCCCCCACTTGCAAGCGTTGCACCAGATGCTTGCGCCTGACGGCCTGCCACTGCGCTTCAACCTGACCGCCACCCGCCAACTGGAAGAGCTATGCGAGGGGCTGGCGCCGCACCGGCTGTCTGAATGGTTCGGCCCGATTCGCGGCGTGATCTGGCGCACGGCCGACGCGGACGGCGCGCAATGGCTGCGCATTGACCTCCCGGATTCTGATGCTGCCGCGCCGGTGTCCGCCTACGACGATCCCTACACCCTGCACGACGCCGACGAAGACGCCATCAACCAGGCGAGCTTTGAATGGTTCATGCGCGAGACCGTCCGGCGCTTCCTTTCCCCAGACCTTGCCGCCACCGATCCGGCGGCTCACGCCAAGTTGCTGCGTCAGCTCTCCATTTTCGCGACCGAGGCGGGCGAGATCGGGCTGGTCATCGAACGCGACGTGCGCCACTACATCGGGCTGCGGCTGCGCTTTCCCCAACAGCCTTTCGAGAAGGACACCGAGTTGCGCACGATCTTGGCGCAGCAAACGGTTCCGGGCCTGCAACGCCTGCATCACGCGGAACAGCGCCTGAATCAGATTCACGCCGTCTCGGCATCAGGACTTGCAACATGACCCACACGTTTCCGGCCTGCCCCAAGGCGCTGCAACCGCCCCACCCCAGCGCCAAGCAATTAGGCAAAGCCATTTCCCCGCCGCCCTGCGAACGGGGCACCCCGCTGTATCCCTTGCGGTATGGCATCACGGACAAGCCCGTTAACGCCGAGATCTTTCCCACACTGACCGCCGCGCTTTACCCCAAACTTGTCGATGGCAAGACATATGGATTGCGCGTGCTGCGTCCGCGCAGCTATGTGTATCTTTTCTTTCGGCAGCACGGGCGCATGTGGACGCGTCATTACCAGGTCACCGACAACATCCGCTTCGCGCCCATCTGGTGGACCGACGAGGACTACACCGCCGACGTACCCGGGCGCGCGCAAGCCCCCGACGAAGCCGGCGCGGCACGCTTCCTGCTCGTGCCGCCCGGCGTGGAAGATGACACCGTGCATGTGCGGATCACCGACACGATCCTCAGCCACGCGGCGCTATGGCGCATCGAGAACGACACTGCAGGATGGCGCAGCCTGCTATCCACTCCTGTGAATTTGGAGCAAGTGGCGCAAGCCAACGTCTTCCCGGCGTCGTTGCTGACCCAAGTGCCGGAATTGGCGCCGGCGCTACCCAACGCACCCAAGCCGTATCCGTGGAGCGAAAGCCAGCCGGACACCGATGGCTTTCAATCCATCCTGAACGCCATGAGCGCCGCCGCCCGGCCCCGCACTGACCTGGTTCCCAAAGCCGTGGCCGTTCATGATCTGGCGGGCCTGCTCAGCGAGCTCAATGTGCTGGTGGGCAGCCGTCTGGATCAGCTTCAAACCTATAGCGCCGACGCCGCTCGCAAGCTCCGCGTGTCGGAAATGATCGACGAACTCGGTAGTCTGAAACGACGCGAGGCCGAGCTTTACGCGGAGAAGAACGACGTCATTCGCAGCGCGATACCTTCTCATATTCCCGGACGCAGCAACGAGGCTGGGCGCGAGAGGTCCTACCAGGCCGGCTTGGCCGCCGAACGCAAGCGTCTTGCCTATGCCCGCAACACGGAGCGCAAGCGGTTTGAAGACGCGCATCCAGAAAAACTCAAGCACCACATCGACGCCGTCACCCGCGCCGCTACCGACCTGTGGACAGTGTTCAACGACCAACGCGAGCAGTTCGACAGGATCATCGCTACCCACGCGCCGGACACGATCGGCCATCTAGATCTGCGTTGCCTGGTCGGCCACACCCTTCCCGCGCTCATCCATTGCAAGGCCGGCAACGATTACCTGCTTGAACAGGTTGGCCCCGCCGGCCCCACCGGCCTGCTGGGAAAAGCCGTCTTCGGTACACCCCAAGTTATCAGCTACGCCGAACTCAGCGCGGGCCCCATCCGACAAGCCTCCAACGCCGCGCTGGCCGCCCTGCAAAAAGTCCTGGAAGCGCTGCCCGCCGACGGCGCATCCCATCAGCTGAGCGTCATGCTGGGCGCGCTGGTCGCCCAGGGCCACCTCAGATCCCCCGACGCGTTCTGGACCAGTGTGTACCGCCCCATCATGGAGGTGCTGGACGGCGCCATTGCCCGCGCTCACGACGTCCCCCTGTCCGACGTCGGCAACTGGATGCGCGACCAAATGGGCATGAAAGGCGTCAACGGTTTCCGCCCGAAAACCGTGGACAGAGCGGCCCATACGCTTGTCACCCTTTACGACACGCAGGACGTACAAGAAAAACTCGCCCAAGTCAGAACGCTGCCGCAGCGTATTCGCTTCTGGCACAACGTCCAGCTGTCGCTGGGTGGCGTCGCGGTGTTTGCCACGGTGTACAGCGCGGGCGAAGCGTTTCGGGCGCTGGGGAAAGAAGACGGACTCTCGCTGGGGAACGCGCTGAATGCAACCGGGCGGGTGCTAGGGGTCAGCGCAGCCGGGGCGGCGATGACGCGGATGCACTTTGAGAAACAGCGGGATCTGGCGAAGTTGCGGGGGGAGTTGAAACTGGCGGAGGCGTTTGACCAAGTGGCCAGGAAGTGGGAGCTTCGGGCCATTGGAGCGGCGGCAGTAGCAGCGTTAGCAATTGGTGCGAAGGATTGGTGGGAAGCTGCTTACAAAGATACCGGCTCAGCTGCTGGAATCAGCTTTGCGAGTGGTTCGGTGCAAATGGTGGCGGGGACAGTTGGTTTTCTGCATTTATCAGGAAAGCTAAAAGCCCGATTTCTCGTTGGATGGGCTGAATCGGGCCTCTCCGCGTTGCGCGCAGGCGCTGCGGTCGCGCGTATTGGCGCCGGTCCCATCGGCTGGATACTTCTCGCGGCGGAGGCACTCTATTTTGTGCTTCGTCAAACCCATCAAACTGCGGCGGATGAAGCAAAGGTCACAACATGGATCGCCCGCAGCCTCTGGGGCATCCACGGTAAACAAACCCCATTCGCCAGCGACGAAGAAGAACTCCACGAGTTTCATCGCCTGTTTCAAGAACCGACCATC
>Ga0160437_1001048_pt1 | contig 13006 bp, 7 predicted proteins | sample HID1975I_E0MG_FD_108227 | JGI IMG/M metagenome (GOLD analysis project Ga0160437, IMG submission 108227) | Enriched soil microbial communities from UW Madison campus, WI, USA - HID1975I_E0 MG | ecosystem: Environmental > Terrestrial > Soil > Unclassified | place: USA: Madison, Wisconsin... | reverse complement strand
CGGCATTCGCCGTGTGGTGATCGATGCGCTGATTGCGCTGATCAATGCCGAGGTCTATCCGCACATTCCGCTGAAAGGTTCGGTGGGCGCTTCGGGTGATCTGGCACCGTTGGCGCATATGTCGCTGGTGCTGCTGGGCGAGGGCAAGGCGCGTTACAAGGGCGAGTGGATGGAAGCTACTGAAGCGCTGAAAGTTGCTGGCCTGACCCCGCTGACTCTGGCCGCGAAAGAAGGTCTGGCGCTGCTCAACGGTACTCAGGTTTCCACGGCGTTTGCTCTGCGCGGTCTGTTTGAAGGTGAAGACTTGTTCGCGGGCGCACTGGCGCTGGGCGGTCTGACCGTTGAAGCAGTATTGGGCTCGCGTTCGCCGTTTGATGCACGCATTCACGCCGCACGTGGTCAGAAAGGCCAGATCGACGCGGCTGCCGCTTACCGTGATCTGCTCGGTGAGCGCAGCGAAGTCTCCGACTCGCACCAGAACTGCGAAAAGGTTCAGGATCCGTATTCGCTGCGTTGCCAGCCGCAAGTCATGGGCGCTTGCCTGACCCAGTTCCGTCAGGCCGCTGAAGTGTTGGCCGTTGAAGCCAACGCCGTTTCCGACAACCCGCTGGTATTTGCCAACGAAGGTGACGTGATCTCCGGTGGCAACTTCCACGCCGAACCTGTCGCCATGGCGGCCGACAACATGGCCCTGGCCATCGCCGAAATCGGTTCGCTTAGCGAGCGCCGCATCTCGCTGATGATGGACAAGCACATGTCCCAGCTGCCGCCGTTCCTGGTGGCCAATGGTGGCGTCAACTCGGGCTTCATGATCGCCCAGGTGACCGCCGCTGCACTGGCCAGCGAGAACAAGGCCCTGGCTCACCCGCACAGCGTCGACAGCCTGCCGACCTCTGCCAACCAGGAAGACCACGTGTCGATGGCCCCGGCTGCCGGCAAGCGCCTGTGGGAAATGAGCGATAACGTGCGCGGCATTCTGGCTGTGGAATGGCTGGCTGCTTGCCAGGGCCTGGACCTGCGTGAAGGTCTGAAAACCTCGCAGAAACTCGAACAAGCCCGCCAGACCCTGCGCAGCAAGGTCGCCTACTACGAGAAAGACCGCTTCTTCGCCCCGGACATCGAGGCGGCAATCGCCCTGCTGGCCGAAGGTCACCTGACCGGCCTGCTGCCGGCCAAGGTCCTGCCTAGCCTGTGACCCTCGGGCTGGCCATTGTGCCAGCCACCTGCCGCACGGACCTTTATGGGTCCGTGCCGCTTTTCGCTTACAAAAAAAACAGGACGCGAAATGCACACTCAAGCACAAGGACTCACGCGCGGATTGAACGCGCGTCATATTCGCTTCATGGCATTGGGCTCGGCGATCGGTACCGGTCTGTTCTACGGTTCTGCCTCGGCCATCCAGATGGCTGGCCCGGCCGTATTGCTGGCTTACCTGATTGGTGGTGCCGCTGTCTTCATGGTGATGCGCGCGCTGGGTGAAATGGCCGTGCACAACCCGGTGTCCGGCTCCTTCGGCCAGTACGCCAACACCTACCTGGGGCCCATGTCCGGGTTCATCCTGGGTTGGACCTACGCCTTTGAAATGATCATCGTCTGCCTAGCCGACGTCACGGCCTTCGGCATCTATATGGGCTTCTGGTTTCCGGAGGTGGCCCGCTGGATCTGGGTGCTGGGCATTGTCTTCCTGATTGGCGGCCTGAACCTGTGCAACGTCAAAGTGTTTGGCGAGATGGAGTTCTGGCTGTCGTTGCTCAAGGTCGGCGCCATCGTTGCAATGATTCTGGCTGGCTTCGGCATCATGGCGTTCGGGTTGAGCAATGCCGATGCCGGTAACGCGGTGGGCGTGAGCAACTTGTTCGACCACGGCGGTTTCATGCCCAATGGCGTCGGCGGTCTGATCGCCTCGTTTGCGGTGGTGATGTTCGCGTTCGGTGGTATCGAAATCATCGGTATCACTGCCGGCGAAGCCAAAGACCCGCAGCGTGTGATCCCCAAGGCGATCAACGCCGTACCTTTGCGTATCTTGCTGTTTTATATCCTCACCCTGTTTGTACTGATGTGCCTGTATCCGTGGCCGCAGATTGGTAGCCAGGGCAGCCCGTTTGTGCAGATTTTCAGCAACCTGGGGATCGCTTCGGCCGCGACCGTGTTGAATATCGTGGTGATCTCGGCGGCGGTGTCGGCGATCAACAGCGACATCTTCGGTGCTGGGCGGATGATGTACGGCCTGGCTCAGCAAGGTCATGCCCCCAAGGGCTTTGCCAAAATCTCCCGACATGGCGTGCCGTGGATGACCGTGATGGTCATGGGCGCAGCCTTGCTGGGAGGTGTGGTGCTCAACTACCTGATTCCGGAAAACGTGTTCCTGCTGATTGCCTCGATCGCCACCTTTGCTACTGTTTGGGTCTGGTTGATGATTCTGGTCACCCAGGTTGCCATGCGCCGCAGCATGAGCCGTGAAGAGGTTGCCGGGCTCAAGTTTCCGGTGCCGTTCTGGCCGTATGGACCCGCCGCGGCGATTGCCTTCATGCTGTTCGTGTTCGGCGTGCTCGGTTATTTCCCTGATACTCAGGCAGCGCTGCTGGTCGGTGTGGTCTGGGTACTGTTCCTGGTCGCCTCTTACCTACTGTGGTGCAAGCCGCGGGCAGCGAAAGGCGAGGTGCCGCTGGCCCAGGATCCTTCCCAACTTCAGCGCTAGAAACGGAGACATTGCATGAGAACCCTCTGGCAGCACTGCCATGTCGCGAGCATGGCCCAAGGCACTTACTCGAGTATCGAGGATGCGGCGATCGTGACCAGTGCCGGCCACATTGAGTGGATCGGTCCGCGGCAGTCGTTGCCAGACCTGACGGCCGAGCGAACTGTGGACCTGCGCGGCGCCTGGGTAACCCCGGGGCTGATCGACTGTCACACCCATGCGGTATTTGGCGGCAATCGCAGTGGTGAGTTCGAGCAGCGTCTGCAAGGGGTCAGCTATGCCGAGATCGCTGCCCAGGGTGGCGGTATTGCCAGCACCGTACGGGCGACCCGCGCAGCGACTGAAGATGAGTTGTTCGCCAGCGCCCGCCAGCGGGTTCAGGCACTGATGCGTGATGGCGTCACCACCCTGGAAATCAAGTCCGGTTACGGCCTGGATCTGGCCAATGAGCGCAAGATGCTCAAGGTCATCCGCCGCCTGGGTGAGGAGCTGCCGCTGAGCGTACGCAGCACCTGCCTTGCCGCGCACGCCTTGCCGCCTGAATACAAGGACCGTGCCGACGATTACATTGCCCACATCTGCGACGAGATGCTCCCGGCCCTGGCCGCCGAAGGTCTGGTTGATGCGGTGGATGCGTTCTGTGAGTACCTGGCGTTTTCCCCGGCTCAGGTCGAACGCGTCTTTATCAAAGCACGTGAGTTGCACCTGCCGGTCAAACTGCACGCCGAGCAATTATCGTCGCTGGCAGGTTCCAGCCTGGCCGCGCGTTATCAAGCGCTATCGGCCGATCACCTCGAGTTCATGACCGAGGACGATGCCATTGCCATGGCGGCGGCTGGCACCGTTGCCGTGCTGTTGCCTGGCGCGTTCTACTTCTTGCGCGAGACTCAACTGCCGCCGATGGACGCATTGCGCAAGCACGGGGTGAAGATTGCCGTGGCCAGCGACCTCAACCCCGGCACCTCGCCAGCGTTGTCGCTGCGGCTGATGCTGAACATGGCCTGTACGTTGTTCCGCATGACCCCGGAAGAGGCTTTGGCGGGCGTCACTACCCATGCCGCGACTGCACTGGGTTTGGGTCAAACCCACGGCTCACTGGAGGTAGGTAAGGTGGCAGACTTCGTTGCCTGGCAGATCGAGCGTCCGGCGGATCTGTGCTATTGGCTGGGAGGTGACCTGCCCAAGCGGGTGGTGCGCCTGGGCCGCGAAATTTTCAATTGAAGGAGGGCCTATGGACAAGGTACTGAATTTTCATCAAGGCAGCTTGCCGCTGCTGATCAGCATGCCTCACGCCGGGCTGCGCCTGACGCCTGTGGTCAAGGCCGGGCTGGTGCAGCAGGCGCAAAGCCTGCCTGACACCGACTGGCATATTCCGCAGTTGTACGATTTTGCCCGTGAACTGGGCGCCAGTGTGGTGGCGGCCGAGTACTCGCGCTTTGTCATCGACCTGAACCGTCCGGACGACGATAAGCCGCTGTACGCTGGCGCTACCACCGGCTTGTACCCGGCGACCCTCTTTGAAGGTGAGCCGCTGTTCCAGGCCGGCAAGGAACCGTCTGCCGAAGAGCGGGCAGAGTACCTGGAAGGAATCTGGCGTCCTTATCACAACACTGTTCGTAGTGAGCTGGCCCGCTTACGCGAACAGTTTGGCTATGCGTTGCTGTGGGATGCCCATTCGATCCGTTCGCACATCCCACACCTGTTTGAAGGAAAACTGCCCGACTTCAACCTGGGTACATTCAATGGCGCCAGTTGTGATCCACAGTTGGCTGAGCGCTTGCAGAACGTCTGCGCCAGGGCTGAGCACTACACTCATGTGCTCAATGGCCGCTTCAAGGGTGGGCACATCACCCGTCATTACGGCGATCCGGCCAACAATATCCATGCCGTGCAATTGGAGCTGGCGCAAAGTACTTATATGGAAGAGGTGGAACCATTCGCCTACCGTGAGGACCTGGCCACACCGACCCAGCAGGTACTGCAGCAATTGATCGACGAGATGGTGAACTGGGGCCGAGAGCGTTACAGCGTCTGAGTGTGAGCCAGCCGGCCTGCAGCGATCGCCCGCTGCAGACCGGCATCGTGCCGATGGGTCAGCGGTATAGCAGCCCTTCCTCTATTGTCAGTTCATGAATCAGCTTTTGTTCCTGGCGTTGCTTGTCAGCTTCCAAGGCTTTGAACTGATCGCTCAGATCATCAAGTGGCACACCTTCAAAGCGGTCAATCATCGCGTTCACTTCCTTCTGGTAGGATTCTTCGACCGCTGTGAACCGCGCGGTGTAGGTCTCGCGCAGGTATTGAGTCCAATGCTCATTAGCCGCCGCGTAGTTCAAGAACGACTCACCGCGTTCACCCTGCAGGACCAGGCTGCGTGCCATGTGCAGCTCGGTTTGGTCGATCTGGGCGTTCACCTCGTAGAGCATGCTGTCGGGCGCCAACGGCAGCTTCAGATCCTCGGCCAAATGCAGTCGATAGGCTAGGCGTACCTCAGCTTCGTCCCTATTACCACCCCTCTGGCGAGCGATGTTGTCCAGCTCCTGCAATCGATACAGGCGTTGAATCAGCTGGTAAAGGTGCTGTCCGCGTTCTGCCTGAGGCACATTGCTCAGGGATTGCTGGGTAAATACATGCGTCTCGATTTGATTGAACACCAGCAAGGCGCCGTCATGACAGGTCTGGGCCCCTGTGTCAGGTTGCACGAGCGCATCCTGGGCCATCGCGTTGAAGAGCGTTAGTTCGTCACTGTTGGTTGCCGCAAGCCCTAACACGCGCCAGACCCGCTCAGAGAATCTGATTCGGCTTTGCTGGTTGCGGTAGGGTGCCGCCTGTCTTAAACGCCCAACCAGCGCCAGCAAGTTTTCCGCGCTGGGGAACTGTTCGAGCTGTTGCCACAGGCGCCGATGGCTTTCGTTTTCGTCTACGGTTCCGAGCAGCCATGCTTCAACATTAGGTGTATCTCCCGGTGCATAGGGAATTGGGCTGTGGACATGATTGCTTCCACTACTGGCATTGCTGCTCGAGCCGTCCCCTGGCGGTGAGAGCTCAAGAATATCCTCAGGTAGATCCATGTCGAAGCTGTAGCTGCTCTGGTCTCCCTGCGAGAGGTGGGCACGGCGCATTGAGGCGTGACTCAGCGGGTTGTCAACCAGTGATATCGCCGTGGAAGAGTCTTCATTGCGAGGGTTGTCCAGGATGTGCTCAGGAAGTTCGGTGATATGGTTGCCACTCAGGTCCAGTAGATCCAGTGGCTGCAGGCCCTCTACCCAGGAGGGCCAGGTGCGCAGTTGCGTGTTGCTCAGATTGAGTCGACGCAGGAGTTGAGGCAGTTCCACTGCCCCTTGGGTGAACGGCACCAGGCGGTTGCCGGAAAGGTCCAACTGGGCGAGGTTGCCCATGAGCGAAAAGATCTGCATCACCTGCGGTTCTATTACCAGGCCTTGGTCGCGCAGTGCTAGCCGGCTAAGTGAGGGCAGCTCCAACAGGGCCCAGGGCGGCTCGACCATCGGTTGAACGTGTCCTTCGAAGGTCAGTTCGTTCAACTGTTGAAAGCGTCTTAGAAACTGATCGATCTGTGATGCAGAGGCCCTCACCCGGGTCAGCACCATGTTGCGAACCCGTTGATAGAACAATGCAGGCAACTGTCGAGGAAAGTCCTCCAGCGCGATGTCGGTAAGTCGCAAAGGGGCTAGAAGTTCGCCTTGGCTCTGGGTGGCCCAGTAATCCAATATCGCAGTGGCGACCTGATTTCTTGACTGTATAACATCTGCGCTCGGAGGGGCGGACGAGCTGGAGGTGTTTACCCAACCGTCAACGGCATCATGTACCTGTTGTTGCTCTTCCCTCAGCTGTATCAAACGTCCTTGGAGGGCGGCAGGTACATCGACATTGAAGCTGAACTGCCGGGGTCTACCATCGTTGCTCAGTTGCAGTCTTTCGAGCTGGTCGGCAAGGATGATGTTGCCTTGCAAAGAGATGACAGAGTGATGCTCGGTATTGATTTCGTTTCTGAGCAGAAAGTCAGGCAATGCCGTGATCCTGTTGTCGCGCAGGGAGACCGTGCCGATGTGTTCCAGTGTTTCTCTGCTCAACCAGTTCGGCCAACGGTCGAACGTCATGCGATCAAGTCCAAGGTAGTTCAATTGCATGCGGTTGAAATTGAATGTTGACCATTGCGACAACCGGTTGCCGCTCAACTCCAGCCTTTCCAGGCGTGACAGCGTCTGGAGTCTTTCTACATCCAACGCATAGAACACGATGTTTTGATTGCTCAGGGTCAGTTCCCTGAGCATGGGAAAGCTATTGACGATCAGCGCGAGACTGCTTGAGAACCCTGAAGGTGCTGCGAAGGGGTCATAGGTGCGATTGATTTCTAGCGACTGCAGGCGGGGAAAGTGCTGGAAAAGTGCTGCCAGTTGTCCCTCGTACTCAGTCCAGCCCTCAGAGGCACCTGACGAAGTCTCAAGGGGGACATCGATAAGTTGCAGGCGTCTGACCCGCGACGTGCTGAACCCGGGCAGGTGTTGCGGGAACTCAGCAATGTAAGTTTGTTCCAGGCGCAGGGGCGCATCCAGGCCGCCGATCTCTGGCAAGGCACTTTCAGACCACTGTCGCCAGAGCGCGTTGCTGATTTCGAGCCGGCTGCTAAGGAGTCTGCCCAAGTGGGCAGTCGTTCCCGGTTGTGCACGCCATTCGTCCAGACTGGTTTGCAGTGCATTGCTCTCACTTTCCACTTGGCGAAGCCTGGCGTTGATCTCTACTCGTGTCAGCCCGTTACCTTCCAGGGCTAGCAGGATGTCCTCGGCCGATCGGGATGTGTGCTCGGGTAACTCCAGCGTACGGATCATGTCCAGCAGTGTTTGCCGGCTGATGTCGTCGCTCAATGTTGCTCTGCCGCTCAAGGGGTAGCCTAGGCGACCATAGGCTAGACGCATGGGGGCGCGGAATCCTTGCCGCTGCATGCCCAGCCACCTTCTGAGGATCCAGCGTGGCAATTGCGGAACTTGACGAATCTGCTCCCTGAGCGCTATCGCGCTCGACACGCCAGAGGTGCCAAGTGCCTCGCGGTGTGCTTCGGGCAGGGCTGCATGCAACGCGTCGTAGAGCGTGTCATGCAAGATGATCGGGTAGCTTGAGCCATACATATCCGAGGCCACATAGCCGTCGGGGGCGCGAGTGATTTTCTTGCGGATTTTGGCTTGGTCGGGGCCGACGCTGTCGATCAGTCCCGCCAAGTGCTTGCCTTCGTGCATCTCGATCCGGATGTCGGTAGGCCAGCCAGGGATGTGCTCAAGCGTGTGTAGGATCAGAATGTCGCTATCTGGATTGTGTACCGACTCCAGGTACACCCCCTCATATGCGCGGGTGAGGCGCACATGCTGCTGATAGGCGTGGATCTCTTCGCCAAGGCGTCGGGGCACTTTTGCGCCGATCAGCGTTTGCAGCTCGCTTGGGCTGGCGTTGCGTAACAGTTCCTCGGTGATGGGCGCAGGGAGGTTCGGATACACCCGTTGAATCACGGCGGCACCTGCTACCTGACTTGCGGGCAAGGCTCGATAGCGTCTTTGAAACTCTGCGCGACGTATTCTTGCCGGTGCATTCGGTAGTGAGTGCCTGATCTCCAAATCCAGTTTGAAGCGCTGCAGGGTGTCTTCCAGCAGTGCTGGCAGCCTTTGTTGCTCGCTGAGTATTCGACGAAGAACGCTTTCATCGGTGTTGCTGATGCGCAGGATTTGTAATGCGGTCTCTTCGCTGAACGCCGCGCTGAGATGGCCCAGGCGTCGGAACAATGCCATACCCTGCCATTCACGTGGCCTGTCCAGTTCATGCGGCCAGGCCCCAGCACCGTTGTGGCGCAGCGGGGGCTCGTAGCTCAGGGATTTGCTCGGACTCAAGAGCCTGTATTCGCCACTGGCGGGTGAATGTTTGACTGAGTAGGTCTTGTCTTCAAGCGCCAGCCAGGTTTTGCCTTCGTAGTGATACAAGCCGAACTCATCCGGCTCGAGCCCTGCTGGCAGCACGATGTCATGCGCGAATGGCTGTAGGTCAGGCCACCATAGGCGGTCTTCGCCGCTGGGCAACTTAACAGGCCTGAGTTCGTCGATGAACGATGGCATTTCCACTGGAATCCGCTCAACGGCTGGTGTGCCGCCCTCGGCACCGCCCCCCGCCGCGCTTAGGGCCACCGTGAGCGCCACGTTGTCTACCACATCCATCAGGTAACTGAGTGCTTGCTGTCGATCGCCTTTGGCCCAAAGGTCTATGCCTTCAAAGACTTCGTAGCTAAGTTGAATAGCCGTCAAACCGAGCATCAGTTGCCCCAGCCCAGGCACGAAAAAACCGCCGAGCGCGAGCGCATTGAAAGCCAGCCCGGTAAAGTAGGCGCGGCGTTTGTCGGCCGTTTTCTGATCTTCAAGTGCCGTGGATACGGCATGGAATAGCGCATCGTCCTTGAGCCGCTGTCGCTTTTGGGTGACCAGTTCGTCAAGGAACGGCTGAGTGAACGGCTGCAATGTTACCGGGAGCCAAGCCTCGGGATCAGGTGCTTGGTCAAACGTCTGCGTGCTTGAATTCCAGGTTGCCGGCTGCAGGCAGTCGCGTAAGGCGCTGATGAAGTTGTGCTTGTCACGCTCAGGTGTCAATGCTCGTAAATGGGGCACATGGACTGCCCACAGTTGCTCACGTAGGTAGGCTTGCACCTCATGAACCGTGGTGTGCATCTTCAATGGGGTTGGCGCCCCCGGCAGGTAAGTCACCAAGACGCCTTTGTACGGTAGCAACAAGGGGTCGTATGCCAGGAGTCGTTCAGGCGAAGGCACGACACCAATGACCAGGGCACCGGTCAAGGTGACGTCAAAAATGTTCATGAAGGCGCAGCGAATCGGACTGCCCTGATAGTACGCCGGCTCACCACTGGCGAGCGTGAGCAGTGCCTCGTATAGAGCCTTGTCGATCGTCTTGCTCAAATAAGCCCTGTGCAGGTGCAGACGCAAGGCTGATTGCTCGGCGTTGCTGAACGCCTGCCATACCGCGCGAGACGCCGTGTTGTCTGAATCGCCGAGGGGGTGGTAGATCGCGTCAATCAAAGCCTGATATTTGCCCCCAATGTCCAGATCACGTGACAAGGCCGCAAAGGCGTCAGGGGCTAGCGCGACAGGGTTGCCCGTCGGTTTGACGAAAAGGAACTGGTCGCTGTCGACGATCACCGACGGCAGTTGGTCTTCGTCCAGGCCACCAGGCTGCGCTTCCGATGCTTCGAAATTTTGCATGGCGCAATGCAGCAAGGATTGAGTCGCCAGTTTCAAGGCGCGCTGACCATCGGCGATTGGGTCGCCATTGAGGCTCAGTTTGTACGCAGCGGCTTTGCTGGCGTTGATCAAGTACGTTCGGCTTACGTCCAGGTCCAGGTTGAAGCGCTCTCGCAGGGCCTGGGTCAGCATCTGTGTAGCGAACGGTTGCAGCTCAGGCAGTGGATTGAGGAGTGCTTGTACCTCGGCTTCATACTTTCGATGCAATTCATATTCTTGCACCAGCATTCGAGCCATTTGTGGGTCGGCCAAGCAGGCCGCTTCAAACCACGGTGCAGGAGTTTTGCCGGATACACGTAGTTGTTTCAAGGTAGCGGGTGTGGCATTGGATAGCCAGTCAGGTACCTTGCTGGTGATTATCCGTTGCGCGTGAGGGATTATTTCGTCAGGCGCTGTAGCTGCGCGGTCGGGCGGTGTGGCCAGGTTTTTCATGAAGGAGCCTCGCGTGATGGGGCTCTGATGCTATTGCCTGTTTTGCACCGCAAGGCCATAACATGATCTATCAGGTGTGCCGGTTTCCCCGGTGCGAGGGGCATAGCGCATCGACATGACACTGGGGCATGCTCTAAGCGCAATTCAGGTTTATGATGCCCAACGGCAGAATAATTCCCACACGGAGTGCGTAATGCAGACCTTGTACCCGCAGATCAAACCTTACGCCCGGCACGATCTGGCCGTGGAAGCACCGCATGTGCTGTATGTCGATGAGAGCGGTTCACCGGAAGGTCTGCCGGTGCTGTTCATCCATGGCGGCCCAGGTGCTGGCTGTGATGCCCAGAGCCGCTGCTACTTCGATCCCAACCTGTATCGGATCATTACCTTCGATCAGCGTGGATGCGGGCGTTCGACCCCCCATGCCAGCGTGGAAAACAACACCACCTGGCACCTGGTTGAAGACATGGAGCGCATCCGCAAGCATTTGGGTATCGACAAATGGGTCTTGTTTGGCGGCTCCTGGGGTTCAACCCTGGCCCTGGCGTATGCCCAGACTCACCCTGAGCGCGTTCACGGTCTGATTTTGCGCGGTATCTTCTTGTGTCGCCCGCAAGAGATCGAGTGGTTCTACCAGGCCGGCGCCAGCCGGATGTTCCCAGACTACTGGCAGGACTATATCGCGCCGATTCCGGTGCAAGAGCGCGGTGATCTGGTCAAGGCTTTCCACAAGCGTCTGGTCGGCAACGATCAGATTGCCCAGATGCATGCGGCCAAGGCCTGGTCCACCTGGGAAGGGCGCACGGCAACCCTGAGGCCCAACCCGTTGGTGGTCGACCGCTTCTCCGAGCCGCAGCGTGCGCTGTCGATCGCTCGCATTGAATGCCACTACTTCACCAACAATGCGTTCCTTGAGCCGGACCAATTGATTCGTGACATGCCCAAGATTGCCCACCTGCCGGCGGTGATCGTGCATGGTCGCTACGACGTGATCTGCCCGCTGGACAATGCCTGGGCATTGCATCAGGCCTGGCCGAACAGTGAGCTAAAGGTGATCCGTGATGCCGGTCATGCGGCTTCCGAGCCTGGTATTACTGACGCCTTGGTTCGTGCTGCCGACCAGATGGCCCGGCGCTTGCTCGATTTGCCTCAGGAAGAAGCATGAAGGGGTTGCTGCAACGTGTGCGTGGTGCGCGGGTAGATGTAGACGGCAAGACGGTAGGGGCAATCGACCAGGGCCTGCTGGTGCTGGTCGCGGTTGAGCCTGCTGACACCAAGGCTCACGCCGATAAGCTACTGCATAAGCTGCTCAACTACCGGGTGTTCAGCGACCCTCAGGGCAAAATGAACCTGTCGCTCAAGGATATTGGCGGAGGCCTGTTGCTGGTGTCGCAATTCACCCTGGCCGCTGATACCCAGAGTGGCTTGCGTCCGAGCTTTTCTACCGCAGCGCCACCGGCCCTCGGCGCAGAGCTTTTCGATTATCTGCTGGCCCAGGCGCAGGCTCTGCATGGCTCGGTAGCCAGTGGTCAGTTTGGTGCTGACATGCAAGTGCACCTGGTCAATGATGGCCCCGTAACATTTATGTTACAAATCTGATGACAAAAAACCCCTGTTTGCAGGAAAACAAGGGGTTTTGTAGCATAAATAGTTGGTTTGGCCTGATGCGTTGTAACGCTGCCTACTGGATAATCGCGCGCTATGTGAACCTGCGTTCGTGGGTTCGTTTCACTCTGACTTGAGACTGTCCGGAACCGTTTGGGGAATCATTGCGCCCTTTCGGAGTCCGAACAGTGCTCGCCAACCTGGCATATGTCGCTGGCCGTTGGTTTATTCATCTGTTTTTCGGCGAGGGTTGCTCGTGATTGTAAGTCCCTGTAATGCACCAAGAACTCCCGGCAATCGGCTGCGCAAGGCCTTGTTGGCAGGCGCAACGCTGGTCGGCCTGTTCAGCGCTGGCCAGCTCTGGGCGTTCAACCTTGACGATGTGGCGGCCAAGGCAAAGGATCTTGCCGGACAGAAGTACGAAGCGCCGAAAAGCAATCTGCCGGCCGAATTCCGTGACATGAAGTACGGCGACTACCAGCAGATCCGTTTTCTGACGGAAAAAGCTGAGTGGGCCAAGGAAAAGACGCCGTTCAAGCTGTCTTTCTATCACCAGGGCATGCATTTCGACACGCCGGTGAAAATCAACGAAGTCACCGCGACCAAGGTCGAAGAGATCAAGTACGACCCAAGTCGCTTTGATTTCGGCAACGTCAAGTTTGATCCCAAGGCGACTGAAAACCTGGGTTACGCCGGTTTCCGTGTGCTCTATCCGATCAACAAGGCTGACAAGCAGGATGAGATCATGACCCTGCTGGGCGCGAGCTACTTCCGCGTGGTTGGCAAGGGCCATGTCTATGGTCTGTCCGCCCGTGGCCTGGCGATCGATACCGCGCTGCCGTCCGGCGAAGAGTTTCCGCGTTTCACCGAGTTCTGGGTCGAGCGCCCGAAACCTACCGACAAACATCTGGTGATTTACGCACTGCTTGATTCGCCGCGTTCCACCGGTGCCTACAAGCTGACCCTG
>Ga0160437_1001046_pt1 | contig 13029 bp, 9 predicted proteins | sample HID1975I_E0MG_FD_108227 | JGI IMG/M metagenome (GOLD analysis project Ga0160437, IMG submission 108227) | Enriched soil microbial communities from UW Madison campus, WI, USA - HID1975I_E0 MG | ecosystem: Environmental > Terrestrial > Soil > Unclassified | place: USA: Madison, Wisconsin... | reverse complement strand
TTGCCCTGTTCAAGGAAGGGCAACTGGTCTCCGCCGCGGCCCAGGCGATCCGCCCGCCAGACCTGCCTCACCGCGAAGTCGTTCTGCACGCGGCCCGCCAGTTCGGCGATGAAGCGAGAGATATTGCGTCCCGGGCTGTCGTTTTCGCCGCCGAAGCGCCGGGCGTCCGCGCGGGTCTTGTCCGTGGCATCGGCGCGCGGGCCTTCGGAAAACAGCCTTACGTTCTTGTCGTCGACCAGCCCATCGGAGCCATGCGTGCCGCCGACGATGTCGTTGTTGAGCACGGCCTTGACCGTCCAGCCCTGCTTCTTGGCGTAGTCCGCCAGAAGCTTGCCGCCGTAAAGCCCCTGCTCCTCGCCGGAAAGTGCTGCGTAGACGATGGTGCCGGCGAACTTGCGCTTGGAAAGGACACGGGCGGCTTCAAGGACGAGCGCCGTGCCGGAACCGTCGTCATTGGCGCCTGGAGCATCGCTCCTGGCGTCCATCACATCGGTTACGCGGCTGTCGATATGGGCCTCCACGATCACCACTTCGTTCGGCCGCTCGGTGCCGCGCTGGATGGCGACCACATCGACCATCTTGACCGGCGCCGGAATGCGCGTGCCGCTGACCATCGCTTCTGGCATGACAACTTCGAGGCAGCCGCCGCAGGCTTTCGACGTCTTGCGGAATTCATCCGCAGCCCAGCGGCGCGCGGCGCCGATGCCGCGCTTGGGATCGGTGTCCGACGACAGCGTGTGACGGGTGCCGAAGGAGACCAGCTTGGCGACATCCGTGCGCATGCGGGCTTCGGAGACGGATGCCGTAGGCCCAGTTTCGTCCGAAGCGCTTGCCGGAAGATTGGAAAGGATCGTGGCGGAAAGAGCTGCGGCGACCAGAATCTTGTTCATGCAGGCGCTTGTCACGCCGGATAGCCGGCTTGGCAAGAGGGTCAGAAGCGAACCGGTGCCTCGCCGTAGCGGTTCGGGCCGGGATTGGATGGCCAGACGCCGAAGATTATCACGATCAGGATGGCGAGATATCCCAGCAGACTCGCGGTGACCATCCGCGACTGCATGGCGAAAGCCGTCTCCAGATTGTCCGCGGAAACCTTCTCCATGGTGGAGACGATTTCATCCATTCTGGACCAGACTATCGCCTTGGACGTGACCGAAAGCAGGAATGTCAGGAGCGAGATCCAGGCAGGCTTGCCGGAATCGTGCAACCTGCGGGCGAACGAGGCGATCAGCAGCAGGCCTGCCGTGAGCGACACGATGGTCGAGACCGTCATCGACGTGCGCATGTAGCCCGCCATCTGGGTCATGACGCGGGCATTCATGTCGTCGCCGGAGACCCCCTGCTGGGCGGCGATGAAGGCGCCCTTCATGATCCCGCCCATCATGGGCATGGCGATCACCATGCCCACGGCGTACTGGATCACGACGAGGAAGAGAACGTAGAACCAGAAGGTCTGCCGGGCATCCCGGCCCTTGAAGTTCATCAGGTTCGTCAGGTTGTACTTGATCGATCCCAACACGTCCTCTTCCCCTTCAGATCAGTAGGACCTTGCGACGTAGATGCGCTCAAGTGCCGGACCGCCGGTGAACACACAATTGCCGGACACCGGCGCAGCATCGAGCGGGGTGTTGCGGATGGTGAGCTTCAGCGTTTTCAGCTTCTGGACGACGGCCTCAAGCGCTTCGCCGGTGGGGCGCGACCATTCGACTTCCACCCAGCCCGGGTAGCGCTTTTCTTCCGAGAAGAAGGCGGCAAGTTCGTCAAAGCTGTCCGCGCGCGAGATGTTCGCGTCCAGCTTGGCCTTGGCTTCGGCGAAGAGCGCGGTCTGGATATCCTCGACCTCGGCAGCGGCGCGCGAAACGAACGCATCCTTGGCCATGCCCACGAAGTTTGCCTTCGCAGCCTCGTTCCAGAGCTTGTCACGGCGCAGCATCGAGACTTGTCCGCCCGCGGCATCACGGCCGCCGATCTCGAGGATCAGCGGAACGCCCTTCTTGACCCAAGCCCAGCGCTTCTGCGTGGCCTTGCCGGGACGCTTGTCGAGCAGGACGCGCAGCGGCTCGCCCAGGGCGAACTGGGTGACGAGCGATTTGCGCAAGTCTTCGCAATAAGCGAGCAGCGCCTCGTCCTCGTCGTTGTCGCGCAGCATCGGCAGGATCACGATCTGCTGCGGCGCGATCATCGGCGGAACGCGCAGGCCGTCATCGTCGCCATGCGTCATGATGACGCCGCCGACCATGCGGGTGGAAGTGCCCCAGCTGGTCGTGTGGGCGTATTGCTGCGTGCCTTCCTTGTCCTGATATTGGATGCCGGCCGCTTCTGCGAAGCCCGTGCCGAGGTAGTGCGAAGTGCCCGCCTGGAGCGCCTTGCCGTCCTGCATCATGGCTTCGATCGAATAAGTCGCCACGGCACCAGGGAAGCGTTCATTCTCGGGCTTTTCGCCGGCGATCACCGGCATGGCCAGCTCGGTCTCGGCGAAGTCGCGGTACATTTCGAGCGCGCGCAGCGTCTCGGTCATGGCATCGTCGCGGTCGGCGTGAGCGGTGTGGCCCTCCTGCCAGAGGAACTCGCTGGTGCGCAGGAACATGCGAGTGCGCATTTCCCAGCGCACGACATTGGCCCATTGGTTCACCATGAGCGGCAGGTCGCGCCAGGACTGCACCCAGCGGGCCATGGCCGCGCCGATCACCGTTTCCGAGGTCGGGCGGACGATCAGCGGTTCTTCGAGCTTCGCTTCGGGATCGGGAACGAGGCCGCCCTTGCCGTCGCCGACAAGGCGATGGTGCGTGACGACCGCCATTTCCTTGGCGAAGCCTTCGACGTGCTCGGCTTCCTTGGCGAAATACGAAAGCGGAATGAACAGCGGGAAGTAGCAGTTGGTGACGCCAGCGGCCTTGATCCGGTCATCCATGAGGCGCTGGATGCGCTCCCAGATGCCGTAGCCCCACGGCTTGATGACCATGCACCCGCGAACACCCGATTCCTCGGCCATTTCGGCTTCGGAAATGACTTCCTGATACCACTGGGCGAAGTCGTCCTCGCGCTTGGTGGAGAGGGCGTGACGAATGGCGGACACGGGTGCTTCTTCCTGAACTGAGCGATGCGACGGACCATCCGTTGCATTCCGGGCAAGTCGCGGCGCCGATGACGCGCCGCGAAAGCACCCCGCGCAGACCCTTATTTGCCCAGCGCGTCAAGCCTCTTCTGGATTTCCGCCATCTGATCGCGCAGCGCGGAAAGGTCTCCGGTGTCTTCGGCAGCGGGTGCCTTGGGCTCCGGCTTTTCGGCACCGGGCATGAAGGCCGCGGCGGCAGCCTTGAACATGGCCATGTTCTGTTCGGCCAGCTTCGCCAGCGGATTATTGCCCAGGCTGTCTTCGAAAGCCTTGTGCAGCTTCGACTGATTGGCCCGGAAATTGTCCATCGACGCTTCGAGATAATGCGGAACCAGCGACTGCATCGAATTGCCGTACATGCTGATGAGTTCGCGCAGGAAGTTGACCGGGAGCATCTGCTCACCGTTCGATTCTTCTTCCATGATGATCTGCGTCAGGATCGTATGCGTGATGTCCGTGCCGCTTTTGGCATCGAGCACTTTGTAATCGACCCCTTCGCGGGTCATCTTGGCAAGATGATCGAGCGTAATGTAGCTCGACGAGCGCGTATTGTAGAGACGACGGTTAGCGTATTTTTTTATGATTACCGTGTTGTCGTCCTGAGACGCCGTTTCAGCCATTTGCCAATCCCCAGTCTGCCTAATTCCCGGCCAGTATGACAAGAGGTTACCACCCACCCTTGTCGCAACGCAACACAAATTGCTGCGCAGCAAAACCGGACCGTGCCTTGCTTATTTTGCCCCAGGTAGTTTTCACTGTGCTTTGCCGCCGACGAAAGGCCAGGGCCTTGTCGCGGCAGATCCGATCAGCGCCCGAAACGCCGGCCCAGCAGGGTCAGCAATTCATATTGCGAAAGCCCGGATGCCGCCGCGGCTTGCGGAAGCGCGTAATCTGCCGTGATCCAGTCCCCCTCGCCCACGTCCGGCGCGTGCGTCAGGTCGACGACGGTGAGGTCCATGCTGACACGGCCGAGCACCGGCAATTCATGTCCCTTGGCGCGGAACAGGCCTTTGCCCGACCAGCAGCGCAGATAGCCGTCGGCATAGCCGAGCGCGATGGCGCCGACCCGCATGGGCGCACTTGCGGTATATGTGGCGTTGTAGCCGATCGTCTCTCCGGCAGGCACGTCGCGAACCTGGAGGATCGCCGCCTCGGGACGGACGACCTGCTGCAAATCCTGCTCCATGCCGGCCCGCGGAATGCCGCCGTAGAGGGCGATGCCGGGTCGCGTCAGGTCGCCATGATAGTCGCTGCCCAGCGCAATGCCGGCGCTGTTGGCCAGACTGGCGCGAATGTGGGGCACTTGCCGGCGCGCTTCCTGCCACCGGGTGCACTGCGCGGCGTTGAGATCGGTCTCTTCCTCGGCCGAGGCCAGGTGCGAAAGCAACAGGTCGATATCGAGCGTGGCTATCGCTTCGTCACCCAGTTCTTCCATGCGAATGCCGAGACGGTTCATGCCGGTATCGACCATGAGATGGCAGCGGCCGCCGCCCGCTTCGGTCCAGCGCCTGGCCTGGGCGAGCGAATTGATCACCGGTGTAATACCGCTGTCGCGCGCAAACGCGGCATCCTGCGGCGTCAAGGGACCGTGCAGCACGGAAAGTGCCGAGGGGCTCACGCAATCAAGCAGGTCCACTGCCTCCCCCCAATGCGCGACGAAGAAGTCATGGCAGCCTGCCGCGTGCAGCACCGGCACCACCTGCTTCGCGCCAAGGCCATAGCCGTTGGCCTTGACCGCGGCACCCGCTCGCGCGGATCCGGACAGGCGGTCCAGCGCCAGCCAGTTGGAGCGCAAGGCATCACGGTCGAAAGCGAGACGGAGGGCGGAGGCAGGAAACTCGGAAAACATCTTCACCACATTGCGCGGACGGCCGTTTCGGAAGGAGACGGCGTTGCTAGCGCCCTCATGTAGACGGAATTGAAGCGAAGAAAACCGCCAAAGTACCCGGCAGCCTTGCAACGATTGCATCTTCATCATGCCGGAAAGCGGGGCGCCCCGCCGCCAGTCAGCCGTCTTTCGAGAATGCCTGAATAGCGGCGCGCCAGGGAAGCAGGACGGCGCCGTGCCGACCGGGATAGTCCCGTGCGGCCGCAATCTTCGCCAGGCCGGGCCATTCGGGCATGGGGCCTTCGCCGGATAGCCAGCGCGCCATCGTTTCGCCCGTCACGCAGACTTCTTCGGGACCGCGACCGATGACGGCATCGGCGAAGATAGCCGCGGCGGCCTGGCCGATGGCGCAGGCCTGGCTGCGGATGCCGATGCTCTCCACGGTTCCCCGTTCGCCGAGCGACAGGCCAAGCGCAATCGTGCTGCCGCAGCTCTGGGACCGTGCCTCGCCCTGCAGCGGCAGCGCCTCGCTCCAGGGATAATGCGCCAGCCTGATCGTCAGGCCCAGGACTTCAGGGGTATAGAGCACCGTTGTCGACATCAGGTTCCCGCCGCCTCAGCCCGCAGCGCCTCCCGGCGGCGCTCGGAAATCATCTTCACCAGTGCCTCGCTGCTGGCGTTGACGAAGGGATAAGTCCGCGCTTCCTTCATCCAGGCTGGTCGGCCGCCGATGCCCCAGACCGTGTCATAGCCCAGCACCAGGACGGAGAAGCCCAGGATCACGACGATAACGCCCTTCACCGCGCCAAAGCCGAACCCGAGCACACGATCGATCGGACCCAGTACCGAGGCGCGGCTTCGCTTGCCCGCCCAGCTCGCGATCAGCCTTACGACGATGAAAGGTACCAGCAGCAGCACCGCAAAAGCGATTACCGGCGTGGCCGTTCCGTCGCCGCTATAAGGAACCAGCCAGGCCGACAGCGGCGTATGCAGCGCCCGGATGGCGAACACCGCGAAGATCCACGCTGCCAAAGCGAGAATCTCCTGCACGAAACCTCTCAGAAATCCGGTGGCGGCACCCACGCCCACAAACACCAGAACAGCAATATCGAAACCGGTCATAAGGCCTCGAACTAGGCATCCGTCAGGATACGGTCAACGAGATTGGGCAACATGGCCAGGCCGGTAAAGTCGATGCCCTTTGCCGTACCTTCGGCATTGGCCCCGCCTGCCGGCCCGATCGCGCGCCCAAAGCCGAGTTTCGCCGATTCCCGCTGACGGATCGATGAATGCGAAACCGGGCGGATCTCCCCTGCGAGCGAGACTTCCCCGAACCAGACCGCATTCTTCGGAAGCGGCCTGTCTCCCAGCGCCGAAATCAGCGCGGCGGCCACGGCAAGGTCCGCTGCGGGATCTGCCAGGCGGTAGCCGCCTGCGACGTTCAGGTAGACTTCCGCGCTGGAGAAATTGAGCCCGCAGCGTGCCTCCAGCACCGCCAGCAACATGGCCATGCGGCCCGAATCCCAACCGACCACGGCACGGCGCGGCGTTGCCCCGCTCTGGAGCCGGACGATCAGCGCCTGGATTTCCACGAGCACGGGCCGCGTCCCCTCCATGGCGGCGAACACGGCGCTTCCGGCCATTTCCTGATCGCGGCCGGACAGGAACAGCATCGAGGGATTGCCTACTTCGGCCAATCCTGCCCCTTCCATGGCGAAGACGCCGATTTCGTCCACCGGCCCGAAGCGGTTCTTCAGGCTGCGCAGGATACGGTACTGGTGGCTGCGTTCGCCTTCGAACGCCATGACCACGTCGACCATATGTTCCAATACGCGCGGACCGGCGATCGTGCCGTCCTTGGTGACGTGGCCGACGAGCACGAGAGTGACATCGTTCTCCTTGGCATAGCGGATCAGCTCGAAGGCGCAGCCGCGGACCTGGCTGACCGTGCCCGGCGCGCCCTCGATCGTGTCGGAATGCATGGTCTGGATCGAATCGATGACCAGCAGGGTCGGCGCGTCCATCATGCCAAGCGTGGTCAGGATGTCCCGCACGGATGTGGCGGAGGCCAGCAGGATCGGCGCTTTCGACAGCCCCAGTCGCTCCGCGCGCAGCCGCACTTGCCCAGCGGCTTCCTCGCCGCTGACATAGACCACGCTGCCGCCGGCCAGGGCGATATGCGCCGAAGCCTGAAGCAGGAGCGTCGATTTGCCGATGCCGGGATCGCCGCCCATCAGGATCGCGGAGCCGGGGACCAGTCCTCCGCCCAGCGCCCGGTCGAACTCCGCAAATCCGCTCGCGCGCCGCTTCGGCAATTCGCCTGGCGCATCGAGAGGCGTGAACAGGATCGGCCGCCCCCCGGACGAGAGATCGTGCTTGGAGGAAAACACCGTCTGCGGCGCATCTTCCGCCAGCGTGTTCCACTCCCCGCAATCGGGACATTGACCTTGCCAGCGGGAGGAGACTCCTCCGCAGGCCTGACAGACATATCGACGCTTGGGCTTTGCCATGTCGCCCGATTATCGGGAACGGAATGAGAACGCAATTGCCTTTCCCGAACGATAGCGCCAACATGGAGCAATGCGGCAAAAGGAATTGCGGATCGCGCTGGTCTGCTACGGCGGCATCAGCCTTGCCGTTTACATGCACGGGGTCACCAAGGAACTCTGGAAGGCGCTTCAGGCCAGCCAGGCGTTCTGGGCGGAGGGCGATGCGGAACCGCCGCCGGGGACGGCGCGAGTCTATCACAAGCTGCTCAAGCGGCTGGAGGCCGGCAGCAACCTGCGGCTGCGGATACTGACCGACATTGTCGCCGGTGCCAGCGCGGGCGGGATAAACAGCGTATTCCTCTCGCAGGCGATCCATTCGGGACACTCGCTGGAGCCGCTGACCGAGCTTTGGCTGGAAAACGCCGACGTCGACGTCCTGCTCGATCCGGAAGCAAGGGCGCGCAGCCAGGTGACCAAGTTCTGGGCCCGGCCGCTCGTCTCCTACCTGCTGCATCGGCCCGGCAATGCCGTGACGACCAGCGTGGCGCCGGAAACCCGCGAGGAAGTGCGGCAGAAACTCTCGCGGCTGATCCGCTCGCGCTGGTTCGAACCGCCTTTCAGCGGGGTCGGTCTCTCGCGCCTGCTGGCCGGAGCCTTCACGGCGATGGCCGAGACCGAGGCCGGGCCGCCGCTCCTTCCCCATGGCCATCCGATAAACCTCTTCGTGACGGCAACGGACTTCAAGGGACACCTTGAAACCTTGCGCCTGCACTCGCCGGAACTCGTGCTGGAAAGCGAGCATCGCCTCAGCATCGGCTTCGAGTCGCGGTCCGGCACCCCTTTCCTTGCCGCCATGCCGGAACTCCTGCTGGCCGCCCGCGCCACGGCGAGTTTCCCGGGTGCCTTCCCGCCGCTCCAGATCGAGGAAATCGACGGCGTGATTGCGGAACTCGGCATCCCCTGGCCGGAGCGCGAGGCGTTCTTCCGCCGCGTCATGCCCGAGCACAGCCAGCGCGGAGACCTCGACAACGTTGCGCTCATCGACGGCTCGGTGCTCAACAATGCGCCCTTCGCCGATGCCATGGGCGTGCTGCGCGACCGGCCGGCGACGCGCGAAGTCGATCGCCGTTTCGTCTACATCGACCCCACGCCGGATCGTATCGGCGCCTCGATGCGCCAGGAACGCCGGGCGCCGGGCTTCTTCTCGACGATATTCGGCTCACTGTCCTCGATCCCGCGCGAGCAGCCGATCCGCGACAACCTGGAGGCGCTGGAGCGCGATTCGCAGGAAGTGGCGACGCTGCGGGCCATCGTGCTGGCATTGCGGCCGGAGATCGAGGAGACGGTGGACCGCCTGTTCGGCAATACCTTCTTCCTCGACCGGCCGACCCCCAAGCGCCTTTCCGCCTGGCGCGACAAGGCGCAGCGCGCGGCGCTGGAACAGGCGGGTTTCGCCTATCACGGATACGTCCAGGTCAAGTTTTCCGGGATCGTCGCCAAGCTGGCCCGGCTCATCTACGAAGGCGCGCCGGAGCTGGGCCTCTCCTCCAGCGAGCCGATCGCGCTGCGGCTTCACGATCATTTCGCCAGCGTCGGGCTGGACCGGATCAAGGGCCTGAAAGGCGACGGTTCGCCGGGGATGATCGGCTTTTTCCGCACGCATGACTTGGCGTTCCGAATTCGGCGCCTTCGCCTGCTGGCACGGCGCGTCACGCAGGAATGGCAGCAGGAAGAAAGCGTCACGGAAGTAGAGCGGGACAAGGCAAGGGAGGCGATCTACGCCGCGCTTGCGCTTTATCTCGACCGCGAGCCGGTCGCTGCGATGGGGGAGACTTTCGCCGCGCTCGCCGCAGCGGTGTTCACCGACCCTGGCGCGGTGATCGATCACATCGAAAAGGTTCGCGACCTGGTGGCGATCGATGCCCGTGTCGATACCCTCCTGGCGGAAGCCCTGGCCGAGATGCCGCAGGCGCTGCGGCGCCGGGTGCTGCTCGCCTACCTCGGCTTCCCTTTCTACGACACGGTGACCCTGCCGCTGCTGCGCGGCGAGGGCCTGACGGAATTCGATCCGATTCGCGTCGACCGCATTTCGCCTGAGGATTGCCACATGATCCGGCAAGGTCCGGTGCTTCGCGGCACCGAATTCTTCAACTTCGGGGCCTTCTTCAGCCGCGCCTATCGCGAGAACGACTACTTCTGGGGCCGATTGCACGGCGCCGAGCGGATGATCGACCTGATCTCTTCAACCGCCGAAGGCGAACATGCCCTGCTGGAAGGCGAACTCTGGACCTTCAAGCGGGACGCTTTCCTGGCTGTGCTCGAAGAGGAAAAGGATCGCCTCACGGCCGATCCCACGCTGGTGCGGAACGTGCGGGAAGAAGTGCTGAGAGGCGGCTGACGTTTAGCCAAAAGATGTCGGCAAAAAACGTCGGCCCCAAAAACAACGTCGCCCCGGATCAGGTCCGGGACGACGTTTTTGTCCGGTTATTCGGCCGGGCGGGACTATTCCGTCAGGTCGTTCCAGGCTTCCTTGATGCGGTCGAAGAAGCCTTTGGACTGCGGGCATTCGTCGCCGGTTTCGGTCGACTGCAGCTCGCGCAGGATTTCCTTCTGGCGGGCGGAAAGCTTGGTCGGCGTTTCCACGCTGATCTCGACCACGAGATCGCCGCGGCCGCGCCCCTGCAGGACCGGCATGCCCGCGCCGCGCTTGCGCAGCTGCTTGCCCGACTGGATGCCCGCCGGAATGTCGACCGAAAGGCCCTCGCCATCCATGCCGGGAATCTCGATCGAGCCACCCAGCGCCGCCGTGGTGAAAGTGATCGGAACGCGCGTGATCAGCGTCGTGCCGTCGCGTTCGAACACCCGGTGCCGTTTGACATGCAGGAAGATATAGAGATCGCCCGGAGGCGCGCCGAAGGGACCGGCCTCGCCCTTGCCGGAAAGGCGGATGCGGGTACCGGAATCGACGCCCGGCGGAATGTCCACCTGCAAGGTCTGCGGCTTGTCGACCCGGCCCTCGCCGCCGCAGGAGCGGCATGGCTTCTCGATCACTTCGCCCCGACCGTGGCAGGTGGGGCAAGTGCGTTCCACCACGAAGAAGCCCTGCTGCGCCCGGACCTTGCCATGGCCGCCGCACATGTTGCAGCCGCGCTTCCCGGTTCCCGGCTCAGCGCCCGAACCGCCGCAAGGCTCGCAGCCCTGCGAGACTTCGATGGTGATCTCGGTCTGCTTGCCGTGGAAGGCTTCGTCCAGACTGACTTCCATGTCGTAACGCAAGTCGGCACCGCGACGCGCCTGCTGACGCCCGCCTCCACCGAAGGCGCTGCCGAAGATGGATTCGAAGATGTCCCCGATATCGCCGAACTCGGCGCCGCCGGGATGACCGCCGCCGCCCATTCCCTGCTGGAATGCGGCATGGCCGTAACGATCGTAAGCCGCCCGCTTCTGGGGGTCCTTGAGGCAGTCGTAAGCCTCGCTGATCTGCTTGAAACGCGCTTCGGAATCGCCGCAGCCCGGGTTCTTGTCCGGATGATGCCGCATGGCGAGGCGGCGGTAGGACGACTTGATGGTCTTGTCGTCGGCGCTGCGCTCTACTTCCAGCAGTTCGTAATAATCGATTTCAGTCGCTGACACGTCTTATACTTCCCCGCGTACGACCCGGTCGCCACCGGCACGTCGTGCACCGGTGGCGATCGCGGTTTTCATGAGGACTCGTCAGCCCTTGTTGTTTTCGTCGACTTCCGAGAACTCGGCGTCGACGACATCGTCATCGGCACCGGCCGGAGCGGCTTCCGGCGAAGCGCCCGAGGCCTGTTCCTTCTCGTAGATGGCCTGGCCCATCTTCATCGCGACTTCGGTCAGCGCCTGCGACTTGGCGGTGATCTCGGCGGGTTCGCCGCCTTCGATCGCCGTCTTGGTCTCGGCAATGGCCGCTTCGACTTCGGACTTCAGCCCGGCGTCGATCTTGTCGCCATGCTCGGCGATCTGCTGCTCGGTCGCGTGGACGAGGCTGTCGGCGTTGTTCTTGGCCTCTGCGGCCTCACGACGCTTCTTGTCCTCTTCGGCGAACTTCTCGGCATCCTTGACCATCTGGTCGATGTCGTTGTCCGACAGACCGCCCGAAGCCTGGATGCGGATCTGCTGTTCCTTGCCGGTGCCCTTGTCCTTAGCGGAAACGTTGACGATGCCGTTGGCGTCGATGTCGAAGGTGACTTCGATCTGCGGCACGCCCCGGCGCGCGGCCGGAATGCCGACCAGGTCGAACTGGCCGAGCATCTTGTTGTCCTGCGCCATCTCGCGCTCGCCCTGGAACACGCGGATGGTTACCGCCTGCTGGTTGTCCTCGGCGGTCGAGTAGACCTGGCTCTTCTTGGTCGGGATCGTCGTGTTGCGGTCGATCATCTTGGTCATGATGCCGCCCAGCGTCTCGATACCCAGCGACAGCGGGGTGACGTCGAGCAGGAGCACGTCCTTGACGTCGCCCTGAAGCACGCCGGCCTGGATCGCGGCGCCCATGGCAACCACTTCGTCAGGGTTCACGCCGGTGTGCGGGTCCTTGCCGAAGAAGTCCTTCACGACTTCGCGCACCTTGGGCATGCGGGTCATGCCGCCCACGAGCACGACGTCGTCGATGTCCTTGGCCGAAAGACCGGCATCGGCGATCGCCTTGCGGCAGGGTTCCAGCGTGCGCTGGATCAGGTCCGCAACCATCTTTTCAAGGTCGGCGCGCGTAACGGTTTCGACGAGGTGCAGCGGAGTGGTGGCGCCGCCTTCCATGCGTGCGGTGATGAAGGGCAGGTTGACCTCGGTCGTCGCGGTGGACGAGAGTTCGATCTTCGCCTTCTCGGCCGCTTCCTTCAGACGCTGCAGGGCGAGCTTGTCGCTGCGCAGGTCCATGCCTTCCTTGGCCTTGAACTTGTCGGCCAGCCATTCGACCAGCTTGGTGTCGAAGTCTTCACCGCCGAGGAACGTGTCGCCGTTGGTCGACTTCACTTCGAACACGCCGTCGCCGATTTCGAGGATCGAAACGTCGAAGGTGCCGCCGCCAAGGTCGTAGACGGCGATGGTCTTGCCGTCCTGCTTGTCGAGGCCATAGGCCAGTGCGGCCGCGGTCGGCTCGTTGATGATGCGCAGCACTTCAAGACCGGCGATCTGGCCGGCGTCCTTGGTCGCCTGGCGCTGCGCGTCGTTGAAGTAGGCGGGCACGGTGATGACGGCCTGCGTCACGGTCTCGCCGAGGTACGATTCGGCGGTTTCCTTCATCTTCTGCAGAGTGAAGGCCGAGATCTGCGAGGGGCTGTACTCTTCGCCGCCGGCCTGGACCCAGGCGTCGCCGTTCTTGCCCTTGACGATGTGGTACGGAACCAGCTCGGTGTCCTTCTTGGTCACCGGGTCATCGAAGCGGCGGCCGATCAGGCGCTTCACCGCGAAAATCGTGTTGTCGCCGTTGGTCACGGCCTGGCGCTTTGCGGGCTGCCCGATCAGGCGTTCACCATCCTTGGTGAAAGCAACGATCGAGGGCGTGGTGCGCGCGCCTTCGGAGTTCTCGATAACCTTGGGCTTGCCGCCGTCCATCACGGCGACGCAGCTGTTGGTGGTGC
>Ga0160437_1001044_pt1 | contig 13065 bp, 8 predicted proteins | sample HID1975I_E0MG_FD_108227 | JGI IMG/M metagenome (GOLD analysis project Ga0160437, IMG submission 108227) | Enriched soil microbial communities from UW Madison campus, WI, USA - HID1975I_E0 MG | ecosystem: Environmental > Terrestrial > Soil > Unclassified | place: USA: Madison, Wisconsin... | reverse complement strand
TCGGTGTCCTCGGTGCCCGCCGCCACGTTCGTGATCTGGCGCTCGGCGCCCACTTCACCCACCGACACGGTGTTCTCGCGGTCCGCAATCGAACCCGCACCCAGCGCCACGCTGTTGTCTGCCAGTGCGCCGGACAGGAAACCGACCGCCGTACTGTCCACGCCCGCTGCGTAGCTGCCGCTGCCAAGCGCGCTGGACCCGTCCGCGTCGGCTGCTGCCACCGCACCGATCGCCGTCGACTGCACGCCGTTGGATTCCGCCTGCGCGCCCACCGTCGTCGCACCCAGTTCCATCGCATAGGCGCTTTCGCCCACTGCCGTCGAGCTGTCGCCGTCCGCGTAGCTGTTCCAGCCCAGCGCCGTGGCGTACTCGCCGGTCGCCCACGCGCCATTGCCGAATGCCGCCGCACCGGTGCCGCTGGCTTGCGTCGGGATCAGGCCGAAGAAAGTCGCACCACCCACCGCGGTCGATTCCTCGCCCAGGGCCTGGCTCGACTCACCCACCGCCGTGCTGCTCGTGCCCGCCGCCGTGGAGGCGGTGCCCACCGCCGTGGCGTAGTCGCCCACCGCATTGGCCACCGCACCGAACGCCGAAGACTGCGCGCCGGCCGCGTACGCGCCCAGCCCCGCTGCCGTCGCCGCAAAGCCGTCCGCGCTGGCGCTGGCACCCAGTGCCGTGCCGCCGACGCCTGCGCTGGTCGCGCCGGTGTCGACCGGCTCGCCGTTGAACACGATCAGAGGATCCCCGTTCTCGTCCACCGCGTTGCCGCCCACCGCCACCGCGGCCGGGCCGGTCGCCTGTGCGTTCTGGCCGAACGCGGCGCTGTTCTGGCCGGCGGCCGTGGCGTTGTAGCCCACCGCCGTCGCACCGTCGGCCTGCGCGTTGGCGCCACTGCCGTAGGCCGATGCGCCTTCGCCGTACGCATTGGTCGCTTCGCCGGCCGCCGTGGCGTTGATGCCATCGGCATATGCACCGTAGCCGTCCTGGTTCGGGTCGTCGGTCGCCGTGAAGAAGTGCGCGGTGTCGTCCGCCGTCTTCGCCACGTCCTGCAGCTGCGACACGTTCACCGCATCGGTGTCCTCGGTGCCCGCCGCCACGTTCGTGATCTGGCGCTCGCTGCCGACATCGCCCACCGACACTGTATCGGCACGGTTGGCCACCGAATCCGCGCCCAGCGCCACCGCGTTGTCCGCACCCGACTGCACCCGGGCACCCGATCCCAGCGCTGTGCTGTTGTAGGCCTCCGCCTCCGCCAGCCAGCCCACCGCCGTCGTGTAGTCGTCGCTCGCGTACGAACCAGCGCCCAAGGCCGTCGCGCCGTAGCCCGAGGCCTCCGCCGACAGAATCCCGAACGCCGTACCACCCAACGCCACACTCTCTTCGCCTGAGGCGATGCTGTACTCGCCCACTGCCGTGCTGCTCGTGCCGCTCGCGTCCGCCACCAGGCCGACGGCGGTCGCGTAGTTCCCGCCGGCCGCGCTGCCGGCACCGTATGCCGACGCGCCCGCGCCGGAGGCGGTGGCCTCTGCACCCATCGCCGTCGCAACCTCGCCCGAGGCCGTGCTGTGGTAGCCCACGGCCGTCGACTCGATGCCGGACGCCCAGCTTTCCGCACCGGTCGCGGTGCTGGCATCGCCGGTCGCGTACGCGGCTGCGCCGGTCGCCGTGCTGGCGGCGCCCTGGGCCACGCTTTCGGCACCAGTGGCCGTGGAATAGTCGCCGGAAGCGGCTGCACCCGAACCCGAAGCCGTGGCGTTCTCGCCGCTGGCTTCGGCAGTCAAGTCACCGGTGGCCTGGAAATACTGCGCGGTTTCTTCCGCCGCCGCGGCCACCTCGCTGAGCTGGCCGACCGTGGCGGCGTCGCTGGCGGCAATGCCGTCGCTGACGTTGACGATGCGGCGCGTAACGGGGCCGAGGGCTCCCGACTCCGTACCCGCTCCGACAGAAATAACATTGGCTTCCGACGCTCGCGCGCCCAATCCGATCGCAACGCTTCCAGCAGCCGAAGGCGCCACGCGGCTGTTGAACCCGATAGCCACCGAGTCGATGCCATTGGCCTGCGCGCTGTAGCCAACCGCTGTTCCGCGATCGCCGAAAACTTGCGTGTTGGAACCCAATGCCGTTCCTCCGGCTTGGGTTGCCTGGGCATTGCTGCCAAGTGCGGTGGCGTTCGTCTGCTGCGCCCTGGCGTTGTTGCCAATGGCGGCGGCGCTGATATGCGTCGCCTGCGCGGCGTTGCCCAGCGCTATTGAACCAGCGCCACCTGCAACGGCGCCGTCCCCGCACGCCAGGGATCCGGTCTCTGCTGCCGTTGGAGGCGTCGTACCGTCACCGGACTGGTCGCACACATCCCCCGCCATCGCCGGCGCAGACGCGATCGCGCCCGCTACCATCACCGCCTGGAGCAGCCGCGCCCCCTTGCCCTTGCCCTTCGCCTTCGCCAGTTCCGATGCAACTACGACACCACGCTCGACACTCCAGATCTTGCGGTAAATGCGGTTCATTGACTCATTACCCCTTTGAATTCGTTGGCTAAGGCGATAATGAGCGCCCGGCTTTTGGCCGGGCGCTCGAATTGGCAAACACCCTCTCTCCCTACAACTTCGGCGCCGTGCGCGAAGCGGAAAAACGCATATGCAGCCGGAAGGCCATGAGCCCTGGACATGAACACATCCAAAACTGGCACTGGCCGATACTCACCGCTGGAATTTTTCGCGTCAAGCCCGCTTCAGGGCGCCCTTGAAGCGGCGCCATCGTGTTCATGATCCTGATTCCGCACTGCAACATTCATTCCGGGATCAAAGAGATAGGGGTTCAAAACAGCATCCGGTGGCAGCCTTGCCGTGAACAATGGATAGGAATATTTCTCGCTGCCTGCCAGCGCGTCTCGCTGCCTGCCAGCGCGCGATCCGACGCCTTTCTTGTCCCGCGCCGTGATCGTGTCCTTCCGCAACCCCGCGATCCTGTTGGCATGGACGCCGATCACATGCGACAACCCCAAACGGCAGACATTGCGTCATGAGAAACTTCCAAAGCGCACTTTCAACAAGGGGGCTCAACGTGAAGTACGAGAAGCCATACCAGCTCGCATGTTTCATCGTGCTCGCGCTTGCCGGTTGCCAACCATCCACGCCCGGACATACGTCAGACACATCCTCGGCGGCGCAGCCTGCTTCCTCTCCCGAACCATCTCCGGAGGCAGTGCACCGAACCGGTGCAAGGCAGGCAACAGAAGACGAGTTGGGGGGATTGCCCGAACGCGATACAACACCCGTGGACACCACCATCGACGACGTGAAGCTCAGCAACGAAGGCGACACCGAAGAAGGCACGCTTGGCATTCCGACGACGCGATTCGCCCCCACTGATTCCGTCTTCGCCGAGATCACGAGCAACGGCACAGCCAGCGAATACACGATCTACGCCAAGTGGACCGATACCGAGGGCACTGTGCTGGCTGACTATGGCATCCGGATCAACGAGCCCGGCCCTAAGCGAACCGTCGTCAGCTTGAGTAAGCCCGACGGCTGGTCGGCTGGCCACAACCGGATCGAGCTCGCGATCAACGGCAAGACCCTGCGGACGGTCACGTTCGACGTACAGTGATCATGCCCGCCGCAAAAAACGCACCTCCGGCGCCACCAGTTGCCATTGGCGGCGTCGGCGGCAGCGGTACTCGACTGGTGGCCGACCTGGTACGCGCGCTGGGCGTGCACACGGGGGACGATCTGAACGCCGCTAGCGACACACTGTGGTTCACGCTCCTGTTCAAGACCAGGCGCGTGCTGCAGTGGACGGATGCCCAGTTCGCTGCATCCGTCGATGCATTGCGCGCGGGATTGTGCCGCGGATCCCCGCTTGGCGACGCCTTGCGGGCGCGGGTCCTCGAACTGGCCGGGGAGGACCGCCCTTCCCACCCCGTCGAATGGCTCGAGCCGCGTGCACGCTCGCTTATTGCCTCGGCCTCGTCGGATCCGCACGGCGGCAGGTGGGGCTGGAAGGAGCCGAACACCCACGTCGTCATCAACCGCATCTGGACGCATCTGCCGGAACTGCGCTACATCCACGTCGTGCGCCACGGCTTGGACATGGCATTCAGCCGGAACCAGAACCAGCTGCGACTGTGGGGCGCCCACGTGCTGGGCACCGACGGCCCGGCTTCGCCGGAACGCTCATTGGCCTATTGGTGTCGCACGCACCAGCGAATGCAGCGCCTGATTGCGGACAATGCGCATCGCATGTACTGGCTGGACTACGACGCGCTGTGCCGCGCGCCCGCGGAAGAAGCAGCCAAGCTTTGCCGCTTCCTGGAGTGCCCCCTGCCCCCGGCCCTGCCGCTGTTGGACAAAGTGCGGCAACCCGGCGTTCCCAGGCACGCCGGCGTGGATCTGCGGTCTTTCCCGGGAGAGGACCTGGACTACGTTCGTTCGCTGGGCTACTGCATAGTCGGCAGCCATGCCCGCACGGGTGAGCGAGCCGCACAGGCACAGACATAGGCATCCATACGGAAATGACACCACGATGAATTACCTGGACGCCCTGCGGCGTGTCCACGAATTGTTTTCACCGGCCAATTACCTGGAAGTCGGATGCCGCCATGGCACAAGCCTGGCGCTGTCGCGATGTCCTTCGATCGGCGTCGACCCGGCATTCGAGCTGCGCCGTGCGCCGAAAGACGGCACGCGGCTTTATGAAATGACCAGCGATGCATTCTTCGAGGCCCACGATCCGCGAAAAATTTTCGACGCACCCGTGGACTTCGCCTTCATCGACGGCATGCACCTGTCCGAGTTTGCCCTGCGTGACTTCATGAATATCGAAAAGTCCTCGCATCGCGATGGACTCATCGCGATCGATGATGTGCTGCCGGACCGGATGGAATACGCCTCCCGGGAACGCAACACCAAGATATGGACGGGCGACATCTATCGCACCGTCGCCATTCTCATGGAATATCGGCCGGACCTTGACATCCGTGTCTACTCGATCGAGATGAAGGGCTTCTGCCTGGTCAGGGGACTGGATCCGGATAGTACGATCATCGGCGATAACCTGGACCACATCGAGTCCCGCATTGCCGCCGGAGACTGGATTACGCCGTCGCGGGAGACGCTCGACGACATGATCGCCCCCCTGCCGGCAGAGCAACTGGAACGAGACCTGCAACATCTGGTCCGCCAACGCACGGGCAATGGGAGCGATGACTGATCATGCTGGTGGTTTACACGACCGTGATCGGCAACACCAAGCCACTGCACGAGCCCGAGGTGGAATCAAGCGCCCGCTTCGTCTGCTTTACCGACCAGAAGATCATTTCGCAGCGCTGGGAGGTGGTCCGCGTCCCATCCTCAACGACACCTTCGCGCGACTGCCGCAGGCTCAAGCAGCTCAGCCATGTCGCGTTCCCCGATGCCAGTGCGACATTGTGGATCGACAGCAACTTTTCGCTGCTGGTGGATCCGTGCGACCTGGCAGATCGTTACCCTCACCCCATGACCACCTTCAGGCACCCGCACCGCGACCGCATCAGTGACGAGGCAAAGGTGATCGTAAGCCACGGGAAGGCCCCTCCGGAGGCGATCGCCGCACAGCTGGCCGCATACCAGGCCGATGGATTCGATACGGACACGAACCCCCAGGCATGCATCTCGACCGGCGGCTTCGTGCTCCGTCGGCACACCAGGGCGGTGCAGGACTTCAACCAGGCCTGGCATTACGAAGTCCAGACCAGGTCGTTGCGCGACCAGATGAGCATCGACTACTGCGCGTGGAAGTGCGGACTGCCGATCCACTACTTCCCCGGATCGCACCTGGAGAACGACCTTGCGCGCTTCACGCGCTACAAGAGGCCTGCGATCGATTTCTAAACGATCACGCGTGGCCTTGCGGCTCCATCCTGTCCACGGAGTGCCTCAGGAAACGGACTGCCTGCGGCGGCAGCGTCCCCAGGTAAACCGGCTCGACGGCCGGCGGCGAGTACCGTACGCCGCGCAACGCCACATACTCCTCCGCAAACCGTTTACCCGGATGCACCTCAGGTCGTGCATTCGTCGCAGCGCCGCCGTGGAACTGGTGGAACGTGCCTTCTCCCAACAAGGTGACCAGCTGCGCCCCGGGCGACTCGCAGGCACGCTTGTAGAAATCCAGGTTGGCGTATCCCCCCCCCGCCAGCACGAAGCGCTCGTCGAACCCGCCCAGTTCGTCGTACATGGCCCGCGACAGGCCGACGCAATTGCATTCCGAGATCGGCCGGAACCAGCCGTTCCCGGACGAATTGGCGAGGCAGGCCAGCGAAAAAAGCCGGTAGCCGTCCTGTTCCCAGCCCGAATCCGCGAGCAGGCGGTCCTCGACCGCCTGGTCATATCCTTCGAGCATCGCAACCTTCTGCACTTTGTTTCCCAGATGCCACGCAAGGGAACCGATCACCGGCCGCGATGACAACCGGGTCGCGAGTGCGATGAAGCGCAGCATGCCCGGCGAAAGGATGCGCGCGCCATCGATGCAGATGACGACGTACCGCCCTGCACTCCCGCGCACCGCCGAGTTGATCGCCGCGACCGGGGATGGCGATGCGGTGGGAAAGAATACGTGGCGGAATTCAGGTCCGAACCCACGGACCTGCGCCTCGGCAAGCGGTCGCGTAGAGCCGTTGTCCACGACGACCACCTCGTAGTCCAGGTCGTCGATCCCCTGCTGGTAACGGCGGCTGAGCGAATGCAGCGTGCGCGGCGCCTCGCGCACCATGTTGTGGCAGATCACGACGATGGAAAGCAGCGGTTGCACCAGTCCCTCCCCAGGGCGACCCCGCGTCGCCTGCGGTGGATTGTGCCACCGCAGGGCGCGAGCCCCTCATCCTGCTACTGAGTCATCGTGGAGGGCAATCGGTTTGCCGCCGATTTCACCGCCACGGAAAACGGTATCGGCAAGTCCTTGAGCGCGACTCCCTACGCCGACGCCACGTGCAGCAACCACATCGCCGGCCGAACAAATGCCTCCCAAATGACGGAAGGCTTCCTCGGCACCAGTGATCCGTTTCCCGGCGCATGTCCCTGATGGCCGCCTCGGAGCGATTAGAACGTTGGCCCTGGTGTCGCGCCACGGGGCGCCAGTTCGTTCTCAGAGGGGGAATCGAAATGCAACGACCGCTGCGCAATGCCTTCCTGCTTGTCTTCCTCTTCTGCGCCATCGGCGGCCATCGCGCGATGGCTGCCGAAAGCTACGACAATTGCAGCGGCTTCATCGACTCGCTGCCGGCCACGATCGGCAAGCAGGGCGTGTGGTGCCTGCGCAAGGACCTGAGCACGGCACTTACCAGCGGAGCCGCCATCACCGTAGCCACCAACAACGTCACCATCGACTGCAACGATTTCAAGATCGGCGGGCTGGCGGCCGGCGAAAGCTCGACGACGACGGGCATTTCCGCCACGGATCGCCAGAACATCACCGTGCGCCACTGCAACGTGCGCGGATTCTATGCCGGCATTTGGCTGGCAGAGGGAGCAGGCCATCTGGTCGAGGACAACCGCCTCGACAACAACCTGTTCATGAGCATCTATGTCACAGGCGACAATAGCCTGATACGGAGCAACCGGGTGTTCGATACCGGTAGCCAGCGGCAGTTCACCTACGGCATCTTTTCGGCCGGCGACGTGGTCGACAACACCATCTCCGGCGTCTTCGCGAGCGGGGAGTATCCGCACGGTATCGTCGCCTGGGGAAGCGCATCGACGATACAAGGCAACAGCATCCGCGGACTGGTTGCCGGCGAGGGCACAGGCTCTGGCCCCCTTGGAATCGCCATCGCGACGAAGGGAGTCATCGTGGACCGGAACCGGATCTCCGCGACCACCTCGTGGGGTAGTGGCATCGGTCGGTATACTTTGGCAACGGCCGATGCGGATGCCACGTGCAGCCACAACATCGTGAGGGGCTTCGCGGACAACTATGCCGTCTGCGTAGCCGAAGTCGGCAACATCGACTTGCCCTGACGAAGGCCCGCGCGCCTGCCCGCCTGCCTAGCCCAGAGCCACCCGCACGTTGCGGAACATGTGCAGCCAGGGCGAATCCCCCGCCCACTCGCCCGGCGCCCAGCTGAGGTTGGCGGTGCGCAGGGTGCGCTCGGGGTGCGGCATCAGGATGGTGGCGCGGCCGTCATCGCTGCACAGGCCGGCGATGGCATCGGTGGAGCCGTTGGGGTTGGCCGGATAGGCGGTCGCCGGGCTGCCATCGCCCTGCACGTAGCGCAGTGCGGTGCGCGCCGCGACCGGATCGGCCCCATCGGCGAAGGCCGCGCGGCCTTCGCCGTGGGCGATGGCGACCGGGATCCGCGAGCCGGCCATGCCGCGGAAGAACAGCGATGGCGATTCGAGCACTTCCAGCATGCCGAAGCGGGCCTCGAACTGTTCGCTGCGGTTGCGCAGGAACTGCGGCCAATGCGTGGCGCCGGGGATGATGGCCTTGAGCTGCGACATCATCTGGCAGCCGTTGCACACGCCCAGCGAGAAGGTGTCGCCGCGAGCGAAGAACGCCTCGAACATCGCCCGCAGCGTCTCGCGCTCGAGGATCGAGGTGGCCCAGCCGCGGCCCGCGCCGAGCACGTCGCCGTAGCTGAAGCCACCGCAGGCGACCAGGCCTGCGAATGTCGACAGATCGGCACGGCCGGCGATCAGGTCGCTCATGTGCACGTCGACCGCCTCGAAGCCGCTGCGCACGAAGGCCGAGGCCATCTCGATCTGGCCGTTGACGCCCTGCTCGCGCAGGATCGCCACGCGCGGCGCGGCGCCGGTGTTGACCGACGGCGCGCCTGGCGCCGGCGTTGACGACATGAGCGGCGCAGCGACGTCCTCGGCCGGGTCGAATACCAGCTTCGGCTGCAGCCCCGGCGCGTCGAAGCGGCGCACGGCGTCACGCTCCTCGTCGGCGCATTCGGGGTCGTCGCGCAGCTTCTGCATCGCGTGGGTAGTCGCCCACCAAGCATCGAACAGCGTCTCCCAGTGCCACTCGACCAGGGTCTTGCCGTCGTCGGTGATGCGGATCGACGGCGCCGTACTCGGGCGCGCGATGCGCTGGGCGCATTCGATCAGGCCGTGCTGGGCGACCAGGTCGGCAAATTCGGCGCGGTGTTCGCCGCGGATCTGCACGATCGCGCCGAGTTCCTCGTTGAACAGCGTGCGGCAGACGTCGTCGGCGCGGTCGCCGCCCCAGCCTTCGAGCGAGATGTCAAGGCCGAGGTGCGAGCAGAACGCCATCTCGCACAGCGCGGCGAAGGCGCCGCCGTCGGAGCGGTCGTGGTAGGCCAGCAGCAGGCCGGCTGCGCGCGCGTCGTGGATGAGGTCGAACAGGCGGCGCAGGCGCTGCGGGTCGTCCAGGTCCGGCGCGGCGCCGCCGAAGGCGTCGAAGCACTGCGACAGGATCGAGCCGCCAAGCCGCTGGCGCCCGGCGCCGAGGCCAAGCAGCCATATCTCCGTGTCGGGATCGCGCGAGAGCAGCGGCGTGAGCTGGTTGCGCACGTCGGGCACCGCGGCGAACGCGGTCACCACCAGCGAGACCGGCGACACCGACTTGTGCGCGGCGCCGTCGTCGTGCCACTGCGCCTGCATCGACAGCGAGTCCTTGCCGACCGGGATCGACAGGTCGATCTCCGGGCACAGTTCCATGCCCACCGCACGCACCGCATCGAACAGGCGCGCGTCCTCGCCCGGATGGCCGGCGGCGGCCATCCAGTTGGCGGACAGCTTGATCCGGTCGAGAGACTCCACCGGCGCAGCGCAGAGGTTGGTGATCGCCTCGCCCACGGCCATGCGCGCCGCGGCGGCCGAGTCGATCAGCGCGACGGGTGCGCGCTCGCCGATCGCCATCGCCTCGCCGGAGAATCCCTCGAAGCCGGCCAGCGTGATCGCACAGTCGGCCACCGGCAGTTGCCACGGCCCGACCATCTGGTCGCGCGCGGTCAGCCCGCCGACGCTGCGGTCGCCGATGGTGACCAGGAAGCTCTTCGACGCCACCGTCGGATGCGCAAGTACGCGCAGGCCGGCCTCGTGCAGGTCGAGCGTATCGGTCGACAGCGACACCCAGCGCGAATGGCGCGGGCGGCGGGCGTCGCGATGCATCTTCGGCGGCTTGCCGAAGAGGACGTCCATGGGGAGGTCGATGGGCAGATCGCGGGACCCGGGACCCGGGACCCGGGAATCGGTTCCGGCTCCAGCGCCGTAGCCCACCACCAGCCGCTCCTCCGCCGTGGCCGTACCGACCACCGCGAACGGGCAGCGCTCGCGCTCGCACAGTGCGGAAAACTCCGCCAGCTGCGCCTGCGAGACGCCGAGCACGTAACGCTCCTGCGATTCGTTGCACCACAGCTGCAGCGGCGACAGCGAGGGGTCGTCGGTGGGCACCTTGCCGAGGTCGATCACGCCGCCCACGCCGGAGTCGTGCAGCAGCTCGGGGATCGCGTTCGACAGGCCGCCGGCGCCGACGTCGTGGCACCACAGGATGGGGTTGTCGTCGCCGAGCGCGACGCAGCGGTCGATCACTTCCTGGCAGCGGCGCTCCATCTCCGGGTTGTCGCGCTGCACGGAGGCGAAATCGAGGTCGGCGCTGCTTTCGCCCGACGCCACCGAGCTCGCCGCGCCGCCGCCCAGGCCGATCAGCATCGACGGGCCGCCGAGCACGATCACCGCGTCGCCGGGCGACAGCAGGGTCTTCTCCACCATCGCGCGATCGACCGCGCCGAGGCCGCCGGCCAGCATGATCGGCTTGTCGTAGGCGCGCACGAGCGCCGGTTCGTCGCCGTGGCCCGGCTGTTCGAGTTCGAACGAGCGGAAGTAGCCCGACAGGTTCGGCCGGCCGAATTCGTTGTTGAACGCGGCCGCGCCGAGCGGGCCGTCGAGCATGATCTCCAGCGCCGGCGCCATGCGCGGGTTCAGCGCGCGCGGGTGTTCCCACGGCTGCGGCAGCGTCGGGATGCGCAGGTGCGAGACCGAGAAGCCGCACAGCCCGGCCTTGGGCTTGCCGCCGCGGCCGGTCGCGCCCTCGTCGCGGATCTCGCCCCCGGCGCCGGTGGCCGCGCCCGCGAACGGCGAGATCGCGGTCGGATGGTTGTGGGTCTCGACCTTGATGCAGAACGCGCTTTCGCGCTCGGGTTCGGCGCGATAGGCGTGCGTCTTCGGGTCGGGCCGGAAGCGCCGCCCGGGATAACCTTCCACCACCGCGGCGTTGTCGCTGTAGGCCGACAGCGTGTACTGCGGCGTCCGCACGTGGGTGTGCTTGATCATCTTGAACAGCGTCTGCGGCGCGTCGTCGCGCAGCATGTCCTGCCCGTCGATGGTCCACGAGGCGTTGAAGATCTTGTGCCGGCAATGCTCGGAGTTGGCCTGCGCGAACATCATCAGCTCGACGTCGCTGGGCTCGCGGCCCAGTTCGCCGAACCGTTCGCGCAGGTATTCGATCTCGTCCTGCGCGAGCGCAAGACCGAGGCGCGCGTTGGCCTCTTCCAGTTGCGCCAGCGGAACGCGCTCCAGTTCGCTGCGCGCGGGTACGCCGAACAGCGCGCCGGCCGCGTTGTGCGAGGCCAGCAGCGACTGCGTCATCGGATCGTGCAGCAGGCCGGCGAGCGCATCGGCCGTCGCGGCGTCACCCGGCCAGCCGGCGAGGTCGATGCGCATGCCGCGCTCGACCCGGTGCACATCCAGGTTCGCGCCACGCAGCAGTTCGGTCGCCTTGCTCGCCCACGGCGAGATCGTGCCCAGCCGCGGTGCGACGTAGCGCGAAACCGCGCCCTCTTCGCGCGGCGCGGTGGCATCGCCGGCCTGCAGGATGCGGTGCAGCGCCGGCCGGCCGACCGCCTGCGCATCGCCGGCGGGATCGATCCAGTAGACGTGCCAGGCACCCGTCACGCGGATTCCGGGCGACAGGGCCTGCAGGCGGGTTTCGAGGCGTTCGCGGCGGAACGGCGACAGGGCCGGCTGGCCCTCGAGGACGATCATGTCCGGAGGCTGTCGGGAGCTGCGGGGGGCGCCATTGTACCTGCCGCCGGCACCGTCACGACGCCTGGCGGGCGCGGCATCGTTCCGCTGTCCGCCCCCGGGCGCAGGCTCAGCGGCTGCCGCTGGCCGCGGCGCTGCCGGTGGATTGCGCGGCCAGCTTGTCGAGCGCGGCGCGCAGGTCCTCGGGCGGCATGTAGCCGGGCATCGCGGTGCCGTCGGCGGCGACGATCAGCGGCGTGCCGGCCAGGCCGATGCGCTGGCCGACGTCGTATTCCATCGTCACCGGGTTCTTGCAGTTGCGGGTCGGCACCTTGCGGTCGTTCTTGGCATCGGTGAGCGCCTGCTTGCGGTCGCTGGCGCACCAGACGTTGACCATCTTCTGGAAGTCCGGGCTGCCCAGCCCCATGCGCGGGAACGCCAGGTACTGCACGGCGATCCCCTCGCGGTTGTAGTCGGCGATCTGCGAGTGCAGCTTGCGGCAGAAGCCGCATTCGACGTCGGTGAATACCGACACGGTGTACTTCGGGTTCTCCGGCGCGAACACGATGCGGTCGCTGACCGGGATCGTCTTGAGCAGCTCGCGGCGCAGCTTGGCCAGGCTGGCCTCGCTCAGGTCGCGCTTTGCGTCCATGTCGTACAGGCTGCCCTGCAGCATGTAGCGGCCGTCGTCGCTGACGTAGAGGGTCTGGCCGCCGACGATGGCCTCGCGGAAGCCGGCGATCGGTGCGGCGCCGATGTGGTCGATGCGGATCTGCTTGTTGAGCTTGCGGATCGCATCGCGGGCGCGCTCGTCCGCCGAACCGGGCGCGACCTTCGGCCCGCTGCCTGCCGCGGCCTGCTGCGAGGCCGGCGCGGGGTCGGCGGCCGCGGCCGGGGGGCTGTCGGTCTGGGCGCAGGCGCTCAGGCTGAAGGCGCCGAGCAGGGCGAGGAGATAGGGCTTCATGCGGGTGTCCGGGACGTGGTGCGAATGGCCGCATTGTCGCATGCGTCCCGGCTTCCCCGCCCGGGCCTGGCGCGGCCCGTTCAGGCGCGCGGATGGTGCCGGGCGTGCATCTGCTTGAGGTGTTCGCGCGCGACCAGGGTG
>Ga0160437_1001042_pt1 | contig 13071 bp, 8 predicted proteins | sample HID1975I_E0MG_FD_108227 | JGI IMG/M metagenome (GOLD analysis project Ga0160437, IMG submission 108227) | Enriched soil microbial communities from UW Madison campus, WI, USA - HID1975I_E0 MG | ecosystem: Environmental > Terrestrial > Soil > Unclassified | place: USA: Madison, Wisconsin... | reverse complement strand
ATCGAGAAGGGCGCCGATGTCGAGATGCTCGACGTGGGCGATCTGGTCTCGGTGCCGTTCAACGTCGCCTGCGGCCGCTGCCGCACCTGCCGCCACGGCGACACCGGCGTGTGCCTGACCGTGAACGACGGCCGTGCCGGCGGGGCTTACGGCTATGTGGACATGGGCGGTTGGATCGGCGGACAGGCGCGCTACGTCATGGTGCCCTATGCCGACTTCAACCTGCTCAAGTTTCCCGACCGCGACCGGGCCATGGCGAAGATCCGCGACCTGACGATGCTGACGGACATCCTGCCCACCGGCTTCCACGGCGCGCTCAACGCGGGCGTGGGCGTCGGTTCGACCGTCTATGTGGCAGGGGCAGGGCCGGTGGGCCTCGCGGCAGCGGCTTCCGCCCGCCTGCTCGGCGCGGCCGTGGTGATGATCGGCGATTTCAACCCGGATCGCCTGGCCCATGCCAGGAAGGTCGGTTTCGAGCCGATCGATCTCTCCAGCCACGATCGGCTGGGCGACCTGGTGGAGCAGGTAATCGGCGTGCCCGAAGTGGATAGCGCCATCGACGCGGTCGGCTTCGAGGCGGTCGGCCACGGCGGCAAGGAGCAGCCTGCCATCGTGCTCAACCAGATGATGGAAGTGACCCGCGCGGCCGGTTCCATCGGCATTCCGGGACTTTACGTCACCGAAGACCCCGGCGCGCACGAGGCACAGGCGAAGACCGGCAATCTCAGCCTGCGATTGGGCCTGGGCTGGGCGAAGTCGCACAGCTTCCACACCGGTCAGACTCCTGTGCTCAAATACAACCGGCAATTGATGATGGCCCTGCTGCACGACCGTCTGCCCATCGCCGACATAGTCAACGCGCAAGTGATCTCGCTGGAGGATGCCCCGAAGGGCTACGAGACTTTCGACAAGGGCGCCGCCGCCAAGTTCGTCATCGACCCCAATGGCATGGTGGCATCCTGACTTGGCGCACTATCTCGAGCAAAGGCTGAAGATCCGCCATCTGCGGGTGATCGACGCGCTGGAGCAGCACAAGAGCCTGCTCCGCGCGTCGCGTGCGTTGCGGGTCAGCCAGCCCGCCCTGTCGCGCACCTTGCAGGAGGTGGAGGAAATCATCGGCGCCGAAATATTCGAGCGCCATCCTCGCGGCGTGCGGCCCAATGCCACGGGCGCGGTCCTCACCGCGGGCGCGCGCAAGCTGCTGACCACCATTCGCGAGCTGGAAGGGCAGCTGGACCGGCTTTCCGATGGCCAGCGGCGAACCATCCGCGTCGGCGCGCTTCCGGTGGCCGCGCACGGTCTGCTGCCTGCCGTTCTGGCCAATGCCGGCGAACAGGCCGCCCGCCTGACGATCTCCGTCATCGAGGGCAAGACCGACCAGATGATCCCGGCGCTGCTGTCAGGCGAAATCGACGTCATCGTTGGCCGCCTCTATCCCCCGTCGCAGCCTGACGATCTGGTTCGCCGGGTGCTGTACGACGAGCCGATCTCGCTGGTGGCCCGCAGCGACCATCCGCTTTTCGCGCTTCCCTCCGTCAGCGCCGCGGACGTGCAGCGCTATACGCTGGTGCTGCCGTCGGTCAGCACGCTGATGGAACGCGACGTGCGCGAGATACTGGAACAGCTTCGGCTGGATACCGATGCGGCCGTGCAATCGACATCGGTGGGCTTCATGCGCGAACTGCTGCTTTCGGGCACGTTCGTCAGTGCCGTGCCGCGAGTTCTGGTCGCGGGCGACCTCGCGCGCGACACGATGCGCATCCTGCCGGTGGCAGTGCCGTCAGCCCCGCGCCCGGCCGGCATCATCCACCGCGGACCGCTGGGAGAGGCTGGAAAGCTGCTGCTGGCGGAACTGCAACGCGAAGTTGCCCGGCTGGAGGAAAGCGACATCGTCGAAAGCGTGGCCTGACCCGACATCAGAAGCGGAAATCGGCCCAGAAGCCGAAGTAGTCCGAACTGCGTCCGCCGCCGGACTGCAACGAATCGCTGGCGATGAAGTGCGTGAAATAGGCGTGGAAACTCAGGTTCTTCGTCGCCAGATAATCGGCCTGGAGGTTCAGCCCCGTCCCCACGAAGCGGCCGCCGTCCGTCGGGCGCAGAAGCGGAAAGTTGGTCGGCCCGGCATAGACCGCGTCGGCCGCCGTGGCGCGCCAGAACAGTTCGGGTCCGCCGACCAGCGAGAGCTTCTTGCTCGGCTTGAGCGTCAGCGTGGGCGTCACGTCGATCAGGTTGGACATGTTGAGCCATCCCGCATCGCTGTAGAGCGGCGTGCGCGGGAAAGGCGGTGCGAAAGTGCCGATCTTGCCGTCGTTCGGATCGTCATCGCCGCTGAACCAGTTGAACCGGCCGCCGAGGCGCGGCTTCATCGGAAGATCGGCGAAAGTGTAGCCCCCCTCCAGCAGCATGCCCCAGGCCTGGATCTTCTGGCCGGCGAAGCTGCCACTCTGGTAGGTGCCTTCCGCGTCCCAGTCGAAGCCGCTGGCGCGCCCGGAGAGGCGCAGGCCCCAGCTCTGGCGGCTTTCGGTTCCCGTCAGCGTGGTATAGCGGGCGTTCTCGCGGTAGAGATCGTACCAGTAGAGGTCGACCGCCAGGTTGGGCGCCAGCAGCCCCGGCGCGCTGGCCACGTAAACGCCGTTGAAGTGGCGTCCATTCTCGGGGCCGTCGTCGAACATGCCGGGTTCGAACGTCACCGGCTTGACCGCGAAGGCATCGACCCGGACCTTCCCTTCCTCGATCAGCGTCCCGCGAATGCCCTGATAGACGTAGCGCACGTTCACGCCGTCTCGCAGGCCGACCAGCTTGCCATTGCCGATCGGCATTTCGAAACGGCCCGGACGCAGGGTCAGCTTTGTGGTGTCGCCCAGCGGCAGCGTCACGTCGATGAAGGCCTGGTTGATGTCCAGCTTGTCGCGGTTGGGCGGCGTGGCGAATGTCTCGAAGAATTCGCGGTTGTCGCCCAGTTCGAGGAAAGCGCGCACGTTGCGGCCCAGGTGCAGGTCTGCCACCAGGCGAAGGCGCTGCTGCAGGGCGGAGAGCTTGTCCTTGCCCTTGGCGCCGAGGTTGAGCGCGCTCCAGTACGTATAGTTGTAGCGGGCCTCGCCGCCGATCGAGAGATAGACCTCGGGATCGTCGCCCAGCGGCAGATAGCGCAGCGCTTCCAGCGGAGAAGTGCGCTTGGCGGGATTGGCCAGGCAGGTCCAGTCCTCGGTCCAGCGCAGGCTCTGCGGGGTGCAGGGCGTTGCCGTCCGCCCGCCCGGTACCGGCTCCGGGATAGGCGGCGAGGCGGGCGGCGGGACCGGTGGCGGGGCGCCGATCTCCACGGGGGGAAGGGGACGCATGGCGCGTTCCTGCGCAGCGGCGGCGGTCACGATCACCGGCACGGGGACAGGGGTGAGGACAGGCGGGGCGCCCGGCGCAGAAGGGACTGCAGAGGCGGGCGCGGCGGAAGATGCATCGCGGTTCGGCGCCTCGCCGCCGGCCTGCTGCGCCAAGGCGGGCTGGGCCAGCGCCAGCAGGGCGCAGGCAGCCGTCATCTCTGGGAAAAGCCCAAGGGCCATTCGGGAATCCTCGTCTATCGGAAGGGTATGTCGGTGCAGGAACATGCCCGGCGCCTTCCCCGTCACGATGGAGGGGAGGGCGGGCACGAAGGGCCTGGCTAACGCAGTGCGGCTGTCATGGTGCATCCTCTTCCGCCTGCTGTGCAGGTCGCTTCTGTCTTCGCGGCTCCGATGGAACCGATGGGCAGAGGTTACGCATCGATCCGGCCATAGGGCGTATGCTTTCCGCCAAGGCCGCTATCACCAATTGCGATAGCGGCGACATGCCGGAAGCGCATAACGTGGCGCGGCAATTGAATAGGACCGGATCGTCCCGCAGTGCTCTACCCGGTGGGACAACCCGGCAACCAGCGAGCGCTTGTGCGACAGACGATCATCCTGCTTCCCGGCCTGTTGTGCGATGCCTGCGTGTGGGAACATCAGGTGGAGCACCTCGGCCGATCCTACGAGGTTCAAGTGCCCGACCTGCGGCATTTCGACAGTATCGCGGCCATGGCGCGCCATGTGCTGGAGCAAGCGCCCGCGCGCTTCTCGCTGGCCGGCCATTCGATGGGCGCGCGGGTCGCGCTGGAAACGGTGCGGATGGCGCCGGACAGGGTCGAGCGACTGGCGCTGCTGGACACCGGCATTCATCCCGTCCGCCCGGGCGAGGCCGAGCGGCGTCAGGCGCTGATCGAGCTTGGCGAGCGCGAAGGCATGGAGGCCCTGGCAAACGTCTGGCTCCCGCCCATGGTGGGCAAGGGTCGCCTCGATGCCGATCCGGAACTGAACGACCGTCTTCATGCGATGGTGCACCGGATGGGCGCTGCGGTCCATCGCGGCCATATCGCCGCGCTGCTGGGACGGCCCGATGCGGTGGCCGCCCTTGCCGCAGTGCGCTGCCCGGTGCTGATCGGCGTCGGAAGCGAGGATGCGTGGAGCCCGCCCGCCCAGCATGAGGAGATCCTCGCGGCGCTGCCGGGCTCGCTCTACGTGGTGTTCGACGGCAGCGGCCACATGGCGCCGATGGAAGCGCCCGAAGCCGTGACCGCGGCGCTGGAACGATGGATGGCATTGCCCCTGAACAAGGAAGCGGGAACCGCATGACACGCGAGGTTCAAGATATTTCAAACGCTTCGGAGATACCCGGCGCTGCAGGGAGCCTGGCGATCGAGCAGGCCGTCGTGCGCCAGATCCATCGTTTTGCCCAGGCGAACGATGCGCACGATCACGATGCCCTGGCTGCCATGTTCACGCAGGACGGCACGTTCGCTCGGCCGACGGCACCCGGCGCCCCGGTCTGCGGACGCGAGGCCATACGCGCCTTCTTTCGCGACCGCCCGGCGCGGCGTACCCGCCACGTCATGGCCAACACCGTCGTCGACGTGCTGGGCGCGTCGCGCGCCCGTGCGCGCAGCTATGTCGTGCTCTATAGCGGCGAGCGCGGCGAGACCGTTCTGGTGGGTGACTTCGATGACGAACTGCACCTGGAGCCGGACGGCGTCTGGCGCTTTGTCAGCAGACGCGGATCGCTGGCATTCGCGGAGTGACGGCGCCCCGGCCCAGGTCTTGACGGTTCGGAGCGGCACCGTCCGAGCGCCCTGGCCCGGAAGGTGCGCCCCGCGGATCAGAACTTCTTGCTGACGCCGAACTGGACGATGCGGCCGATGCTGAAGCCCGTCCCTTGGGTAGTGTCGAAACCGAGGCTCGCGGCCGAGCGGAACTCGGAAGGCGAAACGTCGAACAGGTTCTGGACATTCAGCGTGAACGACAGGTCGCTGGCCCAGGCGGACTTCGCCTTGACGTCGTACTTGAAGAACAGGTTGATCGTGTCGAAAGCCGAAACCTTGGTCTGACCGAATTCCACGAGGCCGCGCTTGTAACCGGACGTGTGGTTCCAGATCACTTGCGCGCGCAGCCCGCCAACTCTGGTTCCCAGAGTGCCCTGGATGCGGAACACCGGGGTGTTGAAGGCAAGATCGTCGGACAGCGGCAGCGAGGGCAGGGCACGCGATTCCTGCGAAAGACGGTAGTTGCCGTTCACGCTCGCATCGAACGAGGCAAACCTGGTGTCGAGCACGTAGTTCGCGGAAAAGTCGATCCCGTCCAGCGTGGCGGTGCCCAGGTTGCGCGAACGCGTGTCGAGCGCGACCAGCACCGGTGAACTGGTGCCGCCCGAAGTAATGAGCGCCTGGCCCGGGGAGGTCGGGTTGGCCACGGTGAAGTTGAAATTGGCCGGATCGAACTGCGTGAGATAGGCCGCCAGTTCCTGGCCGCTGGGCCGCACCGAATAGAGCTGCGGGAAGTTGGCGTAGTAGTCGCTGAGGTCGGCGCCGGTGACGGGCCTTCCGATCGTTCCCTTCAGATCGATGTTGTAATAGCTGACATTCAGCGTCAGCCCCGACAGGAACGGCGGTTCGATCTGGGCACCGATCGACCAGTTGGTGGCCTTCTGCGGCTGAAGGCCCGGCGCGGTGCCCGAAACGAACAGCCCGATTTCGCCCGGAGCCGCAGTCACGCCGGGGGGCGTGCGCAGGAATGCAGCCGGCACCGTCGCCACGGCGGAGGCCAGGACGCCGAGCTGGTCGACCGGGGAAGGCGCCGTGAACGACTTGCCCCAGTTGCCGCGGATCGCGATCCATTCGACCGGGCGCAGGGTGGCGGCGAGCTTCGGATTGAAGGTGTCGCCGAAGTCGCTGTACTTGTCGTAGCGGCCGGATGCGGAAAGGGTCAGCTCGTTGATGAAGGACATCGCGTTTTCATCGCCGACGATCGGGATCGACAGTTCTCCGAATACCGAATCCACTTTCTGGATATACGTGGCCGGGTTCTGGAGCGCATAAGTGGATGCATTCGTGGTGCGCCGGGTGAAATTGTCCTGCATGTGCTCGTAGCCCGCGGCTGCGCGCAGCATGCCGCCCGGCAGCGCGAAGAGGGGTCCATTGACGATGGCCCGGTAGTCGTAGAACTCGTTCCGTCCGCTGCCGCTGGCATAGCGCAGCAACCCGGATGCCACGCCGGGCGCGGTGGCGCCGACGTCGTAGGGATTGAGAGTGCGCGCCGCGAGCGCGGCAGACTGGGCGGCCGCGCTGATCTGGGCGTTGTTGAAGGACGTCGTGGCGATGCCGTAGCTGAACAGGCCGCTGAATTCCCAGTCCGAGCCAAGCTCCACCGAGACGGAAGGGGCAATGCGCCAGGTTTCCAGATCGGTCTGCTGGGTGGCGGACCGGGTTCCGAAGAGCGGGCTGTAGTCGAACCTGACCACTTGCGGCAGCCCGGCATTGGCGTCGGCGGTCGGGCGGTAGAACGGCGAGGCGGCCGTCAGCGTGGCCTGCCCTGCCGCACCCGTGCCCAGGGCGCCGGTGCCCAGGGTTCCGTTGACCTGGTTGATCGCGCGATTGGCGTAGAGCGCGGTCATGTCGAATTTCACGCCGCCGGAAAGCCGCTGGTTGAGCCGGGCGAACACGGTATGCAGTGTCGAAGTCGGATAGATGGCGACCGGATCCGAGAAATCGCAGACATTGGGTCCGCCCGCGACGAGGCCCGATCCGGAAGGCACATAGGCGGTGGTGCCGATGGTCGCGTTGGGCGCGGCGCAGTTGCGGCCGGTGGGGATGTCGGTGTTCCAGTCGACCTGCTTCACCCAGTCCCGATCCGCGCCGTAGACGCTGTCGTGATGGGAGTAGCCGTAGGCGACGTAGAAACCGCCCGAGCCCCAGTCCTTGCCCGCCAGCGCGCTGGCTTCGATCGACTGGTAGTCCTCGCCGATGCCGTAGCGGGCATCGGCCTGGATGCCGTCGAACCGGTCGCGCGTGACGAAGTTGATGACGCCGCCGATCGCGTCCGAGCCATATACCGCCGAGCCGCCATCGGTCATGGCCTCGACGCGCGCGATCACGCCGGGCGCGATGATGTCGGGATCCACCGCGACCTGCTGGATGCCCGCACCGACGACACGCTGGCCGTCGAACAGGACCAGCGTCTGGGCGCCGCCGCTGGTGTTGGCGCCGGGCAGGTTGCGCAAGTTGGGACGGTTGATCGGGTTCGACCCGTTGGAGCCGGGCTGCTGCGATATGCCGGCGGGCAAGGCATTGAAGAAGTTGCCGACTTGCGGAATGGTGCTGAGCACCTGGCTGGTCGAGGCCGCGCCGGTGGCCGCGATCTGGTCAGTATCGACATTGATGACGTTGTTGCCGGCCGGAGCGATGCCGCGAATGAGCGTGCCGATCACGACGATCGGTTCGCTGGTCACCTGGTCTGCCAGCGGCTGCTCGGGCGCCGGAGCTGGCGCCTGAGCTGGCGCCTGGGTCTCGGTCTGGGCCATCGCTGCGGCGGGTAGCAGCGCGATGGTTGCCGCTCCCAGTGCCAGCCGGGTCGCCGAACGCGTGTAGATGTTTGCCATTTCCTGTTTCCTCCCCTGGAAAAATGTTTGGAATCCGTCTTCAAATCCGTCTCGTCAGCTTTGATCTGATCGAGACGATTCAGAGTGGCAGTTGCACCTCGTTGACCGAAGTCACCACGACCTTCCCGTCCTGATTGGTCATGCGGACCTCGATGCGCACGACGGGGAAACCCCACTCGGAATTCTCGATCTTCTCGATCACCTCACCCTCGATCCAAGTTACGTCGCCTTCGAAGGCGGGGCCCCGGAACTCGCTCTTGGCGTGGCGGACCATGCCGTCGTGGCCGGCCCAGAAGGCCAGGTAATCGGTGTTCCAGGCGGCCATCGTGGCGCCGTAGCCATAGGCACGGTGCATGCCGATCTCGCTGGCGCGGCCGTCGTCGATATGGCCGCGCGAGGGGCCGAGGTAGAGGCCGTCGCGCAGGCGCGGGTCGACAAGGGCGCCTTCCTCGTCGAACGAGAAGCCCTCGATCCAGCCCATGTCCTGATTGACCCAGCAATCGGGCACGCCTTCGATGCCCTGCCAGTAGAAGCTGCCCCAGATGTTGAACACGAAGGCGCGGTATTCGGTGGTGAAGCTGGCGATCGAGTGAGGGCCGATGACGCGGCGCGGAAGCTTGTCGCCCACCGCGACCGCCTCGAACCGGGGGGAGACGCCGTCGCGGTTGGACAGGAACCAATCGCGCCGCGCCTGGTCGATCCCGGCAAGTTCGGCCTGGGTCCACTTGTGCGGGGTGCCGGCGGTGGAGGCGTACATTCCCCGCTTTTCCGCTTCCTTGGCAAGATAGCGGATGACCGTGGGGCAGGACTTGGCAATGAGATCGCCGCGCTGGTTGCGGTGGATCGTGTCGCCGCGCTGGAACAGGGTGGGGCCGGCGAAGCGGGTGTCGGTCAGCTTGTAACCCGTGAAGATGCGCTCGTGGGAAATCCGGTCTCCGGGGCGCACGTTGGTGCCGTACCACCACCATTCCTCGCCGCCGAAAATCATGTGCTGGCCTTCGATGCGTCCGACGCAGGCCTGATTGTTGCCATGGCCGTAGTCGAGCGCCACCAGCATCGATTGCGGCGCAATGAGATCGCCGAACTTGCTCTGCTGGGCGAAGCGCTGGTCCCAGTGCAGCGGGTTGACGTAGTCCATCGCCATGACCCAGCGGCGGATATCCGTCTTGTTGCAGGGCTCCCAAAGCTCGCCGCCGCCGACCTGATGGCCCAGCCGCCATTCGACGTCGCTGATGTCCATGATCGCGTCTTCTGCCGTTTCAGCCAAAGGTGCATCCTCCGTTCGTTATGCAAAGGAGAGATGCTGCACCGGCCCGGATCAGACTTGTCGTATCCGGACAATCATGGCCCGGCCGGATTTACAGTCTGGCCAGCGCGCTTTCCCGCAAGGCGCGCGCCCGCAAGTCGCGGGGGCTGGAACCCAGCATCTGCTGCGAGAAATGGGACAGGGCGGATTGCTCGGCAAAGCCCAGCCGGCGTGAAATGACCTGCAATTCGACGTCCGTTCGCCCGATGTAATAAGCCAGGTAATCGCAGCGGACCTGGTCCTTGATCCGCTGGAAACTCGTCCCTTCATCGTGGAGGCGCCGGTTCATCGTGCGGGGGTGAAGCGCCAGCAACCGCGCGACGCGTTCGCTGGTGCATTCGTTGGTGCTGAGCCACTGCATGACGATTCCGCGCACCCGCGCGCTCACCGAGGGACGGACATCCCGGAAGGTCGAGCGCAAGTGGGCGATGGCTTCGGTGCGGGCGTGGGCATCCGCGTCATGGATGGGGAAGGCCATGTCGGCGGCGCGGAAGGCTATGCCGTCCTCGGTGCGGCAGAAACGCACCTCGCAGCCGAAATAGCGGCGGTAGCTGCGCAGCGTTGCCAGGTTGCCGTGCCGGAAATGCACGTCCCTGGCCCGCGCCCGGCCGCCGGTGAGCACCATGGCGCCGAGGTGGCCCAGCAACATGAGTTGCTCCACGGCCTGACAGCGGCCCAGCAGAGTGCCGACCAGCACGTCGTGCCCCAGGAAGACATGGGCGCCGGAAGCGGTCGCGGCTTTCCAGACCCGCGCAGCAAGCGAGTGGGCATTGTTGTGGACCACCGCCAGCGTCGTGGCTTCGCCGAAAGTGCGGGCATGGGCCATGAGCGTCCCGAGCCGGCCGTAGACGCCGCGGCCGCCCTGCCGCAGGGCGAGCCGCATGCCGAAGTCGGCCGCGCCCAGTTCCCGCGCGGCTCGGTCCACCAGGGCCATCCACTGCTCGTAAGAGGCGGCGCCTTCCCGTTCGCAGTCGGCTTCGTCGAGCCCGGATTCGGCCAGCATGACCTGCGGCTGGCCGCCCAGTTCGCGGACGAGTTCGGGAAAGTGGCGCAGCAGGCGCGCGCCCAGCAGATGGCCGCCGGCTTCGCTGTTCGAAGCCCTGCCGCCCTGAGGAGCCGGGTGCCTTGCTTCCATTTCCATCCGCAAACCTCGAACGATGGGGGACACGCCTTTCCGGCATGCTTTCTCCGCGCGTTTCGATCAAGCGTTCGCGCGCCTCCACCGCGTTTCATCGCCTGGCCGAAGTCGGAACGCGCGCCGGACGGATTGTCCCGATCCAGCAAGTCGGGCCGAAGAATGCCCGGCAAGGCTCTGGCGGTCCGGCCGGAGTCGGCTGCGGGGGTGCCAGATCCGATCACGGGGTCAGGTGCAACAGGGGAGAGTGTCATGGCTGAAGCGCGTTTCGCGGGCGCTGCATCGTTTTATGGATTGATGGCGGCATTGCTGATGTTTCCGCAAGTCGGACATGCGCAGGATCAGGCCGCGCCGCAGCCGGCAGCCGCTTCCTCCGAGATCATCGTCACCGCGCAGCGCCGCGCCGAACAGTCGCGCGACGTGCCGATCAGCGTCACCTCGCTGGGGGCGGAGCAGTTGGCGACTGCCAATGTCCAGCAGCTTTCCGATACCGCGCGGGTAACGCCGGGCCTGCGTTTCGACAGCCAGGGACCGGCGGTGCAGCCCACCATTCGCGGCGTCGGCACGGCCATAACCACTTCCGGCGGCGGTCCCAATGTCGGCATCTATGTCGATGGGTTCTTCCAGGCCAACACCTACATGTCGGACTTCGACCTGCTCAACGTTCGCAATATCCAGGTGCTGAAGGGACCGCAGGGTACGCTGTTCGGCCGCAACACCACGGGCGGCGCGATCCTGGTGACCACGGCCGATCCCAGCACGGATACCGGCGCGGAGGCCAAGGTCAGCTATGGCCGCTTCAATGCGCTGAAAGCGCAGGCCTATGCCACGTTCGGCATCAGCGACCGCGTCGCGATCGACGTGGAGGGGCTCTATCGCCGCGGCGACGGCTATTTCACCGACCTTGCCACCGATGACGACGACATCGGCAGGTACGAAAACTGGTCGCTGCGCGTGGGCATGAAGGCCGATCTGACCGACGACGTCTCGCTGCTGCTGCGCTGGGTCCATGCGGAAACCGACGATCCGACCACCCAGCTGGTGAACGCCTATGTCGACAAGAGCGGCGGCGCGGGCTTCCTCGACAAGGTTTCGCCCGCCGGTCAGGCGATCTACGGGGCGTCCAGCTCCCAGGGACTGCCGCTGGTCTATTTCTATGCGCCGTCATCGACTTATGCCACCAAGCCGGGGCAAGTCCTGCTCAACACCCCGGTCGATTTCCGCACCAATTCGGACGCGCTTCAGGCAACGTTGAAGGCCGATCTGGGCCTTGCGGAGTTCACCTCCTACACCCAGTACCGCAAGGACCTGTCGCCCTATCACGGCGATCTGGACGCGACGGCGCTGCCGTTCTTCAACATCTACGTTGGCGTGAATGACGAGACCTGGAGCCAGGAATTCCTCATCAATTCGAAGGCGGGATCGCCATTGCAGTGGACGGCGGGCCTCAATTACTTCCAGATCCGCGACACCTGGGACATCGGCGCCAGCTTCGGCGGATCGCCCTATGGTCAGTTCGGCGGATCGAGCACGACGACCAAGTCCTACGCCGCATTCCTGGACGCGACATATGCGGTGAGCGACCAGCTGTTCTTCACGCTGGGCGGCCGGTACAGCCATGACACGGTGGGCGATGCCTACTTCGTCACCAACGCGACGACCACGTCCTACATCGGGCCGGACGGCCTGCCGGTGCCCTATTCGGGCGGCGCGGGCGTGCGCATCCCGGTCAACAGGCTGAAAAACGACAGCTTCACGCCGCGCGTGGTGGTCCGTTACAAGCCCAGCGAGGAATCGAGCGTCTACGCATCGTGGACGCGGGGCTACAAGGCAGGCATCCTGAACGTCGGCGGCTATTCGCAGCAGCCGGTGAAGCCCGAGAAGATCGATGCCTTCGAAGTGGGCTTCAAGTACGACGACCGCCGGTTCTCGGCCGATCTTGCCGGGTTCTATTACGATTACAAGAACCTGCAGGTTTCCAGCTATCAGAATGGCGCGGCGCAGATCCGCAATGCCGCGTCCTCGGAAATCTACGGACTGGAGGCGCAGCTTCGCTACAAGGTCAGCGATGCGTTCTCGCTGCTGGGCGGTGCGGCCTGGACCCATGCGCGGTACAAATCCTTCACCAACGCGCCCTATTACAGCTATTGCGATCCGGCGATTGCGGACCTGAGCAATGCGATGGCCTGCATCCCCACCGCTCTGGGCGGGTTCGGACCGGGCGCGATCACGCAGACCTCCACCGATGCCTCCGGCTACAAGATGCAGCGCGCGCCCGATTTCACCGGTAATATCGGCGCCAGCTACCGGCTGGACCTGGCCGGCGGCGGGCTGACGCTGTCGGGCAATCTCTACTACACCTCCAGCTTCTATTTCGATCCCGAGCAGCAGTTCAAGCAGAAGGGCTACGAAGTGCTGGCGCTGCGGGCGGAGTGGACGGACCCGTCGGAGCGCTACACCGTGGCGGTGTTCGGCGATAACGTCACCAACACGCGCTATCGCACGCAAGTGCTGTTCAACACGCTGGGGACGGGTTCGGTCTGGAACGCCCCGGTGACCTACGGCATCCAGCTGGGCGCGAAGTTCCGGTGAAGGCCATGCGCCTTGCGCCCGCGGGCGGCGAACGGCAGCTCGAACTGGTGGAGCTGCCGGCAGCGGAGGCTCTGAGGCCGGGCGAGATACGCGTCCGCGT
>Ga0160437_1001041_pt1 | contig 13097 bp, 18 predicted proteins | sample HID1975I_E0MG_FD_108227 | JGI IMG/M metagenome (GOLD analysis project Ga0160437, IMG submission 108227) | Enriched soil microbial communities from UW Madison campus, WI, USA - HID1975I_E0 MG | ecosystem: Environmental > Terrestrial > Soil > Unclassified | place: USA: Madison, Wisconsin... | reverse complement strand
GCGCTGATGGAACTGCAGGCCTCGCGCGCCGCTGCCCGCGTTGGCAAGGATGGCGAACCGGTCCTGCTCCTCGACCAGGACCGCACGCAGTGGGACCAGGCGCTGATCCGCCAGGGCCTGGCCTCGCTTGAGCGCGCCGAAGCGCTCGGCGGGCGCGAGGGCAGCCACGCCCTGCAGGCCGCGATCGCCGCCTGCCATGCACGTGCTGCGCGCGCCGACGACACCGACTGGCCGCGGATCGTCGCGCTTTACGACGCGCTCGTGCGCGTCCTGCCCTCGCCCGTGGTCGCGCTCAATCGCGCGGTCGCGGTGTCGATGGCCGCGGGTGCGGAGGCCGGGCTGGCCGCCATCGACGCCATCGCCGGCGAGCGCGCCCTGCGCGACTACCACCTGCTGCCAAGCGTCCGCGGCGAGCTGCTGCGCCGGCTCGAACGCTTCGACGAGGCACGCGCGGAGTTCGAACGCGCGGCCGGCATGACCCGCAACGTGCGCGAACGCGAGCTGCTGCTGGCCAGGGCGCGCGAGTGCGCCTGATGCGACGCGACCCCAGCCCCCTCTCCCGCCTGCGGGAGACGGAGGCGCGCAGCGCCCCACGCGTCAACCTGGCGCCCCCTCACTCCTCCCGCACGATCGCCTCGACCTGGATCCGCAGCGTCACCGCCATGTCGAAGCCGTAGTCCTTGCCCGCATCGATGCCGAACTCGTCGCGCTGGATCGTCGCCAGGGCATCGGCACCACACAGCTCACGCTTGAGCACCGGGTGCGGCATGCACTTGAAGCTCCTGACCTCCAGTTCGACCGGGCGCGTCACGCCGTGCAGGGTCAACTCTCCCGCCACGCGCGTCGGCCTGCCGTCCACGAAGTCTTCCAGCCGTCCCTTGTAGACCGCCCGTGGATACTCCCCCGCGTCGAACAGCTCGGCACCGAGCGCGTGTTCGTTGAGCGCGTCATGGCCGAAGTCGATGCTCGATACGTCGACCACGACTTCCATCGTTCCGCTGCCTGCCTCGCGGTCCAGCGTCACGCTGCCGTGGCTGCTGTTGAACTTCCCCCGCCACACCGACAGCCCGCCCAGATGGTCCGCTTCGAAACTGGGAAAGGTGTGTTCCGGGTCGATATCGTAGGTCCGCGTCGCCGCCGCGGCCGTGCCGGTGGCACCCAGCAGCAGCGCCAGCGCCGGCACTGCGAGCACGCATCGTGCCGTGTTCACCATCGCCCGGCCCTCACAGTTCCACGATCGTCTTGAAGCCGCCCCAGAACATCCGCTTGCCATCGAACGGCATCGACTTGGGGTCCATGTCGGCCAGGCGCGGATCGGCCATGACCTGCTTGTTGATGCGGTCGCGCTGGGCCCGCGACTTGTAGACGATCCAGGAGAACACCACGACTTCGTCCGGCTTGAGCTTCACGCTTTGCGGAAACGACGTGCGCTTGCCGGGCTGGACGTCGTCTGCGACGCATTCGACGCGCCGTATTCCTTCCAGATCGCGCCCGCCTTGCGGGCCAGGCGCCGGTAGGCCGCCAGGCTCTCCTTCGGGACCGGGACCACGAAACCATCGACATAACGCATTGGGGCCTCCTCGCTTGCATGGTTGCGACCACCGGCCGGAATGCCGGGGGTTCTGGAGAGCGACGAACGGACGGGCGCCGGATCGACATCGCATCGCGCGTCGCGCGTGGCCATCCGGCTCGCATTGCCGGGCGCATCGGACGAAACTGTCGGTTCGCACCAAAACCGACGAGGTTCCGGCTCCATGGCAACGCCCGACATCACCATCTACCACAACCCCGCCTGCGGCACGTCGCGGACCACGCTCGGCATGATCCGCGACGCCGGCTTCGAGCCGCGCGTGATCGAATACCTCAAGGACCCGCCGGACCGCGAGACCCTGGTCGCCATGATCGACGCGATGGGCGTCCCGGTGCGGGAGGTGCTGCGGACGAAGGCCGAGCCCTACGCCGATCTGGGCCTGGACGACCCGTCCATCGGCGACGACGCACTCATCGACGCCATGCTTGCCCATCCGATCCTGATCAACCGGCCGATCGTGGTCACGCCGCTGGGCACCCGCCTGTGCCGGCCGGCCGAGCTCGTGGCCGGCCTGCTGCCGGCCAGCGGCGACTGAGCCGATGTGCCTGGTCGCCCTCGCCTGGCGCGCACACCCGCGCTACCGGCTGGCGTTGATCGCCAACCGCGACGAACTGCACGCGCGGCCCAGCGCCGCCGCGGGCGTGGACCCGGAGGCCGCGGACGTCTACGGCGGCCGCGACCTGGTCCAGGGCGGCGGCTGGCTGCAGGTGTCCACGCACGGGCGGCTGGCAGCGGTCACCAACGTCCGCGCCGGCCTGGCGCCCGAAGCCAGGCCGCGCTCCCGCGGCGCGCTGGTGCGCGACTTCGTGCGCGACGACGCCGCCGCGGTGGCGGCAACGGAAGGGCTGGCGCCGGTCGCGGGGGAGTTCGGGCGCTTCAACCTGCTGGCCTGGGACGGGAACACGCTGGCGTTCGCGGGCAATCATCCGCGCTTCGCCGCGGCGGTCGTCGCGCCCGGCCTGCATGCGATGTCCAACGGCGCGTTCGACGCGCCCTGGCCGAAGACCACGCGCGCCACTCGGGCGCTGGCCGCATGGCTGCAGTCACCGGCGGCAGGCGTCGGGTCGCCCGGCGCCGACGTGATCGCGCCGCTGCTCGACGCACTCGCCGACACCACCATCGCGCCTGACGACGCGCTGCCCGACACCGGGGTGGGAGTGGAACTGGAGCGCCGGCTGTCGCCGCCGTTCGTGCGTGACCCGCGCTACGGCACCCGCTGCAGCAGCGTGGTGCTGGTGGACGACGCGTCGATCCTGTTCGCGGAGCGCCGCTTCGGCCCGGACGCCTCGATGCTGGGCGAAAGCCTGCGGTTCCTGCCGCTGCGCCGATCCGGCCACTGAGCAGCGTCAGGGCGAGGCGGCGATGCAGCGCGCCGGCGCGTCTTCCACCACTTCCTGTTCCCAGCCGTTGGTCGCGCGCACCGCGATGGTGCCGCCGATGCAGGCGCGCGACAGTCCGTCGCGCCGCGCAGCGCTGGGACCCGGCAGCCTGACCGGCTCGAGCGCGACAGGCGCCTCTGCTTCGGGCTTGCCGTCCATGTCGGCGGCATCGGCACTGCCCGATGCGGAGGATGCCTTCGCGCCGGGAGCAGGCGCGTCATCCGGGGTGTGCGCGTCGACGGCTTCCACACCATCGGCCCGCACCCGCTGCGCGCTGCCGGATTCGCCTGCCCAGAACATCGCCCCAAGCCCGTTGGCAACCAGCACGCCCAACGCCACGGCCAGCGCGATAGGCAGGAAAAAAGACCACGGCGTCAAAGCGCGGAACCCGTCTCGATTCATTCCCAGCCCTCCCTCGCCCGCACGAGCCTAGCGCACGCGCGGCGGAAGCGCATTCACGTGGAAGCGGGCGACAGAGGAAGGAGGATCCGCAGTTTGCGCGCCGTTGTTGCCCCGATACGCGCAGCATGTTGCGCAATCACCTGAAAAACCGGCAAGCGTCTGTCGCGACCGCACAAAAGTAGAAGGCCCAGTCTGCCGGATTTCTCCGATCGGCTGAGCCTTCTGTCGTCGAAGCGATTGCTTCCGGCTTTCGCCTTCCGCTTTTTCTTCGACGGATGCAGGTTACCGCGATGCCCGTTACCAGGATGTAAAACGCAGTGACCGTTCGTCGGCACGCGGCCGTTCTACCACGGCCACCAGCTGCGGCCTTCGCAGGCGTAGCGATCGGCGGCGCGCTCGAAGCGGTTGCGCACCGAGACGCCGCCGCACAGCAGGTACAGCGGCAGGAACAGCGGGCCGAGCACCATGTACTGGTACACATGCGCGCGCTCGTGGTCCGCCAGCACGATCGGTGCCTCCTCGCCGTGACCCGCGCGATGGGCATAGGTCATGCACGCCGAGTCGAGCGTGTCGCCGGTATGCAGGATCACGTTGCCCAGCGTCAGCGCACCGCCCGGCCCCCAGGGCCAGCGATGGAAGACAATCGCGAGGTCGCGCGCGCGCAGGTGCATGTGCGCACCGGCAGCCAGGCCGGCAACGCCGAGGACACATCCGACCAGCGTGTTGGGCAGCGTCCATACGATGCCCAGCAGCTGCAGCGCGCGCAGGCCGGCGCCCGGCGCACGGTATGCGCTCAACCGTCGCCTTCGGGCATCAGCAGCCACAGGACCAGGTAGACCAGGATGCCGGGGAACGCGGCGGAGGCGACCGAGACGATGACGTAGATCGCGCGCACCAGGGTCGAATTCCAGCCGTAGCGCTGCGCGATGCCGCCCATGACGCCGGCAAGGACGCGGTCATTGATCGATCGGGTGAAACGTTGCGGCTGGTTCATCGTCTTGATTGCGGGCCGGAAGACGGCTGGAGTCTAGCCTGACATGCGTTAAGCAACGTCGACGCAGGCTGGTTCGCGTGCGCAGCCATCGGTCAGCGCGAACGCTCGGCCAGCCAGTCGTGGATGGTGCCCGGCACTTCTTTCTGCGCCCGGCCGGACACATAGATGCCGATGTGGCCACCACGGAAGGAAAGCTCTGTGTAGTCGTCGGTGCCGACCAGTTCCTTCAACCGCTTCGATGCCGCCGGCGGCACCAGGTGGTCCTGCTCGGCGAAGATGTTGAGCACCGGCATCTCGACCAGCCCCAGGTGCACCTCGCGGTCGCCGATCACGATGCCGCCGTTGACGAAGCCATTGGCCTGGTAGAACTGCTTGACGAACTGCCGGAACGCCTCGCCCGCCTGGTCCGGGGAATCGAAGATCCACTTCTCCATGCGCAGGAAATCCTCGACCTTGCGCTTGTCGTCGAGGATGTCGACCAGCCCCACGTACTTCTGCGCGAACAGCCGCCACGGCTTGAGCGTGAGGTAGCACAGGTTCATCAGGTCGGCAGGCACGTTGCCGAGCGTGTCGACGAACAGGTCCACGTCCATGGCCCGGGTCCAGTTCGACAGCATGTTGTCGTCGGTGTGGAAGTCCACCGGCGTGACCATCGTGACCAGGTTGCGCACCTTGTCCGGGTGCAGCGACGCGTAGCACAGCGAGAACGCGCCGCCCTGGCAGATGCCGAGCAGGTTGATCGCGTCCAGTCCGTGCGCGTCGCGCAGGTGGTCGACCGCGCCGCCGAGGAAGCGTTCGATGTAGTCCTCGAGCGTCAGGAACCGGTCGGAGCGGTCCGCATAGCCCCAGTCGATGATGTACACGTCTTCGCCGCGCGCCAGCAGGTTGCGCACGATCGACTTGTCGGCCTGCAGATCGACCATGTACGGGCGGTTGACCAGCGCGTAGCTGATCAGCAGCGGCACCTTCGCGGTGGGCTTGCCTTCGCCGCGGTAGCGGTAAAGCACGACCTTGCCGTCGCGCCAGGCCTCTTCCTTCGCCGTGACGCCGTAGTCGACGTCGTCGACCTCGCGCAGGGTCTGCAGCCCGGCCATGAGCTTCTGCTGGAACGCGACCGCCTCGGCGGCAAGCCGGTCCGGGGTGATATCCAGTGGTCCGGCCATGTCAACGCCTCCCCTTCGTGGTCTTCTTCTTTGCGGGTTTTGGCGCCTGCTTTTTCGCGGCCTGCTTCTTCACCGCCGGCTTGCGCGAGACCGCGGCCTTGGCCTGGGTCTTCTTCGCAGGCGCGGCTTTCCGGGTCTTTCGCGCAGCCGGCGCCGGCGCACCTGCCTGGGCCGGACCGGACGCGGCTTTCATTTCATCCTGCAGTTTCCGCAGCTGCCGCTCCAGCGCCACGATTTTGCGATGCGCGCCGTCCAGCTCGGTGCGGGTCGGCATGCCGAACACCGCGGACGCCTGCTCAACCTCGCGCTGGACACCCCCGCGGACCCGCATCTGCGCGTCCACCAGCTTTCCGTACGCTTCCTGGAACTCCCTGGACAGTGCGATCTTCGCGTAGGCGTCCTCGGCGGCATCCACCCACAGGTCGAACAGCGCACGCGCCGACTGGAGCTGCTCTCCCGGTGCCTCGTGTGCGCCGAGCTTGTCCTCGAAGATCGCGCAGGCATCCCGCGTGGCCTGGCGCATCAATTCGTCGTAGGCCTGCGTGCACTGCTGGTAGTCGGCCACCGCCAGGGCCAGCTGCTGCCAGCGCTGCTGGTGTTCACGGGCGAAGCCGAACGTCGGCGTGCGCAGCCACGAAAGCGACTCGCCACGCATCCCGTCGAGCCAAGGCCTGGCCTGCTCGAACCACTGCTCGAAGCCCTCCAGCCCGGGACCGCGCATGCCGCGCATCAGGTCGACGAACGGGTCTGCGCCCGCCGACTCCACCGCCCGTCGCCAGGCCGACGCGATCTGCGAGGCACTGGCGTCGCCGCCGCCAAACTGCGCGGCGACTTGCTGCATCTGCCCGAACCATTGGCGCGCCTGCGCATTGAACCGCTCCAGGGCGTCGCCGGACGCGGCGGGGGCGCCCTTTACAGCGCGCCCCCACCAGTCCATCGCCGCCTGCCAGGGCTGGGCCGCGGCCGCCTCCGGCGATGCGCCGCGCAGCGCCCCTGCCCAGGCATTCCAGTACTGGCGCGCCAATGCGTCGAAATCGCCCGGCTGCGCCCCCCCATGCTGCCCGCTGTCGCCCATTGCCTTCCTCCCGGATCAGGCCACGATCATAGCAATCGTCCGGCGGCAATCCGGCGGGTCAGGGCTTGGGGATGCGCAGGGTCTGGCTGATCATCAGCGACCCCGACAACGCATAGACCAGTACCAGCGGGTGCAACTGCCACGGCCCCAATTGCCACATCCCGAACCAGAGCGCATCGCCGATCTGCCCCAGCCAGGCCGCCACCGCCAACGCCACCACGATGGCCAGGCTGGTGGGGATCGGCGTGCCCTCGAAATACTTCACCTTGTCGCCACCGTCGGCCAGCGTCTCGGCAGTGACGTTGTAGCGTGCCAGCCGGCTGACCCCACAGCCGACGAAATAGCTCAGCACCACCCAGTCCCAGCCGCCGCGCATCCCGCACGCATAACCCAGCGCCGCCGGCGCGACGCCGAACGAGATCACGTCCGCCAGCGAATCCAGCTCTCGCCCAAGCGTCGAAGCCACCTTCCGCCACCGCGCAATCCGCCCGTCCAACGCATCGAACACGAACGCCAGCGGAATCAGCGCCATCCCCACCATCAGGTCACGGACCACGCCTTCATGCAGGAACCGCATCGCGGCGAAGATCGCCCCGGTACCGCAGAATGCATTGGCCAGCGTGAACCAGTCGGCCAGCTGGAATTCGCGGAGCATGGAGAAGTGGCGGGGGCGTTGCATGGCGTCGCCGGGATGCGGGGAGCGGGAATTGAAGGCTCGTGCAGGCGACGGATGCCTGCATCGCGCTGACGATAGCATTCCCTACTGGCGCCCGGACGGCACATCTCCGAACGTCAGAACCAGTGGCTCGCTCGTTGGATGGATACAGATCGGCTTGAGGATCAGCGGGAAGCACAGCCCTGTGGCTGTCTCCGTCGTCCTCCCGGGCTCTGCGCTTGTTGTGCGCAGCAAGCAATATCGCCGCAATGGCCATGAGAAAAAAGGCCACAACCCCCGGCATCAACACAGCGCGGCTCTGATTGAAAGACATGACAGCCGCAACGAATGCACACAACGCGCCAGCCCCCATCAGAACTCTGAAGTGGACCGGCGGTTGGCCGTTTGGCTGTGCCTTCATCTTTTCTTGTCCCATGTTGGTAGCCGAGTCATGACGCAGCGGCTACTGCACAGCTCAGATCGCCAAGCGTATGCGTCGAAGGGGCCTTCGCCTGTTACCGCCCAGATAGTCAGGCTGCGCTTGGGTCTCCCCGCGCCCGCGCAGTTCCAAACGCTGTGCCAGCATAAGTGCGCCCGCCTCGACGAACCAGCGGCAGATCACCTCAAGAGGCGATCCCAGCCTGCTCTTCCATGTTCGCAGGCCATTTCGGCTCCGGTGCCAGCCGCATTGCGATGTAGTGGCACAGGCCAATAGGAACGTAGATCCACGCCAGCAACACCGAAAGGATGATGCTGAACCAAAGGTCGATCGGGCCGGATGCCGATGCGCGTGCCTCGCGGCCTTCCTGCGTGGGATCCAGCGGACGGATGTACTGGAACAGGCTCCGACGCAAACTGACGCCCTGGCGGCGGACCGGATAGTGCGGCACGTGGTCGACGCCGCGCTCCATGAACGTGCACACGTATGACCATGTGCGCTCCATGTCCACCTCTATCTGGGAGTTGCCTTCCAGCACGATGGTATCCACCGCCTCCAGCGTACCCGGCTTGCACAACACCATCAGCACGTGGAAGCGCTGGATGTAGGCCTTTCCGGTGAAGCCGGCATAGCGGGTGAGGATGCCATGCACGTCATCCCAGTTCCATTCCCGCGCCATTACCGGCCAAGTCACGAAGGGGTTCCACAGGCGTTTTTGCTCCAGCGAATACACCTTACGCTGCTCGCGATCGAACCGCAGCGGGAGATCGCGTGGCATGGTGATATCGGTCCTGATCATCCGAAAGCAGAAGGCCAGAAATCCAAGACCAACCAAAAACATCAGAAATCCAAAAAACACAACTCCGATCTTGATCGGAGCAGTCCCACCTCCCAGAATTTCTATTCTCAGCAACCAAATAGCCAAAATCGAGATAGTGATCGCACCCCCTGCGGAAGCCAAGCCAAACAACAGCAGTACCCCACGCATATAAGTGGTCTCACGCGTCAACTCCAACCATCGCGCATCCAACCAATTAACCGACTCGATGCCCAGTCCGGGCGCGACTTCCTGCCGCTGATCCCGCTCCGGCAGGTCCCTGCGCCACTGCGGATCCTGCGGCGACAGCTTCGATCTGTGCGCGTCCAATCAGTCTTCCTCTTCCACTTCGATCGATGCACGAGCATCAGATATTGTCCGGTCCGGCCAGTAGTCCAGCACCAGTCTCGCACTCTGGAAGTACTCCGTGTTGGCCTCCATGCTCCGGCGAATAGTAACCCCCCCCTCGTTCAGTTGACTCCAAAAGTAGCTGTCTAGCCGCTCGCGCAGGAATGCCAGCCACGACTCCACCACCAACCGATAGCGCGCCAGGCCGCCGCTGCTGCTCATGCGCTCGAACGTAGTGACGTGGCCGGGGAACTTGATCAGCGCTGCTCTAAGACGACATCACCAGGCTCACATACCCCTTCACCAGCTTCCACCACCAAGGCGTGCTGACTGCCACCGTCAATACAAACGCGATCCGGGCAAGCCAGGGCACCGGTACGGGCGAAGACACGTTGGCCTGAAGCCATACCTGTTCCTCCGGAGTCGCTTCGGCGTTGTCGACATCCCATTGCAGCAAGCGCTCTGCCGGCCACTTGTTGTACGGCTGTATGCGCCGTATCAGTCGTGCCCATACGATCGGCGGCCAGAAGAACAGGACGAACAGGAACGCCCACAGAGACTTCGCCACTTTCTGTGGAAATCCCAGCAGCCAGCCCGGCAATACGTGTACCAACCCGGCAAAGGCCGCGAAGACAATTGCGTCCGCGGCTGCTGCGTAATGCCGTTCTCCATGAATCCCGCGATATACGAACAGGTGTTCAGAAGCGGCTGCTCGTCATTGCCCTGCATTTCTACTGTCACGAAACCGATCGGCTTTCCACTGGACGGGTCGAATTCGACATAGGTCAATGCATAATTGATCGCCGCTCCACGATGGCGTTCCTCGATGTAGGGCACGAGTCTGTCCCAGTCGAACTCGCCTTGGCTGACGGATGGATGCATCCGTTGGTGTACCTTGCGTCGCTTGCGGTCGAAGACCGTGAGGCTGTCGCCCGCCTTCCAGTCCACGGCATAGGCGAATCTTGCGGCGGAGACGTAGACGAAGCCCTCCAAGGCCAGCAACAGCAAAACGCCCATGGCCAGCATAGCGTTTCCCATAACCGTATCGATGCCGACACTAGCCAATCCCGACAGCGGCAAATACAAGACCAGGGTCATTACCACCAGGAACAGGGTGAACGATCCGTTGGGAACGATATTGCCGACGCGAAACTCCATGTTGGCCGCGCCCAACCGCGTTACGAGTTCTGCGGGCGCAACCTCCGCCTGCCAGGGACCGGCCCGCAACCGGCGCATCGGGATCGAACCCTTGCGGATGAAGGTGTCCGGGGGATTGAACTTTGCCCGCGGCGCCGCCCCGGCTTCCTTGTGCTCAGCATCCATCAGGCTGCGCCTAGCGTAGGCACTGCGGTCGGCCAGCCCCAGCGCCATGCGCGCGCGCCCTCGCCCGCCTCGGCGTAGTCGGCGAAGAGGTCCTCGACGATCTCCACGACCGTCTTGTCCCGGAACACGCAGCTGTCCACCCGCTGGCGCAGGGCAGTATCGGCCGGCCGAGCAGTTCGTCCAGCGACAGGTGCGCGTCGATCGACAGCGCGGCGATCTCGAGGCGAAAGCCGGTGTCAACGGCCTCGACACCCGACAGCCGCTCCGCCACCAGCGCTCCGGCCCGAGCGGCGTGCGCAACCGCAGCAGCCGCGCCTGTTGCCCGAGGCTTGCGATCAGGGCGGTCAGGACTGGTAAGTGCGTCCGTGACAACACTTCTGGAGGCACACCAAATATGCAACGCCAACATCACCAGTCAGAGCTACGCAAAATCGAGTCGCCTATGCAATATGCTCCGCCGGTTCGGGCAAGACGTCGACCTGAGCCATTTCTTTATTGTCGCCTGCATACCACCGGCGGTATCTCAGATAGCCCTCCGGTTCCCAAGTTCCGGGAATCGGAATGAAGCCCAGGATATAACCATCGAAGGGTTTGAAACCCGCGTAGGAGTCGTGCACATAATCGGCAAACATGCGCGCCTCTGCGTCGAATACTGTCCGGTGCTTGCGGACAAGTTCAAGGACATCCCGCGCTTCTCCTGCCAGTTTCGACAGTTCTCTGCCGTGACTGAACGGACGGGTCAAGGGTGAGGCACCCAGGATCGCATCCAGTGCTTTCTCCCCGAACGTATCGGTCGCGTCCAAGGCGGCAATATCTTGCAGCAGCGTCGCATTGGCACCCTCGAGGTCGGCAATGTCGCCTGCCACGGCCCGATGGCGCCATGGCAACTGGGCATACGTGTTGCGAACCTGATAGCGCCAAGCCAAGTAGGGCAGCAACCATTCGCGCTGGCTGCCTTGGCTGGGTGCCACGGCAACGAACGCGTCGTAGGCAGCTTGCAGGTCGGGGTGAATCTCAAAGGGGTCAGTGCTACCAACTTGCGCCAACGCCATATCCAGCGGCACGCCTGCATCAACCGCCATACGATACATGTAGTTGAGTGGTATCTGCGACAGTTTCTGGCTGTTCAGTCCTTGTGGCCCACGCCCTTGGTCCTGCGGCGTGTAGCCGCCGCCCACGTCCGAATGCATGCCGGGAAAGGCGGATTGCCGGCAGTTGGCCGGCAAGGCTGTACTACCCGGCTGCTGCACGTAGTCGAGCGGAAACGAGGCGCGATTCTCGTGCATGGCAATGTAGTGGACGCAGTTCTTCACCTCCGGCGCGATCCGCAACGACTCTGCGCTGGCCCAGTCCAGGTGCCCGTCGGTCCAGCTGCCCACCAGAGGCGTCGACGTCGGGAGCCCCACCGATGCCACCGTGTCGAAGATGCCCAGGAAACGAATGGTCGCCGGCACGCCGCACAGCTTGCCGTCCGGCATCAATTGCAGCAGCCAATTACAGAACACGCGCGCCTGCGCAGCCCCGCGCGAGAAGCCGAAGACATCGATGAAGATTTCGGTCAGCTTCGGCTTGGTCTCCGGGTCGAGCACCCGCTCGGCGATCTTGCCGGCCCACAGCGTGAGAAAGGCATTGCGCTGGGTATCGCCTACCCCGCCACCCCGCAACAACCCGCCGCTGGTGCCCATGCCGACCTTCTGCAACGCCTCGGCATCGCCGCGCTCGGCCAGCGGCATGTAACCCGCCTTGGGGCTGAAGGCACGCTTGCCGTTGCGGCAGAGTGCTTTGACCGTATCGTCGGCAAACAAGTAGCTCCCATCGGAAACTGCACGATGTATCGAATTTAGTACATGCAGAAGTCCGAAGTTGAGCCGCCCGTCGCCGCCAGCACCGAAGCCCATGCCCGACGAGCTTTCGCCCAGTTCGCCGATGTCCGGGAATGGGGTGCCCACGCCTGGCATATACATCGGGTAATAACCCGAAGCGCTATCTTGTGGGTAAGTCAAATACAAACGGTAGACATTGCTGTCCTTCTGGCGGTCCTTCTGCGTGCCCGACTGGCCTGCTTCCTTCCACCACCAGTTGTTGCCGGTGCCGTCGAAGAACAGCCCGAGGTTCAGCGCCATCTCGCACTGCTCGGGCGCGCAGGCATCCGGGGTGACCCGAACGGCATCCAGCGTGAGCGGTGTTGCTGCGATCGCTGCCGACTCGCGTTGACTGTAGCCGGCGCCTTCCTGTGTACTCATGGCTGGGTTACGTCCTTCCATTGCTTGTTGCAATGTTCAACTGATGGATAGTCCTTCCAGGGATGTTTCTGCGGGATCGGATCGTGCGGGCCCGGATAGGTCGGGCTTTCCGGGGCATCCAGACCTGATGACACGACCCTTACCGAGCCGTCCGCCAGGAAATGTACCCACAGGTGCCCTGCTTCCTCATACCGATCGATCGGCACCTCCTGCTGCAACCGGCGATAGCTGCAGCCACGCCAGTTCTGCTCCAGCCACTCCACTTTGACACGGAGATCAGGCCGCCACTTGGCCGGCAGCATCGCGCAGCAGACGGTACCGCCACCGCCCCCAGCACGTCCGCCACCATATCCGGCCACCGAAAAATCCTGCACGCTCAGGTGATCGGCCAGGTGATCGATCCCGGTAATGCCCACCGCGGTCTTTTCCTCCTGCCGCGCCTGGCAGCCACCGGCCAGCGGCAGCAGGCAGGCCAGCAGCAACCACAATGCCCGTGCCCGCGATTCCGGCCACCTGAAAATCCTCCTGTTTCGGGCATTACGGCCCCCAATAGCGTCCTGACTGTTCATGGCTGGGTTACGTCCTTCCATTGCTTGTTGCAATGTTCAACTGATGGATAGTCCTTCCAGGGATGTTTCTGCGGGATCGGATCGTGCGGGCCCGGATAG
>Ga0160437_1001035_pt1 | contig 13134 bp, 11 predicted proteins | sample HID1975I_E0MG_FD_108227 | JGI IMG/M metagenome (GOLD analysis project Ga0160437, IMG submission 108227) | Enriched soil microbial communities from UW Madison campus, WI, USA - HID1975I_E0 MG | ecosystem: Environmental > Terrestrial > Soil > Unclassified | place: USA: Madison, Wisconsin... | reverse complement strand
TGTCGGCCGGCCATGGCTCGATGCTGGTCTACTCGCTGCTCCACCTGACCGGCTATGCCAGCCCGACGATGGACGACATCCGGAACTTCCGCCAGCTCGGCTCGGTCTGCGCCGGTCATCCGGAAAACTTCCTGATCGAAGGCGTGGAATGCACCACCGGCCCGCTCGGCCAGGGTCTGGCCATGGCCGTGGGCATGGCGATGGCGGAACGTCATCTCAATGCCACGTTCGGCGACGATCTTGTGGACCACAAGACCTGGGTCATCGCGGGTGACGGCTGCCTTATGGAAGGGATCAACCACGAGGCCATCGGCCTCGCCGGAAATCTCAAGCTGGGCCGCCTCAAGGTGCTGTGGGACGATAACCACATCACCATCGACGGCGATACCGCGCTCTCCACCAGCGAAGACATCCCCGCGCGCTTCCGCGCCGCCGGCTGGGAAACGCTGGACTGCGACGGCCATGACTTCGCGGACATCGAACGCGCGCTGGCCGCTGCCGCCGCTTCGGACAAGCCCACGCTCGTCGCCTGCCGCACGGTGATCGGCAAGGGCGCGCCCAACAAGCAGGGCGGCCATGACGTCCACGGCGCCGCTCTGGGCGATGCCGAAGTCGCCGCGGCCCGCGAATACCTTGGCTGGACCTCGGCTCCCTTCGAGATCCCGGCAGAGATCCTGGCCGACTGGCGCGCCACGGGCGAAGCCGGCGCGGCTGCCCATGTGGAATGGTTCAGCCGCCTGGCCGCTTCCGACAAGGGCGAGGAATTCAGCCGCCGCATGGCCGGCGAACTGCCGGAAGCCGATGCGATCCGCGCCAAGCTGGCCGAATGGCTGGAAGGCGAATCCACCGTGGCCACCCGCAAGGCCTCGGAAAACTGGCTGAACGTGCTGGCCCCGGCCATCCCCGAGATGATCGGCGGCTCGGCCGACCTCACCGGTTCGAACAACACCAAGGCCAAGTGCCAGGATCCGTTCAATCCCGAGAACTACGGCGGCCGCTACGTCTATTACGGCATCCGTGAATTCGGCATGGCCGCGGCCATGAACGGCATGGCCCTGCACGGCGGCGTGATCCCCTACGGCGGCACGTTCCTGATCTTCTCGGACTACTGCCGCAATGCGATCCGCCTCTCGGCGCTGCAGCAGACCCGCGTGATCTACGTGCTGACCCACGATTCGATCGGTCTCGGCGAAGACGGTCCGACTCACCAGCCGGTCGAGCATGTCATGTCCATGCGCCTGATTCCGAACCTCTACGTGTTCCGCCCGGCCGACGTGGTCGAGACGGCGGAGTGCTGGAACATCGCGCTCGAATCCGAGGAAACGCCTTCGGTCCTGGCCCTTACCCGCCAGAACCTGCCGCAGCTTCGCAGCAGCGGCGACATGCTCTCGGCCCGCGGCGCCTACACGCTCCGCCATGCCGGCGCCGACCGCAAGGTGATCCTGATCGCCACCGGTTCGGAAGTCGAACTGGCCGTGAAGGTGAAGGACGCACTGGAATCGCAGGGCATCGGCGCCGATGTCGTCTCGATGCCGTGCATGGAACTCTTCGCCGCGCAGGACGAAGCCTACCAGCACGAGATCCTTCCCCATGATGCGTCGATCCTTAAGGTCTCGATCGAGGCCGGAACGACCATGGGCTGGGAACGCTATACCGCACAGAGCCGCAACGGCGGCCTGAACATCGGTCTCGACCGCTTCGGCGCCTCGGCCCCGGCCAAGGACCTGTTCGCGCGCTTCGGCTTCACCGTCGAGGCGATCGTTCCGAAGATTCTCAACAAGCTCAGCGTTTAAAGAGGAGATTATTGCAATGGCGACCAAGGTTGCGATCAACGGTTTCGGACGTATCGGGCGCAATGTCGCTCGCGCCATTCTCGAACGCACGGACCATGACCTCGAGCTGGTTTCGATCAACGACCTGGCGGACGCCAAGGCCAATGCTCTCCTGTTCAAGCGCGACAGCGTCCACGGTACTTTCGAAGGTACCGTGGAAGTTGACGGCACCGATCTCGTCATCAACGGCAAGCGCATTCATGTGACGGCCGAGCGCGATCCCGCCAACCTGCCGCATGCCGCGCAGGGTGTGGACATCGTTCTGGAATGCACCGGTTTCTTCACCAACAAGGAATCGGCCTCCAAGCACATCGACGCGGGCGCCAAGCGCGTGCTCGTCTCGGCGCCGGCCAAGGGCGTGGACCTCACCGTCGTTTACGGCGTGAACCACAAGGAACTGACCGCCGATCACGTCGTCGTGTCGAACGCCTCGTGCACCACCAACTGCCTGGCGCCCTTCGCCAAGGTCCTGCATGAGAAGATCGGTATCGAGCGCGGTCTGATGACCACGATCCACTCGTACACCAACGACCAGAAGATCCTCGACCAGATCCACAGCGATCCGCGCCGCGCCCGCGCCGCCGCGATGAACATGATCCCCACCAGCACCGGCGCCGCCGTGGCCGTGGGCCTCGTTCTTCCGGACCTGAAGGGCAAGCTCGACGGTTCGTCGATCCGCGTGCCGACCCCGAACGTCTCGGTCGTCGACCTGACCTTCGTGCCGAAGCGCGACACCACCACCGAGGAAGTCAACGCGCTGCTCAAGGAAGCGGCCGAGGGCGAACTCAAGGGCGTGCTCGCCTTCACCGAAGAACCGCTGGTCTCGATCGACTTCAATCACGACGCCCATTCGTCGACCATCGACAGCCTTGAGACTTCGGTCCTCGAAGGCAAGCTGGTCCGCGTCCTGTCGTGGTACGACAACGAGTGGGGTTTCTCCAACCGCATGGTCGATACGGCCGGCGTGATGGCCAAGTTCCTCTGATGCGCCTGCTCTGAGGCGTTGATGGAGGCGGGCCGCCTCATCGGTATTGCGCGGCGAAAACGGCCGCGCGCGCCGATGGAGGAACTGCGGTCCGCCGCCGTAACTGCCGCCGCGGGAGTCCAGGGGGACTTTCGCGGCGCGGTGCGTCCGGGCCGGGTGCCGCGCCGACAGGTCTCGCTGCTGGCAGCCGAAGACTGGCTGGCCGCGCTGCGCGACCTGGGATTGGCGGAGGGCGATTGTCCGCCCTGGCATGCACGGCGCGCCAACTTGCTGGTCGAAGGCCTGCGGGTGAACGGGATGCACCTTCCGCGCGAGAAAGGCTGCGTCATCGCCATCGGCGAAAGCCTGCGCATCGCAGTGACCATGGAATGCGACCCATGCAGCCGCATGGAAGAAGTGGTGCCGGGGCTCATGGCCGCGCTCCTGCCGGATTGGCGGGGCGGCGTGCTGGGCACGGTGCTGACAGACGGCACGATCGCCGTCGGTGACGAGATAAGGATCGAGCAATGAGCGCTTTCAAGACCCTTGACGACCTTGGTGATGTGACGGGCAAGGTCGCGCTCGTGCGCGTCGACCTCAACCTGCCGATGAACGACGGGCAGGTCACGGATGACACCCGCATCCGCGCCGCGGCGCCGACAGTGCTGGAACTGGCCGAAAAGGGCGCCAAGGTGCTGCTGCTGGCCCACTTCGGCCGCCCCAAGGGTGAGCGCGTCTCGACCATGTCGCTGTCGATGGTGGTCGGCGCGGTCGAAAAGGTGTTCGGCAAGGAAGTGATGTTCGTGCCGGAGATCGCCGGCGACGTCGTCAAGCAGACGGTCGGCATCCTGCGCGCGGGCGACATTGCCATCCTGGAGAACACGCGCTTCTGGAAGGGCGAGGAAAAGAACGACCCCGAGCTGGTCAAGGTCATTGCCGCCAATGCCGACTTCTACGTGAACGACGCCTTTTCCGCCGCCCACCGCGCCCATGCCACGACCGAGGGTCTTGCCCATGTGCTGCCTGCTTATGCCGGCCGCTCGATGCAGGCCGAACTCGAGGCGCTCGACAAGGCGCTCGGCAAGCCCGAGAAGCCCGTTGCGGCCGTCGTCGGCGGCGCGAAGGTCTCCTCCAAGCTGGATGTGCTCAAGCACCTCGTCACCCAGGTCGATCACCTCATCATCGGCGGCGGCATGGCCAACACGTTCCTGGCCGCCAAGGGCGTGGACGTGGGCAAGTCGCTTTGCGAGCACGACCTTACCGGCACGGCCAACGAGATCCTCGACGTGGCCGACAAGTCGGGCTGCACCGTCCACCTCCCTTACGAAGTGGTCGTTTCGAAGGAATTCGCCGCCAATCCGCCCAGCTTGCGCACCTGCAACGTTCATGAAGTGGCCGCGGACGAGATGATCCTCGACGTCGGCCCGCTGGCCGTCGAAGCCCTGGGCGACGTGCTCAAGACCTGCCGCACGCTCGTGTGGAACGGGCCGCTGGGTGCGTTCGAGACGGTTCCCTTCGATGCGGCCACCGTGGCCCTGGCAAAAACGGCTGCCGCGCTGACCCGCGAAGGCTCGCTGGTCTCGGTTGCCGGCGGCGGCGATACGGTTGCGGCGCTTCACCACGCCGGCGTGGCGGACGACTTCTCGTACATCTCGACGGCAGGCGGCGCCTTCCTCGAATGGATGGAAGGCAAGGAACTTCCGGGCGTGGCCGCGCTTTCGGCCTGAGTCGATTACACCATCGGTCCCGGACCTGATCCGGGACCGATGACAGGTCTTTGGGCGGGGATGCGAAGCGCGCCGCCGCGAAGGGGCCGTTCAGGGCCGGCGGTCCCGGATCAGGTCCGGGACGTCGAGAGGGGGATGCCGCAGGAATGAGCCACCGTGACCAAGTCGCGCCGCCGTGGCACGGGCGTTACGTCACGTTGGACGGCATGCGCGGGATTGCCGCGCTGGCGGTGGCGCTGTTCCACTTCAACATCTCCCAGGCACCGCACGGCTACGTCGCGGTGGATTTCTTCTTCGCGCTCTCGGGCTTCGTGCTCTGCACCAGCTACCTACCGCGCTGGCAGGGAGGCATGGGCGCGGGCGACTTCATGACCAAGCGCCTGGTCCGGCTCTATCCGCTGTTTCTCGTCGGCGTGCTGCTGACGACCACGGTGGGCCTGGTACGCCACTATACCGGCGGTGACACTTCGCTGCGCGTGCCGACGATCGTGATCAGCACCGGCATCAATGCGCTGATGCTGCCGTCCCCACTGACGAACACCCTGTTTCCGCTCAACGTCCCGGCCTGGTCGCTGTTCTACGAGCTTGTCGCCAATCTGGTGATGATCCTGGTGCTGTTCCGCCTGCCGCGGTTCGCCCTGATGGCGGTCTGCGCGGCTTCGGCATGGTGGTTCGCCCCGGCGGTATTGGAGAACGGCTCGGGCAATATCGGTGCGATCTGGAACGAGTGGTCGGTGGCGCTGGCCCGCACGCTTTACTCCTTCTGCGCCGGCATGCTGATCGCGCGCCTGCGCCAGCCCGCGCACCGGCCGGCGACGCTCGGCGGGCTGGCCTGCCTCGCTGCGATCGCTGCAATGCTGCTGGCCGATCCCCACTGGCTATCGGCCAGCCACTACGACCTTGCCTGCACGCTCTTGCTGTCCCCCTTGCTGGTCTGGCTGGGATCGCGCGTCGAACCCTCGCGAAAGCTGGCGCCCGCGGCCTGGTTCGTCGGTGAGGTGTCGTTCGCGCTCTATGCCGTGCACTGGGCGCTGATAGAGCCGATGCGCTACTTCAAGGACGACCTCCATTACAATGAAGTGCTGATGGCCTTCGCGTTCCTGGGCGCGTGCCTCCTCGTCGCCTGGTTCTGCGTGCGCTGGATCGACGTTCCCGCGCGCATGCTGCTGTCCGACATGCTGCGCCGCCGCAAGCGCGCGCGCGTCTTCGCCGGAACGGATCACCCAACCGACGGATAGCCTTTTGCCGCAGTTGCGAAACGGTGGCTCGGGGAATAAGCCCGTTTCAGGTTGTCGATACAACTAGGAGGAGAAAACCATGCAATATTCGGAAATGGCGGCCAAAATGGCCGGCGGGAACGGCTTTATCGCCGCGCTCGACCAAAGCGGCGGCTCCACGCCCAAGGCCCTGAAGGGCTACGGCATCGAGGAAGGCGCCTGGTCGAGCGAAGAGGAGATGTTCGGCCTGATCCACCAGATGCGCGCCCGCATCATCGCCTCGCCGGCCTTCACCGGTGACAAGGTGATCGGCGCGATCCTGTTCGAGCGGACCATGGATGGCGAAGTCGCCGGCGTGCCCACTCCGCAGGCGCTGATCGCCAAGGGCGTGGTTCCCTTCATCAAGGTAGACAAGGGCCTGGAAGACGAAGCCAACGGCGTACAACTGATGAAGCCGATGCCGACCCTCGATGCCCTGCTGGAGCGTTCCAAGGCGCTCGGCGTGTTCGGCACCAAGGAGCGTTCGGTAATCAATTCGGCCAATGCCGAAGGCATCGCCGCCGTGGTGAAGCAGCAGTTCGAGATCGGCAGCCAGGTGCTCTCGCACGGCATGATGCCGATCATCGAGCCGGAAGTGAACATCAAGAGCGAGACTCGCGCCGAGTGCGATTCGCTGCTCCTGGCCGAGATCCTCAAGAACCTCGATGCCCTGCCGGAAGGCACGCGCGTCATGCTCAAGCTTTCGCTGCCGATCGTGCCGGGCACGTTCGACCCGCTGGTCTTGCACCCCAAGGTGCTGCGCGTGGTGGCGCTTTCGGGCGGCTACAAGCGCACCGAAGCCTGCGCCGAACTGGCAAAGAACAAGGGCATCATCGCCAGCTTCAGCCGCGCGCTGCTGGAAGACCTGCGCTCGCAGATGAGCGACGCGGAATTCGACGCCGCGCTGAGCGAGGCGATCGACGAAATCTTCGCGGGTTCTACCGAAAAGGTCGACGCGGCCACCGCCGCCTGATCCTGCCCGGGGATTTTCGCTTGAAGGAAGGGCGGTGCCGCAAGGCGCCGCCTTTTTCCGTTACGGCCTTTCGTCAGGTCCTTGGCTGCTTTGCAGCGGTCAGAGGCCGCCCATGAAGCGGAAGCCGAACTGGTAGGCGAAGGGCGCCGGTTTCCTGCCGGCAGTGGGCCGGGGCAGGGCATCCAGCAAGTCGAGCTGTCCATCCGCGATCTGCACGGGCTGTCCCAGCGTCATCTCCACTTCGCGCGGCCCCGAACCCAGGTCCACGCGAACGCGAACTCTCAGGCGGCCGGCCCAGACGCATTGGGTGCCTTCGGCGCAGCGGCTGTCCTCCAGCAGGGCGAGCGGGGTCACCTTGGGGCCGTCGACGAAGACCGTCTCGCCGATGCGGGTATAAGCGAGCGGCGGTCCCTCGTAGGGCGCGCGCGGCGGGGGGGATTGCGGGGTGTAGAAATCGGTGGCCGGTGGGCCGCCCGCATGGACATCCGGTTCGGGGGCCAGCACTTCCGGCTCCGGGGCGGTCGGCGGCGGGAGCGGGGCAGGGGCCGATGCTGGTGCCGGAGTCGAGGCGGGCGCATGGGGCCGCACAGGGGAGGCTGGAATGATCCGGCAGGCAGACAGCGCGACCAACGCGGTCGCGAGCGAAAGGGCAGTCGTCAGGGCGCGGCTTCTCATGATCCTCACACGGTAGGGGGAGAGGGACTTGGGGCGGCTCCTCGCCGAGAAACCGCATCGCGCCTGAACCTTGCCCGAACTGAAGCCCTTGCGCCAATGCCTCATCGGACGAGGAAGCCTTTTCCTGAGCCCGAGGACGCGCTAGGGCCGCGGCATGGACGAAAACGAACGCGAACCGACGCAGCTCTACCTTATCTCGCCGCTCGAAGTGGGCGGCGGCTTTCCCGATCGCCTGGCGCGTGCGCTGGATGCGGCGCCGGTCGCGGCGTTCCAGTTCCGGGTCAAGGACCTCGACCAGCACGAGGCCGCGCGGCTTGCGGAACCGCTGCAGAAGATCTGCGGGGAACGGGACGTGGCGTTCATCGTCAACGATTCGATCAGCCTGGCCAAGCGTCTCGGCGCCGATGGCGTGCACATCGGCCAGGAAGACGGCACGGTGGAAGAGGCGCGCAATGCGCTCGGCCGCGATGCGCAAGTCGGCGTGACTTGCCACGACAGCCGCCACCTGGCCATGGATGCGGGTGAGGCCGGCGCGGACTACGTGGCGTTCGGGGCCTTCTTCCCTACGACGACCAAGCAGGTGAAGCACATGGCGGGCGTCGACCTGCTCGAATGGTGGCAGGCGATCTTCGAGATCCCTTGCGTGGCCATCGGCGGGATCACGCCTGAAAACTGTGCTCCTCTGGTGAAGGCCGGCGCGGACTTCCTGGCCGTATCGGGCGCGGTCTGGAACGGCGACGAAGCCGCCGCGATCAAGGCTTTCCACGAAGCGCTGACCGCCGCGAACTGATCCTGCGGGAGGGGGCGGGGCGAAGCGGGAAACCCACAGGGCTTCCACTGTCGCTCCACCGGCTTTCCACGGCCAGTCCCCAGGCTTTGCACAGCTTATCCACAGGCTTGCCCCGCGGGGGCGAGCGGTGCAGAAACGGCACATGGACATCGATCGTTACTTCGCCCGTATCGGCCTTTCCGAGATGCCGGCCCGCTGTTCGGAAGGGCTGGGCGCGGTGCAGATGGCGCATCGCCAGTCGATCGGTTTCGAGAACCTCGCGATACCGCTGGGACAGGGCATCCGCATCGACAGTGCCAGCGTCTTCGAAAAGCTCGTGACGCGCGGTCGCGGGGGCTATTGCTTCGAACAGAACCGCCTCTACGCCGACGCGCTTTCGGCCATGGGGCTGGTCAATCGGCCCCTGCTGGCCCGCGTGCTGCTGGGGCTGGGTGAGGGCGTGGTCCCGCCCCGTACCCATACCCTGCTGCTGGTCAATCTGGACGGCGAGGCCTGGATCGCCGATGCCGGCTTCGGCGGCAGCTACGTTCCGCCGCTCCCGCTAGAAGACGGCGCGCAAGTGCAGACCGGCGACGGCGCCTGGCACAGGCTTCTGCGCGGCGGAGAACGCGGATCGCTGGGCGGTGAATGGCGGCTCGAACGCGCCGGTCCCGCAGGCGCCACCGATGGACGCGGCGCTCCCCACGGCGACTGGCAGCCGCAATATGTGTTTGATCTCGATGATGTGGCGCAGGACGACCTGGAGATGAGCAACCACTGGACCTCGACCCGGCCCGGCACGCGCTTCACCACGCTTTGCGTCGCCAGCGTGGTGCTGGAAGGCGGCTTCGCGTCCCTGAGCGACCGGCAGTTCACGATCGGCCGTCACGGCGAGAGCGAAGTTCGCCAGATCGAAACCGCCGCCGAATATGCCCGCCTGCTGGGCGAGACGTTCGGCATCACGCTCAGCGAGGAAGACGCTGCAAAACTGCCGATTTTCGCCTGAGCAGGCAGTCCCTTACGAGAAGCTCATTTTTCGCTGAGCGGTGATGGCCGGGCGGCTGAGAGCCGCCCAGCTTACTTCTCTCGCAGCCTCGGCATCAGTTCCACGAAGTTGCAGGGCCGGTTCCGGCTGTCGAGCTGCTCGGCCAGAATGCCGTCCCAACCGTCCTTCACCGCCCCGTTCGAGCCGGGGAGAGCGAAGAGGTAAGTGCCGCGCGAAACGGCGGCGCAGGCGCGGGACTGGACGGTGGACGTGCCGATGGTCTTGTACGAAAGCCAGCGAAACAGCTCTCCGAACCCCGGAATGTCGCGCTCCTTCACCCGGTCGATGGCTTCGGGCGTGACGTCGCGGCCGGTGAGCCCGGTCCCGCCGGTGGAGACGATGGCGTCCACGTTCGGATCGTCGATCCAGGCGTTCAACCTTGCGGCGATCACGTCGGCATCGTCGCGCTCGATCGCGCGGTCGGCCAAGGCATGGCCGGCATCGCGAATGCGCTGGACGAGGATGTCGCCCGAAGTGTCGTTTTCGGGGCCGCGCGTGTCGGAGACGGTCAGGACGGCGATGTTGATGGGCTTGAAGACACGCTCGGGATCAATGGCCACGCACGATTGCCCCGTTGGCCGTCATGCGGACGGCCTGCGAACCCGAAAGGCCGGGGAACGTCGGCCACATATCCTGCGCCAGCGCCATGCGGCTTTCGGACTGGCCGCCGGCCTGACGCTCGTACATCCAGTAATTGCGCAGCACGATGTTCACGTAACCGCGCGTCTCCCAGTACGGCAGGGATTCGATCCACAGCAGCGGATCGCCCTGGCAGTTCACTTCGGAGTTCCAGCGACGCACCGGCAGCGGTCCAGCATTGTAGGCGGCCATGACCTTGGGCAGCAGGCCCTGCGTGCCCGGATCGTTGCGGAGCATCTCCAGATGGCGCTGGCCGAAGGCAAGGTTCACTTCCGGCTTGTTGAGATCGGAAGCATTGCCGGTGTAGCCGAGCGAACTGGCATGATCGCGCGCGGCCGCGGGCATGATCTGCATCAGGCCGCGCGCGCCCGCCGGGCTGACGACGCTGGTCTGGAAGATCGATTCCTGAAGGGCATGGGCATAGACCAGTGCCGGATCGACCTTCCAGCCGCCGACCGGGTTCCACTTGGGCGTGGGGAACCGGCTTGCCGGCTCGGGCTTGCCGCCGAAGGGCGCGTTATAGGCCATCCAGAGCTGGGTGGAGGGCAGGCCGAGATCGCGGGCGAGGCGCGTGATCGAGGCATATTGGTCCGGCGTGCCGATGCGGGCCTGGTGGCGCAGCACTTCGTCGGCCAGGCTGTCCTCGCCGATTTCGGCGAGTTCCACGGCCGTGCGGATGTTGGTGTTGGTGCGCAGCACCTGCCAGTCGTTCTGCGTGAAGTCCGCCGCGGCATGCTGTTCCGGCAGCTTCATGCCCAGCTGCTCGGCGGCCAGCATGCCGTAGAGCGTCTCGTCGCGGGCGGCGGCGAGGCGCAGGGCTGCCGAAGCCTGTTCCGGCTTGCGGCAACGCACGAGCGCGCGGCCGCGCCAGTAGTGCGCCGCGCTGGTCAGTTCGGCGTTCTCGGACGACTTGGCGGTCTTGTCGAAAGCGTCGGCCGCGCCGTCGCAGTCGCCCAGACGCCAGGCGGCCAGGCCGGCGGTCCACCACGCTTCGCCGACCCAGGGGCCGGTGCCCATCGCGGCAAGCTGCGCCAGCTGGTAGGCCTGCGCATCCTGGTTCTCGATATAGAAGCTCCAGGCTACCTTCTGGCGCCATTCGGCCCGTGTCGAGGGGCTGAGGCCAGCGTCGATGCCGTCCAGCAGCATGCGGGCGCCGGTGGGATCGTCGGCCTTGATACGGTCGTTGATGCCGCTTGCGATCATGGCGGGCATCGTGCCGTCGTCGATCGAGGAGGGACGCACGCGCTTCACCATGGTCGGCAGGCGGGCGAACTGCTGCTCGGCGGGAAGCGAGGGCACGTTGAGCGCGCCGCGCTTCAGGGCCAGGCGGCTGATCTGGTCAGCGCCGGGCAGGTCGGTGCCTTCGGCCAGCCACGATTGCAGCGCGGGAAGCTCGATCTTGGGAGAGCCGGACGCAAGATAGTAAGCGGCGCGCAGCTGCTGGTGGAGCGGGCCCTCGGGACGGTCTGCCAGCAAGCGCTGGACGGTGGACCAATCCTTGGAGTCCACGGCGTCGAAAGCCTGCTTGTAATAAGCGCGGTCATCCTGGCTCAGCAGCGAGGGAACCGCGGTATTGTCCGCGCGCGAGCGAAAATATTCCACGGCCGCGCTGTTGGCGATGGCCGGGCTTGCGCCCAAGGCGGACATGACGGCGAGAACGGCAAAAGTGACGCCTGTGGCTGCGCTGGCGCGCCAGGGTCCCTTGCGGTTTCTCTCCATGCCGGATCTTTTCAAATTCATTCCCCGCATCGTGCGACCTAATCGCCGGCGGAAATCGGTCCTTTCAGGACTTCTGATCCTCCGGCGCGGTTGATACCGACTTGTCAGTTTCAGACTTTGACCACTCTAGCCAGGCGCTCCAGAAGCTCGCCTTCGCGCGCGGTTGTTGCATCAGCGCGGCGAGCCCCCACCCGGCCAGAAGCGGTATAACACATCCTTCATGATGAAATTGTCTTAAAACGGCAGCGCGTTGCGGCGATTCGTGGCCAATGAGCGACAGGACGTTTCCGCCCAGCACCATGAGTCGCTGCGGGGCGACAAGGTTAACGTGCCGCGCCAGCGCATCGCCAAGGCCGCGAGTCTCCGCGGCGCGCCAGTCGGGCAGGGCGTCGTGGCGGGGCAGGGCGCTGGCGAGGTAAACTTCCTCGCGCCGGGTGCCGAAGGCGGCCAGCATCGCGTCCAGCAGCTTGCCCTGGGGGCCGGTCAGCAGAGTCTCGCGGTCCTGCGGCTCGGGAGTCTCGACGACGATCATGAGCGGCGCGCCGCTTTGACCCGAGGGCAAGATGCGCCCGGCGGATCCGCCGTCGTCCAGCAGCGATTCGCGCATCCACCAGTCGCGGAAGGCCGGAAGGTCGGCCGGCAGCAGCGCCGGATCGATCCGCGAAGGCAGGGCCGGCGGCGCGTCGACTTGCACCGGGGGCCGCCGCCGCGGGGGAATCCGGCCGCCGTTTTCGTCGCGTTCTTCCTCGGGCACGATCCACTGGCGCGGCGCGTCCAGGAAGTCGAAATCGACCCCAGCCTCGCGCCACCAGTCCAGCGCGCCTGTGATATCGTCCAGAAATTGCCGATTTGAGGCCTGATCCATCGGCTGGGTCTTGACCTCTTGGCTTCCACCAATCAAGGCAATTCGAGAAAATTAATCGAGCGACTAAATTAGGGGCAGGCTCAGTGGACGCAATGATTGAACGCGAAGAGATGCCGTATGACGTCGTCATCGTCGGCGGTGGGCCTGCCGGCCTTGCCACGGCGATCCGGCTGAAGCAGGTCGATCCGGCGCTGTCGGTCTGCGTGCTGGAGAAGGGCTCGGAGATCGGCGCGCACATTCTTTCGGGCGCGACGATCGATCCCAGGGCGCTCGACGAACTGCTGCCCACCTGGCGCGAGGACGGCTGCCCGCTGGCGGAAACGCCGGTGACCGACAACTGGCATTGGCATCTCACGAAGAAGAAGAAGTTCGGTCTGCCGCACCTGGTCATGCCGCCGTTTATGTCGAACGAGGGCAATTACACCGGCTCGCTGGGCAATCTCTGCCGCTGGCTGGCCGAACAGGCAGAGGCGCTGGAGATCGAGATCTTCCCGGGCTTCCCGGCAGCCGAGATCCTTTATGACGAGAGCGGCGCCGTGATCGGCGTGCAGACCGGCGACATGGGCGTCGACCGCGAGGGCAATCCCAAGGCCGACTTCCAGCCGGGCATGAACCTGCTGGGCAAATATACCGTGTTCTGCGAAGGCGCGCGCGGCCACCTGACCAAGCG
>Ga0160437_1001027_pt1 | contig 13162 bp, 11 predicted proteins | sample HID1975I_E0MG_FD_108227 | JGI IMG/M metagenome (GOLD analysis project Ga0160437, IMG submission 108227) | Enriched soil microbial communities from UW Madison campus, WI, USA - HID1975I_E0 MG | ecosystem: Environmental > Terrestrial > Soil > Unclassified | place: USA: Madison, Wisconsin... | reverse complement strand
GGCATCAGGATCGCGCCCTTGGCGATGTAGCTGCCGCGGCGGGCCACGGCCGGCGGCACGATGCGAACGCCCGCGTCCTTGAGTTCGCTGGCCGACAGGTGCGAGAACTTGGTGGGCACCTTGTCATAGAAGCCCAGCGAGCCGGCTTGCATCTGCTCGTTGTCCTTCAGGCGGAAGGACAGCAGCACGGCCTTCTTGATCCACTGATGCACGGTCCACTTGCCCACGCCTTCGCGGGTGGCCACGCGCAGCTTGCCGTTGTTGAGTTCGGCGATGACGTGCTCGACGGCGTCGCGCACTTCCTTGGAGGCGGCGGCGGGCGAGATGTTGGCGCGGTCTTCCCACGCGGCGTCGATGATTTGCTGGAATTGCTGGGTCATGCTCGGATGCTCTGGTTGGTATGAGGAGGGCAGGGCGGCGTTGGCGTTATGGCTGGCGGCCCTTGTTGACGAATTCGGCGATGCGGTGCGCGGCTTCGGTGCATTCGGATGTCTCGGCCACCAGGGCCATGCGGATGCGGCCGCGCCCGGGGTTTTGGCCTTGCGCGTCGCGTGCCAGGAAGGACCCCGGCAGCACGGTCACATTGTATTGACGGTAAAGCTCCCGGGCGAAGGCGGTGTCGTCGCCTTGCCACGCTGCCGGCACGCCGGCCCACAGGTAGAAGCTGGCGTCGGGCAGGCGCACGTCCAGCACCTTGTCCAGCAATGGTGTTACTGCCGAGAACTTGGCGCGGTACTGGGCGCGGTTGTCCACCACGTGCGACTCATCGGCCCAGGCAGCGATGCTGGCGGCGGACACCGCGCCGCTCATGGCGCTGCCGTGGTAGGTGCGGTAGAGCAGGAAGGACTTGATCAGCTGCGCGTCCCCCGCCACGAAGCCGCTGCGCAGGCCCGGCACGTTGCTTCGCTTGGAAAGCGAGGTGAGGGCGATCAGGTTCTTGAAGTCGCTGCGGCCCAGGCGGGCGGCGGCTTCCAGACCGCCCAGCGGCGGCTCGTCCCGGAAATAGATCTCGCTGTAGCACTCGTCCGAGGCAATGACGAAGCCGTAGCGGTCGGACAGCGCAAAGAGCTTGCGCCACTCGTCCAGGGGCATCACCGCACCGGTGGGGTTGCCCGGCGAGCAGACGAACACCAGTTGGGTGCGGGCCCAGACCTCGGCCGAAACGCTGTCCCAATCCACCGCGAAGTTGCGCGACGGCACGCTGGGCACGTAGTACGGCTCGGCGCCGGCCAGCAAGGCCGCGCCTTCGTAGATCTGATAGAACGGATTGGGCGAAAGAACAATGGGCGCGGGCTGCACGGTGGCATCCACCACCGTCTGGGCCAGGGCGAACAGCGCTTCGCGCGAGCCGTTGACAGGCAGCACCTGGGTGGCGGGGTCCAGTTCGAGCTGGTAGCGCGTCTTCAGCCAGTGGGTGAAGGACTGGCGCAGCTTCAGGTCGCCGGCCGTGGCCGGATACACCGCCAGTGCGCCCAGGCCCGCGGTCAGGGCATCCTTGATGAAGCCCGGGGTGGCGTGCCGGGGCTCGCCGATACCCAGGCTGATGGGGGAATAGGCCGCGTCGGGCGTGACGCCGGCAAACAACTGCCGCAGCCGTTCGAAGGGGTAGGGCTGGAGCTTGGCAAGCAGGGGATTCATCGGCCAATTATCGGCCAGCGCCCAGCCAGCGGCCGCGGCTTCAGAGCGTCTCGGAAGGATCGAAGTCCAATTCCACCTTGGCCCCAGTCGGGTCGTGGCAGAACAGCTGCCAGGTTCCCGCGCCGGCCTGCTGCCGCAGGTCGTACTTGGTGCCGCTGGCGTCGAAGCGGGCCTTGACCGCCTTCAGGTCGCGGGCGGTGAACGCCATGTGGTCGATGACGCCTGAACGCGTTTGCGGTACCGGCCGGTCGAAATACATGTGCAGAACCGCCTGCGGTCCGCCGGCGTAGAGCCAGGCGCCGGGAAAGCCGAGGTCTGGCCGCGGCCCTTCCGTCAGGCCCAGTAGGCCGCAGTAGAAGTCGAGCGCCTTCTGGCGGTCTTCGACGATGACGGTGAAGTGGTTCATGCCGACGATCATTTGCACTTTCTCCTTGTCATGCGATGAGCACCAGCGCGCCGACGCGTTCGCGCGATTCCAGGCGGTCATGCGCCTGGGCGGCCGCGTCCAGCGAAAAGCGCTCGATGGGCGGTACGCGGATGGCGCCTTCGGCCAGCGCGGCCCAGACACGCTGGGCGCGCTGCGCGAGCGCTGCGGGGCTGGCCACGTAGTCGAACACCACCGGCCGCGAGAAGCTGAGCGACTTGGCCAGCAGCGTGTCGGGGTCAATGGGCGGCAGCGGGCCGCTGGCCTGGCCCAGGCTGATCCAGTGCCCGCAACGGGCGAGGGCCGCGACGTTCTCCTCGCGCGCCGCCATGCCCAGGCCGTCGACCACGACATCGGCCCCGCCGCAGGCCCGCTGCACCGCGTCCGCGAAGCGGTAGTCACGCGTGACGATGACCTGGTCGCAGCCATGTTCGCGCGCCAGCCGGGCCTTGGGTTCGCTGGAAACGGTGCCAACCACGGTGGCGCCCAGGCGCTTGGCCCACGAGCACAGCAGCAAGCCGACGCCGCCGGCGGCCGCATGCACCAGCAGGCGCGTGCCCGGGCCCACCCTGCCGAGGTCGCGCAGCAGGTAGTCGGCCGTCAGGCCCTTCAGGAGCAGTGCCGCCGCCACTTCGTCGTCCACCGCCGGCGGCAGGCGTACGACCCAGTCGGACGGCACGCAGCGCACGCTGCAGTACGCGCCGGGCACGGGCCCGAGGTAGGCCACCCGGTCGCCCGGCAGCAGGCCGCCTGCGCCGGGGCCGGCATCCAGCACGGTGCCCGCCGCTTCCATGCCCGGCACGCCCGGTTGGTTTGACGCTACGGGGAGCATCTGCGGAATCCAGCCGCGGCGCAGGTAGACGTCGATGAAATTCACGCCGATGGCGCGCTGGCGAATTCGCACTTCGCCTTCTCGCGGTGCCGGCGCCTGCGCGTCTTCCGCCACCAACTCTTCGGCGCCGCCGTAGCGGTGCAACACGACGCGGCGGGACGGCACGGGTAGGGCGGTTGGCATGGGTTCGCCGCCATCTGGACGCAGGTCTTCACCCTGGCGCAGGTGCTTGCGCAATGCGTCGAACCCGGCTTCGTACACGCCTTGGGCCACCATGTCGCGCAGCTCTGCCTCGCGGCCCGGCGGCGTGGCAAAGGTAGATTCCCAGTGCCAGAAGGTGCGCTGTCCGTCGGTCACGGGCTTGAGGGTGACCGTGGCCACGTAGCGCTGCAGCGGCACCGTGGCCTCGACGATGCAGTAGGTGCTGCGGTGGTCGCGGTCCGACAGGGTCAAGAGCTGCTCTCGGATGTGGTTTCCGTCCTTGAGCGTAAAGCTGCGCACGCAGCCCACCTGGTCGCTGCGTTCGCCGCCCTCGATGTGGCTCGCCTCGATGGCTGGGTGCCAGCGGTCGTGGCTGTTGAAGTCGCGCAGCACCGCCCACACGCGCTCGATCGGCGCGTCGATGATGGTGGAGCGGACCACGCGCTGAAGCATCAGCGTCCGCCAAAGTGCCGCTTGAGTGCGTCGAACCCGCCCTGGAACACGCCGGCGCCAATGGTTTCGCTCAGCTCTTGCTCGCGCCCCGGCGCGCATTCGAACTCCGCGCTCCATTCGGCAAAGCAGCGTCCGCCGTCGGTCACCGGTGTGAGCTTGAGCGTGGCCACGTAGTGCTCCACGCCCAAGGGGCTTTCCAGGATCTCGTAGCTGCAGCTGTAGTCGTAGTCAGACAGGGCCAGCAGCCGTTCGCGAATGGCGCCGCCATCGCGCAGGTGAAAGTGCCGGATGCAGCCAATGCGGTCTGCCGGCTGGCCGTTTTCGATGCGGCTGTCGGCAATGGCCGGATGCCAGAGCGGCAAGCCGTTGAAGTCGCGGATGCGCGACCACACGTTGTCCGCGCTCGCATCAATCACGCTGGACGCGTAAACCTGCACCATCAGTTATTCCTTCTTTCCATTGGGTTCCTTGTTGCCCGGCAACGAGGCATGAATGCCGCTCGCCGTGCCGGCCAGGCGTTGAATGTCGCCGCCTTCCACGCCGATTTCACGCAGCAACTGGTCAACCAGCGGGGCCTGTGCCCGGAAGCGCAGGGCCGAATTGACCACGCTGTCGGAGAAGTTGCCGGTGCCGTCCGAGCCGTTTCCGCCGCCGCCGGAGCCACCCAGGCCATCCACCTGCAGGATCTTGATGCCCTCGATGCGCTCCATGGGCTTGACCGATTCGCGGATGATGGCCTCGGCCTTTTCCACCAGCCGCATGCGCAGGGCAGAGGCCCTTGCGTCGGGCGTGAGCATGTTGTGTGCTTCGTTCATCAGGCGCTGGCCCTCGGCCTCGATCTCGGCGCGCACGCGCTGGGCCATCGCCTTGATCTTCTCGGCATCGGCGTCGGCCTCCGCCTGGGCGCGAATGGCGGCGCCGCGGTCGGCGCTGGCTGCCTTTTCGGCCTGGGCCGCCGAGGTGAGACGCAGCGAATCGCGCTCGGCCTGCTGCGCAGTGGCGATAAGGTCGATCGTCTTCTTGCGCTCGGCAGCCTCGACTTCGCGGACGGTGAAGACCTTCTCTTCAGCCGCAATGGCCAGGGCGCGGGCTTCCTCGGCCTCGGTCTGGGCCTCGCTCTGCGCCTTGCTTTCGCGCGCCACGGCAATGGCGCGCTGCTGCTCGGCCAGCTCCAGCGACATGCGGCGTTCGATCTCGGCGCTCTGGATGGCGCGCTCCTTGGTGATGCGCTCCTGTTCCAGTTGCTGGTCGGATCGGATGCGTGCCGCGTCGATGGCCTGCTTGGCGCTGATCTGCGCGCCCTCGGCATCCTGCTCGCGCTGGGCGCGCTCGGCCGCCACCTCTGCGCGCTGGCGGGCGCGGGCAATTTCCACTTCTCGCTGCTGCGTCAGGCGCGCGTACTCGGCGTCGCGGTCGATTTCCAGCGACAGCTTCTCGGCCTCCAGGTTCTTGTTGCGGATGGCCACCAGCGTGTCCTGCTCCACGTCGTTGCGCTGCTTCTTTCGCTGCTCGATCTGCTCGGTCAGGCGCGTCAGGCCTTCGGCGTCGAACGCGTTGCTGGGGTTGAAGTACTCCATGCCCGTCTGGTCCAGCTGGGTGAGCGAGGCGGCTTCCAGCTCCAGGCCGTTCTTGGTGAGGTCGTCCGCCACCGCATCGCGCACCCGCTTGACGTAGGCGCCGCGCCGCTCGTGCAGCTCTTCCATGGTCATCTCGGCGGCGGCGGTGCGCAGTGCATCCACGAACTTGCCTTCCACCAGCTCCTTGAGTTGCTCCGGCTCCATGGTGCGCAGACCCAGGGTCTGCGCCGCGTTGGCCACCGCTTCGGCGTTGGTCGCCACCCGCACATAGAACTCCGCGATCACGTCCACCCGCATGCGGTCCTTGGTGATCAGGGCCTTGTCGCGGCCGCGGCTGACTTCGAGCCGCAGCGTGTTCATGTTGACGGGGATGACGTCATGCACGATGGGCAGCACGAATGCGCCGCCGCCCAGCACCACCTTCTGCCCGCCAAGCCCGGTGCGCACGAAGGCTCTTTCCTTGGAGCTTCGCAGGTAGAGCCAGTGCAGCAGCCACACCGCAATGGCGACGACGATCGCCACGACGATCAAGGCGAGGATGAAGCTTCCGAATTGAGCGCCTGACATAGGTGTCGACTCCTTCTAGGTCTACTTATCGCGTGATCTCGACGAACCGGCGAGTGGTCTCGGTGAGCGCCACCTCGGTGGGCAGCCGCTCCATCGAGCTGGCGCCGTAGAAGCCGGCGCAGTCGGTGCAGCGCGCCAGGATGTGATGCGCGTCTTCTGGCGTGGCAATGGGGCCGCCGTGGCAGAGCACGATCACTTCCGGGTTCACGTCGAGCGCCGCCTTGGCCCAGGCGTTGATGCGCGGGATGCAGTCTTCCAGCGTGAGCGCGGTGTCGGCGCCGATGGCGCCGCCCGTGGTCAGGCCCAGGTGGCACACCACGATGTCGGCGCCTGCGCCGGCCATGGCGCGCGCGTCGGCCTCGCAAAAGACGTAGGGTGTGGTCAGCAGGTCCATGGCGCGGGCCTTGCGGATGAGCGCCACCTCGTGCCCGTAGCCCATGTCCGTTTCTTCGAGGTTGGCGCGGAACACGCCGTCGATCAGGCCCACGGTCGGAAAGTTCTGAATGCCCGAGAAGCCCAGCGAGACCAGGCGCGCGAGCAGTTCGTCGGCGATCATGAAGGGATCGGTGCCGTTCACGCCCGCCAGCACCGGTGTGTTCTTCACCACCGGCAGCACCTCGCGCGCCATGTCGCACACGATCTCGTTGGCATTGCCGTACGCCAGCAGACCTGCCAGCGAGCCGCGCCCGGCCATGCGGTAGCGGCCCGAGTTGTAGATCACGATCAGGTCGATGCCGCCGGCTTCCTCGCACTTGGCGGAAAGCCCCGTGCCTGCGCCGCCGCCGATGATCGGCCGGCCGGCCGCCATCTTGGCGCGAAGGTCCCTCAATACGGTCGATCGGGCAATGCGTGGCATGGTTTTCCTCCTGACTGTTATTCGTCGTTCATGCTCGCCGGCCTGCCGCCGCCGGTGCCGCAATCTCGCGCCATGCCGCGACCAGCGCCTCGGCAAACGCTTCATCGTTGATGTGCAGCGGCAGGCGCCGCAGCGCACGCTGAGGGCCGGTGCGGAACTGCCACTCGATCGTATCGAACAGCACCTTGTCGGCCTGCGGGTCGTGAAAGGGCTGCCCGGCGCGGTCGATGGCCGACACGCCGTGCTCGGGAATGAGAAAGCGCACCGGCCCACGCATTGCGTTGAGCTTGGCGGCGATGAACTCGCCGATGCGCTGGCATTCCTCGGCCGTGGTGCGCATCAGTGTCACGCTGGGGTTGTGGCGATACAGCGTGCGGCCCTTGAAGCGCTCGGGCACGGTGTCCCAGGCACCGAAGTTCACCATGTCGAGCGCGCCGCAAGACCCGACGTAGGGCAGCGCCTGGCGAGCGAACACGTCGAGCCTTCCGGGGCCGGCCGACAGCACGCCGCCGACGATCTCGTCGGCCACCTCGGTGGTGGAGACGTCGATGACGCCCGCCACGAGGCCCGAGTCCGCCAGCTTCTCCATCGACTGACCGCCGACGCCTGTTGCGTGGAACACCAGACAGTCGTAGTCCGATTCCAGCCGATGCGTGACGGCCTGCACGCAGGGCGTGGTCACGCCGAACATGGTCAGGCCCAGGGCCGGACGCGTGGGCTCCGTGTGGCTCATGGGCGGGTGGGCGATCATGCCGGCGAGGGCATTGGCGGCATTGGCCAATACCAGTTCGCTGATGCGGTGGATGCCCTGCACATCCGTCACCGAATACATCATGCAGATGTCGCTGGGCCCCACGTAGGGCCGGGTGTCGCCGCTGGCCATGGTCGAGACCATCACCTTCGGCATGCCAATGGGCAGGGCGCGCATGCCCCGCGTGGCGAGCGAGGTGCCGCCCGAGCCGCCCGCGGAAATGATGCCGCCCAGATCCCGACGGGTGAGCAGGAAAGTCTCGAAGGCCTGTGCCATCGCCGTCATGGCGCTGCCGCGGTCGTTGCTGAACACGGCCGACTCGCCCTGCGGATGGTGGCGCGCCACCTCGCGCGGATGCACGCTGGCGGAAGACGGTTTGCCGGAGGTGGACAGGTCCACCGTCACCACACGCAAGCCGAGTTTTTCGAGGCACTGGCGCAGGAAGCTCAGTTCTCGACCTTTGGTGTCGAAGGTGCCGGTCACGTAGGCCGAGCGCAGGCTGGTGGCGGCCACCGGGAATTCGTACACGCGCGGCGCGGGCGCAGCGGACGGCACGAGCCCGCTCTCACCGGCAGGCGATGCATCCGGCGCGGCAGGTGCCCGTGCGATGTCGGCCACCGGCGCGGCCGTGCCGCCGGCGTTCCAGCGGGTGAATCCGCGCACGGCGGCCGGCGCCACGTTGTCCAGCGAAGGCGCGCCCGATTCCGCGTGTGCCCGGCGCACGGTGAAGACCTGGGCGGTTGGAGGAGTCTCTTGTGAGGCGGGCGAGGGCGCGGCCTCCTCATCGCCATTGCTGCCCGAGCGAACGCCCAGCAGCTTTTCCTGGAGTTCGCGGTCCGCAGCGAGCTGCGAAGCTGGCATCTCCTGCGCAATGCGGCCGTTGACCATGACGCCGATGCGATCAGCCACCGCCATGGCCACGCCCAGGTTCTGCTCGATCAGCAGCACGGCAATGCGGCCTTCGGCCGCCAGCTCGCGCAGCGCCTGCGCCACCTGTTCGACGATCACCGGAGCCAGGCCCTCGGTGGGTTCGTCCATCACCAGAAGCCGGGGCTCGAGCAGCATGGCGCGGCCGATGGCCAGCATCTGCTGTTCGCCGCCCGAAAGCTGCGCGCCGCCGTGGCCGCGCCGTTCCGCCAGGCGCGGGAACATGCCGTAGACGCGTTCCACGTCGCGCCGCTTGCGCGCTACCAGGCGCAGCGTTTCGTCGACCGAGAGCGAAGGCCACACGCGTCGGCCCTGCGGAACGTACGCGATGCCGCGCCGGGTGATCTCGTGCGGCGCCAGGCCCAGGATCTGCTCGCCCGCCAGCCGCACGCTGCCCCGCGCCTGAACAAGGCCAGTGATGGCATTGCACAGCGTGGTCTTGCCCATGCCATTGCGCCCGACGATGCCCAGCACGCCGCGCTCGAGCACCAGGCTCACGCCCTGCAGTGCATGGGCGTGGCCGTAGAACACGTCGAGCGATTCCACCGCCAGCACCGGTCCGGTGGTGGTCGTGGCGGATGACTTGGCGTCGGCGCCGAACCATGCCATCAGTGCTTGCTCCCCATGTAGATGGCCTGCACCTGCGCGTCGGACTCGATTTCCTGCGGTGTGCCGGTGCGCAGCACGCGTCCGTTGTGCATGACCGTGACTTTGTCGACCACGCGCAAGGCGATGTCCAGGTCGTGCTCGATCAAGACGAAGCTCATGTGCGCAGGCAGCGAGCGCAGCAGCGCCACCAGCTCGCGCCGTTCCGCGGGCGACAGGCCTGCGGCCGGCTCGTCGAAGAGGATCAGGCGCGGCGCGCCCGCCAGTGCCATGCCGATCTCCAACTGGCGCTGCTGGCCGTGCGCCAGGTTGGCCACCTGCTCGTTGGCGATGTGGGTGAGCCGCGTGCGCTCCAGCAGGTCCAGCGTGGCGCGGTTCGAGGCATGGCCGGCGCCGGCGCGGCGGAAGCTGAAGCGCCCGCTGGCCACGCCGCGCACCGCAAGGAAGAGGTTGTCGCGCACGCTCAACTCGCGAAACAGCAGCGAGGACTGGTAAGTGCGCCGCAATCCCTTGCGGATGCGTTCGTGCGGTGGCAGCCCGGTGATGTCTTCGCCGAAGAAGTGAATGCGCCCGCCCGTGGGCGGGAAGTCGCCGGTGATGGTGTTGAACAGCGTGGTCTTGCCCGCACCGTTCGACCCAAGGATGGCGTACTTCTGGCCCGCTGCCACGGTAAACGACACGTCGTCCACTGCGCGCAGCGCGCCAAAGGCGCGCGTCACACCGTCCAGGCGCAGCGCGTCGCCCGAAAGCAACTGCGCGTCGGCAGCGGCCGCACGTGCCTGCTGGGCGCGCGCGGCGCTGCCGCGAACTGGAGCGAGAGTGGCCATCGGTGCGCCTCCGGGTGGCGGCCTACTTGCGGCAGTCCGGCACGTCGCGGGTGCCCAGGCCCATCTTGTCGAACTCTGCCTTCGACAGGCCCAGCGTCTGCGACACGTCGGGTACGGTCTTCACCACCTTGTTGTAGAACGAGCCGTCCGGCGCCTTGGCCACTTCGGTGATGTAGGTGTCGCCCACGCCGTTGCGGTTGCTGTCGATCTTCACTACGCCGGCCGGGCCCTTGAAGTTGGTCTTCTGAAGCGCTTCGCGGTACGCCTTCTGGCCGTTCGACAGGTCGCCTTTGACCGCGTCGAGCGCATCGAGCGCGGCCTTGGTGTTGATGTAGTAGAGGTAGGCGAAGAGCGAGGGGCTCGGGAAGCCGTCCTTGAAGTTCGCCTTGTAGTCCGCCACGAACTTCTTCCACTCGGCCGTGTCGATCGAATCGGCCATGGGGCCTGCGGACGCCGTGCCCAGCAGCGACTCGCGGCGCTTGCCCTTGAAGTTGAGGACCGTCTGGTCCACCGTGATGGAGCCGCCGATCATGGGCTTGTCGCCACCGGCCTGTTCGTACTGGGTGAGGAAGTTCACGGCGTCGGAGCCGCCCAGCACCACCAGCAGCGCGTCGATGTCCTTGGGCACCTTGGCGATCACCGAGGCGTAGTCCTTGGTGCCCAGCGGCACCCAGGCCTTGTCCACCACCTTGCCGCCCTTGGCGCAGTAACTGGCCATGAAGCCCTGTACCTGCGAATAGGGGAAGCCGTAGTCCTCGGCGATGAGGAACACCTTCTTGTAGCCCTTGCCGAGCGCGTGCTCGCCCAGGCCCACCATCCACTGGGCGCCCTCGGTGTTGAAGCGGTAGAAGTTGGGTGCCGGGTCGGTCAGCGTTGCCGCCTGCGCGCCGGAGGAGCCGTTGATGAAGGTGATGCCCGGCTGTGTCTTGGCGTAGTTCTTGACCGCGATGCCTTCGTCGCCCGACAGCGGGCCGATCATCACTTGCACCTTGTCCTGCTCCACGGCCTTGCGGGTGGCGTTCACGGCCTTGTCGGGCGTGGCGTCGGACGACACTTTCACGAACTCGATCTTCTTTCCCCCGGCCATGCCGTTCCTCTGCTTGAGCGCCAGGTCGGCGCCGCGCATGCTGTCCTGCCCGGGCGCTGCGAACGGCCCCTCCAGCGTGGCCAGCAGGCCGACCTTCAAGGTCTCCTGGGCCTGCGCGAAGCCGCCCATCGCCATCAACGTCGCCGCGCCGACGATGCTGCGTACGAACACACCACTTGCTCTGCTCATGTCTCGCTCCTTCGTTGTCGTTGGTGAATGCGGCCGGGGCCGCGGTTGGTGATGCGGCCGGCCAGGCGCGTGCGCAGGAACTGCCACAAGCCGAGCAAGCCGTCGGGGGAGAACAGGACGATGGCGAGGAAGACGCCGCCGATGACGAGGTTGAAGCGTTCGCGGTCGACCAGGTCGATGGCGAAGTTCTGGAGCAGCACGAAGACGATCGCGCCGATGAAGGCGCCGATGGGGTGCTTCATGCCCCCCAGGACGGCGATGATGAGGATGTTGATCATCGCGCCCGTGCCAACGGTGCCGGGCGAGATCCGGCCGTTGTACCAGACCAGCAGCACGCCGCCGACGGCAGCGATGAAGCCTGTCACCGCATAGGCGGCGACGCGGTGCGCGGTTACGTCGAAGCCCAGCGCCTGCATGCGCCGGGGGTTGTCGCGGATGCCCTGCAGCGCCACGCCGAAGGGTGCGTGAATGAGGTACTTCACGAACCAGTAGCCCGCCAGTGCGCAGGCCAGCACGATGAAGTAGAAAGGCATCGGCTCATGCAGGTCGTGCCCGAAGAGCGTGGGCGGCGCGATTCGGCTGAAGCCCTGGAAGCCATTGAACACGGTGTAGTTCTGCTGTGCCAGGTAGAAGAAGGCCACGCCCACCGCCAGCGTGATCATGATGGTGTAGATGCCCTCGGTGCGCACCGAGAGCCAGCCGATTGCCGCTGCAAAGACCGTGGCCAGAGCGATGGCCACCACCAGCGCCAGCCACCAGGGCCAGCCCAGGCTGATGCCCGTGTTGCTGCTGGTGCCGAAGATGGCCAGCATGTAGGCGGCGAAGCCCGCGACCGTCATCTGCGCCAGCGACACCATGCCGCCGTAGCCGCCCAGAAAGGTGAGCGAGAGTGCAATGAGGCCAAGCGCCAGCGACTGGGCCCCGATCTGGAAGGTGAAAAAGGGCGAGGCCACGAAGGGATAGACCAGCAGACAGGCCAGTACCACCACATGGCGCACGCGTACGGCTCGAAGTGCGTTGCGCAGCCAAGGCCACAGGCCGCTGCCTGTGGGTGAAGGCGTGCCGTGCGTGGCCGGCGCCACTGCATGCAAGTCGGTCGGGCGGCGTGCCGCCGCGGCGCCCGCGGCGGCGGAGGAGTTCATGGCCCGTCGCCACTGCGCTGCGCTCATACGATCCTCTTTCCCATCAGGCCGCGCGGCTTGAAGGCGAGCGCCACCACCATGATCACGAAGGTGAACACCACGCTGTAAGTGGGTGCGTAGGCCAGGCCGAACTGCTCGGCCAGGCCGATCAGCAATGCGCCGATGGCGGCGCCAACCACGCTGCCCATGCCGCCGACGATCACCACCACCAGCGACGCCAGCAGGTAGCGCGTGTCCTCGCCCGGAGACACGGACAGCGCCGTGCCGCCCACCACCCCAGCCAGCCCGGCGAGTCCGGCGCCGATGGCAAAGGTCAGCGCGAACACGCGCTGCACGTTCACGCCCGATGCGGCCAGCATGCCGCGGTCGTCCACCCCGGCGCGGATCATCATGCCCACCCGAGTGCGGGCCAACAGCAGCCACAGGCCCACGCCGATCACGATCGACGCGATGAACACGAAGATTCGGTAGGTGGGGAACTTGTTGACCAGCGGCAAGGTGGTGGAGCCGTAAATCCACGAGGGCGGGTCGAAGGTGTAGATCTCGGCGCCCCATGCCCACAGGGCGAGGTCGGCCAGCACGATCGACAGGCCAATGGTCACCAACGTCTGCCGCAGGTCTTGCCCCTGCATGTGGCGGAAGATGAGCACCTGCATCAAGAGGCCCAGGATGGCTGCCGCGAGGAAGCCCGCAATCACCGCCAGCACCCAGGAGCCGGTGCGCTCGCCCACCATCCAGCCGACATAGGCCCCGATGAGATAGAGCGAGCCGTGCGCCAGATTGACGTTGCGCATCAGCCCGAAGACCAGCGTGAAGCCGCTGGCTACCAGGAAGTACAGCGACGCGAGCGTCAGGCCATTGAGCAGCGTCTTGAAGTAGAGCGACGCGTTGTCGGCAATGGCCCACACCGAGAACACCAGCACCGGCAGGCCGAACACGAGCCAGGGCACCCAGCGGCGCCGGTTCACGAGGCGGCCTCCACGTTTCGCATTGCGCTGCTCACGCGGCATGCTCCCACTGGCGCCGCGCGGCAATTTCGGGCGACTTGGCGAAGACGCCGTCTTTCATCACCGCCAGGATGCGCT
>Ga0160437_1001026_pt1 | contig 13177 bp, 10 predicted proteins | sample HID1975I_E0MG_FD_108227 | JGI IMG/M metagenome (GOLD analysis project Ga0160437, IMG submission 108227) | Enriched soil microbial communities from UW Madison campus, WI, USA - HID1975I_E0 MG | ecosystem: Environmental > Terrestrial > Soil > Unclassified | place: USA: Madison, Wisconsin... | reverse complement strand
CGTCGCCCCCGCCACCACCTCGGCGACGGCGAACCGCTCGACCACCCCCACCTCGGACGCGTTCCGCGAGTTCATCTTCTCCGGATGGGCCGAGCATCCTGACGTGCCGCCGTCGCCGCGGCCGCAGGCCGCCTACGCCGCCGCCCGCCGCCTGCGCCTCGCCGCCAAGTTCCCCGGCGCCACCATCGTCATCCCCGCGGGCCCCGCGAAAGTGCGCTCCAACGACACCGACTACCCCTACCGCGCGCACTCCGCGTTCTCGCACCTCACCGGATGGGCCAGCGACACCGTGCCCGACAGCGTGCTCGTGATCGGCGCCGGCGAAGGCTCACCCGCCACCCTCTACTTCACCCCCACCGCCGGCCGCGACTCCGAAGAGTTCTACGCCAACGCAGCCATCGGCGAATTCTGGACCGGCCCGCGCCCCTCGCTGGCCCACGTCGCCGCCGACCTCGGCCTCCAGACCCGCGCCCTCGCCGAACTCGACACCCTGCCCGGCGACGTCATCGTGCTGCGCGGCATCGACCCGGCAGCCGACGACCTCGCCCCGGCCGGCGCCGTCGACGCCGAACTGCTGCGCGCCGTCAGCGAACTGCGCCTCGTGAAAGACGACTACGAGATCGCCGAGATGCGCGCCGCCGTCGACGCCACCCGCCTCGGATTCGACGACGTCATCGCCGATCTCCCCGCCATCACCGCCCACACCCGCGGCGAACGCCTCGTCGAAGGCACCTTCAACCGCCGGGCCCGCGCCGAAGGCAACACCATCGGCTACGACACCATCGCCGCATCCGGCCCCCACGCCTGCATCCTGCACTGGACCCGCAACGACGGCCCCGTCGTCGCCGGCGACCTGCTGCTGCTCGACGCCGGCGTCGAACTCGACTCGCTCTACACCGCCGACATCACCCGAACCCTCCCCATCTCAGGCACCTTCACCCCCGTGCAGCGACGCATCTACGAGGCCGTCCGCGAAGCGGCGGATGCGGCGCTCGCCATCGTGCGCCCCGGCATCCGGTTCCGCGAGATCCACGCCGAAGCCATGAAGGTGATCGCCGCCCGCACCGCCGAATGGGGCTTCCTGCCGGTGAGCGTCGAAGAGACTCTCGAACCCGACGCCCAGTACCACCGCCGCTACATGGTGCACGGCACCAGCCACCACCTCGGCATCGACGTGCACGACTGCGCGCAGGCCCGCCGCGAGCTCTACCTCGACGGCGTGCTCGAACCGGGCATGGTCTTCACCATCGAGCCGGGCCTCTACTTCCAGCCCGACGACCTCACCGTGCCCGAGGAGTTCCGCGGCATCGGCGTGCGCATCGAAGACGACATCCTCGTCACCGCCGACGGCGCCGAGAACCTCTCCGCCGGCATCCCGCGCACGGCCGACGAGGTCGAGGCCTGGATGCGCGCGCTGGAGCTCTGAGCGAAGGCCATTTCTGGCCTTCGCCGCGACGCCAGCGCCGACGGCTGTCTCGGTCGGCGGTCACCGACGCCAGTATTGGAAGCGTTTGCATAGCGGGCGCCGGCGCTGTTAGCGTCGCGGGATGCGACGACGCGCGACCCTCGGCCTGGCCGCCGCGGCAGCGCTTGCACTCGTAGCCGGCAGCGTCGGGCTCGGGGCCACGCTGGCGCGCGAGCAGCCGCGCGGGGCGTACACGGACGCGGATGCCGCGCTCGTCCGGCCACCGGCAACCCCGGCCGGGTCGGGGCAGTCGTTCTACTTCGTGATGACCGACCGGTTCGCGGACGGCGACCCGACGAACGACGAGGGCGGGCTCACGGGCGACCGGGAGACGACCGGATTCGACCCCACCGACACCGGCTACTACCAGGGCGGCGACCTCGCGGGGCTGCGCGAGAACCTCGACTACATCGAGGGCCTCGGGGTGAGCGCCATCTGGCTCACGCCGAGTTTCGTCAACAAGCCCGTGCAGGGCATCGGCGTGAACCGCTCCGCCGGCTACCACGGCTACTGGGTGACCGACTTCACCCGCATCGACCCGCACCTCGGCACCAACGACGACCTCGAGGCGCTCATCGACGACGCCCACGCCCGCGGTCTGAAGCTGTACTTCGACATCATCACCAACCACACCGCCGACGTGATCTCGTACGACGGCGGCGGCCACAGCTACGTCGCGACCGCGGCGAAGCCCTACCTGGATGTCGACGGCGACGAGGTCGACATCGCATCCGTCGCGGGCTCCCCCGAGTTCCCGGTGCTGGATGCGGCCACCAGCTTCCCCTACGTGCCCGAGGTCGATCACGCAGAGGCGGACGTGAAGGTGCCCGCCTGGCTCAACGATCCGACGGTCTACCACAACCGGGGCGACACCACCTGGCGCGGGGAGTCGGTGACCCTCGGCGACTTCTCGGGGCTGGACGACCTGATGACCGAGGATCCGCGGGTGGTCGACGGTTTCATCGACGTGTACAGCGACTGGATGGACCTCGGGGTCGACGGCTTCCGTATCGACACGGTGAAGCACGTGAACCCGGAGTTCTGGCAGGCCTTCACGGCCGGCCTCGACGCGCATGCCGAGCAGATCGGCAACGACGACTTCTTCGCCTTCGGCGAGGTGTACGACGCCGACCCGAACGTGCTCGCACCGTACGTGCGCGAGCTGGGCCTCGACGGGGTGCTCGACTTCGGCTTCCAGGCCGGCGCACTCGACTTCGTGAACGGCGCGGGCTCGACCCACCTGTCCGACGTCTTCGCGGCCGACCCCGAGTACACGACGCCGACCGGCGACGCCCGAGCCCTACCCACCTTCCTCGGCAACCACGACATGGGCCGCATCGGGTTCCTCGTGCGCGACCAGGACGCCCTCGCCCGCGACCTGCTCGCACACCAGCTGCTGTTCCTCGCGCGCGGGCAGCCGGTGGTCTACTCCGGCGACGAGCAGGGTTTCGTCGGTGTGGGCGACGGCACCGACCGCCACGCGCGCCAGAGCCTCTTCGCCACGCAGACCCCCGAATACGCAGACCAGCCGCTCATCACGGGCGAGACCGCCGGATCCGTCGACCGCTACGACACCGACTCGCCGCTCTACGCGCACATCGCCCAGCTCGCCGCCCTGCGCGCCGCGCATCCGGCTCTCGCCATCGGTGCGCAGGTCGAGCGACTGGCCGACGGCTCGACCTACGCGTTCTCGCGCATCGATCGCGACGAGCGCGTCGAGCACCTCGTGGTGCTCAACGCGAGCCCGAAAGCGACGACCGTCGAGGTGCCGACGCTCACCCGCGGGGCCGCGTTCGAGGTGCTCTCGGGCGACGCGGATGCCGTGCGCGCGGATGCCGGCGGCGTCGTCACCGTGACCGTGCCGCCGATGTCGGCGGTGGTGTGGCGCGCCGACCGCGAGGTGAGCGCCCCCGACACGGCGATCACGCCCGCGTTCGCCTCACCCGCATCCGGTGAGCGCGTCGACGGCGTGGTCGACATCGCCGCCGACACCGGCGACGCCTGGAGCGAGACGACGTTCGTATGGCGCCCGCTCGGCGGCGAGTGGCAGGTGCTCGGCACCGCGACGGGACCTGACCCCAGGGTCGTGCACGACACCCGCGGGCTCGCGCAGGGCACGCAGCTCGAGTACCGCGCGATCACGGTCGACTCCGCCGGCCACCGCGCCGCGGCATCCGTGAGCGTGACGGTCGGTTAGCCCCGACGCAGCCGGTCGCGGGCCTCGCGCAGCCGTTCGCGCTCACGCTTGCGGGCCTCTCGCAACCGCTTCTCGACCTCTCGGCGCTCCTTGACCGCTTCGCGGTACTTGGGGTCGCGGTCGGCGGCCTCGTCGACCGGATCGACGGGGGCTGCGACCTCGTGCTGCGCCGGGTTCGTGGCCAGGTAGGCGGCGATGCCGTCGAGCACGCGGTCGAGGCCGAACCCGAGCGAGTCGGCGTCGCTGTCAGGTGAGAAGACCCCCGCCGCGAGCGCCGCATGCACCTCGGGGAACTGCTCGGGCGTGATCAGCTGCGCGAGCAGCCCGGATGCGCGCGAATCGATCGCATCCGCGGTGACGCCGGCGGCCTGCGCCGCCTGGGTGTAGCCGCGCAGGATCGTGCTCTGCCACCGCACCTGCGCCATGACGGCGAGCATCGCCGACACCTTGTCTTCGTAGTCGAGTGGGAGTTCTTTGAGCGCCGCGAGGCCCGCGTCCATCCAGGCGAGGTTGTTGGGGGTCTGCGGGGTGCCTTCGATGGGGATGTCGAGCAGCCACGGGTGGTCGAGGTACAGCTGCACGGTCTCGCGCCCCCAGGCGCGGATCGCCTCGCGCCAGCCGTCGGCTTCGGCGACCGACTCGGGCGGCACGCCGATGCCGCGTTCCTGCATGAGCACGAGCAGGTCGTCTTTCGAGGTGACGTAGCGGTACAGCGACATGGGCGTGAACCCGAGCGCGCTCGCGACACTCGACATCGATACGGCGGTGAGGCCGCCCGCGTCGGCGATCTCGACGGCGGCGTCGACGATGCGCTCGATCGACATCTCGCGCTTGGGCCCGCGTTGCGGGTTGGCGGCGACTCCCCAGGCGAGCGCGACGGCGCGTGGCAGCTCGGGATCTGCGTCGGGGAGGTCGGCCATGGTGACCCAATCGTAGACGTTGCTTGACATCCGATCCCTCTCTGTGTAGGACATACACTATTGGTATGCGGCGTAAACAGTTTACGCCACACGCAATCATCCGGAAAGGGGTGCCATGTCCACCGCGATCGCCCTCAGGGGCATCACCAAGACCTACGGCGACCAGATCGTGCTGCAGCAGCTCGACCTCGAGGTCGCCGCCGGCAGCGTCCTCGCACTGCTCGGCCCGAACGGCGCCGGCAAGACCACCACCATCGGCATCCTGTCGACGCTCGTCGCGCCCGACTCGGGCACCGCCACCGTGTGCGGCCACGACGTCGTGCGAGAACCGGATGCGGTGCGCCGCGTCATCAGCGTCACCGGGCAGTCATCCGCCGTCGACGGCGTGCTGACCGGCAGGGAGAACCTGCGGATGATGGGCCGCCTCGGCGGGCTCGGTCGCCGAGGCGCGCGCGCACGCGCCGACGAGCTGCTCGAGCGCTTCTCTCTCGACGAGGCGGGCGACAAGCGCGTCGCCGCCTACTCGGGCGGCATGCGCCGCAAGCTCGACCTCGCCATCAGCCTCATCGGCACTCCTCCCGTCGTCTTCCTCGACGAGCCGACCACCGGGCTCGACACCCGCAGCCGCCAGTCACTGTGGGACGAGATCCGCACCCTCGCCGACGCCGGCACCACCGTGCTGCTCACCACCCAGTACCTGGAGGAGGCCGACCGCCTGGCCGACCGCATCGCGGTACTCGAGCACGGCGCGATCGTCGCCGACGGCACCGCCGCCGAGTTGAAGGCCCGGGTCGGCTCCGAGGTGCTCGCCCTCCTCGGCGCCGACGATGAGCCGATGCTCGAGGTGCCCACCGACGGCACACTCGCCGGCCTCCGCGCCGCCCTCGCCGCGCTCCCCGCCGACGCCACCGGCTCGGTGGCGCTGCGCTCCCCCAGCCTCGACGACGTCTTCCTCGCCGTCACCGGCTCCCCCGCCACCCGCGAACTCGTCGACCAGAAGGGCTGAAAGCCATGACCGCACTCACCGCACCCGCACCCGCCGCGCTCGCCCCGCGCGCGACGCCGCTCTCCGTGACGGGCACCTTCATCCGCCGCAGCCTGCTGCACACCATCCGCACCCCCGACGCCCTCGTCATGGCGATCGCCCTGCCCGTCATGCTCATGCTGCTGTTCACCTTCGTGTTCGGCGGTGCGATCGAGCCGGGCGGCGGCTACGTCGACTACGTGGTGCCGGGCATCATCCTGCTGTGCGCGGGCTTCGGCGCGGCCTCGACCGCGGTGGATGTCGCCAACGACATGAAGGAGGGGATCATCGATCGCTTCCGCACGATGCCCATCCGCGCCGCATCCGTGATCACCGGCCACGTCGTCGCGAGCCTCGTGCGCAACCTCGTCGCCACGGCCGTCGTCATCGCGGTCGCCGTGCTCGTGGGCTTCCGCCCCACCGGCACCGCACTCGACTGGGTGGCGATGTTCGCCCTCGTCGCGGCCTACATCCTGGCGATCACCTACCTGTTCGCCGCGATCGGGCTCGCCGCCTCCAGCCCCGAAGCCGCCAGCGGCTACGGCTTCTTCCTGATGTTCCTGCCGTACCTCTCGAGCGCCTTCGTACCGGTCGACACGATGCCCGAATGGCTGCAGTGGGTGGCCGACAACCAGCCGCTCACCCCCATCATCGAGACGATCCGCGGCCTGCTGCTCGGCACCGAGATCGGCTCGAGCGGATGGATGGCCATCGGATGGTGCGCGTTCATCCTGGTGGTCGCGGTCACCCTCACGCGCATCCTGTTCCGCGCGAAAGCGGGAAAGCGCTAGGCGGTACGCGCCAGCGCATCCTGGGCCCGGGTGATGAGCCCGGGCTCGAGGATGATCTGGTAGTTCGCGGCCAGCACCTGCGTGGTCGACTCGAAGTCACGGTTGCGCCGCTGGATGGCGTAGCTGCCCAGCTGCACGAACAGCCCGAGCGCTGCGCCGATGAACACGGCCGCCGCGAACAGCTGCCACGTGAAGGTGGGCGACAGCAGGCTCATGAAGAGCCCCAGGAAGATGCCGAGCCAGGCACCGCTGAAGATGCCCGAGAACGCGGCGCGGTTCCACGAGCGCTTGCGGGTGACGATCTCGACGCTCGTGAGACCATTGCCGACGATCGCGAGCTTCGCGATCGGGAAGTCGGCCTTCGCGAGGCGGTCGACCACCTTCTGCGCGTCGACGTAGCTCTCGTAGGTGCCCAGCACGTCTCCCTGGGGCACGCTCATGGGGACTCCGCGGCGCGAGAACGGCGAGGGACTGGACACCCGTTCATTGTGGCATTCCGCGGGTAGGGTTTTCCCGTGAGCGCCACGAGAGTCTTCGTCGCCCGTCTTGCCGGGGGAACCGTCTTCGACCCCGCCGGCGATCGGGTCGGTCGCGTGCGCGACGTACTCGTCGTGTACCGCAGCTCGGGTTCGCCCCGTGTGGTCGGTCTCGTCGTCGAGATCCCGGGGCGCCGCCGCGTGTTCGTCTCGATCGGCCGCGTCACCAGCATCAGCGCCGGCCAGATCATCACCACCGGCCTCATCAACCTGCGCCGCTTCCAGCAGCGCGGCGGCGAGGTGCGGGTCATCTCCGAACTGCTCGGCCGCAAGGTGACGCTGCGCGACGGATCGGGCGACGCCACCATCGAGGATGTCGCGATCGAGGAGTCCGGCCCCGGCGAGTGGGAGGTGGGCGAACTGTTCCTGCGTCGGCCTCGCGTGGGTGCCGCCCCGTTCGGCAAGGGCGCCACGCTGCTCGCCGCCTGGGATGCGGTGCGCGAGAAGAACGAACCGGGCGAGGCGCAGTCGGCCGAGCACCTGATCGCCACCTACTCCGACCTGCTGCCCGCCGACCTCGCCTCCACCCTGCTCGACCTCCCCGAGGAGCGCCGCATCGAGGTCGCCGAGGAGCTCTCCGACGACCGCCTCGCCGACGCGCTCGAGGAGATGCCCGAGAACGACCAGGTCGACCTGCTCACCCACCTCGACGACGAGCGCGCCGCCGACGTGCTCGACCAGATGCAGCCCGACGACGCCGCCGACCTCATCGCCCAGCTGCCGGAGGCACGCGGCGAGGCCCTGCTCGAGCTCATGCAGCCCGAAGAGGCAGAAGACGTGCGCTTCCTGCTCAACTACGCTCCCGAGACGGCCGGTGGCCTCATGACCACCGAGCCGATCATCGTCTCGGCCGATGCGACCGTCGCCGAGGGGCTCGCGCTCATCCGCCGCCACGAGCTCGCGCCCGCGCTGGGGGCCGCCGTGTGCGTCACCCTGCCGCCGTACGAGCCGCCCACCGGGCGCTTCCTCGGGGTGGTGCACTTCCAGCGGATGCTGCGCTACCCGCCCCACGAGCGTCTCGGGTCGCTGCTCGACTCGAGCCTCGAGCCGGTGCGGCCCGAGACGAGCGCGGCCGAGGTGTCGCGCATCCTCGCCAGCTACAACCTGGTCTCGCTTCCCGTCGTCGACGAGAAGCACCGACTCGTCGGGGTGGTGACCATCGACGACGTCCTCGACTACCTGCTGCCGGATGACTGGCGAAGTTCCTCTGGAGATGACCATCCGGAACCCGTGAGCACCGGCACCGCAGCGATCCCGACCCGAGGAAGGAGGACTTCGCATGGCACGACGTAACGACATCCGTCTCGACTCGCCGAAGGGCTTCCGTCCTGCGTTCGGATTCCGCCCCTCGGGCAGCGACCGCATGGGCCGTTTCTCGGAGGCGTTCGCGCGTGCCATGGGAACCAGCTGGTTCCTCATCGGCATGTCGGTGTTCGTCATCGTCTGGCTCACCTGGAACACGGTGATGCCGGTCGAGCTGCAGTTCGACCCCCGCGCCACGAACTTCACGCTGCTGACGTTGATCCTGTCGCTGCAGGCCTCCTATGCCGCGCCCCTCATCCTGTTGGCTCAGAACCGGCAGGACGACCGCGACCGGGTGCAGATCGAGCAGGACCGCCAGCGGGCGGAACGCAACCTCGCCGACACCGAGTACCTCGCCCGCGAGGTGGTAGCGCTGCGGCTGGCGGTGAAGGACATGGCCACGAAGGACTTCATCCGCGGCGAGCTGCGCGCGCTGCTCGAGGAGCTCGACAAGGACAAGGAGCCGGGCGAGGCCGCCAAGTGACCTCCCCATCCGCCGAGCGGGTGCGGGCGGCGCTCGCCCGCGTGCAGGATCCCGAGATCCGCAAGCCCATCACCGAGCTCGACATGGTGCGCGGCGTCGAGGTGACGGATGCGGTGGCGCGGGTCGAGCTGCGCCTCACGATCGTGGGCTGCCCGGCCGCCGATCGCATCGAGTCGGATGTGCGCGAGGCGGTGCTCGCGGTGCCCGGCGTCGAGGCGATCGACCTCGACCTCGGCGTCATGACGCCCGCCGAACGCGAGGCCCTCGTGACGCGCCTGCGCGGTGTGCGTTCGATGCCATTCGGCCCGGGCACGCTCACCCGCGTGATCGCGGTCTCCTCCGGCAAGGGCGGCGTCGGCAAGTCGACCGTGACCGCCGAGTTGGCGGTCGAACTCGCGTCACGCGGTCTCGCGGTGGGGCTGGTGGATGCCGACGTGTTCGGCTTCTCGATCCCCGGCATCCTCGGCATCGCGGATGCGAAACCCACCCAGGTGGGCGACATGATCCTGCCGCCGGTCGCGCACGGTGTGAAGGTCATCTCGATCGGCATGTTCGTCGAAGATCGCACCCCCGTATCGTGGCGCGGCCCGCTGCTGCACCGCACGATGCAGCAGTTCCTCACCGACGTGTACTTCGGCGACCTCGACGTGCTGTTGCTCGACCTGCCTCCCGGTACGGGCGACGTCGCGATCACGCTCGGGCAGCTGCTGCCGAACGCGGAGGTGATCGTGGTGACGACCCCGCAGGCGGCAGCGGCGGGCGTCGCCGAGCGCTCCGGGCTCGTGGCCCGGCAGACCGGTCAGACCGTCATCGGTGTGGTCGAGAACATGACGGGCGGCGTCTTCGGATCGGGTGGCGGCGACGAGGTCGCCCGGCGCCTCGAGGTGCCGGTGCTGGCCCGCATCCCGCTGTCCCCCGCGGTCACCGCGGGGGGCGACAGCGGCGCGCCGACCGTGCTCGCCGACCCGGCGGATGCGGCGGCCGCGGCGCTGCGCGGCCTCGCGGATGCGGTCACCGCGCGCGGACGCGGCCTCGCGGGCCGATCGCTCCTGTAGGGCTTCTGCCCACGATCCCGACGGCCGAGACGGCCGTCGGCGCCGGCGTCGGCGTCGCGGCGAAGGTCAGAAATGACCTTCGCCGTGAGCTCCAGCGCGCGGTTCGACCAGCCGCCCCAGCAGCTCGACGAGCAGGCGCTCGGCGACGGGCGCGGGCAGCGCCTCGATGAGTGCCACCAGCGGCGCCTGCGCATCCGGCAGCTCCGCCGAGCCGCCGATGCCGAAGCCGGTGAGCAGCGCCCAGGCGGTGTCGGCGTCGAGGGTCGCGAGGTCGAGCGGCGGGAGGGTGCCGAGCAGCGGCGCCACGTCGACGTGCGGAACCCCGCGAACCGCATCGGCTCCCGCGGCGAATGCGGCGGTCAGCTCGTCGAGCGCCCGCTCGGTGACGGGCGTGATCGTGAGGTGGGTGGTGGACGGCAGCACGGTGCCGTCACTCTGGCGCAGCGCCGGTTGCAGCTGCAGCACGAACCCGTGGCGGCGCACCGCGTCGGCCCAGTGGTGCGGGTCGACGCGACGCTCGGCGGGCACGCTCTCGTCGCTCGTGACCGCGAACAGCGGCCCCACCGGGTCGCCGACGACCCGCAGGCCCTCGATCCCGGCGATGGCCGCGCGCAACGCGACCGTGCTGCGCTGGCACGATGCCGTCAGCTCGGCGAAGCCGGCCTCCCCCAGCCACTGGCTGATCGCCCAGCCCGCGGCGAGCGGCGACGCCGACTTCGAGCCGAGGATGGTGGGGTTGACGACCGGGTAGCCCGGCCAGCGGGTGGTGGCGAAGTACTGGTGCCGCTGCAGGTCGCGGCCGCGCTGCAGCAGCACCGAGACCCCCTTCGGGGCGTAGCCGAACTTGTGCAGGTCGGCGCTCATGCTGGTGACCCCGGGCACGCGGAAGTCCCAGTCGGGCAGCTGCACGCCGTCATCATCCGTCCAGAACGGCAGCACGAGCCCGCCGATGCACGCGTCGACGTGCAGGGGGATGCCGCGGCCGGAGGTCTCTGCGGCCACCTCGACGACGGGGTCGAGCGAGGCGAACGGGTAGTTGGGGGCCGAGACGACGACGAGGGCGACGTCGTCGCCGAGCCGTGCGGCGATGTCGGCCGCCTGGACGGTTCCGTCGGGGGCCACCGGCACGAGGTCGAGCACCAGGTCGAAGTAGTGGGCGGCTTTCTGGAACGCCGCATGCACGGTCGTGGGGGCCACCAGGCGCGCACGGCCCGCATCCGGATGAGCTGCGCGCCACGCGTCGCGTGCCGTCTTCACGGCGAGCAGGCAGCTCTCGGTGCCGCCGGAGGTGGCCGAACCGACCACGTCGTCGCCGCCGTGCAGCAGCCCGCGCACGAAGTCGACGAGCTCGGATTCGAGCACGCCCACCGAGCGGAAGGTGGTCGGATCGAGGCCGTTGACGGGCAGCACCTCCTGGATCGCGCGCTTCATCAGCCGCTCGAGTTCGTCGAGGCCCGGGTCGTACACGTAGCTCAGCACCCGGCCACCGTGGGTGGGCGGGTCGTCGGCTCGCAGGGCGACGAGGCGGGCGATGATCTCGTCGGGGTCGCCGGCGAAGGTGGTCACGATGCTGCACCGTCCGTGGCGGCGAGCGCCGCATCCGCCTCGATGTCGTGCCGTCGCAGCGGGTATCGCGAGAGCGTCCAGAGGCTGAGGCCGACCATGATGGCGGGCACGATCGAGAAGCCGAGCACGATACCGGCGACCGCGTTCGCGCTCTGTTCCACCGTCTGGCCGGCCACCGACTCCTGGTACCCGGTCAGCGCGAGGCCGAGCGACAGCGCGACGGCGCCGAACGCCATGCCGGTGGTCTCGCCCGCGGTCCAGACGCCGCCGAAGATGCCCGCCTTGCCGGGGCCGTGGGTGACCGCGTCGTGCGAGATCACGTCGGGCAGCATCGCCATCGGCAGCGCCTGCATGCCCGCGTAGGCGGCGCCCGCGATGCCGACGGGGATGTACAGCCACGGTCCCGGCGCCCACACCAGCAGCACGAGCGACAGCGCGGCGAGACCGAAGAGCACCGAGGCGAGACCGAACGCCCACTCCTTGCCGGTGTGCTTCGACACGACCGCCCAGATGGGGGCGCAGATGAGGGCGGGCGCGATGAGCGCCAGGAACAGGTACGTGGTGCCGCGCTCGTCGTTGAGCACCCACTTGGCGATGTAGGCGGCGCCGGCGAGCATCATCCCGGTGGCGAGCGCCTGCAGCACGAAGGTGCCGAGCAGGGTGCGGAACGCGCGGCTGCGGCGTAGCACGGCGACACCCTCGGCGTAGTGGGTGGCGAGCGGGATGCGCGGCGGCGCGGGCAGCGCCGAGCCGCGGGGCGCGGAAGTCGACGCCACCAGCATGCCGACGCCCAGCAGCACCGAGGTGACGACCGCCATGCCGAGGTAGCCGGCGAAGGTGGAGCCGCCGAACAGGGCGCGCAGTTCCGGCCCGCCCGCGCCGAAGAGCAGGATCGCGAACGTCAGCACGACGACGCGCACCGACAGCAGGCGCGTCCTGGCGTCGTAGTCGGTGACGAGCTCGGCGGGGAGGGCGATGTAGGGCACCTGGAACAGGCTGAAGGCGGTCGCGGCGAGCAGGAATGCGACCATCACCCAGAGGCCGCCCAGCACGGGGCCGGCTCCCGGCGCGACCGCGAAGGTGAGGGTGAAGAAGACCGGCAGCAGCAGCGCGCCGAGCACCATGAAGCGGCGCCTCGATCCGGTGGTCGCGAGGCTGCGGTCGCTGAGCCCGCCGATGACGGGGTCGATGATCACGTCCCACACCTTGGCGACGCCGATGATGGCACCCACCCAGATGGGGGCGACCCCGAGCGTGTCGGTGAGGTAGATCGCGAGCACCAGCCCGGGAAGGGTCGCGAACCCGCCCGTGCCGAGGGAACCCGCGGCGTAGCGGGCGATCACGGATACGGAAATCGGCCTGGACGGCGTCGTCATCGCGTCAGACTACCGCCGGTTCGGGCGGCGCCCGTCCGCACCCCCCGTGTGGGGCGGTGAAGTGGGACGACTGTCCCACTTAGACTCGTGCCATGCCCGGCTCACTGCTGCCCCGGACGCTCGCCGACGAGCTCACGAACGACCTCGCCGGCCGCGCCGCCGCCCCCGTCTCCGTCATCGCGCCCTTCACGGGTGAGCAGCTCTACGAGCTCCCGCACGCGACCGTCGAGGAAGTGCAGGATGCCGCCCGCGGCGTCCGCGAGGCCCAGCGCGCGTGGTGGGCGGCAGGCGACGCGCACCGCCGAGCGGTGCTGCTGAAGGGGCACGACCTCTTCCTGGAGCGCCGCGAGCTGCTGCTCGACGCGGTGCAGTCCGAGACGGGCAAGACCCGCGGACAGGCGTTCGAGGAGGTCTTCAACTCGGCCGCCGCCACCCGCTACGCGGCGCTCAGCTCACGCCGG
>Ga0160437_1001017_pt1 | contig 13262 bp, 4 predicted proteins | sample HID1975I_E0MG_FD_108227 | JGI IMG/M metagenome (GOLD analysis project Ga0160437, IMG submission 108227) | Enriched soil microbial communities from UW Madison campus, WI, USA - HID1975I_E0 MG | ecosystem: Environmental > Terrestrial > Soil > Unclassified | place: USA: Madison, Wisconsin... | reverse complement strand
TGCCGCCATCCACGGTGACTTGCGTGTCGGCACCCATGGCCAGGCTGCCCGCGCCGTCCGCCTGCGCGTTGTAGCCGATGGCCGTCGAGCCCTTCCCTCTGGCATGCGCGTTGCCGGGCGTCATGCCGGTATCGTTGGTCCGCTCGTAACGAGTGCCCTGACCATTGCTGACCGGGTCCAGCGAGCTGGTGTAGCCGTTCACCGTGCTGGCCAACTGCGCCATCGCTTCGTTGGTGGCGAACAACTGCGCACCGTTCACGGCGTCCCAGCTTGTTGCGCTGAGCACGCCCGGCGCCACGCTGGTGATGATGCTGGGTCCGCCGATGCTGCCGTGCGCTGCGGTATACGCACCGACACCGCCGTTGGCCTTGGGGTCCCACATCAAGGCGTCCGTACCCACTTCGCCCAAGCGCGTATTCACCTGCTGCAACTGGCGGACGTTGACGGCATCCGTCAAGTCGCTGCCCGGCGCCAGGTTGGTCAGCTTGCGCAAGCCGCCGGCTGACCCCACCGACACTTCGCCGGCCGAGTTCACCGTGCCCGCCAAACCGAAGGCGACATACGCCGTCTGCGCGCCCACCGAGGCCACCGAACCCTGGCCCAAGGCCACGTTGGAGCCAGTCAGCCCCGCCATGATCCTGGCGCCCTGGCCCAAGGCCGTGGAGTTCGACACGCCGTTATCCGTAGCCTGATTGCCCAACACCACAGACGACGCGCCGCTGGCCGATGCGCCGAAACCACCCGCCGCGCTATTCGCACCCGCTGCCAGGGGCTGCGCGGACGTCACCGTGGTGTCCGCCACGAACGGGCCCGATTTGCCGCTGCTGATGTGGGAGACCACCGTATCCAGCCCGACAATCGCCGTGCTCAGGCTGGTGTAGGTATTGCCGTTCACGGTATAGGTCGGCCCGGACACCAGGCCCGTGGTCGGGTCGTACGCCGAGCCGCCGCCCAGGCCGGTGGCCACGCTAGCGCCCAGCAATGCCGCCGACCCCTGCAACTGCGCGACGTTCACGGCATCGGTTGCGCCGCTGCCCGCCGCCACGTTGGTGATCTTGCGCTCGGCCCCCGCCGCGCCCAGCGACACTTCACCCGCCGAGCTTTGCGTGGCGGACAGGCCGAAGGCGGCGTAGTTGCTTTGCGCGCCCAGCGTCGCGGTGGAACCCTGGCCCAAGGCCACGTTGGAACCGGTCAGGCCCGCCGTGATCGTGGCGCCCTGGCCCAGCACCGTGGAGTTGGCGACGCCGTTATCCGTGGCTTGATTGCCGACAACGGTCGACGCCACGCCCGTTGCCGACGCCCCAAAACCACCCGCCGCGCTGTCGGCGCCCGACGCCAGCGCCTGCGCGGTGGTGACGCTGTTGTCCGAGACGAATGGTCCGCCCTTCCCGCTGGCGATCGTGCTGACCGCCGAGTCCAGGCCACCGATGGCGCTACCCAGGTTCGAGTAGGTGGCGCCTTGTACGCCGTAGGTCGGCGCGGAGAGCGTGCCGGTCGCCGGATCGAATGCCGATCCGCCGCCCAGGTTGGACGCCAAGCTGGCGCCCAAGGTGCCCAGGCCCGTCGTTGCGGCATTGGCGACGCCGGTCAGTTGGGCGACGTTGACGGCGTCAGTGGCTGCGCTGCCGGCAGCAAGATTCGTGATCTTGCGTTCGGCGCCTGCGGATCCCAGCGACACTTCGCCGTTGGAATTTTGAGTCGCCGACAGGCCGATGGCGGAGTAGCCGGTTTCAGAGCCGACTGCCGCGACCGAGCCTTGGCCCAGCGCCACGTTCGAACCGGTCAGGCCCGCCGTGATCGTTGCGCCCTGGCCCAGTGCCGTGGAATTGGCAACGCCGTTGTCGCTTGCCTGGTTACCCAAAACTGTCGACGCCGCGCCCGTCGCCGACGCGCCGAAGCCGCCTGCCGACGCATTGGCACCGGATGCGATGGCTTGGACCGCGGTCACGCTGTTGTCCGACCCGAACGGGCCGGACTTGCCGCTGCTGATGCTCGTCACCGCCGTATCCAAACCGTCTATGGCGCTGCCGAGGTTTGAATGAGTGGTGCCTTGCACGCCGTAGCTTGGTGCCGTGACGGTGCCGGTCGCCGGATCGAAAGCAGCTCCGCCGCCCAGGTTGGACGCCACGCTGATACCCAAGGTGCTCAACCCGGTTGTTGCGGCAGTAGCAACTCCCGTCAGTTGGCCGACGTTGACCGCATCGGTGGCAGCGCTGCCGGCAGCAATATTCGTGATCTTGCGTTCGGCCCCCGCCGATCCCAGCGACACTTCGCCGCTGGAAGTTTGCGCGGCTGACAAGCCGATAGCGGTGTAGCCCGTTTCAGCACCGACTGCCGCGACCGAGCCTTGACCCAGCGCCACGTTCGAACCCGTCAGGCCCGCCGTGATCGTTGCGCCTTGGCCAAGCACCGTCGAATCCGCAGCGCCGTTATCCGTTGCCTGGTTGCCAACCACCGTCGACGCCGCACCCGTGGCCGACGCGCCGAAGCCGCCCGCCGACGCATTCGCGCCGGACGCAACCGCCTGCGCGGCCGTCACGCCGTTGTCGGACACGAACGGACCGGTGTCACCGCTGCTGATGCTGCTGACCGCCGAGTCCAGTCCACTGATCGCACCGCCGACGTTTGAATACGTCGCCCCTTGCACACCGTAGGTCGGCACGGTGACCGTCTGGCCGATCGGATCGTACGTGGATCCGCCTCCCAGATTGGACGCCATGCTGGAACCCAAGCTGCCCAGGCCCGTCGTGGCGGCAGTGGAAACACCCGTCAGTTGCGCCACGTTTACGGCATCGGTCGGCGCGCTGCCGGCAGCCACATTGGTGATCTGGCGCCGGCCAGCGGCGGTACCCACCGACACTTCGCCGATGGACGTTTGCGCCCCCGACAAGCCGAAGGCGGTGTAACCGCCCTGCCCCCCGACCATGGCCGACGAATCCTGCCCCAAAACCACGTTCGAACCCGTCACGCCGGCGTCGACGAACGCGCCCTGGCCCAATATTGCCGAGCCGGCCACGCCGTTGTCATTGGCCTGATTGCCGTACACCGTGGACCCCGGACCCGTGGCGATGGCGCCAAAGCCGCCTGCGCTGGCGTTGGCGCCGGATGCCACGGCCTGTGCCATCGTGACGCTGTGGTCCGACACAAAGGGCCCCGCATCGCCCGCCAACAGATTGCTGATTGCCGTGTCCGCACCACCAAATGCCGCGCCGACATCGGTGTACGCCGTGCCCTGAATCGTGTAGCTGGGCGCGCTGATCGTTCCTGCCGCGCCGTTATAAACGGCCCCGCCGCCCAGGCCGGCGGCCATGGTGGCGCCCAGGTTGGACGCCGCCCCGCTCAACTGCCCCACGTTCACGGCATCGGTCGGCGCGATGCCCGCCGCCACGTTCGTGATCTTGCGGCGGATGGAGGCCGAACCCACCGACACTTCGCCGCCCGAGTTCTGCGGCATGGTCAAACCAAAAGCCGTGTAGCCCGTCTGCGACCCCGTGGCCGCCTCGGAGCCTTGGCCCAAGGCCACGTTGGCCCCCGACAGCCCCGTGGCGATGGACGCGCCCTGCCCCAAGACGGTTGAATTGGCGACGGCGTTATCCCTGGCCTGGTTGCCCACCACGGTGGAAGCGGCACCCGTGGCCGACGCCCCAAAGCCGCCCGCGCTGGCGTTCGTTCCAGACGCCACGGCCTGCGTCGCGGTGACGCCGTTGTCGGACACGAACGGCCCCGACTCGCCCGCCACCAGATTGCTGATGGCCTCATCGGCGCTTTCCAGCGCCGCGCCCACATCGTCGTAGGCCATGCCTTGCACGGTATACGACGGCGTGCTGATCGTGCCCAAGGCGCCGTCATAGGTTGAGCCGCCACCCATGCCGGTGGCAATGCTGGCGCCCAGGTTGGACGCCGCGCCGCTCAGTTGCCCCACATTCACGGCATCGGTCAGCGCGCTGCCCGCCGCCACGTTGGTGATCTTGCGGCGGATGGCCCCCGACCCCACCGAGACTTCGCCGTTGGAATTCTGCGGCGCGGACAGGCCGAATGCGGTGTAGCCCGTCTGCGCGCCCAGCGCCGCGCTCGAGCCCTGGCCCAGTACCACGTTGGACCCCATAAGCCCGGCGACCACCGACGCGCCTTGCCCCACGATGGTGGAGTTGGCCACCGCGTTGTCGGTGGACTGGTTGCCCAGCACCGTGGACGCCGCGCCCGTGGCCGACGAGCCAAAGCCGCCCGCCGCCGCGCTCGCGCCCGACGACACCGCCTGCACCGTCGTCACGCTGTTGTCCGACACGAACGGACCGATCTTGCCGGTGACCAGATCGGTCACCGCCGAATCCAAACCGCCCACCGCCGTGCCCACGTTGGTAAAGGATGTGCCCTGCACGCTGTAGGTGGGAGTGCCGATGGTGCCCGAGGCGGCGGTGTAGGTTGCGCCACCGCCCAGGTTGGTGGCAATGCTGGTGCCCAGGTTGTTCACGCCCGAGTTCGCCGCGCTGGCCACCGCCGTCATCTGACGCACCGTCACGGCGTCATTGGAATCCGAGCCGTCGGCCACGTTCTTGATCTGGCGCTTGGCGCTGGGCGTACCCACCGATATCGCGCCAATCGCCATGTTGGCCGTGTTGTTGAACGCGACACCCGCGATGGGGCCCGCCGAGCTGGGCGACACCACGCCGCTGGTGACCACGTTGGTTGCGCCTGCCGAGCCCGCGCCCAGCGCCACCGTGCCCGGCACGCCGGCGGTTGCACCGGCCCCCAACGCAACGGCGTTGATGCCGGCTGTCTGCGCCGCATCGCCCAAGGCGATGGAGCCCCCGCCCGATGCCGTTGCCATCCTGCCGATCGCCGTGGCATTCAGGCCCGCCGCGCTGGCGCTGCCCCCAATGGCGATGGCGTCCGTGCCCGTCGCCCCCGAGTTGGCGCGCGTGTTGCTGCCCACCCCCGTGACGGCGGAATTGGCGTTGAAGTAGTTCGTCGGCGTGGGCGAAATGGCCGCCACCTGCTGCGCCACCGCGAAAAGCTGCGAGCCGTTGACCGCGTCCGTGCTGTTCGAACTGAGCAAGCCGGTAGCCACGCGCTGGATGCGGCGCACCGAGCCCGCGTCGCCCACGCTGACGACGCCGGTGGGTGTGCCCTGGCCGCCCCCGAAACTGTAGGTATTGCCGCCGATCGTCGCGCTGCCATAGGACGTCGTACCGGCCGTGCTGGTGGAAAGCGCCGCCGTGGTGGATGAGTTACTACCCAGCGCCACCGAGTTCGCGATGTTGGTATTGGCCAGGTAGCCCAACGCCACGGTGCGGTCCGCCGAGACGTTGCTACCCGCGCCGCGCCCCGCCGCCAGGTTGTCGTCACCCGACACGCTCTGGCCCGCATCCTGACCGATGGCAGTAGTGCCTTCGCCCGTGGCCAGCGTCCCGGCGTAGGCGCCGATCGCCGTGTTCTGGCCCCGGCTTGCGAGGGTGCCCGTGCCGGCGCCCACGCCGACGAAGGTATCTTCAAGCCCCTGGGCAATGGTCCCCCTGCCGATCGCGACCGACGACGTACCCGACGCGATGGCGTTGGCGCCCATCGCCACCGAGTTCGACCCCGCGGCGGCACTCTGATAGCCCACGGTGACGCTGTTCGTGCCACTGGTGACGCTCTGGTAGCCGATGGCGACAGCCTGCCCCGCGCCCGCGGCGGCCTCATAGCCCAACGCGATGGTGCTGCCCGCCGTGGCCGTGGAGCCCGCGCCGATGGCGATGGACGCCAGGCCGGACGCCGAGTTCAAGTCGCCGATAGCCACCGCGCCTTGGCCCGCCGCCGGGTTGTCGTTGCCGATCGAGACCGCGCCTCGGCCTGACGCTTCCGACGAAAAGCCGGCTGCGAAAGCCCCGTTGCCGCCGCTGGCCTGCGACCCCGAACCCAAGGCCACCGCGCCGGGCGTTACGGCCGAGTTGGTATTGCCGATGGCCACGGCGCCCGACCCCGTCGCCGTGTTCTCGGCCCCCACGGCAACCGCGCCCGTGCCGGTGGCGACGTTGGGGTCGCCAATGGCCACCGCGCCATCGCCCGTGGCGGTCTGTTGCCGTCCAATGGCCACCGCGCCGCCCGTTGCCGTGGCGGCGTTGGCTGCCGTGCCTGATGAACCGATCGCCACGTTCTGGCCGGTGGCGTTGGATCTGGCCCCGTCACCCACCGCGATGCCAAACGCGCCGACGGCGCGTGCATCACGCCCGATGGCGACGCCCGATATTGCCGCCGCCGTCACCGACGACTGCCCGCCTATCGCAATCGCGTTGATGCCCGCCGCCGTGGCGCCATTGGTTGAATTGCCGCCCAGCCCGACGGCGCCCGCCGCGGTGGCGCGCGCGCCGTTGCCCGCTGCCAGCGAACTGCCGCCGCTGGCCAGCGCGCTATTGCCCAAGGCCGTGTCGTTCATGGGAGCGCCCACCAAGGAGCCCGCGACGGCGCTAGACCCGATTGCCAGCGAGTTCTGGTTCAAAGCCTGCGCACTGATGCCCCCCGCAAACGCGGAAACCCCATGCGCTTCGGCCGAAGATCCCAACGCCACGGCGCCCGTCGACGCCGCCGCTGACGACACGCCGATCGACACCGCGCCGCTGGCGGAGGCACTGGACAATTGGCCCAATGCAACGGCGCTGTTGCCAGCCGCGGAGGCGCTATGCCCCAGTGCCACGGCGCTCGCCCCCACCGTCGTAGCCCCAGTGCCGAACGCCGATGAACTGTTACCCGACGCGGCAGCGCCTTGGCCCACCGCCGTGGCACTGGTGCTGGAAGCGGTCGCCGATGCGCCCACCGCAAGCGCGTTGTTGGCGCTTGCGTTGGCGCTAGCGCCAAAAGCGGTGGCGCCAATGCCGCTGGCCGCTGACGACGAACCCACGCCAGTCGCGTTGTTGCCCGTCACGTTGGACAGACGTCCCACCGCGACGGAGTTGGTTCCGGTGGCAATCGACCTGTCGCCAACCGCGACGCTGACGTTGGCTGCCACGGCACCGAATCCGCCGCCGATGGCAATGGAGTTTGCATCGACCGAGGCCGGCGTCAAGCCACCAGTGGTGATGGGGTTGATGATCATTCCCTGAATCGCGGTGCCCGCCCAGGCCGTGCCCCCCACCGCCGCGGCCAACATCAATGGCGCCGCAATGCCGCCGGCTCTGCGCAACGCGGCTTGCCGCGCCCCTCGATTGGATTTTCCGCGGGTTTTCGTCAATTCAGACACAGCTACCCACGCACCGGTAATCCGGCTCCACACGAGGTTATAGATTTTATTCACGGCCACTCTCCATTGACGAATTTTGCAACCCGCAACCAGTAACGCGACGCTGATTCCATTTAGTAAGAATCAGAGGACTTTTTCCCATCGAATTCAGACATTTGTGTCAGGAATCCTAGTGAATGCGATTATTCCGAAATGTGTTTTGTCGCAATCCTGTGAAACCTAAAATAAATACCATCTGATTAATCAGATGACTGAACTGAATTGCAGTGAAGCCAGCTGCATTCCCATGGGAAAATCGGCCCCTGCACGCGGACGCGCAATGACTTGGAGATAATAGGGAGAGTGTTGTGGTGCATCGCTGTAGCGCCACAAGGCCAAGCGACAGGCGCACCTATGGCAGCACGAGGCGATGCGATACCGAAAAGGATTCGGCAAGCAAAGCGCTGGAAATCTTATTTATCTGAAAATGCAAAAACCGAGGTTTTATTGTCGTACTAGTAGCGGTTTTTGTCTTAGGTCTGATATTTCAGCGGCGTCATTATTTAATGACGCCGTTGTCATTCGATATCGATATAAATGCCCTGCTGCCGGAGCGGCATGCGGTTTCAGGTCAGCTTGAGCACCCCACACAGAAAATCCACCACACGCGCGGGATCATTCAAGGGCAGACAAGGCAAGGCGGTGTCCAACGGCGCGTCGGTCACCACCGCCAGAAAGTCGCTGTCTTCGGCATGCAGCGGCGGCTTGCCCAGCGCCGGGCGGTAAACCTCGATGCGCGCAATTGCCGCATGCTTGAAGCCTTCCACCAGCACCAGGTCAGCGGGCGACAGCCGCGCCACTTGCTCTTCCAGCGTGGGCTCGGGCGCGTCGCGCAGTTCGTGCACGATGGCGTAGCGGAATGGCGAGGCCACCATCACTTCCTGCGCGCCCGCCAGCCGAAAGCGCGCGCTGTCCTTGCCCGGCGGCTCCATCTGAAAATCGTGGTGACTGTGCTTGATGACATTGACGCGCAGGCCGCGCGCCGCCAGCAGGGGCAACATCGCCTCGATCAGGGTCGTCTTGCCGCTGCCGGACCGGCCGGCGATACCAAAAACTGGGCTCATGCATGCTCCGATAACAAGGGACTTTCCGGGACAACAGCGCATCAGGCAAACGCGCGTCGGCCCCCGGCGAGTATGCCAGCAAAGACTCGCCTTTCTGGGCATTCGCCCGCTTTCGGGAGCCCGTCCCCGGGGGCATCCAGGACGGGACTGCCACGCGTTTGCGCTGGATCAACCGTGGCGCTTGGTCGTCCGTCCCGACGAGGTTTAATATGTATTTTAAGTACACCTTAAAGCCATCTTGGAGTCACCTACTTCGCCATGTCTCCGCTTCCAACCATCGCCCCATCCGCCCCCGCCCCGCACCGCGCGCGCCCGCAGTGGCGCGCCTTCACTGAAATGGGCTTCCGGCCGCTATATCTGGCGGGCTGCTTCTGGGCGCTGGCGTCCGTCTGGCTGTGGGTACACGCCCCCGCGCGCATCACCGGCGTGTTGGGCGGCGTGTTCTGGCATGCGCACGAAATGCTGTGGGGCTTTGTGGCCACCATCGCGGTGGGCTTTTTGCTGACGGCGGGCGCCAACTGGACGGGCAAGAATCCGCTGCGCGGCAACGCCTTGGCCATGCTGTGTCTGCTTTGGGTGGTGGCGCGCGTGGCGTATCTGGTGCCGGGCCAGCCTGCGTTCTTGATCGCCTGCGTGGCGGACACGGGCTTTTTCGTGTGGGGCGCGGCCGCCTTGGCGCGTGTCGTCTGGATGACCCGCAACCAGCGCAATGCGGGCGTGCCTGTTTTGCTGCTGGGGTTGGCCGCTAGCAACGCGCTGTATCTGTGGGCAGCCGTTCAAGGCGACTACATGGCGCTGATGCGCTACTTCAATGCGGGCTTGTTGTGCATGGCGGTGCTGACGCTGTTGATCGCCCGCCGCGTGCTGCCGTTCTTCGCCCAACGCGCCGTGGCTGGCTTGAGCATTCCCGCGCACACGCGCAGCGGCCATTGGCAACTGGCAACCGGCCTGGCCGCGATTGCGGGCCTGTTGGCGGGGCAGCCCAATCTGGCTGCGGCGGCGCTGGCCGCAACCGGGTTGATCGCGCTGGTGCAATGGGTGTCGTGGAAACCGTGGGCCGTGCGGCGCGTGCCCCTGCTGTGGGTGCTGTATGCGGGGTATTTCGGCTTGGGCGTCGGGCTGCTGGTGGGTGCGGGGTCTTTGGCTAGTCCTTTGGCTAATCCTTTGGCCAATCCCTTAGCCGATCCCCTGGGTGCTCCCTGGATGGGAATCGCGATCCGGCCCGCCTGGCCCGCCCACGTCATCGGAGTGGCCGGTTTTTCAGTGTTGATTCTGGGCATGGTGACGCGCACCGCGCTGGGCCACCTGGGGCGGCCGTTGCAGACCGACCGCGCCATGGTCGCCAGTTTTGTGCTGATGATTCTGGCTGCGCTGCTGCGGTTGGCCGCCTTGTTGCCGACTGCCGCCACCACCGGCCTGCTGCATGCCGCCACCCTGACCTGGGTGCTGGCGCTGGGCTTGTACCTGTGGCGCTTCTTTCCGCTGATGATTCGCCCGCGGGCCGACGCCGCCAAGTCGGCGGCGCCAGTCATCCGCGTGGAAGCAGTGGCGCGAAGCGGGTCTTAATTCGAGTCGTGGTTCGGGTCGTAGTCCGCGCTTAGTCCCGACCTTCCCGGCGCTCAATCGCCGCGACTTCGCGGCGCATCGCCTTGAGCCAGGACTTCAGCGATCCCTCATCGGCAAACTGCATCACCTCATGCTCGAGTTCGCCGATGTATTCCTGAATATCTTCAATGTCGGCGTCCAGTTCTTCCAGCACCGTTTCCGGGTCGAACGACGCGAAGGGGTCCAGGTCGTAACGCAGCTTGAAACCCTCTTCCGCATAGCTGGCCTGGTGCAGCACTTCGTCCAGTTGGGCTTGCAGCGTGGCGTTCGCGGCGGGCAGGCCGCTATCGGCGACCTCGCCCACCGGCGCCAGCTCGGGCGTGCCTTGCTGGCGACGGGCCTGTTCTTCGTTCTGCATGGCCTGCCAGGCCGCCGCGTTGGAAGTCGTGTTGCGCATGGCGGCGCGGGCGATGGCCAGCAGTTCTTCGGCCTCGTCGTCCTCGAATTGGTCTTGGATGATGCGCAGCAGTTGGGTGGGCGTGAAGGTGGACAGATCGGTGTCCGGGTCCAGCTCCAGCGCCTCGATCAGTTCGGCCTTGGCGTCTTCGGTTTCATCAGCGGCGGCCTCGTCGTAGTCGTCGCCGTTGTGCTTCTTATATAGCGTCTTCAGGCGCTCGGCATCGCAGCCGGCCGGCAGCTCGCCCTTGGCGTCCAGCAGCAGCAGTTCGGCGGAAAACTCGGTGATCAGTTCCGACACGAATTCGCGTTCGGCCTTGGACAAGCCCATGTTCTTGTGCGCGTGGTCAAAGCACAGCACCAGCTTCATGCGCAGTTCGTGCAGCTTTTTTTCAAGCGGCGCGAGGCCTTCGGTGTACTTGCGCTGGTACTCGTCTTCCACCGCTTGCCACTGCTGCAAGCGGGCCTGTTCCGTCTCAAGCCGGGCTTGTAGACGCTCGAATAACTGACGCGGGGTTTCTAGAGAATGCTCGCCCATGACCTGCTCCTTGCAAACCGGCTAATGAAAGTAGCCGCCACTCTAAACCATTCGCGCAAACCCCTCTTGAAATTCGAAGTCAATAACGCTAATCATTATTATTAATATAGAATCACCGCTGTCCGCAACACCCCAGATTGGCAGCCCCGATGTCTCTGCCCCCCATTGCGGGCCCTGCCCCCTCACGCAAACGATTGATTCTGACCACCGCCGCCCTGTTGCTGGCCGTGCTGGTCGGCATCGGTTATTGGCTGGCGGGCGACAGTGGCCCCCGCACTCCACCGCCGCCTCAGTACGGGCAGATTCCCGTTGCCGTCAGCGTGGCCCCTGCCCGCGTCGGCCCGCTGCAACGCGACCTGCATGCCTTGGGCACCATCACGCCGCTGTCCCAAGTCGTGCTGCGCAGCCAGGTCGACGGCGAACTGATGCGCGTGCATTACACCGAGGGCCAGGCCGTGGTGCGCGGCCAACTGCTGGCCGAGATTGACGCCCGCCCGTATCAGACCGCGCTGGCGTCGGCCGAAGGCGAGCTGGCCCGCACCCAGGCGCTGCTGGACAATGCCCAGGCCGACCTGCAACGCTACCGTAAGCTGGCGCGCCAGGAATCGGTGGCGGGGCAGCAACTGGACACCGCCGAAGCCCAGGTGCGCGCCTACACCGCGCAACGCGAACTGAACCGCGCGCGCGTCGCCGACGCCAAGCGCCTGCTTGGCCTGACGCGCATCGTTGCACCGCAGGACGGCCGCATTGGTTTGCGCAGGGTCGACGCCGGCAACCACGTGCGCGCCGATGACGCCAACGGGCTGACCACGCTGGTGCAGACCACGCCCATCTCGGCCCTCTTCAGCATTTCGGAAACGCGGCTGGACGTGCTGCGCCAGGCGCAGGCCAAGACCGCCGTGCTGCGCGTGCAAGCCTGGGACGCCGACGACCGCCGCATCCTGGCCGAAGGCACGCTGGAAGCGCTGGATAACCGCATCCAGACCGGCAGTGGCACCGTGCGCTTGCGCGCCCGCTTCGACAATGCCGACGAATCCCTGTTTCCGAATCAGTTCGTGAACATCCGCCTGGCCGTGGTGCAGCAGGACAACGTCGTCACCATCCCGTCGGCCGCCGTGCAATATGGATCCGAAGGCGCGTTTGTCTTCGTCATCGGCGACGACGCCCGCGCCACCCGCCGCGTGCTGCAACTGGGTCCGGCCAACGCCGGCCAGATCGTGGTGGAAGCGGGCCTGGCCCCGGCCGAGCGCGTTGTCGTCGAAGGCGTGGACCGCCTGCATGACGGCCGCAACGTCCAGATCGTAGAACCCCTGACTTGAACCGCGCATGAGCCTGTCACGCCCCTTCATCCTGCGTCCGGTGGCGACGTCCTTCCTGATGATCGCCCTGCTGCTGTCGGGCATCCTGGCGTGGCGCATGTTGCCCGTGGCCGCGCTGCCGCAGGTGGACTACCCCATCATCCAGGTCACCACGCAGTATCCCGGGGCCAGCCCCACCGTGACGGCGCGCGCGGTCACGGCGCCGCTGGAGCGCCGCTTTGGGCAGATACCGGGCTTGAAGCAGATGTCGTCCACCAGCGGCAGCGGCATCTCGGTGATCACCTTGCAGTTTTCACTTGACGTCTCGCTGGGCGTGGCCGAGCAGGAAGTGCAGGCGGCCATCAGCGCCAGCGGCTCGCTGCTGCCCTCCGACCTGCCCACCCCGCCCGTATACCGCAAGGTCAACCCGGCCGACGTGCCCATCCTGACGCTGGCGGTCACGTCCGATTCCCTGCCGCTGCCCACGGTGTACGACCTGGTCGACACCCGCATGACGCAGCGCCTGTCGCAGTTGTCCGGCGTGGGCATGGTGAGCCTGGCCGGCGGCCAACGGCCGGCCGTGCGCGTGCAGGTCAACCCGATGGCGCTGGCCGCGCGCGGGCTGCAATTGTCCGACGTGCAGGACGCCATCGCCAAGGCAAACTCGAACCAGCCCAAGGGCAGCTTCGACGGCCCGGTGCGTTCGGTCATCATGGACGCGAACGACCAACTGCAAAGCGCCGACGAATACCGCGAGCTGATCGTGGCCTGGAAGAACGGCGCGCCGGTGCGGCTGGGCCAGGTCGCCACTATTGAAGACGGCGCCGAAGACCGCTACCTGGCCGCCTGGGTCGACAAGCAGCCCGCCGTGCTGGTCAACATTCAGCGTCAGCCAGGCGCCAACGTGATCGCGGTGGCGGACCAGGTAAAAGCCTTGCTGCCCCAGTTGACGGCCAGCCTGCCGGCCGCCGCGCAGGTGCGCATCCTGACCGATCGCACCGAAAGCATCCGCGCGTCGGTGCGGGGCGTGCAATGGGAACTGGTGTTCGCCGTGGGGCTGGTGGTGCTGGTCACCTTCCTGTTCCTGCGCAACCTGCCCGCCACGC
>Ga0160437_1001015_pt1 | contig 13280 bp, 10 predicted proteins | sample HID1975I_E0MG_FD_108227 | JGI IMG/M metagenome (GOLD analysis project Ga0160437, IMG submission 108227) | Enriched soil microbial communities from UW Madison campus, WI, USA - HID1975I_E0 MG | ecosystem: Environmental > Terrestrial > Soil > Unclassified | place: USA: Madison, Wisconsin... | reverse complement strand
TTCAGATAGTCCAGCCCGCCTTCCAGCGACTCGCGCCACACCGACGTGCGTTGCAGCTTGTCCGCGGTGCGGATGTAGAACATCAGCACGCGGTCGATGATGCGGATCAGCGTGGCGTCGTCCAGGTCGGTGGCGAACAGTTCGGCGTGGCGCGGGCGCATGCCGCCGTTGCCGCACACGTACAGGTTCCAGCCGTTCTCGGTGGCGATGACGCCGATGTCCTTGCTTTGCGCTTCGGCGCATTCGCGGGTGCAGCCGGATACCGCGAACTTCAGCTTGTGCGGCGAACGCAGGCCCTTGTAGCGGTGTTCGATGTCGAGCGCCATGCGCACGCTGTCTTGCACGCCATAGCGGCACCAGGTGCTGCCCACGCAGGACTTCACGGTGCGGGTGGACTTGCCATAGGCGTGGCCGGTTTCAAAACCGGCGGCGATCAGCTCGCTCCAGATGTCGGGCAGCTCGTGCAGTTGCGCGCCGAACAGGTCGATGCGCTGGCCGCCCGTGATCTTCGTGTACAGCTTGTATTTCTTGGCGACGGCGCCGATGGCGATCAGGCCGTCTGGCGTGATCTCGCCGGCAGGAATGCGCGGCACCACCGAGTAGGTGCCGTTCTTCTGCATGTTCGCCATGAAAGTGTCGTTGGTGTCTTGCAGCGGCACCAGGCGCGGTTCCTGAATGGGGCGGTTCCAGCACGAGGCCAGGATGGAACCGACGGCGGGCTTGCAGATGTCGCAGCCGACGTGGCCTTTGCCATGGCTGGCCAAGAGTTCTTCGAACGTTTCGATGCCGCCCACGCGCACGATGGCGTAGAGCTCCTGGCGCGTATAGGCGAAGTGTTCGCAAAGGCTCTTGTCCACGGCCACGCCACGGCTGGACAGTTCGTGTTCCACCACCTGCTTGAGCAGCGCGGCGCAACCGCCGCAGCCCGAGGCCGCCTTGGTGCAGCTTTTGACGCCGGCAAGGTCCGTGCAGCCGCCGTCGATGGCGGCGCTGACGGCGCCCTTGCTCACGTTGTGACAGGAGCAGATGGTGGCGGTGGCGGGCAGCGCATCCACGCCCAGCGCGGGCGCGGCGCTGCTGGCGGGCAGGATCAGGCTGGCCGGGTCGGCGGGCGGCGCAATGCCGTTCTGCGCGTATTGCAGCAGCGTGTCGTAGTAGCGGTTGTCGCCCACCAGCACCGCGCCCAGCACGCGCTTGCCGTCGGCCGACACGACCAGGCGGCGGTAGCTGGCGCCGGCCTCGTCGATGTAGCGGTAGCTGCGCGCGCCCGGCGTCGTGCCATGCGCGTCGCCAATCGAGCCCACGTCCACGCCCAGCAGCTTGAGCTTGGTGGACATATCGGCGCCGGTGAACGTGTGTTCCGAGGCGCCGCACAGTTCTGCCGCGGCGATGCGTGCCATCTGGTAGCCGGGGGCCACCAGACCGAACACGCTGCCGTTCCAGGCGGCGCATTCGCCGATGGCGTAGATGTTTTCGTCGCTGGTGCGGCAATGGTCGTCAATGGCCACGCCGCCGCGTTCGGCCAGCGTCAGGCCTGCCTTGCGTGCCAGCGCCACCTGCGGGCGGATGCCGGCGGAAAACACGATCAGGTCGGTTTCCAGGGGCGCGCCTTCGGCAAAGCGCATGCGGTAGCGATACTGCGTGCCGGGCTTGATGTCCTGCGTGGCGCGCGACAGATGCACACCCACGCCCAACGCCTCGATGCGCGCCTTCAAGGCGGCGCCGCCTTCCTCGTCCAACTGCACCGGCATCAGGCGCGGCGCGAATTCCACCACATGCGCTTCCAGGTTCAGCGACTTCAAGGCATTGGCGGCTTCCAGCCCCAACAAGCCGCCACCCACCACCACGCCCCGGCGCGCGCCTTGGGCGGCCTCGCGGATCAGGTCCAGGTCGTCGATGCTGCGGTACACCAGGCGCGAGGCCCCCTCGGCACCCGCGATGGGCGGCACGAAGGGGTAAGAGCCGGTGGCCAGCACCAGCTTGTCGTAGCCGACGCGGCCGTTGGCGGTAATGACTTCCTGCGCGTGGCGGTCGATGTCCAGCACCGGCTCGCCCAGATGCAGCGTGAGCCCGTCGCGTTCATAGAAGGCGGCATCGCTCATCGACATGGATTCGGCGTCGCGGCCATTCAGGTATTCGGACAGATGGACGCGGTCATAGGCGCGGCGCGTTTCCTCGCCATAGACGTGGATGCGATAGCGCTCAAGCGCGCCTTGGGCGATCAGTTGTTCGACGCAATGGTGGCCCACCATGCCGTTGCCGATCACCACCAAGGTCTGCAAGGAATCGGGAGTGGCCGCTGCTTTCATGAATATCCCCAGGCTTGTGGTTTGGGTTTCAAAAGACAAAAAGCGCCCTGGACCTTTCGGTCGGGGCGCCTTTGCCAGTACTGCTTGAATTGTGTTGCGGACCTTGCGGCCTGCATGAACAACTTAAGCAAAGACCATGCCAGGTTGGGCCGGGGAGTGGGCCGGGGGGCGGTGTGAGGAGGCGTGGACGCGGGGCGTCATAGGAGAAACTGCGGTATGTAGGCGGGGAGCAAGCCGATCGGGTGGGGATGGATCTGGGTCGAGCAGGAAGCGAGCGCCATCGCGGGATGCTTCAAAGCGGTGCAAGCCGTTGTGCGCGCCGCACTGGTTTGGCGCAGCGCAGCATCGCCAAGCGGATCGCTCAGTGACGCGCGGCCTTGCCGACTCGCAGCGCGCCGCGCCGCACGCGCAGGCTGGCGCGCACGGTGCGCTTGGTACCCCTGACGGACTTGGGGCGGTGGGCTTGGGTGCCGGTGTTGCCGTGACCCTTGCTGCCCTTGCTGCCTTTGCGACGGTCGCCGCGCGCCTGGGCCCGGGCGCGCGCCGTGCAGGCGGCGGCCAGGGCCAGCAGCTTGTCTTCGTCCAGTTGTTCGGCGTCCACCAATTGTTCGTCGGCGCCTTTCATGGCCAGCAGCAGATCGTCCAGCTTCAGGTGCAGCGCGCGGCTGTCCTTGTTCTGGTTCTGCTGAATCAGGAACACCATCAGGAACGTGACGATGGTGGTGCCGGTGTTGACCACCAGTTGCCAGGTTTCGGAATAGCCGAAGACGGGGCCGGTGATGGCCCACAGCACCACGGCGCACAAGGCCATGCCAAACGCAATGGGCGACCCCGCCCAATGCGTGACATGCGCTGCGAAGTGGTCAAAGAACTTGGAGATAGCGTTCGATTTGCGGGTGGGTTGGGCGTTGTCTTCGGCCGTCTCTTCCGACTTCGCTTGCCGCTGCCGCTGCTTGGACGCCATCGTCGATTCTGATGTTTCTTGCATGAGCATCACCTGCCTATCCTCATTGCTGTGTGATCCATGTCGCCGGATAAACGACGTGACGGTTACTTCGGCCGCGGCTCGCGCAAGCCCTGATCGGGCGGTGCCAGTTCCCCCGCGCGCAGGCGCGGCAGGCATTGCGCCATCGCGCGCGCCACGTTGCGCACCTCTTCCTGCACGGCCTGATCCCGATCCAGATCAGCGTGGCTGGTGGCGTAGGGCTGGTAATAGCCGATATAGCGGTCCAGCCGGGACATCGCCCCGGCGTCGATCAGGCCCATCCAGTCCAGCCAGTCGCTCAAGGCGCGCCGCTGGCCTTCAATACCGGCCACGTCGCCATGCACGACCAGGCCGTAAGCCCGGCCGGCCAGATGCTTGGGGTAGGGCCAGCCGTCCAGTTCAATACGCTTGGCCTTGGCCGCGTCCTTGCCGGACGTGGTGGTGGGGTCGGGGTTGCCGCCATCGGCGCACACCAGGCGGTCGATCATCAGCTTCAGCGGGCTGGGCGATTGATACCAATAGGTGGGCGCCAGCAAGATCACCCCATGCGCCGCCACCCATTGTTCGTAGATGTCGTTCATGGCGTCGTTGTCCTGACCCAAGGAGTGGTTGGGATAGCAACTGCACGGCCAATGGCATAGCGGCATGGCGGTGGACACGCAGCCTTTACAGGGATGGATCTGGTACTGGTATTCGGACGTCAGCCGGCTCAGGTCCAGCAGGTCGGCTTGCACGTTGGCGCTGGCCAGTTCTTCGTTGACGATCTGGGCCAGGCGCCAGGTTTTGGATACCTCGCCCGGACAGGTGCCGTCGTTGCGTGCCGCGCCCACCACCACCAGCACGCGCGAGCGAGTGGCGGGATCGCGTTGCGTGGTGGCGGCTTGCGCCAGGCGGTCGTGCGCTTCCTTCCATTCCACCGACAGGTCGTAATCCGGGTCGGCGTAGGCCGCGCCGGCCTTCACGGTGATGGGCGCCTTGCGGCCGTCCTGGTAAGCGTCCCAGGCGATGGCTTCCAGACGGTTCAGCGCGTCCTGTTCCGTCTGGAAAGCTGGGTCGTAGAAGCGGCGCATGAAGCGCAGCCGGAAAGTGTCGCGCGCAAGCGGGCCGATGTATTGGCCTTTGCGCACATCGGGCTTGGGTGCGGTCATGGGGGCTGCCTGCTTGGGGGTGACCCAGGCAGCCAGCAAGCCGCGTGCCCGTTATTGCCCGCCCGTCATCACCACCATGACCTCAGCTGGCTTGGGGCTGCGCGACAAATAGATATGCCCCACGCCGCTGTCGAAGTAAGCCGTTTCGTGCTTGGTCAGCACCAGCGATTCCCCGTTTTCAAAGCGGATTTCCAGTTCGCCTTCCAACACCACCAGGAATTCCTGGCCGGCGTGGCGCATGTAGTCCTCGAATTCCGACTCGTCGCGGGCCAGGATGCGGCCATACATGGGCGTCATGCTGCGCTGCGGGTATTGGCCCGCCAACAGCTTGTAATCGTAGGTGCCCGTCATGTAGCCCGGCGATTCGGCCAGCGTGCAGCGCAGGGCTGAGGGGGCCGGGCCGTCGCTGGCGTCCTTTTCCGCAGCCGTGACCGGGCCGAACAAGGCGGCGATGTCTACGTCCAGCGCGCGCGCCACGGCGGCGAACTTGGCATAGCTGATGGACACCTGGCCCAGTTCCATCTTCGACAAGGTGGACAGCGCCACGCCGGTCAGTGCCGACAATTCCTTCAAGGTCATGGAGCGGGCCCGGCGCAGCGCGCGCAGCCGCATGCCCAGGCTGCTGCGGTCGGCCAGGATGTTGGCGGCGGGCGAGGGCGGACGGATGATAGGCATGTTGGTGCTTTCCCTTAGCGGCAAGGGCTGGCGCGATACCAGCCTGCCTTTTTTCGTTGACGGATATTTTGTCATATCCGAGAATTCTCTAATCCGAGAATTATGGAAACACCATGAGTGCGCAGCAGTTTGACGTTGTCATCATCGGGGCTGGTATTGCCGGTGCGTCCTTGGCCTATCGCTTGACGGCAGAGTTGTCGTCGCCGATGCGCGTCCTGTTGCTGGAACGCGAAGCGCAACCCGGTTATCACGCAACCGGCCGCTCTGCCGCGATGTTCATGGAGACCTATGGTACGCCCCAGATCCAGGCGCTGACGCGCGCCAGCCGTGCCTTTTATGAACAACCGCCCGAAGGCTTCACCGAGCATCCGCTGTTGCATGAGCGCGGCTGCCTGTACATCGCCAGCGCGGACCAGCGCGGCACGCTCATGGAAACCTACGAAGGCGCGCAGGCCGTGGCCGGCAACGTGCAGTTGCTGGACGCAGCGCAGGCCTTGTCCCGCGTGCCGTGCATTCGGCCGGAAGCGGTGGCGGGCGGCGCCATGCTTGAACCCGATGCCCGTGACCTGGATGTGCATGCGCTGCATCAGGGCTTTCTGGCGGGTGCACGGCGGCAGGGTGTGGTGCTGCGGTGCAACGCCGAACTGGAGTCAGGCCAGCGGTCTGTTGGTAGCCAGTCGAATGACCAATCAGGCGAAAAAGCAGGCGAAAAAGCAGGCGAAACCTGGACGCTGCGCCTGACAGACGGCACGCATCTGGAAGCGCGCATCGTCGTCAATGCCGCGGGCGCCTGGGCCGACGATGTGGCGCAGCGTTGCGGTGTAGCGCCGGTGGGCTTGCAGCCTTGCCGCCGCAGCGCCTTCACGTTCCCCGCGCCGGAAGGCGTGGATTGCAGCGCCTGGCCGGCCGTGGTCGGCATTGACGAGTCTTTCTATTTCAAGCCCGATGCGGGCCAGTTGCTGGGTTCGCCCGCCAATGCGGACCCGGTGGCCGCGCACGATGTGGTGGCCGAAGAGCTGGACGTGGCGACCGGCATTTATCACATCGAAACGGCCACCACGCTGACCATCCGACGGCCCTCGCACGTGTGGGCCGGGCTGCGTTCGTTTGTGCCCGACGGCGACATGGTGGTGGGCTTTGACGATGCTCAGCGCGGCTTTTTCTGGTTGGCGGCGCAGGGCGGTTATGGCATTCAGTCGGCGGCGGGGGTGTCTGCCTTGGCGGCGGCGCTGGTCACCGGCCAAGCCTTGCCGGTGGAACTGATCGACCAGGGCGTGGCGCCGTCCTTGATGACGCCGCTCCGGCTGCGTTGAGCGCGGCGCTGATCATGGTTGGCGACAAGTTTTCCCATGGCTTGTTAGGCATCGGTACGGGGGCGCACTTTGCAGTGATCCGCTAAGCCCCTTAGCCGAACGCCGCCTGGACGGCGGCGAAGGCGGCCGCCACCAAGGGGTCGCCTTGGCGGGCGGCTTGGGTAATGAAAGACAGCTCGGCCGGGATGGCCAGGCCGGGCAGCAGCAACAAGCCATTGGCCTGGGACTCACGCAGCGCGATCGAATCGCGCACCAGGGACAGCCCCACGCCCGAGCGCACCAGATCCAGCATGGACGCTTCCTGATCCACTTCGGCCACCGCGTTGGGCACGATGCCCAGCGCATCGAATTGGGTGGCAAGCAGCCGATGGTGCACGGAATCCGGCGGGGTCCAGATCCAGGGCAGGGCGGCAATCTCCTGCCAGCCTCGGCCGGCCACCTGCGCGCCCCAACCCTTGGGCGCCACCACGTAATACGTAAACGACGCCAGGGGCAGCACTTCCAGCAAGGGCGCGCCGCCCGTTGCGCCGGCCGGCCCTAAATAGAACCCCACATCCAAATCGCCCGCCCGCACCTGCCGGCCAACGGACCCCGACATGCCATGGCGCAGCGTGGGCCGGATTTTCGGATAGTGCTCCACCAGGTATTGCAGCGTGGCGCCCAGACGCAGGAATTCCGGGTCCAGGATGGTGCCGATGCGCAGTTCGCCTTGCACCGTGTCGCGCAGGGCGCCGATGGCGCGTTGGAAATCTTCCATGGCGTCCAGGATGCGCAGCGCGGACGGCAGCAGCGCGCGTCCGTCCGCGTTGGGCGCCAACCCTTGCGCCGTGCGCGCGAAGAGCGTCAGGTCCAGCGATTCCTGGAAGTTCTTCAATTGCAGGCTTAGCGCGGGCTGGGTCACATGCAGGTGTTCCGCCGCGCGCGTCAGGTTGCCTTCCCGCGCCACGGCGGCAAAGGTGCGGATGTGCTTCAAGTCCATGGCGCTGTCCGTCCCGAAATGGGGTGAGCATTATTAAAGATGCTTATAAACCGAATTTCAACTTTTCATTGGACAGTTGGGGGCGGCTGCGCCAGAGTCACGGCAGACGCGCGCGAATGCTTGGCAGGCCATGCAACGCAAATAGATAAAAGCAGATAACAAGCGCTTATGGAGACATACCGTTGATCGATACATACGATTTCGTCATCGTGGGTGCGGGCTCGGCCGGCTGCGTGCTGGCCAACCGCTTAAGCCAGGACCCGAACACGAAAGTGCTGCTGCTGGAAGCCGGGGGCCGCGACAACTACCACTGGATCCACATCCCCGTGGGTTACCTGTACTGCATCGGCAACCCCCGCACCGACTGGATGTACCGCACGGTCAAGGAAGCCGGGTTGGGCGGGCGTTCCTTGATTTATCCGCGCGGCAGGGTGCTGGGCGGATGTTCGTCGATCAACGGCATGATCTACATGCGCGGCCAGCGTGAAGACTACGAGGACTGGGCCGCGCTGTCCGGCGACCCGGGCTGGGGTTGGGACCAGGTGCTGCCTGTCTTCAAGCGCAGCGAAGACTATCACCGTGGCGCTGACGAATTCCATGGCGCGGGCGGGGAATGGCGGGTCGAAGCGCAACGGCTGCGCTGGGACATTCTTGAAGCCTTTGCCGCCGCGGCCGAACAGGAAGGCATCCCCCGGGTTCAGGATTTCAACCGGGGCGACAACTTCGGCAGCGGCTATTTTGAAGTGAACCAGCGCAGCGGTTGGCGCTGGAACACGGCGAAGGCATTCTTGCGGCCGGTGATGAAGCGGCCCAATCTGCACGTGATGACCGGCGCGCTGGCCGAACAACTGGTGTTCGAGGGCAAGCGTTGCGTGGGCGTGCAAGTGCGGCTTGAAGGTAAGGGGAAGGAACGGGGCAAATCGCGGACGATCACCGTGCGCGCCCGCCGTGAAGTCGTGATGGCGGCAGGCGCCGTCAACACCCCGCATCTGCTTGAACTGTCGGGCATCGGCGAACCCGCGCGCCTGCGCGAAAGCGGCATCGGCTTGCGCCATGCCTTGCCGGGCGTGGGCGAGAACCTGCAAGACCATCTGCAACTGCGGGTGATCTTGAAGGTGAATGGCGTGAAGACGCTGAACCGTATCGCCGGGTCGTGGCTGGGCAAGGCGGGCATCGGCCTGGAATACCTGTTGCGCCGACGCGGGCCGATGAGCATGGCGCCGTCGCAGTTGGGGGCGTTTGCCAAGTCCGACCCCGGCCAGACACGCGCCAATGTGGAATTCCATGTGCAGCCTTTGTCGCTGGGGGCGTTTGGCGAACCGCTGCATGCCTTCGACGCCTTCACGGCCAGCGTGTGCAATCTGCGGCCAACCTCGCGCGGCAGCGTGCATGCGCAAGGGGCGGCGGGCACGCCCGATGGCGCGGTGCCCGTCATCGCGGCCAATTACCTGAGCACGGAAGCCGACATCCAGGTGGCGGCGGATTCCATCCGGCTGGTGCGGCGCATTGCCGCCGCGCCCGCCTTGCAGCGCTATCAGCCAGAGGAATGGTTGCCCGGTCCGGACTACCAGACGGACGAACAATTGCGCGAGGCGGCTGGCAAGATCGGCACCACCATCTTCCATCCGGTGGGCACCTGCGCCATGGGCAAGAACGCGGACAGCGGCGCGGTGGTGGATGCGCGCCTGCGGGTTTTCGGGCTGGAGGGGCTGCGCATTGCGGATGCGTCCGTGATGCCGCTGATTACCTCGGGCAACACCAATTCGCCCACCATCATGATCGCGGAGCGCGCCGCTGACATGATCCTGGAAGACGCGCTGGAAAATGAAAGCGGGGCGCGCCCTTGATGTCTCTTGGACGCGCCCCGTGATGGGAATGCAGTTGAATCGGCGCGTTCAACGCAGCGAGCGGTACACCTCGGGGCGTTGCGGGTGCGTCAGGATCACTTGCCAGAGCTGGCCTTCGCGTGACCGGAAAAAGCCCGCGCAACACATCAGATAGTATTTCCACATGCGGTAAAAGCGCGTGCCGTAGCGCGCTTGCAGCGCCGGCCAGGCGCGCTCAAAGCGGTCCCACCAGGCCATCAGCGTGCGGTCGTAGTCGGTGCCGAAGTTGTGCCAGTCTTCGATGATGAAGCGGTGTTCGACGGCGGTGGCGATTTCGCGCGCGGACGGCAGCTTACCGTTGGGGAACACGTAGCGGTCGATCCAGGGGTCCGTGCTTTGGCTGGTGGCCGCGATGCCGATGGTGTGCAGCAGAAAGATGCCGTCCGGCGCCATCAGGCGCTGCACGTTGCTGAAGTAGGTGTCGTAGTTCTTCGGCCCCACGTGTTCAAACATGCCCACCGACACGACCTTGTCGAAGCTGCCTTGCAGGTCGCGATAGTCTTGCAGCAGCAGTTGCACCGGCAGGCCCTTGACCCGTTCCTGCGCCAGCGCCAACTGTTCCTTGGACACCGTCACGCCGGTGACCGTCACGCCGTAGTTCTCGGCCGCGAACTTGGCCAGCCCGCCCCAGCCGCAGCCGATGTCCAGCAGCGTTTCGCCGGGCTTGAGTTGCAGCTTGCGGCAGATCATGTCCAGCTTGGCCAGTTGGGCGTCTTCCAGCGTCTGGGCGTTTTCCCAGTAGGCGCAGGAATAGATCATGCGGCTGTCCAGCATGGCTTCGAACACGTCATTGCCGGCGTCGTAATGCTGTTCGCCCACTTCAAAGGCGCGATGCTTGGACTGCAAATTGAACAGCTTGTGGCGCAGGTGCTCGGCTATCAGCTTGATGCGCGCCACGCCCAACGCGGCCGAGCCCATGTCGGCGCGCAGCAGGCGGGTGAAGAGCTCGTCCAGTTGTTCGCAGTCCCATTCCCCGTCCATGTAGGACTCGCCCAGCCCCAGCGACCAACTGGCGAAGACGCGCTCGTACATGTGGCTGTCATGCACCTGAATGTCCCAGGGGCGCGTGCCGTTGATCTGCACGTCGGCGCGGGACAGCACGTCCTGGAGCACTTTCGGCGGTTCGGGGGGAGGGGGGCTGACGTCAGGGGATGAGTGGTCAGCGGTTAGCGGAGAGACAGGACTGCTTTGCTGCATACGGACTCCATATCAATTTTGGGATGACTGATCTGGCAATGCCTGAAGCTCATAACTCTCGCCCCAACCGGCGGCCGATTCCAATTTAATGATTGGATCGGCCTGATAGCTAACGGCAATTTCGTACCGCCGCAACCAGGGGGCGCCGATGAGAATGGGGTGATCGTAGCGAGGCGCGGGCGCAGTGTCCAGCACGGGGCGCAGCGTCTGAATTGCACCCGGTCGCGCCGCCGCCGTCATGCGATTGTCCGGCTGACGCGATTACACTAGTGCGCCCTGGTGGGCCGCCGTTGCGGCGCCCGCCGATACGTGGAGTGTTTAGATTGGACGCCAGCCTGCAACCCCGCTTGGAATTCGTCACCTGCGCCAGCCCGGCCGGCTTGCACCGGATGGCTTACTGGGAATGGGGCGACCCCGCCAACGAGCAGGTGCTGCTGTGCGTACACGGTCTGACCCGAAGCGGGCGAGATTTCGACGTGCTGGCGCGCCGCCTGGCCGGCCGCTACCGGGTGGTTTGCCCTGACGTGGTCGGCCGTGGCCGCTCTGACTGGCTGGTCAACCCCGCGTTCTACACGGTGCCCCAGTACGTGTCCGACATGGTGACGCTGATTGCGCGCTTGCGGCCCGCCACGCTGGCCTGGGTGGGCACGTCGATGGGCGGCTTGATCGCCATGGCGCTGTCGGGCGCCGCGGTGTTCGCCACCGCCATGCAGGCCATGCGTCCGCACGCCGGCATGCTGCCCCCCGGCCACGGCATCCAACTGGACAAGCTGGTGTTGAACGACGTGGGGCCGCGTCTGGAAACCGGCGCCTTGTCGCGCATCGGCCAATACGTGGGCCAGCCGGGTGAATTTGCCTCGTTCGAGGAAGCGGTGGCCACCATGCGTGCCAACTCCGAAACCTTCGGGCCGCATACCGAGGCGCAATGGACGGATCTGGCCCAGTACCTGTACCCGGAATTCGGCGGCAAGTGGGTCAAGCACTACGACTTGGCGCTGGCGCAGGCGCTGGCCGCGCAAACGCCGGAAGAGCTGGCGGCGGGCGAACAGATACTGTGGCGATCCTACGCCGCCGTGCCATGCCCCATCCTGATCGTGCGCGGTGAAAAGTCCGACCTGCTGACCCCCGCCACCGTGGACGAGATGCTGAAACGCAACCCGCGCGCCCAAGCGCTGGAAGTGCAGGGGGTGGGGCACGCCCCGACCTTGATCGCCGACAGCCAGGTGGACCCGGTGGCGGCTTTTCTGCTGGGCTGAACGTCGACAGCCCGGTGGACCCCGCGCCGGCGTTTCTGCTGGGCTGAACGTCCGCGGGGCGATTAGGGGGACGCCCCGGCGCTATTCAGGGTGCCGGGGCTTCTCTACAATAGCCCGATGAAATCGCCCACCCTGAACATCGATCTGCACTGCCATTCCACCGTGTCCGACGGCGCGCTGGCGCCTCGCGACGTGGCGCAGCGCGCGCACGCCAACGGCGTCGACGTCTGGGCATTGACGGATCACGACGAAGTGGGCGGCCTGGCCGAAGCCGCCAACGCGGCGCAAGACCTGGGCATGCGGTTTTCCACCGGCGTTGAGATTTCCGTGACGTGGGCGGGCCTGACGGTACACATCGTGGGCCTGCAATTCGATCCGCAAAATGCTGACTTGGTCGCGGGCTTGCGCAAAACCCGCTCGGGCCGCGCCGAACGCGCCAAGCGTATCGGCGACCGCCTGGCTGAAATGGGCATGCCCGGCGCCTACGAAGGCGCGCTGCCATTCGCCGGCAACCCTGAATTGATCAGCCGCACCCACTTTGCGCGCTACCTGGTCGAGGCGGGTTACTGCCCCGACGTGCAAGCCGTATTCACCAAGCATCTGGGCGACGACCGCCCCGGCCACGTGCCCATGCAATGGGCCTCGCTGGCCGAAGCCGTGGGCTGGATCCGTGGCGCGGGCGGCCGAGCCGTCATCGCGCACCCGGGCCGCTACAAGTACACGCCGCTGCAATTCGCCGCGCTGTTCGACGAATTCCTGCAACTGGGCGGCGAGGGCATCGAAGTCACCACCGGCAGCCACACCGTGGAAGAAGCCCGCCAATATGCCGAGGTGGCGCGCCGCTACGGTTTCCTGGCGTCGCGCGGGTCTGACTTCCACAGCCCCAAGGAAAGCCGGATCGACCTCGGCCGCCTGCCGTCGCTGCCGTCCGACCTGAAGCCGGTCTGGCACGACTGGTTCTGACGCGGGCGGCCAACGTCGCCCACTCTGCAAGCCTGACGCGGGCGGCCATCAACGCCGCCCATTCTGCAAGCCATTGATATTGGGATCGCGCCATTGCGGCGCAGCCGCCATGAATAAAGCCTTTGTTAAAGAGTCCGACAACGAGGACGACGACGACCTGCCGCAAGCCCAAGCCTTGCCCGCGGGCACCAAGAACTACATGACCCCCGAAGGCTACGAACGCCTGCGTGCCGAACTGACGCACCTGATGAACGTAGAGCGCCCGTCGGTGGTGCAAGTGGTGTCGTGGGCAGCGTCCAACGGCGACCGTTCCGAGAACGGCGACTACCTATACGGCAAGAAACGCCTGCGCGAAATCGACCGCCGCATGCGCTTCCTGACCAAGCGCCTGGACATCGCCGAAGTCGTCGACCCCGCCTTGCAACCCAACCGCGACCAGGTATTCTTCGGCGCCACGGTGTTGTACAGCGACAAGGCCGGCGAAGACCACACCGTCACCATCGTCGGCGTCGACGAAGCCGAGCCCCTGGCCGGCAAAATCAGCTGGATTTCCCCCGTCGCCCGCGCGT
>Ga0160437_1001014_pt1 | contig 13287 bp, 11 predicted proteins | sample HID1975I_E0MG_FD_108227 | JGI IMG/M metagenome (GOLD analysis project Ga0160437, IMG submission 108227) | Enriched soil microbial communities from UW Madison campus, WI, USA - HID1975I_E0 MG | ecosystem: Environmental > Terrestrial > Soil > Unclassified | place: USA: Madison, Wisconsin... | reverse complement strand
TTCGTGCTAGAATCTCGTTCTCTTTTCGGAGACGTGCCCGAGAGGCTGAAGGGGCTCCCCTGCTAAGGGAGTATGTGGCTAAAAACTGCATCGTGGGTTCGAATCCCACCGTCTCCGCCAGATAAGCTTCGGCGCTGGCTTAAGTACAGCGTTGAAGATAAAAACCCCGCAATCGCGTAAGTGATTGCGGGGTTTTTTCATTTCGGTTTTACATCGCTTTTATCTGCATCGTTTCCGTCTGCATCGCCGCCAACAGTGCGCGCGCCTGTTCCACCACATCCGCATCGTTCGGCCTGAACGTCATCTGCATGGCTTGCGGCAGTTGCGTGTAGTGCGCGTGGCCACTGCGCGCATACGCCGGGTCGTAGTGGCGGCTGATCAGGTCGCTTGCCAGATCCAGGCGGCGGCCTTCATCCACCATCTGTAGCCAGCCCTTGATGACGTCGCGGCTGTGCAGGCCAAGCAGGCGTTGCAACTGTTCCTTGAGCCAGGCGGCGTTGTCGAATAATTGCGCGTAGTCCTGCTGCAGAAACGCCGCGCGGTCTTCGGGTGTGCAGACCACTTCAATGCAGGCGCCTTGGTGCATGGCTTGCAGCAGCGCGGGTGGCAATGCCACGGCGCCGATCTTGCGGCTTTCGGCTTCAACGAATACGGGGCGCGTGGTGTCGAAACTGCGCAGGCGCGCCGCGAGCAGGGTGTCGAAACGCTTTTGAGTAGGTTGCGCAACGCCCGGCACCGCGCCCAGCAGCGAGCCGCGATGCGATGCCAGGTGCTCAAGATCCAGCGTCTGCGCGCCGGCCGATTCAAGCGCGTGCAGCAGGCGCGTCTTGCCGCTGCCCGTGGGGCCCACAAGCACCACGCAGCGCAGCGTGGTGGGCAGGGTGTCCAGGGCTAGCAGCGTGGCGCCTCGGTAGCGTTTGTAGCCGCCGTTCAATTGCCTGGCGCGCCAACCGATCATGTTGAACATCACCGTCATCGAACCCGAACGCTTGCCGCCGCGCCAGCAGTACACCAGCGGGCGCCAACCTTGGGGCCGATCGACGAACGTGGTTTCCAGGTGCCGCGCGATGTTGCGGGCGACGATCGCGGCGCCGATGCGCGAGGCTTCGAAGGGCGAGACCTGGGTGTACAACGTGCCGACTTGCACCCGCTCTTCGTCGTTCAGTACCGGTGCGCTGATGGCGCCGGGAATGTGGTCGATGGCGTACTCCAGCGGTGAACGCACGTCGATGATTTCGTCGAAGTCGTTAAGCTGTTCCAGATCAGCGAGCAGGTGTTTCACGTTCAAGGCCGTTGTGTTGAGCGGCCATTAGAGTAGTGCTTTTCTGACTGCACCCAAACTTGCACGCCGCAAAAATTCACGCTATTATTCAAGGCTTGCTTGAACACGCGCCCGTAGCTCAGCTGGATAGAGTACCTGGCTACGAACCAGGGGGTCGTAGGTTCGAATCCTGCCGGGCGCACCAAGTTTTGAAGTGGTTTGATTGTGCTGATGTTGAGCCGAATGAATCGCTAAAAAACTTTGAGTAAAACAAGCAAAAAAAGCAGCAAAAAAAGCAGCAAAAAAAAGCAGTAAAAAAGCAGTAATGGTGAAATTGTTCTGATATAATTTTGCCTCTTTGTCGGAGCGCCCGTAGCTCAGCTGGATAGAGTACCTGGCTACGAACCAGGGGGTCGTAGGTTCGAATCCTGCCGGGCGCACCAGATTTCAGGTCACACTGAAATTACCGTCAAAGAAAATAGAAAGGCCTTTGATCATTGATCGAAGGCCTTTTTGTTTTGTGCGGCGTGGAATGCATGGAAGGGATGCGGAAGAAGAGATGCGGAAGAAATGCAGTGCGGGGTGATGCACATGCAGTCGTGCGCGAAAGTAAGGCACGACAGCGATGCACATCGAATTTTCCCCCTCGATTTGCACGACCCTATTTTTTCATGTTATAAAAACGCCTCTTTCGGGGCGCCCGTAGCTCAGCTGGATAGAGTACCTGGCTACGAACCAGGGGGTCGTAGGTTCGAATCCTGCCGGGCGCACCAACTTATTTTTGAACACGCGATATCCGAAATGTCGTGGTTCAGCCGAAGCGTAAAAGCGAACGGCAACACACAATGCAAAGCGGCTTGATGGTCATCCATCAAGCCGCTTTTGTTTTGTCTGCCGCAAGGCGGATCGAAGTTCCCCCGGATCAACCCCCTCGTCGTCGATCCACCGCGGTCAACGACACACCGCTCTTGATCATCTTGTAGGCCTGGCCGCCTAACCACGTGACCTTTTCGCCAGAGCTAGTCCGGCAGATACAGTGCGTCTTGGGATCGAAGCGCGAGGTGCCCAACGCGGAATAGGCATCCAGGTCCGCAACGAAGCGTTCGATGCGATACAAGGTGCCGTCGGGCGATGTGACAAGCACATCGGTCAATCTTCTTGCGGTGCCGAGCATACTCAGTACCTCCACGGGCCGGCGGTGTTGCGGCGCCAAAGTGGTGTGGACGCTTCAGGGTGCCGCGCGTACGCGATGCATGCGCGGCACTACAGGAAACGGCCCCCAAACAATGAATCATCAAGTTGGTCGGGTGACACGCCCAAGGCCTCGGAGACTCGGTCCAGCACAATCTGCCGAGGGCGCGGGCGTGGCCGTTCCAATTCAATGTAAATGGAATGATCCACGCCAAGCCGGGCAGCCATATCAGCGGTAGTGATATTGAGGTGCTCGCGCCACGCGCGTATCAAACTCCAATCGTTGCCGGTTTTTAGATTGACAACAGCTAGCGGTAAGGGGTTATGCCCGTGGGCTCGTCTTTTGTGCGAGCCTGCTGGGGCGGGGCCGTGTTCGCTCCGTTTGGCGCCGCCGCTTTTGCGGCGTTCGCGGGTCGGGGCCGTGACATCGGGTTCAGCGGTGAATATTGCGTCGCCGTTGGTTTGACGATATCGGTTGCTTCCGATCCACGTAAGCGCCTCGCCGTTATCAAGCATGCATTCGCAATCCAAGTGGTAATTGCTGGGCATGCTCTCAAGTTTGGCGATGGTTTCCGGGGTCGTGGCGTGGCGCACAACACGGTGCAGCGTACCATCCGACGCACGTACGAATACGTCGGGAAGTCTCCAGGAAAAAGGGATGATGATCTCCACGGTCGAAGCCTCGATCGCCACTGTAGCCCGATGGCGACGCGGCGAGATTTGGGGTTTCCCCTCGACTGCTGCGCTAGTTCGTTTCTACTCGATGTAGGTCGTAAAGATCTTCACAAATGTTCACCGGGCTTAAGCAAAGTGCATGGCTATGCAAAGGCCGCCGTCAGCACGCGCGGCATCACGTCGGCGGCTGCGCCATGCAAATTGCAATGCGCCTGGGCATCCAGTGACGTCACGTTCGGGTTCACCTGCACCACCGTTGCGCCGGCGGCCAGTGCGCGTTGCGGCAGTTCCGCGGCGGGGTACACCAACGCCGATGTGCCGATGCTGAACAGCAGGTCGCACTGCTCGGCCGCGCGCAGCGCGATGCTCCACGCATCGCCAGGCAGGCTCTCACCAAACCACACCACTCCGGGCCGCACGGGCTGCCCACAGCGCGTGCAGGCGGGTGGGGCGATGCGCCGGCCTTCGTCGGGCTCGTCGGGCGCATCGCTGGGGTAGGCTTGCGGCGCGGCGCACACCGAGCAGCGTGGCGCGTGCAGGCTGCCATGCAGATGCACCACCTGCGTGCTGCCCGCGCGTTCGTGCAGGTCATCCACGTTCTGTGTGACCACTGTTAATTCAGGGATGTGGCGCGCCAGCGCCGCGACGGCATGGTGCGCGGCGTTGGGCGCGGCGCGCAACACTTGCGCGCGCCGCCATTCATACCAGCCCCAGACGATATCGGGGTGCGCGCGAAAGGCCTCGGGCGTGGCCAGTGCTTGCGCATCGAAGCGCGACCACAGCCCCGTCAAGGCGTCGCGGAAAGTGGCGATGCCGCTTTCGGCCGACACGCCGGCGCCTGTGAAAACCACGACACGCTGCGCGCTGCGCAACGCATCCAGCAATGCCTGGGGAATCTCGTGATGCGTGTTTTCCATTTCAACCCTTGAAGACAGTGCATACGCTGCGCGCCGTGGCCCGGGGCTGTCAAGCAGGGCGTGCATGACGTTGCGACCGAAGTGCGGGGACCCCGCGTGCGCAAGCATCCCGAATGGTGGATACTGCTTTTCTTATCTGGGATTGCCCCAACGATTGCCCCAACGGTTGACCCAACCACAGGAGACCCGTGATGCCCGATTCTTCCGCCGGCCTGAACCGGCTTCGCCGCTTCATTGCTACCGCGACACGCTTGGCCACGCCCGACGCGCTGGCGCAAACGCCCGCGCTGCGCGATGCCTTTGGCGACCTGGTACGCCACGACGACTGGCTGCCCGAAGACTGTACCGTGCCCCATCCGCAGTACTACCAGCAATACCTGCTGCACTGCGACCCCTTGGAGCGATTCTCGTTGGTCAGCTTTGTGTGGGGGCCGGGGCAATTCACGCCCGTGCATGACCACGAAGTCTGGGGCTACGTGGGCATGCTGCGCGGGGCCGAGATCAACCAGCGCTATGCGCGCCACGCCGACGGCCGCGTGCTGCCGGTGGGCGACCCCACCACCTTGCAACCCGGCGACGTGGAACGCCTGTCGCCCGCCGAGGGCGACATCCACCGCGTTTCCAATGCCTACCTGGACCGCGTGTCGATCAGCGTGCATTTGTACGGCGGCAATATCGGCGCGGTGTCGCGCCATGTCTATGACCCGGAAACGGGGCAGCCCAAGTCTTTTGTGTCGGGCTATTCGTCGCCCAGCCTGCCCAACCTGTGGGACCGGTCGGCGGCGGTGCGCGCGACCATTGCGGCTGGCGTGGGCTAGGGGTAGCTATCAAGTGGGGCATCAAGCGTGACAGCCAAGCGGTCGCTACCAAGTGGTGACTTCCATGCGGTGGCTTCCAAGTGCGGTGCACCCGCCGCGCGTTGTTCGGCGGCCTTGTCTCGTGCTATGTTCGCGTCCTAAATATTAGGAAAAAACCAAGATGGACAAGACACTGCTCAAGGGGCTGATGGTGTTGGAGGCGGTGACGGATGTGGACAATCCGCCGCGCACCATCGACGCCCTGGCCGCCCGGGTCGGCCTGACCCGCAGCAATACGCATCGCACGCTGCAAACCTTGATACACGCCGGCTACGTCATCAAGGACGATGACGGCGGCGGCTACCGTGGCGCGGTGCGGCTGTTTGAGTTGGCCGCGCGCCAGCTTGCGCAGTTGGACGTGCGCAAGCTGGCCGCGCCGTTCATGCGCACGCTCGCGGACCAGACGGGCGAGACGGTGCACTTGTCGGTGCTGGACGGGTTCGACGTCGTGTATGTGGACAAGATCGACAGCCCGCAACCCATCCGCGCGTATTCGATGGTGGGTGGACGCGCGCCCGCCTATGCCGTGGCCACCGGCAAGGCGCTGCTGGCCTATCAGCCCGAAGGCTATGTGGAGCGCTACGCCGATCAGCTTGTGCGCCACACGCCATCCACCATCGTGTCCCTGCCCTTGCTAAAAGACGAACTGCGCAAGATCGCGCGCGCGGGCTATGCCGTGAACCGGGGCGAATGGCGCGAAGGCGTGGGCGGCCTGGCCGTGACCTTGTTCAATAGCCTTGACCAAGCCGTGGCGGCCGTGGGCATTTCAGGCCCGCTGGACCGCCTGAGCGCCGCTAGGATGAAGCAGTTGGCGCCGGATGTGTCGGCCTGTGCGCAGTCCATTTCGCAAGGGATGGGGTATCGGCGGGGCTACCTGGATCAGTGATTCGTGTCGGCCGGGCAAGCGCCGTCGCAATGCGCACCGCCTGGTCGCGCGCCAACCTGGCATTGACATCCATGGACGTGGTCCAGAAGTACGTGCCGCCCGCCAGGCTGCCCAGCACCGACACCTGGCCCAGCACCGCGTCTTGCGCGGTCTTCAGGCAACCCGTGTCGAAATCCAGCGCCAGGCCGCCGAACGGATCGGCGCGCGCATGGCCGTCGCGCAGCAGGGTGGCGATCAACGGATCATCGGTGCGCGCCACGTCCACTGAAAAGCTGGTGGCGTTGATCAGATAGTCGCTGCGCTGGGTGGTTTCACCATTGGCGCCGCGTAGCCGGGTATGGAAACGACCACCGGCCGGATCTTGGCCAGCGCCAAGATAGCGCGTATCCACATACCCGGCGCGCACTTGCAATTGGCCCGTCTTGAAGAGCGCTTGCAGCTTCAGCGCATTGCGCATCGGGAACGTGGCGCGCCGCGCCATCCACAGCGCGCGCCAACGCGACTGAAATCGCTGGCGTTCGGCATCCGGCATCAAATGCCACACCTGCTCCACCACCGCGTTGGTGGCGGCGGCCACGGCCTGCCATGGCCGGGCCGCTTGCGATGATCTGCGGATTTCTTCGTCCAGTGCGCGTTGCGCATCGCCGGCCAGCCCGAAAACCTCATCCGCATCCAGCACGCCATGCAACGCCAGCACCTCGTCTTGCAAGGCGCCGGCTATCGCGTCCAGCGTCAGCGTGCCGCCTTGGCGCGCCGCCAGGCGCAGGATGCCTTCGGGGTTGAAATGGCGCAGCGCCGCCGGGGCCTGGTTGTGCGGGCTGCGCACGGAAGGCAGGCGGCCGTTGCGCGATACACAAAGCAGGCGGCCGCGATGGCCCGATTGCTGCAAGGCGGCCACCGCGTCCACCGCGCTCAGGCTGGTGCCGACGATGCACACGGATGCGTCCGGCTTGATATCCCGCGCCAGGTCGGCCACGGGATATGGGCTGTTGAAGTAGCCAGGCGCATCTTGCAAGGCAGGGAACGCCTGCGACGGCAGATTGCCGTTGCACAGCACGGCGTAGCGCGCCACGCATGGTGCGGCGCCATCGGACTCGATCCGCACGCTGCCGTCTGGCAACGGCGACACGCGCTGCACGCGGCGTTGCACCTGGGCAAGCGCCACGCCTTGCGCCAGCGCCAGCTCGCGGCAGCGCTCGTATACGGCGCGCATATAGGCGCCGAACAAGGGGCGCGGAAGAAAGTCCGACGGCGCGATGGCCTCCACGCCATACCCCCGCAACCAGGCCGGGTCCTGCGTGCGCAGCCAGTCGACAAAGTCCATGCGCTGGTCCGCGCGCGCCGACATGTTGCCGGCCGGAATGTTGAGCAGGTTGCTGGGCAGGTCTTCCTGATACGCGCCGCCCGGGCCGCACACTGCTTGCGGTTCGAACACGGTGATGGCGAGCGGGCGCGCCGTGCTGTCTGCCTGCCACGAGAGCAGCAACTGGTAAAGGAAGCTGACGGCGACCGAGCCGCCGCCCACGATCGCCACGTCGGTGGCGATCGAACCTGGAGAAGCGTCAATGGGCTTCATTTGGCGGACGACAGGCGCACCACATCGGCCCAGCGGGCCACTTCCTGCTTCAGCACACGGCTGGTGTCAGTGGGAGACGTGGCCACCGCATCGGCGCCCAGCTTCAGCGCCGCTTGCTGCACGGATTCCATGGCCGCGGCCTTCTGCATGCCTGCCGACAGCTTGTCCACCACGGCGGGCGGCGTGCCGGCGGGCGCCAACAGCGCATAGGCGGTCGCAACGGAATAGTCTTTCACGCCTTGTTCCATCAAGGTGGGCAGGTCGGGCAAGGCCGTGGCGCGCTTGGCGGTGGTCACGCCCAACAAGCGGATTTTGCCGCTGGCCACTTGCGGCAACAGCGCGGGCAGGGTTTCGATGACCATGTCGATCTGGCCACCCAGCAAATCGGTGATGGCCGGACCGCTGCCGCGATATGGCACATGCATGAGCCGGGTGCCGGTCACCACCTGGAACAGTTCGCCGGCCATGTGCTGCGAGGTGCCCGGCCCGGCCGAACCGAAGGTGATGGTGCCGGGCTTGCTCTTGGCCAACGCAATCAACTCCTGCACGTTGTTGGCCGGCACCTTGCTGTTGACGGCCACCGCCATCGGCATGCTGGTGGCCATGGACACGCCCACGAAGGCGGTGGCGAAGTCGTAGCCGGGCTTGTCGGGCATGGCCGCATGGATGGCGTGGCTGCCCACGGCGCCCATCAACAGGGTGTAGCCGTCTGGGGCGGATTTGGCGACGTATTCCGCGCCGATCTCACCGCCCGCGCCGGCCTTGTTTTCAACGACCACGCCTTGCCCCAGGAAGTCTCCCAGGTGCTGCGCATAGATGCGGGCCGCGGCATCGGTGGCGCCGCCAGGCGGGAAGGGCACGACCATGCGGATGGGTTTGGCCGGCCAGGTCTGGGCCAGGGCGGGTCCGGCGGCCAGCGCCAGGACCGCGCCTGCCAGGGCAATGCGCCACGTTTGCTTCATGTATGTCTCCTTGGTGTGCCGGACCGTCTTGCGCGGAGTGCGCCGCGGCCCGTTTTTATAAATCCTAAAATATAGGATTCGCATTTCAAGAAATGGTTTACGTAGAATTCCACAGGGTGATATGCTGGTCAACAATTAAGCGCAAGACCTAGGGATTGCACTAGGAACCACCTGGAAGGTGGCGCAGATCGCCTGGCATGATGCCATCCTGAACGCGGCGCACTTATACTGATTTGCTTATCCCAAATATTGAATTTTCATAATGAGAGGTCAGACATGACACCCAGTTCGGCACTGGCCGGCATCACCGTGCTGGAAATTTGCAACGTCGCGGCGGGACCGTTTTGCGGCATGTTGTTGGCGGATATGGGCGCCGACGTCATCAAGGTCGAAAACCCCGAGGGCGGCGATACGCTGCGTAGCTGGCCGCCCATCTCCGACGGCTACAGCGAGAACTTCGCGTCCTTGAACCGCAACAAGAAGTCGGTGACGCTGAACCTGAAGAACCCAGAAGACCTGGCCCTGGCGCGCGAATTGGCGCAGACCGTCGACGTGCTGATTGAAAACAACCGGCCGGGTGTGATGGATCGGCTGGGCCTGGGCTATGCGCAACTGCGCGAGGCCAATCCCAAGCTTGTCTATTGCTCGATTTCGGCCTACGGGCAGTCGGGCCCGCGTTCGCAGGAAGGCGGTTTCGACCTGACCATCCAGGCCATGAGCGGCATCATGAGCGTCACCGGCGAGGCCGGCGGCGAACCCGTGAAATGCGGCGTGCCGGTGGCGGATTTCTCGGCCGGCCTGTATGGCGCCTTCGCCATTGCTTCGGCATTGCGCGCGGCCCAGGCCAGCGGGCAGGGCACGCATATCGATGTGCCGATGCTGGGCGCGACGTTGGGCATTGCCGCCTTGCAGACGTCGGAATTCTTCGGCAGCGGCAAAGACCCCGTGAAGCTGGGCTCGGCCCACCCGCGCAACGCGCCGTATCAGGCGTTCCGTTGCCAGGGCGGCTATTTCGGCATGGCCGCGGGCAACCAGGCATTGTGGAAAAGCGTGTGCGCCACCGTCGGGCGTGACGACCTGCTGGCCGACCCGCGCTTTACCGACACCAGCGCCCGCGCTCGCAACCAGACCGCTTTGCGCGAGATTCTGGAAGCCATCTTCGCTGACGGCGATGCACAGACCTGGCTGTCGCGCTTCCGCGCGGCGGGCGTGCCTTGCGCGCCGATCAACACCTATTCCGAAGTGCTGGCCGACCCGCAGGTGGAACACATGGGCTGGGTGCAGCCGGTTGAACTGCCCAACGGCGTGCAGACGCGCACCTTCGGTTTGCCGGTGCGCTTTGACGGCCAGACCACCGCGTTGCGGCTGCGCCCGCCCGCGCTGGGCGAGCATAACGACGAAGTGCTGGGCGCCTTGCGCGCGGCCAAGAAGGGAGTGGTGGCATGAGCGTGCTGCGTATCGACAAACAGGGCGCGCGGCATGTGCTGACGCTGACGCGCGCCGACAAGATGAACGCGCTGTCCGCCGAACTCGTGGACGCGCTGATCGCCGCCCTGGACGAAGCGGAAGCGCAGGGCGCCAAGCTGATCGTGCTGAAGGGTGAAGGCAAGAACTTCAGCGCGGGCTTTGACTTCGGCGATTGGCAGTCACAAAGCGAAGGCGACCTGCTGCTGCGCTTTGTGCGTATCGAGACCTTGCTGCAACGCCTGGCCGCGTCGCCGTGCCTGACGGTGGCGCTGGCGCACGGCCGCAATTTCGGCGCGGGCGTCGACGTGTTTGGCGCCTGCAAGTGGCGCGTCAGCGCGCCGGACGCCACGTTCCGCATGCCGGGCCTGAAGTTCGGGCTGGTGCTGGGCACGCGCCGCTTTGCCGCGCTGGTGGGCGCCGAGCGTGCCCGCGTGGTGCTGGAGCAGGCCGCCACGTTCAGCGCGGAAGAAGCCTTGCGCGACGGCTTTGCGAGCCGGCTTGCCGTGGCGCAGGAATGGCCCGACATCGAACAGCAGGCGTGGGACACGGCGCAGGCATTGACGGACGCCAGCCGCATTCAGCTCTACGCCGCGCTGTCGCAGGAAACACCCGACGCCGATCTGGCGCGTCTGGTGCGTTCGGCGGCGGCGCCCGGCTTGAAGGACCGCGTGGCCGCGTATCTGCAAGCGCGCTAACGGCACAAGAACCAGCAGGAGGAAGACAATGGCTTCGGGCTTCAATCAACCCAACAAGCAGTGCACGGTGGCCGAACTGGCCGCGCTGGTGCCCAATGGTGCGTCCATCGCGCTGGGCGGCAGCTTTCTGCACCGTGGGCCGTTCGCGTTCGTGCGCGAACTGATCCGGCAAGGCAAGCGCGACCTGGAACTGGTCAAGCAGTCGCCGGGATACGACGTAGACATCCTCTGCCGCGCCGGCGTGCTGCGCCGCGTGCGCGCGGGCATCGTCGCGATGGAAGGCAACTTCGGGCTGGCGCCGTGGTATCGCCGCGCCGTGGAACGCCGCGAGATCGAACTGGAGGAACACGCCTGCGCCAGCCTCACGGCTGGCTTGCGGGCGGCGGCGTTTGGTGTGCCGTTCCAGCCTTGCGGCGGGCTGCATGGCAGCGGCTTGCCCGAACTGAACGGCTGGGCCTGCCTGGATGATCCTTACGGCAGCGGCCAGAAAACCTATGTGGTGCCCGCGATCCGCCCGGACTTCGCCGTGATCCAGGCGTCTGAAGTGGATGCGTTGGGCAATGTGCGCGTGCATGGCACGGCGCATTGGGACCGCATCATGTCGCGCGCCGCCGGCAGCGTGCTGGTGGTGGCCGAGAAGGTCGTCGACAGCGCGGTGTTCGAGGCGCAGCCGGAATCCACGCTGGTGCCGTACTTCATGGTGCAGGCCTATGCGGTGGCGCCGGGCAGCGCCTGGCCAGGTTCGTGCTGGCCCGACTACGCCATCGACTATCCGGCCGTAGAGGCCTATATGGACAAGAACAGCGATCTACAAGCGCACCTGGCCGCCGCGCCCGAAGTGCAAGGGGGCAATCATGGCTGAACAATGGTCGGGCTTTTCCTACATCGTGACGAATCTGGCGCGTTTCATCCGCCCCGATGAAATCACCTTCAGCGGCGTCAATTCCACCATGCCGATGCTGGCCTGCCTGTTGGCCAAGCGCGCCTATGACTGGGACTTCGTCTACATCAACGTGGCGGGCGGCGTGAACCCGCGCCCGTCGCAGATTCCCATTTCCAGTTCAGACCCGGTGCTGGCCGAACACACCGCGTCGATCTTCTCGAACGAAGACTTCTACGACCTGTGCACGCGCGGCCGCATGGACCTGACCTTCCTGGGCGCGGCGCAGATCGATGGCGCGGGCTGCGCCAACAATTCCTGCATCGGCGACTGGCACGAACCCAAGGTGCGGCTGCCTGGCGGCGGGGGCGGCGCGGTGATGCTGCCCACGGCCAAGCGCGCCTGCACGTGGCGCACCGAACATTCGCGCCGCACCTTCGTATCGAAACTGGATTTCATGACGTCGTGGGGCGGCTTTCATGGGGTGGTGACGCCCATTGCCGTGTTCATCAAGCGCGACGGGCGGCTGGCGCTGCAATCGTGGCATCCGGAGTCCAGCTTGTCGGAAGTGCGCGAGCGCACCGGCTTTGAATTCGACGCGACCGGCGCCGAACCCACCGCGCCGCCAACCGAGCAGGAAGCACGCGCGTTGCGCGAGCTGGATGCCGACGGCCAATTCGAACGCGACGCCGCCGTCGCGCTGCGCTAGGGAGGCAGCCATGACGCTTTCCGAACCCACGCTGGTGGCGGCCTTTGCGCGTGCCTGGAGCCAGCCCGCATGGGCCGCGCGCCCCGCCATTGTCACCACCGACACCACCTTGACGTATGCCGACCTGCACGGCCGCGTCGCGCGCATTGCGGGTGGCTTGCGCGCGGCCGGGGTCACGCCGGGCAGCTATGTGGCGGTGGCCATGGAGCGCTCGCTGGACCAGGTGTTGACGATACTGGGCGTGATGGCGGCGGGGGCGTGCCCCTGCCCGTTGGAGCCCCGGCTGGCGGTCGAGGAAACGGCGCGGCGGGTGGCGGCGGTGGGTTTGACGTGGCTGGTGCATGACGAGGCCAACACGGCGACGGCGGCGGCCAGTGGTTTGGCGCCGTCGCGCGTGCTGGCGGCGGCGAACGTCGCCAATGCAGCGCAAACGAACAATGCGGACAATGCGCGGACGCTCGATCACGCCACCGATATTTCGCCTGACGCCCCGGGCTTGCTGCTGTTCACCTCGGGCAGCACCGGCAACCCCAAGGGCGTGCTGTTAAGCCACCGTGGCCTGGCGAACAACGCGCGCGGCGTGTTGGCGCATACCGGCCTGACGCCCGACGACCGGCTGCTGCACGTGATGCCGCTGCATCACACCAACGCGCTGAACAACCAGATCTTCGCGCCGCTGCTGGCGGGTGCCAGCGTAGCGCTGGCCGGCCGCTTTCGCGCGGACGATATGCCCGGGCTGTTGCGCGCATTTTGCCCCACCATCATTACGGGCGTACCCACCATGTACGCGCGCATGCTGGAACTGGAGTTCGACGCGGACAGCCTGGCGGGCCTGCGCTTTGCGCGCTGCGGATCGGCGCCGATCACCGAAGCGCTGCATCGGCGTATTGAAGCGTTCCTGGGCTGCCCGCTGGTGGTGTCCTACGGCCTGTCCGAAGCCACCTGCACGTCCACGATGAACCCGCCCGACGCGCGGCGCGTGGGGTCTGTTGGCACCGTGCTGGTCGGGCAAGACGTCACGCTGCGACTGCCGGACGGGTCCCTGGCCGCGCCGGGCGGCGAAGGGGAAATCTGCATCGCGGGCGACAGCCTGATGCTGGGTTACCTGGGGGTGGACAACGGCGACGATGGCGCGCCGACTTTGTTGCGCACCGGCGACCTGGGGCGCTTCGACGACGCGGGCTACCTGAGCATCACGGGCCGCATCAAGG